>Ga0114931_10009816_pt1 | contig 11433 bp, 6 predicted proteins | sample 2SBtaG_FD_89579 | JGI IMG/M metagenome (GOLD analysis project Ga0114931, IMG submission 89579) | Deep subsurface microbial communities from Kolumbo volcano to uncover new lineages of life (NeLLi) - 2SBTROV14_V59a metaG | ecosystem: Environmental > Aquatic > Marine > Volcanic | place: Kolumbo...
CTGATCGCCTGGATGGCGTCCATCTGCGTCGCCATGTAGCCATTCAGGGCCGCACCGTCCAGTCCCGTCATCGCCACTATCGCACCGATCACAATCTCCTTTGCCACAAAACCGATCATCAGTACCACCGACATCGCCGAACCGATGCCAAGAGGATCAAGCACCGGCTTGAGCCAGTCCCCGATGAGGCTCGCATAGGTACCCGCACCGCCCGGTGTGGCACTCTCGGGAAAATGCGTCAGCCACCACACCAGGATCACACCGGTGATAATGAAGGTACTGGCCCGTTTCAGAAAATGCGATATCTCGTGCCAGCCACGCATCAATACCTGGAACAGTACCGGCATGCGGTAGGGCGGCAACTCGAGTACAAAGGGTTCATCACTTTTCAGGCGCCGGCCGAAGAAGAGTGCGGTCAAAAAGGCCGCCGCAAAGCTGGCCATGTACAGAAAGAACAGGATGTAGGGTGCCTGTTGCGGGGTAAACAGGGCGGTGGTGATAAAAATAAAGACCTGCAAGCGCGCCGAACACAGTGAGAAGGGGATCACCAGCATGCTCAGCAATCGCAGTGAACGACTGCGCATCACCCGCGTCCCCATCAGGGCCGGCACGTTACAGCCAAACCCCATCAGCAGCATGACAAAGCCGCGCCCGTCCAGCTCCAGCCGCGCCATCAGGGCGTCGGTCAGATAGGCGGCGCGCGCCAGATAGCCACTGTCTTCGACAATGGCCATCAGAAAGAAGAACAGAATAATGACGGGTACGAACGAGGCAACGGTGCCAATGCCGTCATACAGGCCGTTGACCAGGAAACCGAACAACATATCCGGCAACAACGCTGCCAGCGGTTCCAGTGCCCAGCCGCGAAAGGCATCGAGCAGGTAAGCGACGGCATCCTGCAGCGGTGCCCCCAGGGTATAGACAATCTGGAACACCAGGAACATGGCCAGAAAGAACAGCGGCAGGCCAAACACCGGATGCAGCAACACCCGGTCGATACGCTCGGTCATCTTGCGTACCAGCTGACTGGGTGCGGAGACATACTGATTGACCAGCACCTCAGCCTGCTCAACCAGTTCATCATCGGCATGCAGACAGGCCTTTAGTTCGCCGGGATTTAACGCCGTCTGTGTCCGGATTTCACGGGTCAGCGCCTCGATGGCATCACTGACACCGCTGCCGTTACGCGCACTCATGGGCACCACGGGGCAACCCAGCGATCCAGACAGGGCCTGCGTGTCGATGCGTATGCCCAGCTGGTCTGCCTCATCGATCATGTTGACCAGCAACACCGGCTGCAGGCCAAGCTTGTGCAGTTGCAATGCCAGCGGCAGCTGGTGGTCCAGCTGCGCCGCATTGAGAATCATGACGATCTTGTCGACTGTATTGTTTTCAAGAAACGAGCGCACCACCTGCTCGTCATCGGAAAACCCGTGCAAGTCGTAAATTCCGGGCAGATCGACGATCTCGACGGCCTCACCACCGAGTATGGTGGTCGCGCTGAGCAGTTCTACGGTGACGCCGGGCCAGTTGCCGACGCGGGAGGAGGAACCGGTTAAACGGTTAAAGAAGGTCGATTTGCCCGTGTTGGGCATACCGACGATGGCGACTCGCTTCACCTGGCAACAGCAACACGTGCTGCATCGCGGCGGCGCATGATCAGATCAACGCTGCCAATGCGTATTTGCATGGGGCCCAGGCGGGTGCGTCTGATTACCCGTGCCTCGCGGCCGGTGCGCAGCCCCATGGCCTGCAGGCGCTGTCGTACATCATCCGGCGCGTGGATGCCCGTTATGTGTGCCGTATCACCCGCTGCGAGTCGGGACAGATCCGACATTGTCTTGTTGGCCTGTTTCATAGTCATCCTGATCAGCAATCAATTGCGAATGATTGTCATTGTCACCCATAGGACGGCATGGCGTCAATACTAATGTCACAAAGAAAACTAATCTTAATGATAATGATTTGCATTTGTATATAATTTCATTAGACTATGCCATTGGTACGAAATAAACCAACCATCCAATGAGTAAGGACATCCGGGAGATCCACCATGAAATCGTTCTTTATGCAGGCCGTGTTACTGGCATACCTGTCGCCGTTACCCCTGCTGGCCGCCGAAAAATCCGCCCCCGGCATTGAGGAGCTGTGGAAAATCATCCAGCAGCAACAGGCCGAGATCGAGGCCCTGAAAAGGCAGCAACGCGATACCTCGGTACAGGTAGAGGCCACCGACGCCAAGGCCGAGGCCGCCGTGGTCGCCGTCGAGGAATCAACGACCAGTAACGGCACTGAACCCGGCTGGGTCAACAAGATGACCATTGGTGGTTATGGCGAGCTGCACTACAACAACATCAACAATGATGGTGTCGCCGACAAGAACGAGATCGACTTTCACCGCTTTGTACTGTTCTTTGGTTATGAATTCACCGATAAAATGCGCTTTTACTCCGAGCTCGAACTCGAGCACGCGTTCGCCGGCGACGGCAAGCCGGGCGAGGTCGAGTTAGAACAGGCCTATATCGAGTACGACATCCGCGACAACCTGCAAACCCGGGGTGGTTTATTCCTCATGCCCGTTGGTATCCTCAATGAAACCCATGAGCCAAATACCTTCTACGGTGTTGAACGCAACGATGTCGAAAACATCATTGTACCAAGCACCTGGTGGGAGGCCGGTGGTGGCCTGAACGGCTATTACGACAACGGCATCAGCTGGGACCTGGCGCTGACCTCCGGTCTGGCGATCCCGACGACCGGCGACAACGCCTTCCGGGTACGCAGCGGCCGGCAAAAGGTGGCCGAGGCCGTCGCCAACGACTTTGCCTACACCGGACGCCTGAAATACACCGGCATCCGCGGCCTGGAACTGGCCGGCACCCTGAATTACCAGTCCGATGCCTCGCAGGTCTCCGGTGATGGCCTGGATTCAGGGCTGCTGTTTGAGACCCATGCCATCTGGCAAACCGGCCCGTTCCAGCTGCGTGCCCTGTATGCCGGCTGGGACTTTGATGGCGCAGCGGTGAAGGCCGCCGATGCGGATCGTCAGTCTGGCTGGTACATAGAACCCAGCATTCGACCGTGGCAGCAACTGGGGTTCTACGCTCGTTATGAAGACCTGGATGGCGCGCGTAGCCGTGACCGGTTCAGCCAGTGGGAAGTGGGTGCCAACTACTGGCCCATTGAAGACGTCGTGCTGAAGGCGGATTTCCGCGATCGCAGCGTCGACGACGTCGATCCGGATGCGGAATCGGTTGACTTTACCGCCTTCGATCTGGGTATCGGCTACCAGTTCTAGTGCCGGTACGCAGCGCCAATGGCGGGTCCTGCCTGTGTATCGCACACGGACAGGACAGGGCACATGTTATTCTGCACGGCTTTCTTCGCTACCCGCACCGAAAATATGCTGCCTAGAATACTACTGTTAATCCTGATGCTGCTGGCGTCCAGCCCGCTCATGGCCGATGCGGGCTATCCGTCGCCCGAGGAATTCCTTGGCGAGTCCTTCGCCGGTGCGACACCGACACCCGGGGTGGTCTGGTTGCAGGGCGACATCCAACAGGTATCCAGTGGCATCCTCGGCCACGCCTATCCCGGTTTGCGCCTGCGCTACTGGGGTGCGGGCACCCGTACCGCCTGGATACTCGAAGAGGTCGGCAAAACAAAACCGATCACCGTCGGTCTGGTGGTAAATGGCAGCGAACTTGAAAAAATCCAGGTACTGGCGTTCCGTGAAAGCCGTGGCTGGGAGGTGCGCTATCCGTTTTTCACCGACCAGTTCATCGGCATCGGGCTGGCAGCTGACCGGCAACTCAACCGCAGCATCGACGGCATCTCCGGTGCCACGCTGTCCGTGCGCGCCCTGAAAAAGCTGGCACGCCTGGCGCTCTACCTGCACACCCGGACACCTTACTCCGATGACCCGGCACCCTAAGACTCGCTCGCGCGCGAAGCTGCTGCGCTCACTGTATATCTGGCATCGCTATGTCGGTTTGAGTGCTGCCCTGTTTGTTGTCGTACTGGCGGTTACCGGTCTGGCACTGAACCACACAGAATCACTCGACATGGATGCAACCTATATACAGTCTGACCTGTTACTGGACTGGTATGGCATACATGCACCAGCCGGCCTGGTCAGCTACCCGGCCGGCGACAACCGGTTCACCGCGGTTAACGACTATGTCTTCAGGAACACCACGCGCGTCGAAGGCATCTCAACCCCGCTGATAGGCGCCGTCAAGCTGCAGGACTTTATCGTGGTTGCATCCCGGGACCACTTGACCCTGCTCAACAACGACGGCAGCCTTGTTGAGCACATTGACAGTACAGCCGGCGTCCCGGCCGGTATGAAGGCAATCGGTACCACGGCACAGGGCAGGCTTGCCATCGAAGCGGCACACGGCTATTACCTGACCGATGACAGCTTCCTGGAGTGGCTTGAGACCGACCAGGCAGACGCCGCCTGGTCAACACCCGTAACGACACCGCCGGAACTGGTGCAGGCGCTGCAGCAGGCCTACCGGGGTTACGGGCTGACGCTGGAGCGCATCCTGCTCGATCTACACAGCGGCCGCATCCTGGGTAACGCCGGCGTATTACTGGTCGATGCCGCGGCCATCCTGTTTCTGCTGCTGGCCGTCAGTGGCGTCTGGCTATGGGGCCGCCGCCGCACCAGCGCCCGTAGCCACAAACGCAAGCTGGCCCGTCACAAACACTAGACTTGCCTGCACCGTCCCCTCAACAAGCCTGCCTGGCTCACACCCCCGCAAGCAGGCGGTAATTTGGCGTAGTCACCCGGACATGCAACCGGCCGGCGACATGTATACTTGGCGTTCGCCGGATAGAGACTCTTGAGGAGATCAGCTTGAAACAAGCACCTGCACGGGCCCTGTTCAGGTACATTACCCTGGGGGTCGCACTACTGGGTTTGCCGGCCTGCGGCAACTTTGGCAAGGACGACCAGCAACTGATCAGCGCAGCTGCCGTTTATCTCGACCAGGGAGATGTCAGTGCCGCCATTATTGAATATAAAAATGTCCTGCAGCGACATCCGGACAATGCCGAGGCCCGCTTCCGGCTTGCAAACATCTACCTCGACTACCATGACAATTCATCCGCTGAAAAAGAATTTCGCTACGCCGCAAAAGCCGGCTGGGACCCGGCGCAGGCATGCTACGGGCTGGCCAGGGTCTTGCTGGGACTGGGCAAGTTTAAACAGCTCATCAATGACTGCCCCGTTGAGGCGGCCTTTCCTGCGACTGCGCAGGCCAACCTGACGGCACTGCATGCCGCGGCACTGGCTGCGCTGGGCGAGAAGTCCGCGGCCATGCAAACACTGCAGCAGGCCGAGGCGATACAGGCCGATGCCCTGCAGGTCATGCAAACCAGGATAGAGTTCCTGCTGATTGTCGGTGAGCATGCCGAGGCGGACAAGCTGATCGCCCGGGCGCAGGAGCACTTCCCTGACAATCCGGTGTTTATACTGCAACGTGCAGCACGACTGGTTCAGCAGGGAGATGACAGCTGGGCAAGCCATCTGCTGCAAGGTGTTATAGAGCGTGACCCGCCCGGACATATTTCCGGGTACGGGCGTCGCGCACGGCTCACACTGGCCAGGTTGAAGATATCAGCGCTGCAGTTCCAGGCAGCCAATGATGTCATCAAGCCCTTGTACGGCCGCGACCCGGAGTCGAATTACCTGGGCAGCCTGATTGCCTTTCGCGAGGGCAATCTGGACCTGGCCGAACAGCACATATTAAAAGTACTCAAGCAGGCGCCCGGCTACCAGTCCGCCTTGCTGCTGTACGGTGCCATAAACTATGCACAGCAGGATTACGAACAGGCCACCTACTACCTGTCCAAATATGTCGCCGCCGTACCGACCAACCTGGGGGCGCGCAAGCTGCTCAGCCAGGCACACATGAAACTCGGCCAGTTTGACGAGGCACGCTCCAGCCTGGTCACCGCCGTGAACGAAGAAACAGACGATGCCGGGCTACTCGCCCTGGTGGGCGTCAGCGCCCTGCGCAGTGGCAATAACAAGGCCGGCCTGCTGAACCTGGAACAGGCGGTAGCGGCCGCACCGGACAGCGCATCCCTGCGTGGCGAACTGGCTCGTGCCTATCTCGCTTCAGGGGATGTAGAGCGCGCCATTGAAGAACTGCAGACCATCCTGCAGGGCGATAATCACCCGCAGGAGGCAGAAATATTACTGACACTGGCGCATCTGCGTGCCGAGAATACCGGGGCCGCCCTCGTGTCCTCCAGCCAGTTACTCAAGAACAGCCCGGATGATCCGGCGATACTAACGCTGGCCGGAAATGTGCAGGAGGCCAGTGGTGATATACAGACGGCACGTACCCGCTACCAGCGTGCGCTGCAGATGGTACCGGATTATATTCCAGCCACCATGTCGCTGGGCCGGCTCGAGGAACAGGCCGGCAACACGGACCAGGCTATGGCCCTGTACCGTGCCAGTGCGGAGTCGTCACACAGCGACACGCGGCCATTGCTGGCACTGGCACGTCTGGCCGAGGCCAGCGGTGATACCGCTGCCATGGTCGACTGGTTGCAACAGGCCCGTCAGCGCAGTGCCGGTGAACTCGGTGCGCGCATCATCCTGGGTGAGTACTACCTGCAGGCGCGAAAACCGCAACAGGCAATGCAGGCAATCGAGGAGGCCGCGGCCATCGCGCCTGCCAATCCACGGCTGCTGGTAATGCGTGCCCGGGTTGCCATGATGCAGGGTGATTATGACGCTGCACTGACACCCTTGAAAACGCTGCTGCAAACACGACCTGAATCGCCGGTTGCACATGCGCTGCTTGGGGAGAACCTGCTCAGGCTGGAGCGCTATGAGGAAGCGCGCGAGCAAATGGCAATAGTGCTGCAAGCCTACCCTGACAACAGCGAGGCACTGATCCTGGCCGCGGATATCGAGCTGCGCAGCGGTGCCAGCGACAAGGCAGTGCAGCTGGCAAAACAACTGCAACAGAGCCACCCCGACAACGCCGTCGGTTACGAAATTGAGGGCAATATCTGGATGGCCCGGAAGGAGTATGTACGTGCAAGCAAGGCCTACCGGAGAGCCGGCGAGCTGCAACCCGGTGCCAGCCTGGCCATTAAACAATCCGGCGCCCTGAAACGCACCGAACGCCAGTCCGAATCAGTAACCCCCCTGCTGGACTGGCTGCAAGGGCACCCCGACAACCTGGCCGTGCGACAGGCCCTGGGCACAGCCTGGATGGAACTGGGCGAGAATGACAAGGCCATCGCGGCCTATTTGCAGGTACTGGACAAGGCGCCGGACAGCCTGGTTGCCCTCAACAACCTGGCCTGGTTGTACCAGCTCGCAGGCAATCCACTGGCGCTGAAAACGGCCCGTCACGCCTATCAGCTCGATGGAGAAGACCCCGGCGTGGTGGACACCTACGGCTGGCTGCTGGTACAAAATGACGAGGCCGAGCAGGGACGAACATTGCTGGCCAGGGCGCTGCAGCAGTTACCCGATGTGGCCGAGGTGCAGTACCACTACGCCGTGGCGCTGCTGCGCGTCGGCGACACCACGGAGGCAGTCGGACGTCTGGAGAAACTGCTTGCCGATGACCAGGACTTTACCGGGCGCAGCGACGCGCAACAGTTACTGGATGAGTATCGCGGCTAGTCGCAGAACCGCGGTCGAATTCATTCGACCGCGCCACCCCCAGTGAGCCCCGAATCGATTAAACCGACCGTGCCTGTTCAATCGCATTACCCAGATAGCTTGACGGTGTCAGCGCCGCAAGCTCTTCCTTGACGCTTGCCGGTAAATACAGTGTCTCGATAAAGGCCTTCAGGGTCGCCTGATTCACCGTCTTGTCGCGCGTCAGGTCCTTCAGCTTCTCGTAGGGCTTCTCGATTCCGTGCCGGCGCATAACGGTCTGCAAGGCCTCGGCCAGCACCTCCCAGCTATTATCGAGATCCTCACGTGTCCGCTCCGTATTCAGCTCCAGCTTGCCCAGTCCCTTCAGGCAGGACTCATAGGCAATCACACAGTGTCCGGTGACCACACCCAGGTTACGCAGTACGGTCGAATCACTCAGGTCCCGCTGCCAGCGCGAGACCGGCAACTTGGCTGAAAAATGCGCATACAGGGCATTGGCAATACCCAGGTTGCCCTCGGCATTCTCAAAATCGATGGGGTTGACCTTGTGTGGCATGGTCGATGACCCTACTTCGCCGGCGACGGTGCGCTGTTTGAAATAACCCAGTGAAATGTAGGCCCAGGCATCACGGCAGAAATCAATCAGGATGGTGTTGAAGCGCGCCACCACATCGAACTGCTCGGCCATGTGGTCATGTGGCTCGATTTGTGTGGTGTACGGATTCGGTTCCAGCCCGAGATCGGTAATGAACTGCCCTGAAAAGGCCGGCCAGTCGATGTCCGGATAGGCCACCCGGTGAGCATTGTAGTTACCCACGGCGCCGTTGATCTTGCCGAGCATGGGCACCGCCGCATATTGTTCCCGCTGGCGGTGCAGGCGGGCGACGACATTTGCCAGTTCCTTGCCAACGGTGGTCGGCGTTGCCGTCTGGCCATGGGTACGCGCCAGCATCGGTGCATCGGCATAGCGTTTTGCCAGCTCTGTCAGCGCGTGAATCACATCATCCATGAGCTGTAACAAGGACTGGTTGCGCGCCTCGCGCAACATCAGGGCATAGGCGAGGTTGTTGATATCTTCCGATGTACAGGCGAAGTGAATAAACTCGCTAACCGCCTCAAGCTCGGCGTTGCCGGCGATCTTTTCCTTGAGAAAGTACTCGACCGCCTTGACGTCGTGATTGGTGGTGCGTTCTATGTTCTTGACGCGTTGTGCATCCTGTTCACTGAATTTTTCAATAATATCGTTCAGCACCTTGACCGCATGTCCGCCCAGCGCAGGGACCTCTTTAATATCCGGATGGGCCGCCAACGCCTGTAACCAGCGCAGCTCGACAATCACGCGGTGACGTATCAATCCGTATTCACTGAATATGGGGCGCAGCGTTTCGGTCCTGGCACCGTAACTACCGTCGATCGGCGAGATTGCAGTCAGTTGGGACAATTCCATGGGGACCTCTTCTGTACCGTTAATCAGGCTGCCAGCTGGCGCAGCACATAGTGGAGAATGCCACCGTGACAGTAGTATTCAAATTCCTGCGGTGTGTCGATGCGCACCCGTGCCTGGAACACACGCTCGCTGCCGTCTGCAGCCAGTGCCGTGACCTGCACGGTCTCCGTGAGCCCGTCATGCAGGCCGGCAACGGTAAATTGCTCCTTGCCCGTCAGCCCGAGACCCGCGGCCGACTCACCCGCGAGGTACTGCAGGGGCAGGATACCCATACCCACCAGGTTGGAGCGATGGATGCGTTCATAGCTCTCGGCGATGACGGCCTTGACGCCCAGCAGGCGCGGCCCCTTGGCCGCCCAGTCCCGGGATGAGCCGGAGCCGTATTCCTTGCCCGCCAGAATAATCAGGGACACACCCTCGTCGGCATAACGCTGCGAGGCATCAAAAATAGACATCTGCTCACCGCCCGGCAGGTGCACGGTAATACCACCCTCGGTACCGGGCGCCAGCTTGTTGCGCAGGCGGATATTTCCGAAGGTGCCGCGCATCATGACCTCGTGGTTGCCGCGCCGTGAACCGAGCGAATTAAAATTACCCTGGGCCACACCGTGTGCCTTGAGATACAGCCCGGCCGGACTGTCTGCCTTGATGGCACCGGCCGGCGAGATGTGGTCCGTGGTGACAGAATCACCCAGCAAGGCCAGTACCCTGGCATTCTGGATCGCCTGCAGCGGCGCCGGCTCGGGGGTGATGCCCTCGAAATAGGGCGGCTTGCGGATATAGGTCGAGTCCGGCTGCCAGTCATAGCGCTCGTCTTCCGGGGATTGCAGTACATTCCAGCGCGTCTCGCCCGAAAATACCTCGTCATAAGTGCTGCGAAACTCCTCTTCGTTGACACTGCCGGTGACCACCGCGCGGATCTCCTGCTGGCCTGGCCAGATATCTTTCAGGTAGACCGGCTGGCCGGCACTGTCCGTGCCCAGCGGTTCATTTTGCAGATCAATGTCCATGCGGCCTGCCAACGCATAAGCGACCACCAGTGGCGGTGATGCCAGGTAATTCATGCGTACCTCGGCATGTACGCGCCCTTCAAAATTACGGTTGCCGGACAACACCGAGCACACCGACAGGTCACCCGCATGAATGGCCTCCGAGACCGGCTTGGGCAGTGGCCCCGAATTACCGATGCAGGTGGTGCAGCCGTAACCGACCGTGTGAAAACCCAGTGCCTGCAGCGCCGTGGTCAAGCCTGCTGCTTCGAGATAGGCCGTCACTACCCGCGAGCCGGGGGCCAGCGAGGTCTTTACCCAGGGCTTGACCGACAGCCCCAGTTCCACCGCCTTTTTGGCCACCAGGCCAGCACCTACCATCACGGACGGGTTCGAGGTATTGGTACAGGAGGTGATGGCGGCGATGACCACCGCACCATCATCAAGCGTCACGGCCTCGTTATTGATGACGGTATCGACGGCATGACTGCTGATGTTGCCCTCTGCCTTGATCGTGGTCAGCGCCTCGCCAAACTTCGTCTTGATATCGGTCAGGGCAACACGGTCCTGGGGTCGCTTGGGCCCGGCCAGCGCGGGCACGACCTGCGCCATGTCCAGTGCAATCGTGCTGCTGAAATCAGCCTCGGGTGCATTACTGTCACGGAACATGTGCTGCTCGCGGGCATAGGCCTCGGCCAGTGCAATCTGCTGCTCACTGCGACCGGTCAGTTTGAGGTAGGCCAGTGTTTCTCCGTCGACCGGAAAGAAGCCGCAGGTCGCCCCGTATTCCGGCGCCATGTTGGCAATGGTGGCGCGATCGGCCAGTGACAGGTGGTCCAGACCGTCACCGTAAAACTCGACAAACTTGCCGACGACACCCGCCTTGCGCAGGATCTCCACCACCATCAGTACCAGGTCCGTGGCCGTGGCGCCCTCGGGCAGCCTGCCGTGCAGTTTGAATCCGACCACCTGCGGAATCAGCATGGAGATCGGCTGACCCAGCATGGCGGCCTCTGCCTCGATACCACCCACACCCCAGCCGAGCACACCCAGGCCATTGATCATGGTGGTGTGGGAGTCGGTACCGACCAGGGTATCCGGGTAGGCCTGGCGCACACCGTCCTGTTCATTTTCGAACACGACCCGGGCGAGGTACTCAAGATTGACCTGGTGCACGATGCCGGTATCCGGCGGGACTACCTTGAAATTGGAGAATGCCTTCTGGCCCCATTTAAGGAAACTGTAGCGTTCCTGGTTACGCTGGTACTCCAGCTCGCTGTTCAGGTCCATGGCACCGGCCGAACCGAAACTGTCGACCTGCACGGAGTGGTCGATGACCAGCTCGGCCGGCTGCA
>Ga0114931_10009817_pt1 | contig 11432 bp, 14 predicted proteins | sample 2SBtaG_FD_89579 | JGI IMG/M metagenome (GOLD analysis project Ga0114931, IMG submission 89579) | Deep subsurface microbial communities from Kolumbo volcano to uncover new lineages of life (NeLLi) - 2SBTROV14_V59a metaG | ecosystem: Environmental > Aquatic > Marine > Volcanic | place: Kolumbo...
AGGCGTGTTTGAAGCACCCAGGTTTTGAGGAAGATCTACGGGTTCGCGCCGAACTTAGATCATTTACTTATGCCTGGAGAGGTTTCGTTGCTCTTAGAGACGAAATAGCAGAAGGTCGAGTGGCGGTTGAAGGACCGAGCCAGCTCGTTAAAGCATTTCCCGATTGGCTGCTTGGAAGCATGCTGGCAAGTGAAACTCGCATGCGACCAGGTGTAGAACGCGAACTGCAGCAAACTCTATGAATAGTTTGAGATTTACACTTGTTCTGGCACTTCTTTGTGGCTGCATTTTCGTGAAGTCAGGGCATGATCGATGCGACTACTGCCACGCAATCTCTTTTTTGATCCTTACGGAGCAAGGCGCGAGAGCAATTGGTCGAAGGACGCCTCCACGGCCACCCTAACCCAGGTATTAGCCGATCAGGATGTGTACGGCAGCCGAAGCTTCACCGATCACGAGCATCTGGATCGTACCGGACTCATTCATATGAGCGCTCGTATCTTTGATCCAAGGCTGGGACGCTTTCTGCAACCGGATCCCTGAAGTTACCCCGAATTCCTGGACAGTCTGTTGACCTGTCGGGTGTGAATTCCTATACACGCCGCTGTTGGCAGCTGATACAAACCAAGACAGCAGGATTTCCACAGGTATTTGTCGAGGCGAGTAATATTATTGTAAGCGCTCAGTAAACAACGGGATTGTTCATTCGCGCGTGGTCTGATCCATCTTGATATTTTCCGGTAGCAGCACCTCGATTGCCTCCGCCGTTTCTGGCTTCGGCAGTTCCGTGAACAAGGTCCGCAGGTATGCGTAAGGCTCCAGACCATTCGTTTTTGCCGTTTCGATGAGCGAGTACAGATTGGCACTGGCCTTCACACCCTTGACAGAAGTACTGAAAAGCCAGTTCTTTCGGCCCAAAACAAAGGGTCGGATCGAGTTTTCCGCCCCATTGTTATCGATCTCAACACGCCCTTCGTCCAGATAGCGGATCAGCTTGCCCCATTCATTGTTCAGATAATTCAGTGCCTTTCCTGTCGCGGTCTTCGGTGGCACCTGAGGCAGGCTCTTGTCCAGCCAGAGCCGCATCTCATCCAGGATGGGGCGAGCGTGCTGCTGCCGATAGGCCTGTCGCTGTTGAGGTTGGAAGTCTCTGCTCTGCTTCTCCACTCGATACAGCTTCTGGATCAAGGCTAATCCCCGGTGGGCTTTGCCAGCACCGGTTTTCTTCCTGCCTTGAGCTTTTACAGCTTCGTTGAACTTGCGCCGGGCATGGGCCATGCAACCCACATGGGTCAGTCCATTCTTCTTCACCACCGCGTTATAGCCATCATAGCCATCCGTCTGAAGAGCCCCCTGGTAGTCTTCGAGCAGGCGCTTGGGGACCTCAGCTCCTCGACCCGGATCATAGTCATACAGAATAACCCTCTGATCCGGTGGACCACCCCGTTGTAACCAGAGATAAGATTTCGATTGGGCGGTTTTACCGGGTTCTTTCAGTACCTGTACCGGGGTTTCGGCAACTGCTCCTGCGTTGCCCTACCTCCTGCATCCATGCAGTCGTCGTCCATCTGCAGGATGTCATACCTCAAAAGCCGGTCTCGCAGCAGGTTGATCACCGGTTGAATGAGGGTACCTACCTGTATCATGACCGCCATGGATGGCGGAAATGCAGGTTTTGCAGGAGCAAAAACCTGTCCAATTGGCTAAGGTCGCTCGAGGTATATCCACCCCGATGCGTTGTAAGATCGTCTCCTGTCGGTACAGCGGCAAGGCATCCTGGTACTTCGAGACCGTGATATGGGCCAGCAATCCCGGAGAGGCCAGGCTTTTGGGGATCGGCTGCGGGGGCAGTGGTGCTGTCTTGATGCACTGACCGCAGTCACAGGCGTATGTCTTGCGGATGTTCCGGATCACCTGGATCTTCGCGGGAACGATATCCAGCTGTTCCGAGGTGACTTCACCGATTTCGGTCAGCAAGCGACCGTCGTGGGGGCACAGACGATCGGCTTCCAGGAGTTCATGCACGACCTCGATGCGAGGTATATTATTTGGCAGTGGCTTTCGGCCCCGCTTCTTACGGGTATGGGCGGGAACAGTGGCCGTTTCTTCGGCATCACCCGCCGGATTGGCTTGGGTATCGACTTCGGCTTCATTGAACAGCCGGATCTGATCCGGCGAGATCTTCTCACTGCTGGCCGCGTAGCGGCGCGCCAGGGCGAGGTTCAGTTGTTCTTGAAGCAGGGTGACTGTGGATTCGAGGTGCTGGTTCTTTTGAGTGGCCGCTTGATTATCTGCTCGCAACTGTGCATTGCGAGTGGCGTGATCAACCACCAATGACTTCAGCGTTTCCACATCATCCGGGAGTTGATCCAGTGCAATGGTCATGTGCTGGATTATACCGGGGATACCGACCAAAAGCCTTATAAAACACTGCTGAAGTGCAATCGTTCGTGGGGCGTCAGGCGCATCACATCGTAACCATCTAATAACCAGTTCAGTTGTTGACCGGTCAGGGTGATCACCTCGTCTTCTACCTTACGAGGCCATTTAAAGCGCGCCTTCTCCAGGCGCTTCTGCCACCAGTACGGATAAGGTGTTGGTGCCTTTTCGGAAGTCCACCACATCCCGGCACAGATACACCACAGGCAGATCATTCGAAGGACGCATCAGGAAAGTTCAGCAACGGTGTTCAATACCTGATTCAACACCTTGCTATCGACATCGCCGGAAAAGGTCACCGAGGTGCCATTGGGCAACTGGATGCGCCAGTCTGTGACAGCCGGAAGCCCTCGCTTGGTCACCTTGACCCGCTGAAATCGCCTGGGGCGGGTGCGCGGTAGAATCCCTTTGTTGGCCATGATCTTTCGGCCATCGTACATGGCACGTACCTTGATCCCATGTTCTGCACAATACTCGCTGATACGTTGACCAGACGCATCACAGGCGCGGATGTGATGAAGTATTCGGTGTTGGTGATCGGTTAGAGAGGCCTCAATTGATGGGTTCATGCCTGGCTCCGGATTCTGTAGAAAACGGTAAGCCTGCGGGAGAAGGGCTCAGATCAAAAGGGTGGGGATAAATTGGCGCTTACACATTGTTCTCTTACACGATTACCCTTCTCGACGCTTTGACGCCAAAACCCGAGGCAGGAGCCCAGTGCGTTAGTAGCGCACGCTGGGATCTGTGCGAGGGGTGCCGGGTAACCGGCATTCCTATCGCGACCTTTAGAGGCAGGGTAGGTTTTCTATAATGCCGGGCCAAAAAGTGGAGGCGGTTTTTCGCTAAAATCCGGCGCACCGGCATAGTTCCGTCGGCCCTAGATTGTCAGAGTCCACTCAGATATGGAAGGTTACTGCTTCGCCCGGCGTCCAGACGCTCAACCCCTGAAGAAGCCAACCCTGGAGGCCGTTGCGGTAGTAGTGGATGCGCTCGGGAGGATATCCGGCGGCGACCAACTTGCGTATCGCAGTTGGGGATTGTCCGCACCAAACACCATTGCAGAGCATAGCGACCGGGCGGGCTTTGTTGCAGTCCCAGCCGGCTTCGGAACGCTTGCAGCCCAGCTGGTCGAGATTGTCCTCGATTCCGGTGAAAGGCAGGTTGATCGCGCCGGGGATGGTGTATTTCGAATACTGCTCCAGCTTGCGGCTGTCAGCGACTACGACGTCGGGGCGCGAGAGCATTTCGATTAGCTCCAATTCGCCAAGCGGTGCCACGCCATCTACCGGTACAAGTGGCTGCAAAATCGCTGGTGGTGCAGGGCGGGAGGTTCTGGACCACTCGGCCGAAAGCCTGTGGTCTGGGTCGCTGATTCTTGAAATTTCAAGCGGTCCGTCGGGAGTGTCCACGGACACGCGAACAACGTCCATTGCGATACAGACCGGCGCGCTCCCGCCGGTCGCTGCCTCGCCGAGTCCCAGCGTCGATCCCGCCTCAGACATCCTGCACAACCTTGTCCAGCATCTCGCGCACCTGTCCTGCGACGCGTACCAGTTCGGGGTTGTCTATGGCCTGCATTGAGGCGACCGGGTCGATCGCCGAGATTTCCACCCCGCCGTCCACCTCACGCAGGATCACGTTGCATGGCAACATCGCACCAACCTGCGGTTCATGTTTCAGCGCTTGATGCGCCATATTCGGATTGCAGGCACCCAAAATTCGGTAGCCCGCCATGTCCTCGCCCAGCTTCTTCTTCATGGTTGCCTGAACGTCGATTTCTGTCAGAACGCCAAACCCCGCCTCTGCTAGGACCAGGCGCGTGCGCGCCTCCGCCTCATCGAGTGTGATGCCGTGTAGCTTTCGATCGATTGTGTAAGTCATTTGCTGTATTCCGATTGCTTCCCGTCACGACTACCGCGCGGCAAGAAGGGTTCACTTCCTGATATCTTTCACGAGTGCGGTAATCGCTAACACCTCAAGTACGAGAATGAGCAGCATCCAGATGCCGCCGAATCTCATTCCACGGCCCATGGAAAACTTCCTTTCTAATCGACGGGCACCACTGCATACCCATTTATTACACTAATAATGCTTTGTCAACTAGTCTGTGGAGACGGAGCTTCCACGACTTCGTTAGTGACAGCTCGGCAAATTTGCAGCAATATCGTGGCCGCTGCGCCAACCTGCGCACAACTCAGTCCACCCGAAGGGGTATATGAAAATGAGCGAAGGTATTATGACTCTCTGGTTTATTTTGACCGGCCTGTCGTTGATTTTTATCATCTTTGATATTCCTAAAACCCCTGAATCGACGGTGCTTAAATGGGCCTTCGTCATTCTGGTGGTGTTTACCGGCCCGCTTGGTGCTTTTCTTTATGTGCTTGGTTGCCGGGAGCCATTGAAGGGCATGCACGAGAAATATGTTTCCAGCACTTGGCGACAAGTGCTGGGCTCGACCATGTATTGCGCGGCCGGTGATGGTGTCGGCATCATCACAGGCGCCGCGTTAGGGGGTGTACTCAGCCTATCGGTAGGGTCTGAATTCGTGCTGGAATATGCACTGGGTTTTGGATTTGGCTGGACCTTTTTTCAGGCCTTCGCCATGCGTAACATGGCTGGCGGCTCCTATATCCGATCTCTCAAAGAGACCTTTATCCCCGAATTGTTGTCGATGAATATGCTGATGACTGGAATGTTCGCGACCACCAAATTACTGACAACCCGGATCGAAGGCGACGCGGATCCACTTCAACCTGCTTTCTGGTTCACAATGTCGATGGCGTTGATCGTCGGGTTTACATTTGCATATCCGGTCAACTGGTGGCTGGTCGTCCATCATATGAAACACGGAATGTTGACCGTCAGGCCAGGTGCGGATGAACGCGCTGCCCACAACGCCCACGAAGCTCCTATGGCGCACGAGCGCACCAAAGAAAAGGTAACGCCCGCAACCGGTTCGACCGCCAGCACGGCAGTTAAGGGCATGAGTGGTCATGATGCGCATGGCGGCGACGAAAAGCCTGGGCTGGCCACGATCATGGTGATGACACTCATAACCTTTACCGCCCTGGGCGGCGCGCTATGGTTCTTCGGTGGGTTTGATAAATAGGGCATCGGGCGATAAATAGTAGTTGACCGATGCTCTATATCCTTTGTTGCGCGCTGTATTTTGTGAAAAAGCGGTCACCGCTTTTCGCGGTTCAGCGCTTCAATTAGGACATTGTCCTTGAGTTCGGGATTGTATTTTTCGCGTTTCGGCATCGTCAGTCTCCTTTTTGTGGAAGACCAGCAGAGAAACTACAGTAGTTTACGTCACTGTTGATTTCCAAGAAGTAGTTCATACCCCGTCAGAATTTCCAGCTCCTTTTGGAAGAATGCGAATGGCGCTTCAATTATGGTGTGGCGGGCCAGTTCTTGAAAGCATTTCGAAAATGGATGAAACTAAATTCAAGGAAGTAAATCTTCTGGGACAGTCCCAATTGGATCACGTCGTGGATACCCGGAGCTTTTCTGTGGCCGCGCGCCAGCTGGGTATCGCCAGGTCCGCAATCAGTCGACACGTTTCGCTACTGGAAAAGAGCATCGGGATACGCTTGCTAAACCGTACCACGAGCCGCCTGAGCCTGACCGAGGCGGGTGAGACCTACTTCCAGAGTTGCGCACGCATCGTCGCCGAAGCGGACATGGCGACGCAACGTGTCAGCCAGTGCAGGATGAGCCAGTCGGTACCCTGAAGGTAACCGCTCCGAGCAGCCTCGGCGATCCGCTGGTTACCCCGCTGGTCACTGAATTCATGCAACGGTATACCCCGCTGAACGTCGAACTGTTACTGAACGACCAGGTGGTTGACATGGTCGAGGAAGATATCGATGTCAGCATCCGCGTAGGCTGGCTGGATGATTCAAATTTTATTGCACGTAAACTGGCTGAAATTCCGCGGCTGCTGTGCGCATCGCCGGGCTACCTCGAACGGCACGGCAGACCGGAAACGCCCGCGCAACTGGCAGGTCATGAATAAATCCTCTTCACCCGGTTACCGACCCCGCATCACTGCACCCTGACCGGGAGTAAACGCGATGAACGCACAGAGGTGAAGGGACGCTTCAAGACCAACAATGCCGGTGCCGTGCGGACCGCCATGCTGGGTGGCATGGGTATTGGGGCCGTGTCGAGTTTCCTGGTAAGTGACGATATCAGGGCCGGCCAGAACGTCTGCTGCCGGATTATGAGTATGGCAGCGCCGACATCTATGCCGTTTACCAGGACCGTCAGTATCAGCAGGCCAGGTTGCGCCTGTTCATTGACTTTCTTGCCAGCCGGATAAAAGGCAGGATCAGGGATCTGGGTGGTTAGGGAATCCCCGACTTGCCCGTCTTTGCCCGGAAGAATTCAAGCGGACACTTTTCCCTTGCCTGACTCGCTGAAATACAGCATCAACACTGCAACCACGACCAGCAGCAGCTGCACGAAAATCACCTCCAGGTTCGGGTAAATACCCAGCACCTCGATACCCGGCATATTGACGGGATTGAGCGGGATCCTGCCTGCTTCCTGCAGGGCCGCGATACCCTTGCCGGTAAAGATGAAGGCCAGCACGAACATGAAAACGCCACTGACCGCGAAAAACTGTCGCAGCGGCAAACGGGTGCTGTACCGCAGGATCAGCCAGGCCATCACGACCAGCAAGGCAGCTGCTATGATCAGCCCTGTGTAAATCATCTGCTGACCTTCTGCCGTGGCCTGCATCCACAAGGCCTGGTAAAACAACACCACCTCGAATAACTCGCGGTACACGGCAATGAACGACAGCCCGGCCAGCCCCCACAGCGTCCCCCTGCCCAGGTGTTTCTGCAGGTTGTGCTCGATGAATGCCTTCCACTGAACGGCGCTGGTCTTGCTGTGCATCCAGAAGCCGACGGAAAACAGCACCACAGCCGCAAACAGGGCGGCAAAGCCTTCAGTCAGTTCCCGCTGCGCCCCGCTGATATCAATGACCGTGTTGGCTGCAAGCCAGGTCATGGCGCCCAGGGCAAAGGCACCGGCGACGCCGGCATACAGGTACACCAGCGCATCTCGCCGACCGGTCTTGATGAGGAATGCGGCCAGCGCGGCCACCACCAGCAGCGCCTCAAGCCCTTCACGTAACAGAATGATTATGGCACTGAACAGGGCAGTCTTGCCGGACAGTGCAGTTTCATCCAGCTTTGTCTCTGCCGTGGTCAATAGACTGTCGATCTGTTGCAGACTGGCTTGCACCTCGTTGACCGGTGCCCCCTTGCGAACCAGATTCCGGTAGGCGGTCATGGCGGCCTCGATTTCCTTTCTCAACCCGGCATCGACCGCATCGATATTACCTTCCACCAGTTCAAAACCTTCCAGGTAGGCCTCGACCGCTTGTTGATAAGCCACCTCACGGTTACCGGCCCGGTAGGTGGCCAGGCTCTCGGCAAGCTTTGTCCGGCTGTAGGCAAGTGGCTGTGTATCTGTTGCGGTAAAGAGGCTTGCCGGCCGGGCACGCAGGTAAGCCACCACCGCCAGTCCATCCTTGCCGTAATTTGCTTCCACCTCGGCGGGCGTCAGCGTCGTCACGCTCTCAAGCCGGGCCAGTTCCTGTGTCGCCCCGCCCTGCTTCCACAGACGTTCGCCTACGGCCTGTTCCTCCCGGGTCGTTGCCAGCTGTCCGACATAAAAGGCCAGGCTCCAACGTTCGTTTTCACTCAGACCGTTATACGCCTGCATGGACGTGCCCTGCACCCCGTGTGCAATGGTGTTGTACAGACCCAGCAAGGTGCGTTCCCGGAAGCGCGAACGGTCAAGAAAATTGATCGGTGGCGGGTTGAGTGTATTTGCCAGGGGACCGTCGCCCCGGCCGGTCATACCATGACAAGCTGCACACTGCTGCGAGTAAAGCCCCCTGGCCTTTGCCAGGTCCGGTGCACGCCGGGGTGACACGGCGATGTCATAACCGTTGATCAACGCCTGGCGCATGGAGGTCGTCAGCGACTTGATCTCCCCCGCGGATGCACTTTCCGCCACCAGCCGGTTCAACGTTTCCGCCTGTGTCGCCAGTTGCCTGCTGACCTCGCTATCCGGCAAGCCGGCCACATGCTCGACGATGGCTGCTGAAAAATCCTGCATCTCGGCATATTCACCGGCATTGATAATCTCGCCGTTGTCCACAGCCTCCGCATAATCAACACCCACGTAATCGGTCAACTGGATCAACTGGGTGAGATCGGCTGCCGCCGCCGACAGATACGGGACGGCGAGCAGCATTAAAAAAGTGGCAAGTCGTTTCATCTATCAGAGAATAACCAGAAACGACTGCAAATACAAATCATTCGTATTTGCATGTGGAAACCGGCTTCACCAGCCGGCCGGGCATTGAAGGCTTTTTTTTGTATTTCGATTCATTTGGTGACTTTTGGATGATATTTACTGGATGTTGGCTTGCGAGCATGGCCGAAGGTATACCCGCTGGCTTCATGCACGCGCCGCACGTAACCCGTTGGCAACCGCCAGTAACTCGCTGGCCTCGTGGACCAGCACGGCAACGGCGATAGTGATAAAACCGCCGACACCGGCCGGGATCAGGATGACCAGCACAATCAGGGCGAACACGATGTTCTGCAGGCTGACCGCGCGCGCCTTGCGTCCCAGTTGCAGGGCCTCTTCCAGCTTCCCCAGATCATCCGCCATCAATGCGATATCCGCGGCCTCGATCGCGGCGTCGGTACCGGCCGCGCCCATTGCCACCCCGCAGGTGGCCATGGCCAGCGCCGGTGCATCGTTGACCCCGTCACCGACCATCAGGACCGGTCCCAGGGTCAACAACTCCTGGACCGCGATGACCTTGTCATCCGGCTTGAGGCCAGCGCGCACATCGTCAATACCGACGTGGTCGGCAACCCGCTGCGCGGTGCGCGCATTGTCGCCGGTCAGCATGACGGTGCGGATACCCAGCGCATGCAGGCCACCGATCACATCCTTCACGTCATCCCGCAGGGTGTCCTGCACCGCGATCATGCCATAGACCTTCTCAGCGGTACCCGCCAGCACCACCGTCTTGCTCTCGTCCTGCAGCCCGGCAAGATCCTTTTCGATTTCTTGCAGTGACATTCCCATGCCCCGGAACAAATCGGGTTTGCCGATAAACCAGGTGACGCCGTCGATGTCGGCCCGGGTCCCGGCCCCGACCAGGGCAGAGAAACCGTCAGTTGGTGCCGGCGCAATCTCTTTTTCCTGCACGTAACTGAAAATCGCGCGCGCCACGGGATGCTCGGAATACTGCTCCAGCCCGGCAACCCGGCGCAGTAAATCAGCCTCATCGCCCTGCAACACCCTGACATCCGTTACCTGTGGCCGCCCATGGGTCAGCGTCCCGGTCTTGTCGAAGGCAATCGTTTTGATGACACCCAGATGTTCCAGGTGCGCGCCGCCCTTGATCAGAATGCCGCGCTTACCAGCACCGGCAATACCGGCAGCCATGGTAATCGGCAAAGAGATTATCAGGGCACAGGGTGCCGCCGCGACCAGTAATACTACGGCGCGCTCATACCAACCGGCCGCAGCCGCACCACCGAAAAATGCTGCTAATACCATAATCAATGCACTAGCCAGTACAGCGGGGCTGTAACGGCGCCCGAAGCGCTCCATCCACTGTTGGGCATGACCTTTCTGGTCCTGCGCCTCTTCCACCAGGTGAATGATGCGCGACAGGGTGTTGTCCTCGAAGGCCGTGGTTGCCTCGATGGTCAGTGCCCCCTGACCATTGAGACTGGCGGCAAACACCGTATCACCCGGCCCCTTGTCGACCGGCACAGACTCACCGGTGACCGGCGATTCGTCGAGACTGGACTCGCCTTTCCGGATAACGCCGTCGGTGGGCAGGGACTCGCCTGGGCGCACGAGGAAATAATCACCGGGGCGTAGTTCGGCAGCCGGAACCTTCGCCTCGGTACCGTCACGCAGCAGCCGGGCTTCTTTGGGTGCCAGCTCCAGCAGCGCGCGGATGGCCGTGCGGGTGCGAGCAAAGGTGAATTCCTCGACACCTTCGGCAGCAGCATACAACACCACCAGCGCGGCGGCCTCTTCCCAAAGGCCGAGAATACCGGCACCGATCGTTGCCGCAAGCATAAGGATCGAGATACCTACCTCATGCTCCTCGATGAGTTCTTCGATACCTTCCCGCGCCCAGTACCAGGCGCCGACCGGGATGGCGATCCAGTACAGCCAGCTTTCCAGCGTGACTCCAATCAGCCCGCTGCGCGCCAGGATCCAGACCGGCAGGGCCAGCGTACCGGCAATGAGCGCATTGCGTAGTGGCGGGAAGCCCCACCACGGCCCGGTATAGTCTTCCTCACTACAACAGGACATTCATGCCTCCTTTAAGTTAAGCCGACCACTACCTACGATCTCCTAGCCATCCCGATAGATCTATAGGGAGCACCTGAACAATCACAGCCCGCTACGACGACTGCTTCCATACTCCTGGCTACACGGGAAAAGAACCGTTATATTCTCTCGATTCACGAATCTGAATACTCCCGATATCGGTTACTGGGGTCTCGATTGGGTCTCAGCAGACCTATCTTGGTGTAGTAGCGAATGACATGCGCTGGCACATTCGCCCGTTTCGCCAATTCCTTTACATGCATAGCTGACTCCTGCCTATGAAGCCGGACTACATCCAGTGACATAGCTGGTGAATAAAGTAATCCAGTGTCTCCACCGCAATATTTGTTCTTTTTGCTTTTCCTATACTATTAGGGAAAGTCTGAACAATTGAGATTATTTGGTTTCACTTGCCATCCTCGATCAAACGACTATAAAAAAGCGTGATTTGCACCTGAATTAACCGTGTTTTTGGCTAATTCAGGGTTTTCAGGCGCAACTGTCCTGTCAAACGGCCAATAATGTTTTCTTGGCCAGTACCAGATTCACCAAGGCACACTTGGTGAAAACACACTGCGCATTCTTTTCCAGGCCACGAT
>Ga0114931_10009818_pt1 | contig 11430 bp, 11 predicted proteins | sample 2SBtaG_FD_89579 | JGI IMG/M metagenome (GOLD analysis project Ga0114931, IMG submission 89579) | Deep subsurface microbial communities from Kolumbo volcano to uncover new lineages of life (NeLLi) - 2SBTROV14_V59a metaG | ecosystem: Environmental > Aquatic > Marine > Volcanic | place: Kolumbo...
CTCGATCACCCGTGGGTCGCCAAGGAACTGGCGGAGGTAGCGCCGAACGGCCGCAGCCGTGGGTGCGTCGGGGGTGCCGAGGATGGCCAGAAGAACCCCGACCGCGGGGATCTCGCCGTGGGTGAAGTCGGCTTCGTTGCGAAAAAGGTTGGTCGGCATCGGGCAATACGCTCCACAAGAGCGGCCGGTCGCTACGGCGGTGCCGGGCGTGCGACTCAGAAACGTGAGGCTGCGCGTTCGCGTGCCGGCAGGATCTCCAAACAGGTGGTCCACCAACCGGTGAGCACGGTCTCGACGAAGGGTTCGGGCAGGTGCTCGCGGCGCATCTCTGCCGCCAACGCTTGGTGGTCATAGACCAGCGGCAGGCGCGCGACCGAGATGCCGCCGGGCAGCGCCGAGAGCAGTGCATACCAGACCTCGGTGCGCCCGTCGTTGCCGGGCCGGCCGATAACACCGACGTTGACCACATCGCGGCCGGAAGGCAATCGACGATGCCAGCCGATGCCGGTGTGGGTGCAGAGGATGCCATCGGCCTGGTATTGGTCGAGCAGCACCTCGAGAAATGGATCGGGAGATGTGGAATCGAAGAGAAACTCGTTCACCCGTCGCGGTGAGCCATGGACCAAGAGCAGCGTCCGCTCGCCGACGGTGACCCGCCGGTGCTGGGGAAGCGCGCCCATCCACGTCTTGAACGCTTCGGAGCAACGAGCCTGCGTGTAGCGAAACGACAGGCCCGCGAAGTGGTTGTCGCGCGGGTCGGTGTAGCCGCAGTTGCAATCGTCTCGCCCGCTCGCCAGCGACTGCTCGTAGTTGCCCTGGATCGAACGCACACCAGCCGCCTCGAGCAGCGGCCAGATACGCTCCGGATGGGGCCCGAAGCCACCGAGATCTCCCAGGCAGTACAGCGCGTCCGCACCGCACCGGCGTCCCTCGGCGATCACCGCTTCGAGCGCGTGACGGTTGTTGTACACACCGCCGAAGACGACCACCCGCTGGTACGGACCTTCCACCGGCGCGTTCACAGCACGGGGCTGGCGGTGGGCGCGGATCTCTGCTGCCCGCGCGGCCGGCTCGAGCTGGCGGCCGGTCTCGGCCGCGGCTTGACGGAAGCTGCCGAGCGGTACCAGCTTTTCGCCCCAGGTGGCCATGCCGCGATGCGCCGTGAGCTTCGACGCCGCGCGCTCTGCTTTCTGTGCGCGGTCTTCTGGAACGCGGTTGCTCATGTCTTGCAACTGACGCCGTGGACATGGCATGTCCAGCACGCCGGGTGGCCGAGCGGGAAAGCGTCGAGGGTGTCGGCCAGCGAGGCGCCCATCCTACCCTCGGGCTCGTTGACCAGGATCGGGCACACCCACACACCCTGATCCGTCACCATGCGGCAGGAAGAGCACTGTAGATGATCCCAGCGCTCCTCCTCCACTTCGCCCGCTTGCAGTCGCTGCCAGCTCTGGTAAGCGCCGCTGCGTTCGGCCTCGGCGCCGATCTGAAACACCGGCAGGGTTTTGAGCCGAGGCTTGGTCACGCCACGCGCGCGGAGCAGAGCCAAGAAGTGCTCGTGCCCGGAGACGCTGGCGTTCGAAGCGTGAACCTCGGTGACCGTGACCACCGGGTTGATGCCGGCAGAGACCAGGTTGTCGATGCCTGCCAAGATGCGCTCGAAGGTGCCTTCGCCTCGGATCGGATCGTTGCTCGCGGCGACGTAGCCGTCGAGCGAAACCCGCACGTCGAGCGAGTAGGCGCTGGCCTCGGCGATCACCGCCAGCCGCTGGCAGCGTCGCGCATCGAGCAGCAGCCCATTGGTCAACACCGTCGCGGGTCCCTGGGCCAGCGTGGCCTCGAGGATCGCTTCCATGTCAGGGTTGAGAAAAGGCTCGCCACCCGTGAAGTAGTACTCCTTGATCCCCAGAGCCCGGGCCTCTTCCAGGTAGCCGCGGACCGTCTCGAGAGGCATCGTCTCGTGCGTGTGGTTGGTCGGCGAGCAGGAGATGAAGCAGTGGTTGCAAGCCAGGTTGCAGAGCGTGCCGGCGACCTGGAACCACAAGGTATCGAGCGAACGCAATGCGACGCGGGGCGTGGACGGGCTGGTCGATTCGGCGGTCTGGGTGTCCATGGCGTGCTCTCGAGCGATCCGGAAGGCCGAGGCTCGACCTCCCAGCTTACTACGCGCGCTGCTTGCCGCTGGACTGTTGTCGACTGGACTGTTGTCGACTGGAACGGGCGCCGTTCCCCGCCACGGAGGGCGGCGAGCCTGGGCCGGACGGGCGCACCCTCGGTGGCTGGATGCTGCACTCGAAACGCAACGCCACATTGCCGAAGACCAGCTCTTCACCGCCGGTGAGCCGCAACGGCGACCCCGGTTGCAGTCGCTTGCCGTTGACGAAGGTGCCGTTGGTGGCTCGCTTCTCGATCAGCACGAAGGCCTCTGCGTCCCGGTCGATGCGCGCGTGCTGCCGGCTGGTGGTCAACTGCGGGTCGAGCGGGCTCAGGTCGACGTCTGGTGCGACGCCGGAAAGCGGGTCGGTGCGGCCGATGGTCGAGGTCTCGCCGTCGAGCGCGAACAGGATCGGCGTGTCGTCGCCGTCACCGGCATAGACCAGGCGGGCGTAGGCGACCGAAGCCCCCTCGGTATGCTCGGAAGCATGGGCCGCCACGAGCTGGGCACACAAGCGCGTTTCGATGGCCAGCAGCCGCCGAGCCAGCTTGCGGATCATGCGCACCGCGATCTCAGGGTTGCGCGCCAGCATGTGGGCCAGATCGTCGATGTCGACCCGGATCAGACGCGAGCTCTCGGTCGCCCGGAAGGTGTTCTCGCGGGTGACGTGCTCGAGTAAAGCCTGCTCGCCGAAGAAGTCACCGCGTTCAAACAGCGCCAAGCGTTCGCCGGCGCGTGAATCGTCGAGCATCTCGACTGCACCGTGCTGCACCAGGAACATGCACGCGCTGTCCTCGCCACGCTGGTAGACCACCTCGCCAGCCTCGAGAGGGATTGCGGTATAGCTCATCGGGAACATCACTCAGCCGGGGCGGCGACCGGCGCTACGGCCTCACCTGGCTTCTCGCGCAAACTCGTCCGGATTCTACCAGCAAACCCTTACGAACCAGATTTCGCTCGCCCGGGCGTGGGGCGCGGGTGGGCCAGGAAATCGAGCACCGCGCGGGTCACATCGCGCCGGTTCATCAAGAAGGTGTGGATCGCTGGCACCGCGACCACGGGTACGGCGCCGAGGCGACTTTCCGCCAAGCTCACGATGCCATCGTTGGTGGCCTTGCCGAACGGCAGGCGCTGCCCGCGCGGGCCGGCGGTTCCGGCGATGATCAGCGTCGGCACATCGGGCACCGCCAACCGCTCGAAAAACTGTGGATCGGCCAGACGTCGCCCGGCATCACCGGCCATCAAGCGAAAGAGCGGATTGCCGGCCATCCGGCGCGCCAGTGTCGGGGAGTGGTTGGGCGGCGCTAGCATGGCGAAGCAGCACAGCCCAGGCGGCAGGCGATCCGCGGCCAGGCGGGTGATGACATTGCCCAAGGAATGCCCGACCACCGCGTAGGCCTGGCCCTCGGGTTCATCGCCAGGCGTTGGCTGCCCCGCCTCGCTGCCGCCAGCGAGATGCGCGCTGACATGCTGAGCAAAGCGCGCCGCGATGGTCTCGAGCGGCGTCAGTGCGACGCTGTAGCCAAACAGATGCGGCTGGTACCCGGCGCGCCTGAGGCGGTGCGCCAGCAGCCACATCGAGATCGGTGTGCGGCCCATGCCATGAATCAAGAAGACCTGCACTGTGGTGGCTCGGAGCGCGCCTGGCTACTTCCGGCAAGAGCCTGTCGCGGGTAGGCGTGCCAGGCGCCCGCTAGGCCTGCGATTCCGGCAGCCAGCTATAGACGTAGCGCTCGTTCTCGACTCGCTCGGCCGCCGAGGTGACCCGCAGTGGCCGGAAGGTGTCGACCATCACCGCCAGCTCGGCGGTGGCCTTCTTGCCGATCGATCCCTCATAGGTTCCAGGGTGCGGGCCGTGCGCAATACCGTTGGGATGGACCGTGAAGTCGCCGCGTCCGATCCCCTTGCGGGACATGAAGTCCCCCTCGACGTAATAGAGAACCTCGTCAGAGTCGACATTCGAATGGTTGTAGGGTGCTGGGATCGACAACGGATGGTAGTCGAAGAGCCGGGGGACGAACGAGCAGACCACGAAGCCCGGTCCATCGAAGGTCTGGTGGACCGGCGGCGGTTGGTGCACGCGGCCGGTGATCGGCTCGAAGTCCTCGATATTGAATGCGAAGGGCCACAAATGACCATCCCAGCCGACCACGTCGAGCGGGTGGTGGTCGTACACGAAGCGCGTGATGACGCCACGTGCCTTGACCCGCAGCTCGAACTCGCCGGCCTGGTCGAAGGTCACCAGCTCGTCGGGCGGGCGGATATCGCGCTCGCAAAAGGGTGCGTGCTCGAGGAATTGGCCATAGCGGTTGAGGTAGCGGCGGGGTGGTTCGATGTGACCGAAGGCCTCGATCACCAGCATCCGCTGCGCGATGCCGGGGTCGGGAAGCAGTCGCCAGATGACGCCGGTGGGAATCACCAGGTAGTCGCCGGGACGGTAGCGCAGCAGCCCGTATTGGCTCTCCAGCACACCGCTACCGTCGTGGATGAAGAGCACATCGTCACCGTGGGCGAAGCGATACCAGTAGTCCATCGGCCGATCCGGGCAAGCGATCGACAGCACCACATCGCGGTTTCCCATCAGGGGCACGCGGCCGCTGATGGCATCGCCGCCCGCCGCGATCTTGCCACCGTGAAAGCAGCGATGCCGCAGCGCGCCCTGTTGCTCATAGCGGAGCTCGGCCGTCGCGGCCACCCCGACCTCGCGCACCCGGGTCGGCGGGCGCTGGTGGTAGAGGATCGACTGGATGCCGCCGAATCCGTGGATGCCCATCAGCTCCTCGTGGTAAAGGGAGCCATCCGGCTTCCGAAATTGCGTATGCCGCTTGTGTGGTATCTCGCCCAGGGCGTAGTAGTAGGTCATCGTTCCACCAGTGGTCTGCGAAAAGCAGCAGCGTGCTATGTAGCGCTCTATGTAGTGCTCTATGTAGCACGCTATGTACGATTCACAGATTTCCCCGCCGCGCCTGTTCGCGCTCGATGGCTTCGAACAGCGCTTTGAAATTCCCTTCGCCGAAGCCCTTGCTTCCCTTGCGTTGAATGATCTCGAAAAACAGCGTCGGCCGCGTGACCACCGGGGTGGTGAAGATCTGCAGCAAGTAGCCCTCCTGGTCGCGATCGACCAGGATGCCAAGATCGGCCAGCGGCTCGATCGCCTCATCGATCTCGCCGACACGCGCCGGCAGGTCTCGGTAGTACGAGCGCGGCACCTCGAGAAAGTCGACACCGGCCTTGCGCAGGTGCGAGACTGTGTGCACGATGTCCTTGGTCAGCAAGGCCAGGTGCTGCACGCCCGGCCCGCCGTTGTGCTCGAGGTACTCGGCGATCTGACTCTTTTTTCGACCTTTGGCAGGCTCATTAATTGGGAACTTGATTGAATAAGACCCATCAGACATTACAACGCTCATCAAAGCGCTGTACTCGGTCGAGATCTGCTCGTCGGAGAACTGCAAGAAACGGGAGAAACCCAGCACCTTGCTGTACCAGTCTGCCCAATGCTCCATGCGCCCCAGCTCGACATTGCCGACGATGTGGTCGTAGCGCAGCAAGCCGGCGTCTGCCCCTGGCGCATGACTGGCGATAAAGCCGGGCAGAAAGGGGCCGTCGTAGCTGCTGTGCGACACGAAGGAGTGGACCGTCTCGCCGTAGGTCTTGATGCTGGCGCGGCGTACAGTGCCACCCGCGTCACGCAGCTCGTGGGGCTCGGCCGCCACCTCGGCGCCGTTGGCGATGGCCGCGGCAAAGGCGGCATCGGCGTCGGCCACGTGAAAGGCGATGTCTCGAACGCCGTCGCCATGGCGCGCGACGTGCTCGCCGATGCTGGTGCCGGGAACCAACGGCGAGCGCAGCACCAAGCGCGCCTGGCCCTAGGCCAGGACGTAGGCGCAGGTCTCACGCAGCCCGGTTTCCAGGCCGGCATACGCGATCTGCTTGAAGCCGAAGGCGTTGCGGTAAAAATATGCGGCCTGGCGAGCGTCGCCGACCCACATTTCGACGTGATGGATCTTGCGGAGCCGAAGAGGATTCTCAGTCATGGAGCTGGGTCCCAGGGCCCGGTTATGGCTGGCAGTCGCCGCTCTTTGTGACGCTACCACAGGCGCAAAAAGGTGGCGTCTGAGGCGCGTAGCCTGCGTCTCCCGGCCGCGGTTCAGTTGACGCTCGGCTCGCCGGCCTGTCCCGGTCCGGGCGCCTCTGGCACGGTACCGAAAGACCGTTCGTAGTGTTGCAGGTTCTGGCTCAGCGCCGCGATCAGCCGCTTGATGTGGCTCGGGCTGGTGACCACACGCGCGGTCACCACCGCCTGTGGCGGCGCCATGTTGATGAAATCCAGGAAAAACTCCTCGCGCGTGTGCGTGATGCGAACCAGATTGGCATAGCGGCCACGCAGCTCGTCGTCGGAGATCTTGATGTTGAGCTCTTGGGGAGCCTTGGCGTCGGCCATGTCAGTTGCCACCCTCCTGGTGCAGCTTCAGCAGGCGCTCCTGAAGCACGCGCCGCTGCCGCGCCACCTCTTCGCGCTTGAGGCGGATCAGCTCGTCGTAGTTGACCAGGGCTCCCTGGGAGATTTGATACACCCGCGGGAATTTCTTGACGTCGCCCCGCTCGTCGAATTGGATGCTGCCGGTGACCCCGGGAAACTCCTTGATCCCGCGCATGCCCTTGAGAATCTCGCCGTGCAGCAGCGGTCGATCCTTGACTGCCGCAGCCACCACCATCATGGCGTCATAGCCGAGGGCGGCGTAGAGATCCGGCTTTTCACCAAACGTCTTCCGGAAGCGAGCCACAAAGCTTTGGACATGGGCATGCTCACTGTCTACATCGAAAACGATCTGCGTGAGTAGTACGCCGTCGGCGTCATCGCCCGCGCCCTCGATGCCTGCGGGGGTGGCGAAGGCCGAGGTGGTCAGGATTCTCCCCTTGAAGTGCACCTTCCTGAGCGCGTGGATGGCGTCGGCCACGTTGCTGTCGTAGCCGGCGATGTACACCGCGGCGGGGTCCACGTCGCGGATGCTCTCGGCGATGCCCGACAGCTCGGAGGCGGTCTGCGGCAGCGGAAAGGTGTCGCCGTCGACCTTGCCGCCGAGCTTCTCGAACTCTTGGCGGAATGCGGAGTCGATGCCCGCACCATAGATGTCCTGCTGGGCCCAGATGACCAGGGACTTGGTCTTCAGGGTCTCGGCAGTAAACATCGCCATCTTGTTGGCTTCGAGGAGATCGGAGGGGTAGGTGCGGTAGAAGTTGCTCGAGATGCCAGTGAGCTCTGGGCTTGAGGCCGAAGGGGACACCAGCACGCGTCCGCGGCCGTCGACCACCTCGATCATGCGCAAGGCCTCTCCGGAGGTGACGCCACCGATGGCGATTTGCGCGCCGTTGTCGAAGACTTGGTTGAGCGCCTGCGCGGCTTCGTCGGGATCACTCTTGGAGTCCACGATCTCGATCTCGATCTTCGCACCCTGTGGCTCGGCTCGCAGTTGCTCGACCGCCACTTCGATGCCCTTCTTGAGCGCCTGCCCATAGCTCTGGTAGTCGCCGGTCTCGGGTACCACCACGCCGACCCGGGCGATATCGCTGCCGCATCCGGAGGCGAGCAGCAAGAGCGCGCCAAGACCCAGCGCGATCGAGAAAAGCGTGGTCGGGAATCGAGAGGTCTGAGAGGTGCGTCGCGTCATCCGCCTGATCCTCCGCGTCGTCGTAGGTGTCGAGCCGCAGCCCCGAGCAGGCTGGTGCGCATGGGTCTCCATGATCTCCATTGCCGCCATTGTCTCAAACTCGACAGGCTTCGCGCCAATCGATGGCCGAAGCCGCGCGCGGGCTGCTAGATCTCGCCCCGTGGCAGGTCGGTTGCAGCCGTTTCGCCAACCGCTCGCCAGCGGATGCCGGACGAGAACTGCCAGCGGTGCTCCGGTGCGTACACACCGACACCGCTGGCGTCGTGCGTCGCTGTGACGGTGAAGGATGAGAGTTTGCGCCTGTAGTCAAACGGTGTGCCGTCACGCGCGTGAACTGCTACGTCGACCAGGTACTCACCTGGTGACAGGCGCAGGCGTGGACAGATGATCTCGACCAGCACACGGCCCGCTTCGAGCCGTCCGGGATCGAAGCCTTCGAGATCGGTGTTGGTGCCCCAGCACTCCGTGCCGCGGGGCGTGAAGATGCCGATGCCGAAGACGAAGTCGTCGAGTGGGCGCTGGGCCTCGACCTCGAGCTCAAAGGTCACGGTGGTTCCGCAGGCCAGGTGGTAGCGCTCCTCCGGGCCGCAGCGAATGCGCAGGCGTTCGATCCGTGCATCCCCTGAGCCCCAGCGCAAGACCGGCGGCGTGGCGTCGCCCGCGGCTGCTTGGTTTTCCGCATCGCCCTGAGCATCCTCGGGCCCGGCGGGTGTGGGCATGGCCGATGAGACGCAAGACGCTGGCGCTGGCTCGTTCGCCGGCGCCGCTTCGCGCTCACGTTCCTGGTTGGCTTCCAGGTGCTGGCGGCCCTCCTCGCGGGCGACACCGGCCCGGTAGGCGTCGATCACCCGCCGCGGATGGCCCACCAGGCGAAGCGATCCCTTCTCGAGCCAGATCGCCCGGTCGCAAACCGACTCGATCAGGGCCAGCGAATGGCTGACCAGGACCAGCGTATTGCCGTCAGCCAGGAACTCTTCGATTCGCCGCAGGCATTTGTGCGCGAACGCCTCATCACCGACCGACAACACCTCGTCGACCAGCAGGATGTCGGGGTCGGTGTGGATGGCCACGGCGAAGCCGAGACGCACATACATGCCCGAGGAGTAGTTCTTGACCGGTTCATCGATGAACGACTCGAGCCCGGAGAAGGCCACGATGTCGGCAAAACGCGCCTCGATCTGGCGTCGCGACAGCCCGAGCACGGCGCCGCCGATGAACACGTTCTCGCGACCGGAGATCTCGGGATGAAATCCCGCGCCGAGCTCGATCAGGGCTGCGACCCGTCCATCCACAAGCACCCGACCTTCACTCGGCTTGAGGATGCCGGCCAGAATCTTCAGCAGGGTCGATTTGCCCGAGCCGTTGGAGCCGACCAGGCCCACCGACTCGCCGCGCGCGACTGTGAAGCTGATGTGCTCGAGCGCGCCGATCGCTTGTTCCGGGTGCAGACCCCGGATCAGGCTGCGCTCGAGCAAGGCGCTCTTGAGCGTCCGCAGCTTGTGGCCCCCCGCGGTCCGCAAGAAGCGCTTGCCTACGCGATCGACCCGGATGGCGGGCTCCGCGGGCTGACTCATACCGCCTCGACAATGGTGTCGCGCAGCCGTTCGAATAGCCCCGCGCCGAGAATCCAACCCGCGGCGCTGACCCCGATCATCGCCAGCCAGATACCCACCCCGGGCACATGGCCGCGAAACAGCGTCTCCTGGTAGGCCAGCACGAAGGGCGTCAGCGGGTTGGCCGCGACCACCGCCCACACCACCCGATGGTGCTCCAGCGTCGACAGGGTGTAGAGGATCGGCGTCATGTAGAAGAGGATCGTCAGCAGGTTGGCGAGCAGATCCTTGACGTCCTTGAAATGCACGTTCAACGCCGCTAGGCCGAGCGCCAGGCCGGCGATCAGCGGCAGCTCGAGCACGATGATCGCCGGCAGGAGAAAGGCCGAGGGGCCGCTAACCTCGGAGCCCAACGCCCGCGCCGCCACAAACGCGATGGCGATCACCGGCAGGGTGAGCAGGAAATGCACCAGATTCGCCAGCACCGGCACGATCGCCAGCAACTCGGAAGGAAAGGTCGCCTTGCGAATCAGGCCGCCGTTGGCGAGCAGCGAGGCGCTGCCCTCGAGCAGCGATCCCTGGAGCCAGATCCACGGGAAGAGCCCGGTGAGCAAGAACAGGCTGTAGGGCTTGACCGCCGGGTCACGCGGGTCGAAGATCACGCTGAAAACGAAGGTGAAGACCACCAGCAGTACCAGCGGATTGACCAGTGACCACGCCCAGCCAAGCACCGAGCCGCGGTAGCGCGCGGTCAGCTCTCGCCCGGTGAGGATGCCGAGCAACGCGCGGTGTCGGTAGAGCCGGCGGGCAACGGTGAGCATTGGATGGTCGGGGGCAAGCGAATCGGCGGCGCGTGAGGAGCGCTCCCGGCGTCCGCAGGGACCGAGACTAGCAGATGGTGGCGGCCGCTTCTGGCGGCGGTTCGAGATCCCAGGCTGGGTTGGCCTAAGCAGGTGGCGATGGCGATGCCTGAGCGACCGGCTCAGTCGCGGTCAGCGGCGGTTTGGCGCAGCACCTCGAGGCGCGCGATGAGTGCTGCTCGTTGCGCGGCGAGCTGCCCCTCATAGTCATGAAGCGCAAGATCTTCTCCCACGATGTAGATGCGTGGCGATCGTTCGATGTCACCCTGGCGGTCGAAAGCCAGCATGCCGGTGATGCCGGCGAGACGAAGCCGGCGCAGGCGTCGCCTGAGGTCGTCGCCGCCCAGCGCGACGCCGGCCTCGAGCAGCAGTCGCAGGCTGTCGTAGCCATAGGCGGCGAACAGCGACGGCGTCTCGGCGTAGCGGAGCTTGAACGCGGCCACGAAAGCGCGTACGCGAGGCGTCTCCTGCGCGACGTCGAAGGGTGTTTGCGGCACCAGAACACCGATGGCGTCGCTGCCGGCCTGGCGCAGTCCCGAGGCGGTCGCGAAGGCGTGGGTGGTCAAGATGCGTCCCGCGTAGCCGGCGTGGCGCAGCGCGCGAACCAGCGACACCACGGTCTGCTGGTAGGCGGCCAGGAAGACGGCGCGCGGAGCCTGCTCGGCGATCATCGCAGCCAGTGCCGAGGCGTCGCTGCGTGGGCTGATCGCAATCTCCTCGACCGCGCCCAGGTAGTGGCGGAAGGCTTCGTGGAACGCGCGGCGCACACCCTCGCCGTAGATCCGGCTGTCAGCGATCACGGTCACCGCCTCGAGCCCGAGGGTTTGGCTGGCGAAGCGCGCCATGCGTGCGGCCTCGAGGTCGTCGGACGGGAACATGCGGAACAAAAAGGGCGACAAGCCGGTGAGCTGCGGCGACGAAGCGGTCGGTGAAATCAGCACCCGCTGGGCGCGATCGGCCACCGGGGCCATGGCCAGGGCCTCGGCGGAGGTGACGCCGCCGACTGCCGCGGCGGCCCCGTCGCGCAACGCTGTAGCCAGCAGCTCGCGCGCGCGGGACGGATCGCTGCGCGAGTCGTGGAAGGCGAGCGACACCGGGGGCCGACCGCGAGCACTCATCTCGCTGGCAGCGAGTTCGACACCCTGGCGCAGTGCGCGCCCATACACACCCGCCGGTCCGCTCTCCGGCAGCACCAC
>Ga0114931_10009819_pt1 | contig 11430 bp, 17 predicted proteins | sample 2SBtaG_FD_89579 | JGI IMG/M metagenome (GOLD analysis project Ga0114931, IMG submission 89579) | Deep subsurface microbial communities from Kolumbo volcano to uncover new lineages of life (NeLLi) - 2SBTROV14_V59a metaG | ecosystem: Environmental > Aquatic > Marine > Volcanic | place: Kolumbo...
AATATCAACGAGATTTGGTATTGCCCCGGGGCGGTGACACGTGTTGCCGCCCCGGTCTTTTTCGAGTGCCAAAGGAATTTGTGAGCCCATGTCCGAATCCTTGCGCCTGACATTGACCGCGCCGCCGTCGGTGGAGCCGATCACGCTTGCCGAGGCGAAAGTTTTTTTGCGGGTCGATATCAGCGACGACGATGCCCTGATCGTGGCGCTGGTTACCGCCGCTCGCGAGGCGTGCGAACGCTTTACCGGGCGGGTTCTTGTTACACAGACTTGGACGTTGTTTCGCGACGGCTGGCCGGTTAGATCGGCCGTGGAGATACCACGGCCGCCGCTGCTCTCCATCGTGCACGTGAAAACCTATGACGATACGGATACGGCGACGGTTTGGGTGGCGAGCAATTATTTCGTCGATACGGCGAGCGAGCCGGGCCGGCTGATGGCCCGCACCGGTGTGGCGTTGCCCGAGGCTACACGCACGGCCGCCGGCATCGAGATTCGATTCGTTGCCGGCTATGCCCCGGACGAAAGCGCATCCCCCAGCGATTTGGTTGGAAACATTCCGGGTGGTTTGATCGAGGGTGTGCGGCGGCTGGTTGCCTATTTGTACGAAAACCGGGGCGAGTGCGGCGCCGATGAGGCGGCCGCGTTGTCGGGGGCGACATTGCTGTGGCGCCCCTTTCAAGTGAGAAGACTCTAGATGACTGCTTGCGTGGGCACCCTGAGCGAGTTGCGGCATGTGGTGGAAATCCAAGCCGAGTCGGCGACCGGAGACGGCGGCGGTGGGCAGACCGATCCGTGGGCCAGCCCGGTTGTTGTCGCGACGGTGCGGGCGCGAGTTGTGCCGGTACGCGGCACCGAACGGTCATACGCCATGCAGATCGAGGCGGCGCTGACCCACCGGGTGACCATCCGGCATCGGTCGGACGTAACGGCGGAGATGCGGCTTAAGTTTGGCAATCGGTTTCTAAATATTCGCGCCGTGATTGATGTTCGGGAACGGGGGCGATTTTTGGACCTGATGTGCGAAGAGGGTGTGGCGGTATGATCCGCGTCAGGGTTTCGGGTATGGCACGGTTGAGCGCGTCGCTTCGGCGTTTGCGAGAAACTCAGACGGTGGCCATGGCGGCGGCGGTGGCGCGGGGTGCGCGCGATGTGCGCGATGCGGCGCGCCGGGAATTGCCGCGGCGGAGCGGACGTTTGGCCCGAGCCGTGACCATCGAGACGGCAGCCGATGGATTGGCCGCGACGGTGGGGACCGATTTAGACTACGGAACATATCTGGAATTGGGAACTCGGCGCATGGCGGCGCAGCCGTGGTTGCTGCCGGCGTTTCGCGGAGTGCGGGCGCGGTTGCATGCGAACTTTGCGCGGGCCGTGCGGACGGGTAAGCCATGAGCGCCGACTCGCAATGGCCTGTGCAACAGGCGGTGTATGGCGCGCTGATCGGCGATGCCGCCGTGCAAGGGTTGCTGGGCAACCCGGCACGGGTGTTCGACCATGTACCGCAGGGCAGCCCTTTTCCGTATCTGGTGATCGGTGCGGTTAGGGCGACACCGTTCGATACCAAGACGGAAGCGGGCCTGGACCAGAGTCTGACCATTCACACGTGGTCGCGCTATCGCGGGCTGAAGGAAACGAAGGATGTCATGGCCGCGGTTCTTACGGTGCTCGATGGGCAATCGCTTGCGGTCGCCGGGCATACGCTGGTGCTACTGCGGTTCGAGTTCGCCACCACGGTTGTCGATGACGATGGGCTGACACGGCATGGAGTACAGCGCTTTCGGGCGCTGACGCAGTTGGCGCCTTAACAATTCGTGAGTACCTGGTGGTCGGTCTCGCGCCTGTGGCCGGGTGAGGTTGTGGCGTGCCTGGGCGGCGGGCCGAGCCTGACGCAGGCGGATGTGGATCGGCTGCGTGGCCGGGTGCGGGTAATCGCCATCAACGATGCGTGGCGCCTGGCGCCGTGGGCGGACGTGCTCTACGGCTGCGATTGGCGCTGGTGGGTGAAGCATGGCGGCGTTCCGGGTTTTGCCGGGATCAAAGTCAGCTTGTCCAATTCGCGCGGGCATCTGGACGAGTATCCGGAGATTAGGCTGCTCGAAAATACTGGTGTGGATAGGTTGGAGCCGCGCCCGAATGGCCTTCGGACGGGGCATAACGGTGGCTTTCAGGCGATCAACCTGGCGGTGCATTTCGGTGCGCGGCGCATCTTGCTGCTTGGCTATGACATGAAGGCAGGCGACGGCGGGCGCACTCATTGGTTCGGCGATCACGCGGATTGGCCGACACGCCCAACGATCTATGCGACGGCGATGCTGCCGCACTTCGCCGGTCTTGCGGCGGCGCTGCGCGACGCTGGTGTTGAGGCGATCAATTGCACGCCGGATAGCGCTTTGACGGTATTCCCGATCCAAGATGTGGAGACGGCCCTTGGCCACTGCCTTAAAACCAAATCTCACTGATATGAACCTATTTCACCGCCAAGATTTTGTCCGTCGGATAGGCGCGGGTTGCGTCGTGGTGCGTGCACCACAAGCAGCCCGCAACGACGCCGACGGACAAAAGATGGCGGCCTTCGGTGGGGCGTATTGGCCTTCCGGCCGCGTTGCGCGGCTTGCCCGATGTCCCGCATCGCGCTGCGCCGCGCGCCTAACCGGAAGGCCAATACGCCTCCATGAAATGGGTCCATATCAGTGAGATTTGGTTTTAGCCTGCTGCCGGATCGCTTCGCCGATGATCGGCATGGTGCCATCGAGGCGGGGCTAGAAGCGGCCGGTTGGCGGATCAAGAAGGGATATGGGCCGCCGCGGTCGCCCGACGATGTGCTGGTGACGTGGACCGTGCATCGCGGCGCCAAGGAGATGGCGGCACGCGCCTTCGAGGCGGCCGGGGGTCGGGTCGTTGTTTGTGAGGAGGCCTACTTTCGCGAGGTCCGGGGCGCGCGCCATTTTGCCATCGCTCTGCACGATCATAATGGAGCCGGGCGTTGGCGGTGCGGCGGCCCGGAGAGATGGGGTTCCTTCGGTATCGACGTGAAGCCTTGGCGACACCGGGGCGAGCACATCGTGGTGCGCGAACAGCGCGGTATTGGCAGCGCGCGCATGGCCAGCCCGCCGTTTTGGCATGACCAAACAATTGCGCGTTTGCGCGCGTTGAGCAAACGCACCGTCATTTTGCGCCGGCACCCAAAGAGTGCGCCCGACCAGGCGCCGCTTGCCGAGGTGTTAAAAGGGGCGCACGCCGTGGTGACGTGGGCGAGCAGCATTGCGGCACAGGCCTTGGTACAGGGGGTGCCGGTATTTTACGAGGCGCCGCGCATCATCTGCGCGGGGGCCTGCAATCGGGGATTGGATAAAATCGAGGCGGCGGCGAGGCCGGATCGATTGCCGGCGCTGGAGCGGCTGGCGTGGGCGCAATGGTCGATGCGCGAGATAGCACGCGGCGACCCGTTCCGATTTTTGCTGGCGCGTTAGATGAGCGTTGTTTGCTATCCCAGCGTTGGCAAGCGCAAGGCGCTGAAGTTGAGCTGCGCGTTCGCGGAAGGGTGCGGCGGGGAGATCGCCGGCACCGGCGAGACCCGGTTGCGGCCGGGTGCCGCGTTCTTTTATGGCATGACCACGCATACCTTGCGGCTGATTGGGCAGTGCCGGCGCGAGGGGCGGGAGTGGTATTACGCCGACAACGCCTATTATTTTGGGCGCGGTGAGTACTTTCGCGTTAGCAAGGGCCGGTTTCAGCACGATGGGCTGGGGAGCGCGGGGCCGAAACGGTTCGCGCGCTTCGGTGTGACGGTTCGGCCTTGGCGGCGGCAGGGCGCGGCGATTGTCATCGTGACTCAGAGCGAGTTGTTCTACCGCCTGCATCTGGGCATCGATCGGCGGACATGGGTGGCCGAGCGAGTCGCCGAGATTGCCGCCGTCAGCGACCGGCCGGTTCGAGTTTGCCATAAACCCGAGTCGGGAAGCGCACCCTACGCGCCGACGTTCGAAACTTATCTGGCGGATGCGTGGGCGGTGGTGACGCATTCCAGTAGTGCGGCCGTCAAGGCGCTTATCGAGGGGGTGCCGGTCTTTTGCACCGCGCCGTGCATGGCCTCGGCCATGGGGCGCGATGATCTGGCATGTATCGAAGCGCCGGCGTATCCGGCTGGCCGCGACCCATGGCTGTGGAATTTGGCCGCGAACCAGTGGACGCTGGATGAGATGCGCGAGGGTACCTGCTGGCGGGCGCTTCGTGGGTTGGGGTGACGAGATCATGGCGGCGGGTCAGGCCCGCGCCCTACAAGAGCGCGACCCGCGCAAGGTCGCGGTGATGGATGCCGCCGGGCGGGTCCGCTGGCATCCGGCGTGGCAGGGGAACCCGCGTATCGCGACACCCCGCGCGGCCGGCCATGGGGACGTGCAACGGCTAAAGAACGGGCCGGGGTGCCGGCCGTATGTGGATTACGAGCGCATGCGGTGCGAATTCGCACGGGTTTATCCGGGGCGCCCGTTTACCACCAAGGTGTTGGTTTCGCGGCTGCCGTGGCGGTTCACCGATTGGCGCGTGGAACCTGGCGAGATTTATGCGCGGAGAGCACCACGCCGGGGCGATGTGGTTGTTGTTGAACCGCACCTCAAGAGCGGCGCTAGCCCAAATAAACAATGGGGTTGGGCCCGATGGCAGGACTTGGTGTCGCGGATGGACGTGGCGTGGGTGCAGCTGGGGCCGCCGGGGACGAGGCTTCTGAATGGAGTGCGGCATGTGCCGACGGCGACGTTTCTTGAGGCCTGTTCGGTCATGTCGGGGGCGCGGGCGGCGGTGCTACCGGAAGGTGGTTTGCATCACGCGGCGGCGGCCCTTGGCGTGCGCGCGGTGGTGATCTTTGGCGGGCGTTCGAGCCCGGCCAATCTTGGGTATGATGGGCATGTGAATTTGTTCGATCCGTCGAATGGGGAAAGCCCGTGCGGGCAGTCAGCCGCTTGCGCTCATTGTGCGCGAGCCATGGCCCGCATCGCGCCAGCCGATGTTGCTCAATATTTGGAGGCCTTGTTGTGAACGAACCGCGTCATGCAAAACTGGTTGGCGGTGTCTGGCTGCCGAAGTCGGAGGTGCACTTCGTGGACATGATGCTGCACAACCGTAAGCGCACGCGGGTGGTCGCCGGAAAGCACACCTATCAGTACCACAAGATCGAAGCGGTGCTGCGCCATCAGCCGGCGGCGCGGCGGCGGGTTTGTCTCGATATCGGTGCGCATGTGGGGCTGTGGGCCATGTGGCTGACGGAGGCCTTCGCGCTTGTGCATTCGTTCGAGCCGGTGCCGCTGCACGCGAACCTTTTTGAGCGCAACGTGGAGATGGCCAAGGCCCGATTGCACCGGGTTGCTCTTGGCCGGGAAAGCGGCAGCGTTAGCGTGACCGTGCCGCTGCAACAGACGGGTGGGGCGCATGTCGCGACGCCGCAGGCGAGCTCGGATGCCGATTCCGAAACCTGGCACGGCGTGCCCATGGTGACGCTGGATTCCCTGAATATCGCGGACGTGGACCTCATCAAGATCGATGTCGAAGGGTATGAGCTGCCGGTTATCGAGGGCGGGCGCGAGACCATCGTGCGGTGGCGGCCGAATATTGTCATCGAGCAAAAGGGCAACGAGGCCGCCTTTGGCGAGCCGCGAAACGCGGCCGTTCGATGCCTCAAGGACTGGGGGATGCGCGAGATACAAGTCATCTCCGGCGATTACATCATGGGGTGGTGAGGGTGCGCGTCTACATCGGGTGGGACCCGCGCGATGCCACGGCCTTCGAGGTTTGCCGGCGGTCGTTGATTCGCCATGCCTCGGTGCCTATCGAGGTGGTGGCGCTGCGCGATTGGGAGCTGCGCGCGCGGGGCGCCTATTGGCGGCCTTACCGCGTCGATGAATGCGGGCAGATGTGGGACGCGCGCGACGGCGCACCGTTTTCGACCGAGTTCAGTTACACACGGTTTTGCGTGCCGGCCTTGGAAGACTACGGCGATGAGCCGGTGGTTTTTTGCGATGCCGATATGCTTTGGCGCGCGGATGTGGCGGAACTGGTGGCGCTGGCGGGCGGGGCGGCGGTTGCTTGCGTGAAGCACACGCACCGGCCTACCGAAAGCGTAAAAATGACGGGCGTCGCGCAGACGATTTATGTGCGTAAGAATTGGTCGAGTCTTATGGTCTTGCGCCCGATCCGCTGCACCGCGTTGACCCGGTATACCGTGAACATTCGATCGCGCGATTGGCTGCATGGCCTGCGCTGGGTTGGGGATGAAGATATCGCCGGACTGCCGGAGGCGTGGAACTGGCTGGAGGGTTGGTCCGATCTGGAGATCGATCCGAAGGTCGTTCATTTCACGCGCGGCACGCCGGATATGGCTGGTTACGAGGACGCGGCCTATGCGCAAGCGTGGCGGGATGAGTTGCACGTGGCCAGGCAGGCGGCACACGGGTCAGATAGGCCCACATCGGATGAGGATTGGACTATGAACACTCGGCAGGAGGTGAGGTGATGGCGGCACAAAAGGGCAAACTGGTTTTGTTGAAGGCGGATACCGCGGGCGGTTCGCCGCAGGTCTATACGACCGTGGCGGGGCTGCGGACCAATACCTGGACGGTCAACGGCGAAGACGTCGATGTGACCACCAAGGACGACAACGGCTGGCAGCAGCGTTTGTCCGGCGCTGGGGTTCGCTCGATCAACGTATCGGCGACGGGTATTTTTCAAGATTCGACCATCGAAGAGACGGTGCGGCAGTGGGCGTTCGATCAAAGCATCAACTGGTTCCAGATCACCTTCGAGAACGGCGATCGATTGGAATGCTAGTTCCAGATTTCCAACTACGAGCGCGGCGGGGACCATGATGGGGCGGAGACGTATTCGCTGACCCTCAACTCGCACGGCGCGCCGGCCTACGTCGCGGCGTGAGCGTGGCGAACCGTGCGCGCGGCGAGGTGATCTTACGCCTGGGGGATGACACCTATGTGCTTCGCCCGACGTTCGGTGCGGTCTGCGAGATCGAGGATGCCATCGGATCGAGCCTGTATGAGATCGGGCGCCGCCTTGAAGGGGCGGAGATCACGGCGCGGGATCTTGTGGCGTTCGCGCATGCGTGTGTGACTAGTGCCGGCTATACGGTCGAACGCGATCGGCTGGGTTCCATGATTGTCGACGGTGGTGTGCATATAACCGTCGCGGTTTTGTTGGCGTATTGCCGCAACTATGCATTTGGCGGCGCGCCGGAAAAAAAAGACGACACGCCGCCGTTACCCGGCCCGACGGAGAGCCCGACGTCGTCGTCCGCGCCTACATGAAGGTAGCGCTCGGCCGGCTTGGCTGGGCGCCGGATGTTTTCTGGCGAGCGACGCCGCATGAGTTCTGGGCTGCTTACGAGGATTGGGTCGAGGTCAATTGTATCCGCGCGCCCGACGCGGGCCTGACGCAAGACGACGTCGAGACGCTTGAGGCGATGAAAAAGCGATTTCCCGATGGATAGGACAATCCAATGGCCGAGTTAGACAGGCTGGAGGTTCGCCTGGAGGCGGATCTCAGCCAATTTCGCAGCGAGCTGCAAAAGGCCGAGCGGGCCGCGCAGTCCGCGACAACGAACATGGGACGGCAGTTTGCCGCCCTCGACCGGGCCACGGAACCGGCGGAAAAAAGCCTGAGCTCGTTACGCCAGGCCGCGACCTTGTTCGATGAGTCGACACGCTTCGCTGAATTGAGCTCGGCGGCGCGCGGCCTGGGCAGCGTCTTTGCCTCCGCCTTCGAGGACGCGGCGGTGGGCGGGCGCAAGCTATCGGGCGTTTTGCGCGGTTTGCAGACGGATGTCTTGCGTGTGCTGACGCGCCAGCTGGTTACCCATCCTCTAACAAATGTTTTTGCGGGGTTACTTGGCGGCGGTGGGCAGGGTGACGGCCTTTTCGCGGGGCTGTTTCACGGTGGCGGCGTTGTCGGGCGGTCATCGACTCGCGGCCGGTTTGTGCCATCGACCCTATTCGAGGGGGCGCCGCAATTCGCCGGGGGCGGTGTGATCGGGCTGCAACCCCGGCTGGGTCCGGATGAGGTGCCGGCCATTCTGCATCGCGGCGAGACCGTGCGCACACCGGCGCAGGAAGCGGCGCTCGGTCAACGCGGCGAGGGTGGGGTGGTCTTTAACCCAGGGGCGATTGTCATTCAAACGCCCAATCCAGGCGCGTTCGCCGAGTCGCGCGGCCAGATCGAGGCCATGCTGGTGGATGCCGTACGCCGCGGCCGGCGGAATCGCTGAGGGGCAAATATGAGCTTCGATGAAGTCAGGCTGCCGAGCAAGATCGAGTTCGGCGCGGTCGGTGGACCGCGTTTTCGAACGGAAGTCGTCGTCTTGGGTAGCGGCCATGAGCAGCGCAACGCGGAGTGGAGTGCTGCCCGCGCCCGCTGGGACGTAGCACCCGGCATTCAAAACGACGCCGATCTGCAAACGATCATTGCGTTCTGGTATGCGCGGCAAGGCCGGTTGCGCGGTTTTCGGTTCAAGGACCATACGGACTTCAAGGCCGTGGGCCAAACGCTCATCGCGGCGGTCGCGGTCGGCGGGACCAGCGCGCAATTGGTGCGCGATTACACAAGCGGCGGGCGCACCTTTCAACGCATTATCACCAAGCCGGTGTCCGGTAGTGTGCAGCTATACCGTGATGGGCAACCGATCGCCTCGACCGTCGATACGGCGACCGGGATCGTTAGCTTCGCAGCCCTGGCGGGTGGGTCGCCGGCACCGGTCTTGAGCGCCGACTTCGACTTCGATGTGCCGGTACGATTCGATACCGATAATCTGGCTATCCGGCAGGTTACGCACGCCCGCGATGCCATCGCCGGTTTACCCATCGTCGAGATTCGGGATATCGCATGAAAACGGTATCGAGCGGTTTAGCGGCGCATCTGCAAGGCACGGCGCTGAGCCTGGCGACGTGTTGGAAGATCAAGCGTACCGACGGTGCGGTCATGGGTTTTACATCGCATGACCGCGATGTCGTCTTGGATTTGAGCGATGGCGATGGTGCCGTTACCTATGCGGCGGCAACGGGATTCACGCGGACGCGGATTGAGAACAGCACGGGTCTTGCCACCGATAACTTGGACGTGGCGGGCATTTTGGAGTCCGCCACGGTCACGGCGGCCGACATTCGCGCCGGGCGGTACGACTTCGCGGAAGTGAAGATCTTCGACGTCAATTACACCGACATTTCGCAAGGTGTACTGATGCTGCGGCGGGGTCATATCGGCGAGATTCGAACCGAAGGCGGCCTATTCGTCGCTGAGTTGCGCGGTTTGATCGAGCGCTATGCCCAGGAGATTGGCGAGCTGTATGGCGCCGCTTGCCGGGCTGATTTGGGGGACGGTCGGTGCAAGGTTCGAACGCACCCACCGGTGTGGCAGCCGGCTACCGCATACACCGTGCGATCGGCTCAAGACGCCGGGGTGGGTTCGGTTGCCCGCCCATCCATATTCAACGACCGGCAGTTCAAATGCGTCGGCGCGGGCACATCCGGTGCGAGCGAGCCGGTGTGGGTCACGACCCTGGGCGATCAAACAAACGATGGCACCGTGGTGTGGGAAAGCGTTCGAGCCCTGACCATCGAGGCGAGTGTGGCGATGGTGACCGACAACCGGGATTTCACTCTCGCCTATACCGGCGATGCACCGGATGCGCTGCTGACTGGCGGGTTGTTGGCCTTCGATGCATCGGCCTCGCCTACGTCGGCCAATGTTGGGTTGAGCATGGAGGTCAAGTCCTGGGACCTTGCGAACAACCAAGTCACGCTGTTTTTACCCATGCCCTTTGATGTTGCGCCGGGCGATGCGGTCACGGTGCGCGCGGGCTGCGCCAAGTCGCTTGGCGTGTGCCGCGATACCTTCGACAACGTTCTCAATTTACGCGGTGAACCGTTCGTGCCCGGTAACGACTTGCTCTTCCGGACGCCCGATGCTCGCTAGGTATGATGTCGTCGCGGAAGCGCGGAGTTGGCTCGGCACGCCTTGGGTGGCTAGCGGTGCGGCCAAGGGTGTGGGGGCCAATTGCCTTGGCTTCTTCGCCGGTGTGGCGCGCAATGTCGGGTTGGTATCCTTGGTGGATGCCTTCGCGCCGTATGGTGGGTTTGCGTTACCGCCGCACCCTATGGCGCTGTTGCGCGGCCTGCGCCGGCATCTTGAGCGTACGCCGGTGCGCCAAGCGGAGATGGCGGATCTACTTCTATTCGATCTGGGTGACGGGTTGCGGCATGTCGCGATGCTGACCGGGCCGACGACTATTATCCATGCTTTTCAAAGCAAAGGCCGGGTGGTGGAAAACCGTTTGATCTGGGCGGTGCATAGCGCCTATCGCATTCCGGGACTCGTCTGATGGCAACTCTTGCGTTGAGCCTTAGCGGTGCGGTTGCCGGCAATGCGATTGGCGGGCCGCTGGGCGGACGGGTTGGGTTTCTGACCGGACAATTCCTGGGCAACACACTCTTCGGTAACGCCGACGACCGGGTGATCGAAGGGCCACGGCTGACCGATCTGACGGTTACATCCTCCGCCTATGGGCGACCGATTCCTATCGTCTATGGCCGTTTTCGCGTTCGCGGCAACGTGATTTGGTCACCGGGCATTACCGAACACCGGCAGGAAGAAACGCCCGGCGGCAAGGGCGGCGGCGGTGCGTCGCAGACGACCGTGACCTATCGCTACACGGCCGACTTTCGCGTGGCGCTGTGCGAGGGGCCGGCGGAAGCGATTTTGCGCATCTGGGCCGACGGTAAATTAATCGCCGATTTCACCGGCCCATCGCCCGTCTTCGCCAGCAAGGTCAGCCGTGGCAACATTCGCGTGTATCTAGGCGACGAGGCCCAAGCCGCGGACCCGGCGGAACAGGCGGACCGGGGCATCGACGATACACCCGCCTATCGCGGCCAAGTGGGTATCGTGTTCGACGATGTGCCGCTGGAAGATTTTGGCAATCGTATTCCGCAAATCACCGCCGAGGTGGCGGTGATGGCCAGCGATAATATGCCTGTTGCCAGTGCCGCCGCTTTCCAGGCACCGGTTACGCAACTAGCGCGGTGGAGCGCGGACCGGCGGTTTCTCTTTACGCTGGATACCGGGGGCGGGGCGACCAAATGGGATACGGTCAACAATCGCCAGATCGTTGGAAGCGCGGTCGCGGGCGGTGGGCCGTTTTGTCCCGGTCTCGATAGCGAGGGCAATCTCTATAGCGAGGGCGCGACCGGAAAGATTGCCAAGTTCGATGAGAACTGGGGGGCGTTGGGCACGTCACCGACGGCCATGAGCCAGGGTATCGAGGCGCTGGTGATTGCCGGCTTGCCTGGATTCGAGCGCGTTATCGCTCAAGGGTCAACTGGCACCGTCGGCACCTTCTCGGCACGCACGCTTGCGCTGCTGAGCGAGGTCAACTTG
>Ga0114931_10009820_pt1 | contig 11430 bp, 7 predicted proteins | sample 2SBtaG_FD_89579 | JGI IMG/M metagenome (GOLD analysis project Ga0114931, IMG submission 89579) | Deep subsurface microbial communities from Kolumbo volcano to uncover new lineages of life (NeLLi) - 2SBTROV14_V59a metaG | ecosystem: Environmental > Aquatic > Marine > Volcanic | place: Kolumbo...
CAATCGCGTCTCGCCCGCGAACTTCCGCCCCATAGGGGGAGAGAATGCTGCCATCGTCAGTAAATAGAGCAGCACACCCAGTGGCGTCATGTTGCCTCGACGCTTTCAACAACTTTGCTACGAGAGTTTCAACACCTTCTCTGGCCGACTCTGACACATTCTCTTCATGCTTTCTCATTTTGCATTCTCCGGGTTCCGGTTACATCTGCGGCCGCAGGTTCCGGAATTCCAGATCTCGCCCCGGTCGATTGGCAGATGGCCGCTCGGCGGCGGTACAAAATCAGACAATACTCCGGTGGTGGCATCTAACCTCCGGCGATTTTCGGAATCACATGCACTTCACTGTCAGGACCGATGGCCGCGAACAGGGCATCCTGAAAGATCTCACCATCGATGGCGACGGCGATACCCTCTTGCAGATGGGGCGCCAGTTGCGGATAACGCTCGCCGAGTTGCGCAAACAACTGGCGCACGTCATTCACATCGAGATCGAACTCACTGGTGCCGGCGCTGAAGCGGCGCAGGTTGCCATTGAGGACGACCCGTGCCACGGGCTTATTCCGCCGCGTCCGCAAGCGGACCGCGGGCGGCTTCGATGGCCGCCAGCACCCTGGGTGGCGACATGGGCAGCTCGCTGAAACGGATGCCGATGGCCTGCTCGATGGCGCAGCAAATGGCCGCCATGGGCGGCACGATAGGCGTCTCGCCGACGCCGCGCACGCCGTAGGGGTGGGAGGCACTGGGCACTTCGATAATCTGGGTGTCGATCATCGGCACATCGGAACACACCGGGATCCGGTAGTCGAGAAAACCGGGGTTCTGCAAGCGGCCATCCTCACCATAGATATACTCTTCGTTGAGCGCCCAGCCAATCCCCTGTACGGCGCCGCCCTGCATCTGGCCTTCCACGTACCCCGGGTGCACCGCGCGCCCGGCATCCTGTATGGCCGTATAGCGCAGTATCTTCACCTGGCCGGTTTCAGTATCCACCTCGACATCGACGATGTGGGTGCCGAAGCTCGGCCCCGCGCCCTGGGCATTGATGGCGGCGCTGCCCACCAGCGGCCCGCCGGTTTTATTCGCCAGCGCCGCAATTGTGGCGATGGGTAGCGGTTCGAAAGTGCCCGCGTTGTCACTCGCGGGCCGGGCCTGGCCCTGCTCCCAGACCACCGCATCCACGGGGATGTCCCAGATTTTTGCCGCCCGCTCACGCATCTTGCTGATCAGGTCGCGGGCCGACTCAATAACCGCCAGGCCGGTCGCGAACGTGGCGCGGCTGCCACCGGTCAGGAACGTGTAACCAAGGGCGGCGGTGTCGCCGATGATCGGGAGGATATTACCAGGGGCAATTCCCAGTTCCTCGGCGGCCATCTGGCACAGCGAAGCCCGGGATCCACCGATATCCGGTGTGCCCACCACCAGTTGCGCGGTGCCGTCTTCGCCCAGGTTCAGTGTGGCGCAGCTTTCCCCGCCGATATTGAACCAGAACCCCGAGGCTACTCCACGGCCCTGATGTTGTTGCAGGGGCGCCTGGTAATGCGGATGTATTTTCGCTGCCTCCAGTGTTTCGACCAGGCCGACGGCGCCGAACTTCGGCCCATAGACAGTCTGGGTACCTTCCCTGGCGGCGTTCTCAAGGCGCAGGTCCAGCGGGTCCATGCCGATTCCCCGGGCCAGCTCATCGACCACACACTCGACTCCATACTCGGCGATGGGGGCTCCGGGTGCCCGATAGGCCGCCACCTTGGGGCGGTTGACCACCACGTCGTAACCGGTGGCGCGGACATTTTCCAGATCGTAAGGGGCGAAGGCGCACATGCAGCCCAGTTGCACCGGGGAACCGGGAAAGGCGCCGGCCTGATAGTAAAACACGGCGTCCGCCGCGGTGATGCGCCCCTGCCGGGTTGCACCCATACGAATACGCATGTGCGCCCCCGAAGTGGGGCCGCTGGCGCGAAACACCTCGTCGCGATTCATGATCATCTTCACCGGCTGCCCGGCCTTGCGCGACAGGGCCAGCGCCACCGGCTCCAGATACACCACGGTCTTGCCGCCGAAGCCGCCACCGATTTCCGAGGCCGTGACCCGCAGTTTGGAGATGTCCATGCCCAGTAGCTTGGCGCAGTGGCCACGAACGATGTAATGCCCCTGAGTGGAGCACCACAGTTCGGCCCGGCCGTCCTCGGCGACACTGGCCACGCAGGCATGGGGCTCAATGTAGGCCTGATGCACTGGACGGGTACTGAACTCACGTTCAACGATGATGTCGGCCGCGCTGAAACCAGTTTCCAGATCACCCCGGGAAAACTCCACGCGTTTGGCTATGTTCGAGGGTTTGTCCGGTGGCGGATCGACCCCGTCGGTCAACAACTGTTCGTGGAGTAGCGGCGCGCCCGACTGCATGGCCTCCATGACATCGATGACATGAGGCAGTACCTCATATTCCACCTCGATCAACGCCAGCGCCCGGCGGGCAATGGTGGTGCTCACGGCGGCCACCGCGGCGAGTGCGTGGCCCTCGTAGAGAACCTTCTCGCGAGCCATGACATTGCGGGTGATGTCCCGGTAATTCACCATCATCTCCCCGGCCGGCACCATCTCGGAGGGCAGATCCCGGAAATCATCCCGGGTGACCACGGCCTTGACCCCCGCCAGCGCCTCGGCTTTCGAGGTATCCAGGGAAACAATGCGCGCATGCGGATGGGGACTGCGGAGGATTTTTCCGACCAGCATGTTTGGCATCCACAGGTCGGCACCAAAACACGCCCGCCCGGTGACTTTGTCGACCCCATCGGGGCGGATCTGGCGTGTCCCGACCCACTGGTAGCCGTTGTTTTTATCCGTTTTGCCGGTCCTGTCGCTCATATGCCCCACGCCCCCATACACTGCACTCGCCTGCCTGTTCCTGATGCTGCAGTGTAACCACCATTACGGCGCAACAGCCACCTCTGGAGGACCCGGGTAAACTGTCATAATATCAGTCAGCCAGATTCAGGCTGTCGATCGCTGCGCGGGGGGTCGCCATGAAACCCGACAAAGCCGAAAACCACACCCTTGCCGGCGGCATATCCAGACGCGATGTGCTTGGCGGTGCGGCGGGCGCTGTTCTGGCACTTGCCACTGCCTCCAGGGCCCACGCCGCGGGCGAAGAATTCCGCTTCGGACTCACTCCGGTGTTTCGGTCAGATGATCTGGTCCTTCTTGATGAACTCAGGACCTTTCTCGAAGCCTCCCTCCAGCAGCCCGTAAGCTTGATCACCCGCAGAACCTATCAGGAGATCACCTCATTGCTGGTATCCGGCCAGTGTCACGCCGCCTGGATTTGCGGCTATCCCTTCGTCCAACACCGGCAACAACTGGCACTGGTGGCAGTACCGGTCTGGCAGGGCCAGCCGTTATACCGTTCCTACCTGATTGCCGCGGAACACCGCCAGGGCAACAGCATTGATGATCTGAGGGGCGATATCCACGCATTTTCGGATCCGAATTCGAATTCCGGCTATCTGGTGACCCGCACCCTGCTGGCAAGGCGTCATATCCGTCCCGAGGATTTCTTCCGCAAGAGCTTTTTTACCTATGGACATCGTAATGTCATTCGCTCGGTGGCCGTGGGCCTGGCCAATTCCGGCAGTGTCGATGGTTATGTCTGGGAGGTGGTTGCCCAGCAAGAGCCGGAACTGACAGCTAAAACACGGGTGATTTCAAAATCTGAACTCATGGGATTCCCGCCTATCGCCTGTGCGACGAAGCTGCGCGATTCCGCCATGATCCTGAAATTCAAAAAAGCGCTGATCCATGCGCACAGCAACCCGCAGGCGCAAAAACTGTTAAGCACGCTACGCCTGGACGGTTTGACCTCAAGTCCGGCAAGCCTGTTTGACTCCATCGCCGCGGAAGTCGAGATCGTGCGGGGACTTGGATGAGGCAAGGGCCTGCTTCTCTCAAGAAGGGGTTGCCGATCACCGTCAAAGTACCGGCCTTTGTCGCACTGCTGGTGATGCTGGTGAGCGTGATTATTTCACAACGGGTGTTGTCCCGACTGGAAGTGACCCAGGAGCGCCAGCTCACCACTCTGGCGACCACCTACCTGGACGGGTTGGTTAACACATTGATTCCCGCGGTACAACGCGAGGATATCTGGGAAGTGTTTGAAGCCGTTGACAGAGCGCACAAGCTGTATGTCGCAATACGTCCTCTCGAAACCGTGGTGACCGCTGCGAATGGAAGCATTATCGCTTCCAGTGATCCCGGCAAAATGGCGCCGCTTGCCAAACCACCCAGTGAATTTCTGGATAAATTTGCAGATACTCAACTGGTCATTGATAACCGCAATTCCATCGCTTATTTACGCAAGGACATCCGCCGGCAGAGTCGCCTGCTGGGAGCGGTGTACAGTACCTTTGATATTTCCTATCTGATCCGGGAACGCCGGGAAGTACTGAGCACGCTGGTGGTGACCAACACGCTCCTGGCACTGTTATTCGCGGCGCTGGGTTACTGGGCCATTCGGCGTATGGTCCAACCCATACGCACCCTTGCCGAGCATCTCAGGTCTGGAATATCGGATAGTGCAACTAAAATTCCGGCAGAGGAATTTCCCGGTTCGGGGAATGAACTCATCAGCCTGTATGAAGGCTATAACGCCCTGGTCGACGCAGAGAACGAGCGCAAAGAACTTGCCGGAACCTTACACGAGGAGGAACGGATGGCCGGTCTGGGCCGCCTCGCTTCCGGGATGGCCCATGAAATCAACAATCCCCTGGGCGGCATGTTCAATGCGCTGGATACCCTGGAACGTTACGCGGATAACGCTTCCGCCAGGAACACCTCCATCAGTCTGCTGAAACGTGGCTTGTCCAACATACGCGATGTCGTCAGATCCACGCTCCTGACTTACCGCACCGATGACGACCCCAAACCGCTCACCCGCGGCGACCTGGAAGATTTACGCATCCTCGTAAAACCTGAACTGCGGCGCCGGCAATTACAACTCGACTGGAAAAACGATCTCAACGGCGAACTTCCGGTACAACGTTCGGAGGTCCGCCAAATTGCCTTGAATCTTTTGCTCAACGCCTGCACCGCGTCACCTCCTGGTACCTGGATTTCCTTCTCAGCATCCCACAGCGGCCAGGCCCTTCATATTGAGATCATCGACTGCGGACCAGGCATGCCGGACGATGCCATGCGTTACCTGACCACAACGGATTCGATCAACGCACCGATGCGCGTTAGCGCCGGTCTGGGTTTATGGATGGTCCGGCGTCTGCTTAATAATCTGAGCGGCACCATAACCGTCAAAAACCTTGACCCCCGTGGCGCGCGAGTGCGCGTGTCAATCCGGCCACAACCTGAATCCCTGCAACATGTCGCTTGATGGTCACCGTATCGGATTGATCGAGGATGACCCCATCATGGGCGAATCCCTGGTCCAGAGTTTGACCCTGGAAGGTGCTGAGGTGAATTGGTGGACCACCGGCGGCCAGGCGCTTTCACAACTGGCACTGCAGCCCCTGGACCTGGTGGTCTGCGACATTCAGTTACCGGACATGAGCGGTGAACAGATTTTTTCACAGCTCGCCGGTGCCGCGATTACCCCACCCTTTTTGTTTATGACCGCTTTCGCGGATATCGATCAGGCGGTCTCCCTGGTACTGGCCGGTGCGGGCGATTATATCTCCAAACCCTTTGTGCTCCAGGATTTCATCAAGCGCGCCGGGGTGTTAATCAATCAGACCCAGACTCGGACCGGGCAGCACACCATCCTCGGAATTTCACCACAGATGCAGCAGGTCGAGGCCACACTGCGCAGGCTGGTACAGGGCAATAGTAATGTACTTTTAACGGGTGAAACCGGTGTCGGCAAGGAAGTCTGCGCCCGCTTCCTGCACCAGGCATCGGCCAATGCCACCAAACCTTTCATGGCGGTCAACTGCGCGGCTATTCCTTCCGAACTGATGGAAAGCGAACTCTTCGGCCACAGTAAGGGAGCATTTACCGGCGCTGTCCGCCAGCACGCCGGTTATGCCGAGCGGGCCCGCGACGGGGTATTGTTTCTCGATGAGATCTCCGCACTGGAACTGCCCTTGCAGGGTAAGCTGTTGCGCCTGTTGGAAGACAGAACTTTTCACCGTATCGGTGGCGAGGAACTCCAGAGCTTCAATGCCCGGCTCATCAGCGCGAGCAATACAGATCTGGGCGCTTTAGTCAGCCAGGGGCGGTTTCGTGAAGATCTGTTCTACCGGATCAATGTCATCAACGTCGAGATCCCACCCCTGCGTGAACGACTTGAGGATATTCCCCTGTTGTTGAACCGCTTTTACTCTGAACAGTGTGAGCTGCAAAATTCCACTCTGATCGGCATGAGCTCACTGGTGGAAGAGGCCGCCCTTAACCACCACTGGCCAGGCAATGTTCGAGAACTGCGTAACCGGATTGAACGGGCGGTGGCCCTGACCACAACCGACCGCTTGATGCCGGGAGATGTGTTCCCGGAACTCGGCCTGTCACCCCCATCGGAAGATGCCCTCGCACCACTTGCCGTGGCCCGGGATGCCGCCGAAAAAACTCAAATTCACAAGGCCCTGCAACAAACCGGCTGGCGAATATCCGAGGCCGCCAAGCTCCTCGACATCTCACGCACTACCATGTGGGAAAAAATGCGCCGTTACGGTATATCTGAAACTCCCTGCTGACGTTCGCTTTTCCAAACACACAACCCTCTCGATGTTCAGATTCCTGAACATCAGAATTTCTTAAATTCCATAACTGTTTGATTATACGGATATTTTTATTTCCACTGAATCGGTACGGGACTTGCTTCCAGGAACTATGTGCGTAAGCACTTCAGTGTCCACCAGGAGGAAGTCCATGAAACGATGCCCGAATCAGGTCGATTTTGGCCGCCGTCAGTTTTTACGCGGTAGCGGTGCCGCCGCCGCAGGCGCCGCGGCACTCAGCGTAGTTCCGGGCCAGGCCAAGGCCAAACCGGCCATGGCCCGGGTCGAATACCCGTCGAGCAGACTCGCCAACATCAAAAATCTGAAAACCAATGAACCGCTGCTGGTGAACTACCCCGACGACCAGGCACCTGGAGTGCTGCTCAAACTGGGCAAGCAGGTCGAGGGTGGGGTGGGGCCGGATGGCGACATTGTTGGTTTTTCGACCATCTGTCCGCACAAGGGGTTTCCCCTGACCTATAACGCCGGGGACCGGAGCTTCAATTGTCCCGGGCATTACTCGCGTTTTGATCCGGAAGCCGGGGGCCAGCAGATCCATGGTCAGGCGACTGAAAACCTGCCGCAGTACGAACTTCGGGTTGACGCCAAGGGCGATATCCATGCCGAAGGCATCGATGAACTTCTGTACGGCCGCCTGAGCAATGTCCTGTAAGAATATCGAGGAGCAGAAAAATGGCTTTTAAACGAAACACGGATCGGCTTCCGATTATTCCCAGGAATGCGAAGAAGCAAAATGTCACCTGCCACTATTGCATCGTGGGCTGCGGCTATCACGCTTACAGTTGGCCGGTAAACCAACAGGGCGGAACCGATCCATCGCAAAATGTTTTCGGTACCGATTTGTCTAAGCAGCAACCGACCCTGACCGACGCCTGGTACTCTCCGTCGATGTACAACATCGTCAAACAAAATGGCAAGGATGTGCACCTGGTGATCAAGCCGGATAGCAAATGCCAGGTCAATTCAGGGCTCGCTTCAACCCGTGGCGCACGCATGGCTGAAAACCGCTACTCGACGGTCACCCAGACCCAGCAGCAGCGCCTGACCTCGCCTCTGGTCTGGCGCTACGGCACCTGGCAGCCCACCTCCTGGAATGACGCCCTGGATCTGGTCGCGCGGGTGACGGCAAAAGTTATCGTCGACAAGGGTGAAGACGATCTGATTGTCTCCATGTTCGACCATGGCGGCTCGGCCGGCGGTTATGAAAATACCTGGGGCACCGGCAAGCTGTACTTCAAATCGATGAAGATCAAGAACTGCCGCATTCATAACCGCCCGGCCTACAACTCGGAAGTCCACGCGACCCGCGACATGGGGGTGGGTGAACTCAACAACGCCTACGAGGATGCGGAACTCGCCGATACCATCGTCGCCATCGGCACCAATTCCCTGGAGACCCAGAGCAATTACTTTCTCAATCACTGGGTACCGAATATGCGTGGCGCCTCCATCGGCAAGAAGAAAAAGGAAATGCCGGGCGAAGCCCATGCGCCGTGCAAGGTGGTGATCATCGATCCGCGCCGTACGGTGACAGTAAATGCCTGTGAAGTAGAGGCCGGCAAGGACAATGTCCTGCATCTGGCCCTGAAGTCGGGCACCGACCTGGCGCTGTTCAATGCCCTGTTCACCTACATCGCCGACAAGGGCTGGGTGGATAAGAAATTTATCGAAAAATCTACCATTCGTGAACTGATCAAACGCCCGGCCTTGTATCCGGCACGCGGGGTATCCGAGGCCAACCCGGGCCACATGACCAGTTTTGAAGGTGCCGTAGAAGGCTGCCGGACCTCCATTGACGATGCAGCCAAAATTACCGGCCTCCCAGCCAATGACATCATCAAGGCCGCTGAGTGGATGGCCAAACCGAAACAGGGCGGTAAACGCCGCCGTACCATGTTCGGTTATGAAAAAGGCATTATCTGGGGCAATGACAACTACCGGACCAACGGCGCCCTGGTCAACCTGGCGCTTGCCACCGGTAACATCGGCCGCCCCGGCGGTGGTGTGGTGCGCATGGGCGGCCACCAGGAAGGCTATGTGCGGCCTTCCGATGCCCATGTCGGACGCCCGGCGCCTTACGTGGATCAAATCCTGATATCCGGCAAGGGCGGCGTTCATCACGTGTGGGCCTGTGACCACTACAAAACCACCCTCAACGCGACCGAGTTCAAGCGCATCTACAACAAGCGCACCAACCTGGTCAAGGAGGCCATGGACGCGGCGGCGGGAGGAACCCGGGAGGATTTGGTCAACGCCATCGTTGCCGCCATCAATAACGGCGGCCTGTTCACCGTCAACATGGACATCATCCATTCCCAGATCGGCCAGGCGGCGCACGTCATTCTGCCAGCGGTCGAGGCCGGGGAAATGAACCTGACCTCCATGAACGGCGAACGGCGCATGCGCCTGACCGAGAAATACATGGATCCTCCAGGTCAGTCCAAACCCGACTGCCTGATCGCGGCTGGGATCGCCCACAACATGGAACGGGTGCTGAGAGAAATGGACATGGGCAAGTATGCCGAACAGTTCAAGGGCTATGACTGGAAAACCGAAGAAGACGCCTTTATGGACGGTTATCACCAGCATGCCGGCGGTGGCAAGCACGTCACTTATGACCGTCTGCGCGCCATGGGCACCAACGGCTTTCAGGAACCAGCCAGCGCCTACAAGGGCGGCAAGATCGTCGGCACCAAGCGGCTGTATACCAACGGGGTGTTCTCAACCGACAACGGCAAGGCGCGCTTCATGGATGCCCCCTGGCGGGGCCTGCAGGCACCGGGCAAACAGGCGCAACGGGCGAGGTACAAATTCCTCATCAACAATGGCCGTGCCAATGCGGTCTGGCAGAACGCCTTCCTCGACCAGGACAATGACTTCGTCATGGATCGATGGCCTTATCCGTTCATAGAAATGAACCCGGATGACATGGCTGCGCTCAAGCTTAACGAAGGGGACCTGGTGGAAGTGTTCAATGATGTCGGCGCCACCCAGGCCATGGTCTATCCCACTCCTACGGCAAAAAGGGGCGAGACCTTCATGATCTTCGGATACCCGACCGGCCAGCAGGGCAATGTGGTGAACGCAGGAACCAATGAGCTGATCCTGCCCAATTACAAACAGACCTGGGGCAATATCCGCAAGATTTCAGATGCCCCCGGATCCGTCACTCACCTGTCCTTCAAATCGAAGGAATACGTCGCTGGATAGTTCCTCCTGAATTCAGTGTGGGTCCTGACCCCGGCCGGTTTCCCGGCCGGGGTTTTTTTATCCACCGGTTGCCTGCGATACCCGCAGCCGGATTTTCATGCGCCAGAGGGAGCCCCGAAAAGACTGGAAGCGAACCTGTGAACCCTGTTCCTGGGTGATCGTATAACCTAAGCGTGTAACAAAGCGCCATCGATCTGGATACTGAACGATTGACACAGTCGACGGTAGCCACGCCCACACGCCCATTACAATTTTGAGAAACCCTGCCGATACCCTATTGCTGGTAGGGAGGACCTGGATTAATGAGGCGATGTGGGAAATTGCTGGCGCCACTCGTGGCTGTGACATTGCTCGCGCCGCTTGCACTGACGGTGCTCCTGGCGCTGAACCTGGACCGGTTCCGAGGGCAAATTTCGGCATTGCTCAGCGCAGCGGCCGGCCGGCCGGTGACCATCGAAGGCCCACTGCAGTGGTCGTGGCAATCCGCGCTCAGCCTAAAGATCTCGGGTGTGGTAATGAACACACCTGCCGCCAGCGTACGCGTCGACACACTTGGTTTACGCGCCGACATCAGCAGCTTGATCGGCGGTGTTCCACGGGCGCAGCGCGTCTTCCTGTCCGGGGTGGTGGTCGATCTCCCCAACGGGCAGCAAGAGGTTCCCCCGGTTACGATACCCAGGCAACTACGGATACCCTTGAGGGGGCTTGAGATCCGCGATTTACTGGTGCGTCGCGAAGGCCGTGTCGTGTTCGCAATAGAACGCATCGCCATCGACGACATTGATCCCGGGGTTGCATTTCCTGTTGATATCAGGGTCAACGCGGCACTGCAGGGCCATGCCCTGGCCCGCATTGACGGCGCCAGGCTGCATCTGAAGCAACTGCAATTACGAACCTCAGCCGGCGAGATCAATGGCGAGATCAGCATCGCGATGGATGTTCACCCGCCAAGGCTCGAAGCACGCCTGCGCGCTGCTCAACTCAGTATTGACCCGCACTTCAGCCGCGCTTCGACGACACCAATCATCCCACGTGTGCCCCTGGATCTGTCTCAACTTACCGCAGTGGACGCCCTGATTGAATTTTCAGCCAAGCGGCTGTCCCTGGGCGAATTACAATTGAGTGCGATCTCCGTTCCGATCACCTTAGGTCAAGGCAATTTGCAACTGGAAGTACAGGCAGTACTGACGGGAGGCCAAATTGAGCTGGATACCAAGGTGCGCCCCGCTGAGCAGCGCTGGACGTCGGACCTGCGTATCGGCGGAATGGACGCGGGTTTGTTGCTGCGAACCCTGGGTGTGAATCGCGCCCGACGCGGTGGCAAACTCAGCGCCATGGCCCATCTCAATGCGGTCGGGGCGAATACCGATGCACTACTGAGGACTTTGCAGGGGGAAGTTTCCGTGAATATCGGTACCGTTCGTATTGACGCAGGTGCGGCGAAGCTGGCTGGCGCGGATGTGTTCTCCGGTATGGCTCA
>Ga0114931_10009821_pt1 | contig 11429 bp, 14 predicted proteins | sample 2SBtaG_FD_89579 | JGI IMG/M metagenome (GOLD analysis project Ga0114931, IMG submission 89579) | Deep subsurface microbial communities from Kolumbo volcano to uncover new lineages of life (NeLLi) - 2SBTROV14_V59a metaG | ecosystem: Environmental > Aquatic > Marine > Volcanic | place: Kolumbo...
ACGAGTATCGTTTGAGCGCTAAGGAGGGGATTTGAACCCCTAATCGCACGAAGTGCGAAACTGGTTTTCGAGACCAGCGCATTACCAGATTCTGCCACCTTAGCAGAATTAAAAGGTTTTTTAGGTTTAAGACTCTTTTGAAATAGTTTTTTTCTACCTAAAGATTCCCTTGTCCAACTTCTTTACGACTTTAAGTCTTTATTGAGCAAGTGTCCCAATAACGAAATTAGCTGCTATTTCGCGTGCCCTCTCAGAATGCGAAGTTCCGCTTCCCATGGGCCTGGTTTCATATAAGGTGGTGGCATCCTTGCCGCAGCCTTCAAGGATGGTAGCTCCTCCGGGATGTCCGAATATAAAATCTGTGAAGTCATACACCTTGCCATGAATTACCATCCAGCAGTCGTTTATGCTGTTGTGGTTTGCGATTTCCTTTAGTGTGAATGAAGGCAGCCCTTGAACCATGAGGTCTTTATTAGTTTGCAGAGGCTCACTGTGTCCTGAAGCATCCTTTTTAGTGAAAAATCCTACTGAAAATATTCCGATTCCCAAAACCACTACTAAAGCCACGGTAATATATTTCATGGGGTTATTATTTATACTTAAATATAAACTTGACGGCGTTTAAACTTTCCAGTCAGTTATATTGGCTTTTTTTATGCTGAAATACAGTATTGAACTTATTGTTATCACTGTCAGCATGGGCCCATAAAGGAATATGTAACTTAGCCCGTCCATAAGTGATATACCCCAGTCGAGTACTTTATTCATCCACCACATCCACGAGCCCGCCAAAAAGGCCGCAATGGAGAGCACATGTGAGAGACTGAACTGGTTTGAAAACAGCATGACTAAAAATATTGAAATCAAAGAGACTGTCGGCAACGGATAATAGGTTCCTGCCGAAGCGGTATTTGAAGGTAAATTTCTTATTATGTCTTTTCTTGAGCCCTTGAAAGTCTGGGCGGCTCCTGACCACCACCTCTTTCTCTGGGTCCACCAATCTTTTAGCTTCTTCGGGCTTGAAGTGAAAACCCCCGCTTCTTTGATATAGCCGAATTTCACTTTGAACCTTGAAACCTTGAATCCCATGTCAAGGTCCTCGACTACTGCATCGCTGAAACCTCCTACCTTGTTGAAAGTTTTTCTTGACATTATTAGAAGGGCTCCGCATACCGGCATGACTTTTTTCATCTTGTCCGTTACAAAAAATGCGGTATTCATGAATAAATATTCTACATTAATGGTTCTTTCAAGGAAGGAGCTACCTTCAATCATGAGTTTGCCCGTTGCCAGGTCAAAATTCTTTTCAGTGTAGACTTTCCAGATGTTTTTTAAGAAGTCCCGATTTTCTGGTCTGGTGTCTGAATCTATGAAAATAAGAAGCTTGCCGCTAGACATTTTAACCGCGTCAGTCATGGCACGTACCTTGCCCCTTCTTTCATCGCTGAAAGTGGTCTTCACCCTTTTTCTTTTCAGAAAATTTCTATCCACTTTGGACAATTTATCTCCCGCGACTATGACCTCAAACTCCCCGTCAAAACAGAGGGCCTCAAGGGTCTTTGGAATTTTATCCAGCTTCTCGTAAGTTGGTATTATGACACTTATGTCCACACAACAATTTTGTTCTACTATTAATAAACTCTTTGTAGGCAAATGTCGATATTTTAGGCCGTCTTGCCCTCCTTTTACCGCAATCGCAAAATGCGCTCAATATTTAAATCGGGCCCCCTAAAACCCTTATGACAGTCTTAGATATCATAAAAAAGCCCTTTTCAGACTTGAAAAAGCTGGTTATAGGAACTTTCCTTGGAGGTCTTCCAATACTGAATTTCTTTGTCCTGGGTTTTGCTCTTGAATCTGCTAAGGCTCCGAAAAAAGAATTACCTGTATTCACTCCTGACATATTCCTTTTAGGGCTTAAAGCTAAAATTGTGAGCCTCTTTTATTCTCTGATTCAATTGTTCTTTGTGATAACATTTGTTATAGCTACGGGTGGAGTTGGCGTGTGGGTCAATGCTCTTGAGACTATGGGGACAAGCGGTAATATTGGCCCTTTGATGCTTGAGACTTTCGGCTTCACGGGTTTCATTGGCTTCATATTGGTCTCAATTTTCATACTATATCTTAGCACCTTTGCTGTGTATGAAGTGGCCAAGACTTCTTCCTTAAAGGCCGGCTTTAATCTGCCTCAGGTATTTTCAGACATCTTAAACAAAACCTATGCTTTTTCATGGATTAAGGCCTTCCTTTTGCAGTTTTTGGCTGTGCTTGTTCTTTTCATAATATTGACACCAATATGGCAGATACCTATAGTGGCAGTCGGTGCCCTAAACTACATTTCAACCCTAATATTTTGGCTCTACTTTGGTGAGATGTTACCTATAAAAACTAAAAAGCAGGCCGCCAAGTAATTTAAACGGCGTTTACTAAATCAGGTGTGGACCCAAAAGAAATTCTAAAGCAAGTCAAAGACCCCGAAATAGGACAGAATATCGTAGATCTTGGTTTAATCTACAGGGTCGATATGGAAGGCAAGCACGCCAAAATTTTAATGACACTTACTACTCCAATGTGTCCCGCGGGAGGTTTCATTATGAATGAAGTCGAAAGAGTGCTGACTGAAAATGGATTGACTAGTGAGATTGAACTAACTTTTGAGCCACCTTGGTCTCCTGACATGATTGACAAAAACCTCAGACGAAAATTAGGCATATGATTAAAATTTATCTAACGGCCAGTGCACGGGACCAGCTTAAATTACCCCGCGCCATCGAACGCAGTGAAAATGGCGCATTTGGATTGACCCTTTCTAAAGGGTCGAATGGGCCCACAGGGATTTGACACCCACAACCTTTTATCCCGTTTTACGGGATGAAAAAAGGTTGATCAAAACTATCCCGCCTTTGGCGGGATTGCGGATCGAACTTGTCCCGCGCACGGGACGAGCATCGCTCGAATGGGCCCACAGGGATTTGAACCCTGGACTTCCGGCTTTCTTAGACAGTTTAGCTGTTGGTTATACCGAAAGCGGTCATATAAGACCGGCGCTCTAACCAGGCTGAGCTATGGGCCCCAATTATTAGATGGTCTTTGACTTTTTAAATCCTTTATTGTTATTGGCTTTGTGCTCTCTTTTCTCTTATATTTTTATTGGTTGCAATAAGCCACCAAGGAGCTAAAAAGAAGAGTAGGGAGCTGATAAGTGCGCTTCCCACAAAACCTATTGAAACCATTAAAGTACCGCTGACTGCGCTGCCTAAGGTGTAAAAGAGCGACCTGACCACGAGATTCAAGCTGGTGAGCTTCTCCCCGCTTTCGAGATTCATTATACCGTAAAAGGTTTTTATGAAGGCCCAGCCAAAACCTGCTACCAAAAAGAATACTGGGAGAGCCCACTTGGTGAATCTGGTTGCTGCTATCAATAAGAACGCAAGCAGCCTAATGGGCCAGCCAATCCAGAATGACTTGTGGTTTAGGCTTCCTGCTAATTTGTAGGCTAATGTGCCAAAAACTCTTGCTAATATGGTGAAGGTGTAGAACAGACTCGCATTGCCAAAGACCATTTCAACTATTACGGGCAGCTGAGGGTAGATTAAGGAAAAGGATAGGGAGAAAAGCCCACTCATGAATAAATACGGTAACATCTTCCTGGTCAGTCCGATTTCGCCCACATATTTTAGGCCAAACTTCTTCATCTTCTTACTGGTAACTAATCTCTCTTCAACTATGCCTCTCTTTGGTGTAGGTTCAACGCTTAGGTGGTCTAGGTATTTCATACTGATTAAGACGCTGAGTATTGAAGCGCCCAGGAGGACGAAGGGCAAAAATGATTCAGATAATACATAGCTGCTTATAGCGCCAAGCACACTTCCGCCAAGCATTCCTGCTGATTCGCTCCGGTAAAAACTTGAGACGTTTTTTGAGAGCTTGCCCCTTTTTCGTCTCACACCTTCAAGCAAGAAGTAGTATGCTGCATCAGGGAGGAGGCTCATAACTATTACTGCAAGAATCAAAGTTTTTGAATTCTGTAAGAGGAGAGCGCCAAGAATTATACCAAGGAAGCCAAGTGATATGACGCCTGCTTTTTCTGCCTTGGCCGCGTATCGGGGCCAGAAGTAGTTTGAAAAAAGGGAGCCCATTGAAGTTAGGGCGGCAATTATGCCCACGGCTTTGGCGCCCCACCCGAAGTTAATGGCAAGTATGGCAGGGATGGGCGAGTAGAAAGTCATGATGGCCCGATAGATGAAGGCAATTCTGTGGCTTACCATTAAAAAAATACCAGCGCTGGCGAAATTTATGCTATGTGGTGAAAAAAGAGTAGTAAAAAAAGATTTTTAAACCACTCCAAATTTAATTTTAATGGATGCAGTAGTCAAAGATTCCTTGATGTATGGGGCGGTCGTCTCAAATAAACCGGAGCTCTTGAAAGCTGTAGCGCACCCTATACGTGTGAAGATACTTGAAATGACTCAAAAGCAGCCCATGTACCCTGTTGAGATTGCCAAAAAACTGAAAATGATTGAGCAAAAAATTTACTATCATATCCAGATACTAAAAAAAGCAGGGGCCATAAAGGAAGTTGAAGAGAGGCAGCTTCGTGGTGGTAAGGCCAGGCTCATAGCCCCCACTGCCACAGCCTTTGGCTTTATCATGAAGCAGGCGCGTGGTGGGGAGGTCATTGAATATAGCGACTATCCCCCTTTCGTGGTTGGTGGAGTGGTTGATACTAAGATTGTGGTGGGAAGTCCTGACCCTCACGGTCCTAATAGGGCAAGGGCGCGCGATGGCCACCTCGCAAGCGAAATATCTTCGTTTTTTGGCAGGATGGGTACTATTCCTTGGCCCTTTGTATTCACTGATATTGAGCTGAAAGAAAAAACTGGGAATCTTGTGCTCTTGGGGGGTCCTGTGGTGAATACTTTGACCGAAGAGTTCAATAAATTTTTCCCTGTCAGATTTGTTGAGCGTGCCATAAAGAGTCCCAAAAAGGAGTATACAGAAGACTGGTGTGGCTTTGTGGCCATGGCAGATAATCCCCTTGACCCTGGCAAGAAAATCATGATGATTGCCGGAAGAACTGGTTCGGGAACCAGAGCCGCCATCCTGGGCTTAAGGAAATACTTTAAGCAAGCCCAAGAAAAAGGTTATGTAGTGGTTCAGGGTTTCGATGAAGACGGGGATGGCATAGTCGATTCTATTGACCTGCTTGAATAGTCGAATGTCTCTCACAAGGTATGAGGTGATTATTTACCATGCCAACTGCCTGCATATATGCATAGCATATTACTGGGCCAAAGAAAATGAAACCCTTTTTTTTCATATCGTGGCTAAATGATACTGCTTCATCACTTACTGTAGGCACTTCGTCCATTGTCCTGAAATTATTGACTATGGGTCTTCCGCCGACAAAGCCCCACATATACCTTGAGAAACTGCCAAACTCCTTTTGAACCTTTAAGAACACCCTGGCGTTGTTTACTGCGCTCTCAAGCTTTTTGCGGTTACGGATTATTTTTGGGTTGTTCATGAGTTTTTTTAATTTATTATTATCATAATGTGCTATTTTTTCTGCGTCAAAGCCGTCGAAAGCTTCTCTATAGCCTTCCCGTTTGTTAAGGATGGTTTTCCAGCTTAGACCGGCTTGAGCGCCTTCAAGTATTATAAATTCGAAGAGTTTTTGGTCGTCTGAACACGGCACTCCCCACTCAGTATCGTGATACTTTTCCATTCCCTTTGCCCATGAACATCTGGTCATTCAACCCTCTCTATATGTCCTTGCTTGGGTTCAATTATATAGCCCTTGGCCCTAAGGTCATCAAGTACCTTTTCAATTTAATCGATTGCCATATTTTTTGATTCACCTTCCTCGATGATTCTTGCCCTTGGTATCTCCTTGCCGAATTCGTTCTCAAGCTCCCTTATGATTTCAAGGACTACCATAATTTTACCCCTCTTGCTTGCTGTAGTCGAAGATTCAACCCTATCAATATCGAGCTTACCTGTTTCAGAGTCGTATGCTAATTGGTACAAGGCGTACTTTAGTAAATCAATTGCCCTTTTGGCGTCGTCTGCAGTGGCAATTGGACTAAGGCGCAGTCTGGCTGAAGCTTCAGTCATCCTAACAAGTGCTTCAAGTTGTCTTGGACTTATGGGAACGGTTGATCCATCGGCATATTTTCGCCTTAGGTTAACGAAGAAATTCTTGATTTTTAGTAGGGCATCTTCAGTAATCTTAGGTTTTATGTTCCTCTTGGCGTATGCTATGTATTTTCTGATGTCTTTGGGATCTATAGGAGGTGTGCTAATCTCGGGATTTCTGTGCATGGCAAGGATATGGCTTGCCAGTTTCTCATCCACATCTGGATTTGGTATGTCCTTTACTGTAAATATTAGGTCGAATCTGCTGAGGATGGTCTCAGGCATTGATATCTGTTCTGCTAAGGGGGTTGAAAGGTCAAACCTGCTGAACTTCGGGTTGGCTGCTGCCAAAACGCTGGTCTCAGACCTGAGAGTGGCAAATATGTTAGCCTTGGCAACCGTTATGCTCTGCTGTTCCATGGCTTCGTGGAGTGCAAAGATATCTTCTTTGCTGATTTTATCCATTTCGTCGATACAGACTATGCCGCCGTTGGCAAGCACTATGGCGCCTGCTTCAAGAGTCCAACCTTTTAGAAATTCGTCCTTTACCACTGTGGCAGTTAGTCCGACTGCGCTTGCTCCCTTGCCTGACACATACCTGCTCTTTGGAGCAATGCCTGAAACATACTTTAAAATCTGGCTTTTTCCTGCACCTGGGTCACCAACGAGGAGTACGTGCATGTCTCCCCTACCCCAAGTATTGTCGGGTCTTTGTTTTCTTACCCCGCCAAACATTTGAAGTGCTATGGCTTCCTTGATTTTGTCGTGGCCGTAGATGCTGGGTGCAATTGAGCTTACAATTAGTTTCCATGGGTCATTTGAGGCTATATTTCGTATGATTTCCTCGTCTTCTGGGCTGATATCAATATCCTGAAACTCCTCAAACAAAGACTCAAGATAATTGGCTTCCATAAAAATATCATATTTTTTTCCCTTTTCATTTGAATCAATGGGCATTTCTTTTAGGATGCCGTTTGCCTTGATTAGGTTGCCTGGCATGACCTTCTTTCTGAAAGTGGGGTCAACAAGGTCGTGTCTTAGTATTATGCTTAAGCGAGAAGGCTGCTCACTTCCTTCAAGGTTTTCTGGGTTCTCTTCAATTACTACCCTTTGTACATCCCCGAAATCTTTGTCGACCAATAGGAAATCCTTCCTATTGCTGCAAGTGAATTCAGGACATTCTACTGGTTTTTTTAGTTCTGTGCCAGTCTGGAAAAGGGGGATGCGTGTCTGGCACCTCATGCACTCCCACTCTGTCTTTGAGACTTCGGGCCTGACTTCTGAAGCTTGTCTTATGATACCTTCAACTTTGACAAACCTATTCAGGCTGTCGCTTCTAAGGTCCTTTATTTTGAAACTGGCAGCTGCAGGCAGGTTCTTAAATCTAATCTTTACCGGCCTTTGTGATACGCCAAGGTTGGTAATCACATCTTCAAAGGTCTTAAGCACATCTTTAGTGTTTATGAGTAGTTCATCGCTTAATTCATAGTCGTACCTGTCAAGCTCGCTGAATTCGATTGAAATGGATCTCTCGCCCCTCGAGACCGCATGTAATATGTCTTCAAGAAGCACATCCCTCATGAATGACTCGACTCTGTCAAAAATCACTTCCTTTTCAAGTCTCTTTTGAGGGATTGAAAGGTTATCCACCCAAAACTTGTAAGTGATTGCTTAAAAGGAAAAAGGGTAGCTTGCCGGATTTCGTGTGGAAATACCACTAAAAAGTTATTTCTTTTTTGTAGGCTTGTAGTCTTTTATGACTATGGCATTAATCATGCCATCCTGGCCTGGTCTGCTAGTGACTCTTGCATAGCCCTTGTCTGTTTCGACCACTGCGCCCTTGGTAACCACGTTCCTTCTTACGAAGAAAGGGTTTGAGGTGTTTTCGACCACCTGAATAATTTTGGCTTTTGAAACCTTGCTACCGCTTGCGAGATTCGCAAATTCGGCATTAAGCATTCGCACTTTTTCTGTGTTTCCGCGCGTCTTTATCTGCTTTCTTGTATCTTTACCCACGGTAACTGGAACGTAAGGTCTGCCCATATCTATTTTTTTCTTTTTTCTGTGCAGCCTTCTAAGGCCACCACTGAGTTTGGTGGTGTCCTTATTGTGCGTTATAGCCATAAGCATGCAAGTATCAAGCCATTAAAAAGCCTTTGCCCTTCTGGGTGTAAAAAACAGGGAAAGGTTTAAAAAAGCTCCAGAAAGCCTAAGTTAGGTGAAACAAATGACAATTGAACGACCTTTGGATGCTTTGAATCAAGCTAAAGATGGAGCCGTGCTTGTAGAGCTAAAAAACGGCAATACCATCAGAGGAAAACTAATCGCTTTTGATATCCACTTAAACGTTGTACTAGACGATGCGGAGGAATTAAAAAGCGGCGAAGTCGCGAGGAGACTCGGAAGGACTTTAATTCGTGGAGATACAGTAATACTGATAATGCCCACTGAGTGATAAAAATGAGTAAAGGAACTCCCTCTTTCGGCAAGAGATCCGGCAAATTGGTGCACGGGGTCTGCAGGAGATGTGGTAGTTCCAGCTTCAACCTTAGAACAGGAAGTTGCGGCAGTTGCGGCTTTGGAAAAACAAAAAGGATGGTAAAACATGGCTGGACCAATAGAAAATGACCCTGCAAAGCTTCTCCTACATCCTGTAGGGACTGAAAAGGCCATAAGGCTCCTTGACCAGAACAAGGTGGTTTTTGTGGTTGACAGGCGCTCAGACAAGGCCGAAATAAAGAAAGCTTTTGAGAAGCTATTTAATGTGAAGATTGAAAGAATCAATACTGAGATACTCCGAGGGGGAGAGAAAAAAGCGTATATCAAACTGCTACCTGACTACAGCGCAGTTGAAGTCGCAACCAATTTAGGACTACTGTGATAAAAATGGGAAAACCACTAAACCAACAAAGACGAGGCAAGGGTTCACCTACTTTTAAGAGTCCAAGACATAAGTACGCTCCTAAAATCAGTTATGACGGTATTGATGAGCAGGGGGTAGTAATTGAACTTTTCCGCGACCCACAGAGGTCTGCACCGCTGGCACTTTTAAGATATGAAACTGGTGCGGCAATTGTGCCTGCAGCTAACGGCATAAGTGTGGGTCAAATCATTGAAACTGGTGAGAATGCCGGAATTAAGAAGGGGAATATTGTTCCATTGTCGAAAATTCCAGAGGGTGAAAAAGTCTTTTGTATTGAAGTCAGGCCTGGGGACGGAGGAAAGCTCGTGAGGGGGGCAGGTGCATCGGCTCTTGTAATGTCCCGAAGCGAAAAATTAGTCAAGCTAAAAATGCCAAGTGGCAAACTAAAGGAATTCTCGCCTAAGTGCAGAGCCATAATTGGTGTTGCAAGTGGTGCTGGTATCCGCGATAAACCCATCATGAAAGCGGGCAAGAATTTCCACATCATGAAAAGTAAGCATACTTACTGGCCGAGAGTTTCGGCAAGTTCTATGAATGCAGTTGAACACCCGTTCGGCGGAGGCAGGAAGCACAGACATGCAGGTATGCCTCAGACTTCATCAAGAAATGCCCCACCGGGAAGAAAAGTGGGCTCAATTGCAGCCAGGAGAACTGGAAGGAAGAGATAAAGATGGCAAGATTATATACTTACAAGGGAAAGACTGTTGAAGAGCTAAAAAATCTCAGCATGGAAGAGTTCATAAAACTCGTGCCAAGTAGAATGAGGCGAAGTCTAAAGCGCGGTCTTAATCCTTACCAAAAAAGGCTGCTTGAAAAAATCAAGAAAGTAAAAGAGCGGGATATAAAAAAGCCGTTAAGGACTCATGTAAAAGACATGCCAATAGTCCCCGCCATGCTCGGCCTGACGATTAATGTATACAATGGCAAAGAATACGTGGTGGTGCCAATAGATGTGGAAAAGCTTGGACACTTCCTTGGTGAATTTGTCTTAACCAGAAAACGAATTGCTCATAGTGCTCCAGGAGTTGGAGCTACAAGAAGCAGCAAGTTCGTGCCACTAAAGTGATTATCATGGAAGCTAATGCAAAAATGAATAATATTGAAATGTCGCCTAAGTTCGCGAGGGAAGTAGCTTTGGCAATCAAGGGAAAGACTGTTGAAAAGGCAAGAGTCTTTTTGACAGATGTTACTGAAATGAAACAGCATGTTGAGCTAAAAAGGCACAATAAGGAAGTCGGGCACAAAAAAGGAGTCCCTGCAAGATACCCCATAAAAGTTGCCAATTACTTCTTGAAAATCTTAAAAAATGCTGAAGAGAATGCCAAATATAAAGGGGCTGATGAGAAAAAGCTTTTCATTGACAAAGTTGAAGTATATCGTGGCTACCACAAGCGAACCATTGGTGCTAAGTCTTTGGGCAAGGCCAAGGTCCGTGGAAGGCGTGCGAGCGTAATCTTAAAAGTTAAGGAGATGGAAAAGAAATGACTGTTGAAAGATTCTTCATTGAAGAGGCCAAGAAGGCCAATGATATTGAAAACTTCCTAAGGGATGAACTAGACGTTTCCGGGTTTTCCCATGCAGACGTGAAAAAAACCCCTCTTGGGACCAGAATTATAATCTATGCACTCCGACCGGGATTAGTTATCGGCGGAGGTGGCTCAAATATTAAGAGACTAACTAGTTTTGTTGGTTCTAAGTTCGGGCTCGAAAACCCGCATCTTGAGGTTGAACAGGTTAAGGAAGCTTTTCTTGACCCACATATAGTGGCCTGGAGAATTGCTCGTTCTCTAGAAAAAGGAGCTTACTTTAAGAGGGTTGCAAATCTGACCATGCAAAGAGTTGAACAGGCAGGAGCTAAGGGAGTCGAAATCCGCATGTGTGGCAAACTGCCCAGTTCGCGTGCAAAAACATGGATTTTTACATCAGGGAAGCTCCGAAAATGCGGACAGGATGCAATCGATCAGGTGCAAACTGCCTACGCCAAGTCTATGACTAAGCCTGGTATTGTGGGTGTTAAGGTCTCAATATTACCTCCTGAAGCCACGTTTAGTGATGCCATAATTGACAGAAATGTGGAAATCAAGGCAGAAAAGAAGCCTCTAAAAGTGTTAAAGGGAGTCAAGGCACCTAAGAACCCTGAAGTCAAGGAAATAGTTGAAAAGGACACAGTTGACGCAGGTCCTGAAGACAAGGTAATCAAAAAGGCTGACGATGAAAATGCAGAAAAAAGAGTCGAGAATAATCCTGAAAAGAAGGAAGAGAAGCCAGAGGAAGCACCGAAAGCTGAAACTAAGGCTGAGCCTGTGAAGGAAGAACCAAAGCCTGAGCCTGTGAAGGAAGAACCAAAGGCTGAGCCTGTGAAGGAAGA
>Ga0114931_10009822_pt1 | contig 11428 bp, 9 predicted proteins | sample 2SBtaG_FD_89579 | JGI IMG/M metagenome (GOLD analysis project Ga0114931, IMG submission 89579) | Deep subsurface microbial communities from Kolumbo volcano to uncover new lineages of life (NeLLi) - 2SBTROV14_V59a metaG | ecosystem: Environmental > Aquatic > Marine > Volcanic | place: Kolumbo...
TAATCCGCCTGTCGCCGGGGAGGGCTTTACCAGTGAGTTCTGGGGAGAAAAAATCACAGTCCCGGTTATCAACCGTCGTTCGATTAATGCTTGGGTGGCTGGTGCTGCGTTGAATGTTCCAGCGCCATCTTCCCGAAAAATTGAACCTGTTGCTGCACTCTATTTCTGGCGCCGTCCCGATGACTCAAAAATCTTTTACGCTGATGTGTCATTGCTCTATAACAGCTTGTTTTTTGCAAAGACTTTTCAGGAGTCAGATCATTTTGAATGGGTGGTGACCTTTGAAAACTTTACTGTTCCCTTGGCTCAGAATGAGATTATTGATGGGCGTAATGATGAGGATCAGGAATTAATCTGGGGCTACGTTCGCCCTGGGTTTGGTGTCGGTTATCGAACCAATGTCGCGCCATTTCATAAGGACAATATGTTTGCTGTTGACTGGACTGTTGAGCCCGGGTATCTGTATTTTGCTGATTCCAACACAGGGGCAGGTTTTCGTGATCCACAAGATACCATCGAATTACGCACCAAGCTCCAGATTCGTATGGATGCCATGACGCGTAACATACTCAGCCTGCCATCTCATGGTTTTGTGGCCGGCGCGGATGCGCTCTACGGGCATCGTTTTAACTGGGAGCGTTGGGGAATTAATGGCAATAACGCGGCATCCGAAGGTCGAAATTACGCATCAATGACCGGCTATGCAACAGTTGTTGGCAATCTACCATTTTTAAGCAAGCGACACACTGTCATTGGCAGTTTGCATGCTGGATTTGGACACCAGATTGACCGCTTCAATCACACCCCGACATCACGATTGTATGGTGGAATCAATCCTGTTGCCGAAGAATATCACACGGGCTATTTGCCAACATTGCCAGGTGCGGCCATGCTGGAGTTTTTTCCAAAGCGCTACGCCATTGCTTATACAGAATATCGCTATGCTGCAACGTTCTTTTCATTTGTGCATGCTTACGCAGGAGCTGCCTATCTGAATGCAAGACGCCAGCATAACGCAGGGTTTCGTCGCGCGGAAACTGTGATGCCGTTTATCGGCGCGCGGCTGACGACCGGATTTTTAGGAGATACACGACTCGTTTTAGATGCGGCGCACAATTTCGGAGTTAAACGTAAAAACAATGGCTACGGAGGTACCCAGGTTGTGCTCTCTGTTTCGGGCGCATTTTAACTCTGAAATCAGATGGATTGAGACAAGCGATAACAGGAACTCTGCCCGATAACAGGTGATTTATTTTGAGGGGTAAAGAGCTGTAAAATCAGGCCAGTGTACTTGAAACAAAATAACATGGGTAGTGGCTCAAACATGTTGCTGTAATCAATTCTTCAGTTTTTCTTATTAAAGAGTTAACCGATTGATTAAAATAAACAGACAGGATGCGTCGAGCTGCGAAACCCATTTGTTGAGAGAACAATAAACCACAGATTTAGCCCACTACCGTAACATGTTGCTGTAGATTTGACGTTTCAAGTCATCAAGACAACGCGTAACACGTTGCAAATCCGGAATTGTTGCAACAATGAACTGGTTGGTGCTCGCTTTGTTTTCAGCATTTTGTCTTGCATCAGCGGATGCTGTCACCAAACGCTTTATCGGAACATACACTGCGTACGAAATCGTGCTGGTGCGTTTTGGTGCTGCCGGAGTGCTTTTGTGTCCAGTGTTATTTTTCCAGCCTTGGCCGCATCTTGATCTGGAATTTTGGTTTTGGCTTTCAGGTTTATTGCCTGTCGAGATGCTTGCCATGTGGTTGTACATGGAGGCCATACGTGAATCAGCGTTGTCACTGACGTTGCCTTTACTGGCATTTACGCCTGTTTTTAATACACTCACAGCTTATCTGATCCTTGGTGAAACGGCACAACTGACTGGTTTTCTGGGAATTCTGATTGTTGTGACTGGAAGCTGGGCGCTGAACAGTCATCACTTGGGTCGCAGCCGTGGCCTGAATCTTTTAGCGCCTTTTCGTGGTATGTTGAAAGAGCGAGGGCCGCGACTGATGTTGCTGGTAGCCGCTTTGTACAGTCTGACTTCAGTCTTCAGCAAAGGAATACTGCGAACAGTCGATCCCGGGTTCTTTGGCGCGTTTTATTTTGTTTTATTGGCAATCATCACAATGCTGATATTTGCATTGAAAGGCTTTAACCCCGTTCGCATTCTTGTCCGAAAACCATTGGCTCACATGACCATTGGTTTTTGTATGGCAGGAATGGTTCTTGCTCATTTTTACGCAATTGAGCAAGTTCAGGTAGCGTACATGATTGCGGTCAAGCGAACCAGCTTGTTGTTCGGGATGCTCTACGGTGCTTGCTTGTTTGGTGAAAAAGATATACCGAGAAAGCTGGTAGCGGGGTGTTTGATGATATTCGGGGTGTTTCTGATTTCGATGTAACATAGATTGGCTTGGATTAAGACCCAGCTTGTCGCTGTTGCTTCTTCAAAGATCGACTGTTATAGCTACTCAGCGCACCCCTGTCTGGCTCGATTGCAGCGTCAAAAATGCTCATTTACCCAGCTTTCGAAAACGAGGGCTGGGTAAATGAGCATTTTTTTCTTTGCGCTCGAACCAGACAGGGACAATCTGAACAGTTACAGGGATACGCTGAATCGTTACTCTCTGTTTTTACTTGTTTGCTGAGAGCTTTCCGGCTATCCAGTAGTCAATGCTGATAAAGCGACCAGCTCCAGTGAAAAACAAGCTGAGTAACATAATGAAATATGTTGCGGCAAATTCAATGCCGTTATTCAGAATCACCAGAGAGCCTTTTTCAGTCAACCAGTTGTAGTTGCCATATTCCTGTAGGATTGATTTCGCTCTCTGCAATCGTATTGCTGCTTCTTTTGTGCGCTCGGTGGCAAAAAAACCATCGCTTTCAGCGATTGCTAACCAGCCGTTTTCCCAATGAACTGTCAACCCGGCTACGATTATAATCAACATGAGTACCGGCGCGATGAAGCGAATACCAAGGCCGAACAGCAACATGACTGCTCCTATCGTTTCGGTTATAGCAACAAGCCAGGCAAAATAGTCAGGAAATGGCAGCCCCAGTCCCCACTCAGGGTTGCCAAACCAGGCGATTGTGCTGTCCATGGCGGACAACTTTTTAGTTCCCGCCATCCACATGATTGGTGCCAGATAGGCGCGCATGGCTAATGGCGCAAGAAAATCCAGCGCTTGTGCTCGTTGTAGCCAGTAATCACAGCACTGAAACAGATTAATCATGTGAGATATCTCCAAAATCTTATTTGTCGCACTGCGCGTGAAATTCTTTCAGTTTGAAAGCGTTTCTGATTGTTCGTTGACGCTTATTCAAAGCCAAGGCAGTGCGCAACGGAGTCAGCTGAATGGTCGCTTATTTTCTTGCGTTACAACGTCACGATCGGTCAGTGTGACAGAGTTCCGGGAAATAAGTCGACATGATGCGTTGATTGTAGTCGATTAAGTTTGCATGTTTTTGGACTTCATCACTGAGTGGGCTTGAAAATGGTGGAATGATGAAATTAGACAGATAGGAAAAAACGCAGGCATCGATTCTTGTTGCCTGGTTGCCGTGGATAAACGGCTTGTTACCTAGAATATCTGCGATCGCTGTAATATCTGCCTTGCCAATCGCATAGATTTCGTTTTTACTATGGCGTCCCATGCCATGACCATACATTTGTTTGCTAATCTGCTTCTTCGCAATCGTCGGAATGATTTTGTTCAGCGGGAAGGGCATGTTGCCAAAAAACAGTTTGCTGAGTTGCGGCCACGTTTGTTCATCAATCCAGCGACTGTAAACAGCTGACCAGTACAAACGTTCATCCAGCATGGCCTGGATTGCTCTCGAATGCGCTTTTTGTTCTGCGTTGAGAGCGGCATCGAGATCGATGCCATACTGCGTTTCGAGGTAGTCCAGAATTATTTCAGAGTCGGCGATCAGTTTACCGCCATCGCTGATATAAGGACACTTGCCTTTGGGCGCTTTTCTGGTGTCTGTAACCGGTTCAATTGTATAGTCAATTTTGGCCATGCGCAGATAACATTCTATTTTTGCGCAAAACGGACTGAGGTTAGGTAAATCGAAATGTTTGGGGAATTGGTAAAGGGTGATCATGTTGAATGCCCGTAATTAATTAGCGTAATTGTGTCATTGCGCAGATTGCCCGCTATTTTGCTCAAGAGCAAGGCGAAAGCGCGGAGTTTACCCAGCTTTCGATTTCGAAAGCTGGGTTTACATGGGTCAATGAGCACTTTCAATGCGGCTATTGGGGAAAATAGTGGGTAAACTGAGTGGTTACGAATGCGCTTATGTTTCAGTATAATATAGTGAGTCATGAAATAGTGGTAGCCAAAGATGGAGCATTTGAACGATTTTATACCCCGCGCGGAGTTGAGGCTCGTCAATTTGTACTCTGGCTACTTTAACCTTAAAACAGATTCTGTATATACAGATAACTCATAAATTTGGAGAACTACCTGTGGATATTAACACGCGTATCGAAGAAACACTCAAAAGTCGCCCGATTATGTTGTTCATGAAAGGGACTCCTGATTTCCCACAATGTGGTTTTTCAGGCCGTGCAGCACAAATTATGCAGGCCTGCGGAATTACCGACTATGGACATGTCAATATTTTGGGAGATCCTGAGCTTAGAGAAGGGTTAAAAGTGTACTCCAGCTGGCCCACTTTCCCTCAACTGTACGTGAATGGGGAATTGGTCGGTGGCTGTGACATTATGATGGAACAATATGAAAGTGGCGAGCTTCTAAAAACATTAGAGGCGGTTAAAAGCAGCGCATAGTTGGTCTGTTCTGATAACGACGGACAAACTGTTCTAAAGCGCCCAGGTTATGTGGGCTTAAAAACATGAGAGGTAGTGTAAACGCTTCCTGGTCATCACCTGTAGGAGGGGCTATATTCGTGACCGATGCCTTGAATAAGCCATCGTAGCGATAGCTCCGCTTGCGGCTAGCCAGCGACTACTCAGCTGTCGATATTATTTTGTTCTCATGCTTTGATTTCACCGGCAGCAACTGCTTCCTTGTAAATAAAATCGACATAACGATCGATCTTATGATCGCTGAAATAATCAAATTCGCCTGCTCGGAGGCCTTTCAGAAAACCTCGGGAACGATCCTTTCCGCGCTGAAATGGCGTTAATTTTCTGATTTTTCCATTCGCATCCAGATACATCTCCTGGCCTGAGTGGTGATAACCAAACCAGACGGGTGGAACGCGGGTAACAAGATCGTTATTGTTGACCCAGCGATAATAATCGAGTTTGGCATGGTTAACATATGGTTTGTTGCCGACTCTTGGGCTTCCGTAGGTATAGACTTGTTTGGGATTTGAGGAAATATGCGATAGCAGGCAACGTCCGGCGCAAATGGTCGCCATCGCGCCGCCCAGCGAATGCCCTGAGAACCACAGGCTTTTTGTGTTATTGAGCAAGGTCTTTTCCAGAATTGGCCATAAGTCATCCACCTCTTTTTTGAAGCCGCGATGCACTCTGCCAATGGTTTCAGCAACCGCTGTTTGAGCATTGATGTCGGCTTTTACATCGTTCCACTGATTTGGTTCAGTGCCACGACAGGCAATGACATGATCGGTGTCACTGATAAAGGAATAAGCTTGCGCGCCATCACGCTCATAAAAGTGTACAGCGTAAAAATTCAGTGGCTCAACAGCAATGATAGCTTCCTCTTCACAAAGATAAGAAATCATGGAAAGCTCAGCGAACAGCAGTGACCTTGCCAATATGCCCATTGACTCAATTGACTGATTGATGGACGAGCGAACCAGTAAGTCATTGGCTTTTTGTTCTGAAATTGGTTTGTCTTGCTGACAGCAATGTTCGGTTGCTAATTGTTGTTGCATTGTAAAGAAGCTAAATTGGTGGTTTTGACTGCAATCCTAACCCAGATTGTTTACGAACATTGCTAAAAGAGAATCTGGTATTGTGCTGCATTACTTTTCAGCTTGACTTGCTGGAGAACCTGCCCGCCTGAATCCATGCCAGATTACCAGGCCCAGTAATATCGACCCAAGCGCGCTCATGAACGCAATTGTGTAACTCATCGATGTCCATTTTACAGTATAGGTATCGGTCCATACAGGTGGCGTGACACCAGGAATGCTGGGTAAATCTTCATCGCTGCCCTTTCCGACAATCAATTGTGCTTTCATGCCATTTTGAGTATGTTGCGCGACATCACAATGAACTAGATAGGTTTTGTCAACATTCGGCACAATAAAACTGGCTGAACGTTGCCCCGGGCCAGTGACTTCGATATTGAACATGCCGAATGGCGGGTAAATCGTTGGAGGTAACTGGTGCAACATAAACTGATGCCGGATGCTATCGTCATTAATAAAAGTGACGTTAACACGGCTACACGGTTTGACTTTCCACTGCCCCTGGTTATAGGTGAACATGATACCGTTTGCTTTGGATGCGTACTTGCGGCCAGCCTTGACGGTGATGTTAACGTCTTCGCTGATTTCAGTGCAGCCGCGAGGTAACTGGTCTGTATTCGCGTTCATCACCATCCCGTTCATCTCCATCTGCATCGTGTGTTTGTGCATGGAATGGTCAATGGTTTGTTTGGGCGGCTTGTTTGTATCAGTTTCAGCGTACACTGCGTTAAGCAGAAAAATTTGCAACAGTGCTAATAACGCATAAACAAGATGACGTTTTATTTTCATGCCTTACCCCGTGTTTTTATATTCATAATCAATCCGATGACCAACAAACAGAGTAAACCGATCAATGCACCCAGGAGCAGCAGTTGTTTCACTGATGGAGCGACTGTGCCGGCTTGTCCAAGAAGTTCTGAAACAGCCATTGATCCCCAGACTGGAATTTTGCCAGCATAGTAATCCGGGTCAAAAAAGATATTCAAATCCATTCCGCGTGTTTTTGGAATACCATCTTTTCTGACATAGTCCGGGTAAACCATCATGTTAATATTGCCGCCCGGACTGATTCCGTCGGTGGTGATTGCCTTCTCTGAATGATCATGAAATAACCAGATCCCACTGCCATAGCTATGAAGTCCATCGTTGATGGTAGATAACTCCAGGTCAATACGCTGTGCGGGAGCAATATTGAACACATCTCTGGTAATTTGGTTAGTGGTTTGCACGGGAACACCATCATAATCGGTTAGCGTTGCTTTATGTCCGTGGAAATGGAGGGCAACCGGCGAAGCCTGACCATTCAGGATGTGAAATTTTATCCGTTGATTTGGCTCTACAGTGACGAGCGAATCAATCAATGTCATCGGGAATGAATGACCATTCAATAAAAAATAATCTTCAGTGGCATCGGTGATGTCGTAATTGCGGTTCATGCGTTCGGCGATCAAACGCGGGTCGTGTGATTTTTGAATGATCTCACCAAGTTCGCGATCAATCGACTGGTAATGTAAGTCGTATTCGGCATCATAATGCTGTTTTGAAGATACTGAGGGATGGCGCACCTGACCATCGCCAACATTCAAGGTTTGCAGCCAATTATCCGAGCGATTTTCCTCAACAATAAACAGACCTTGCAGACCCATCATCAAGTGTTTGTCTGTCTGGACATGACAGTGGTAAAAATCAGTTCCGGCTCGACGCGCCTTGAACGTATAGGTGTGTGAATCACCAGGCAGCACAGCATTTTCACTTGCAAAAGGGACGCCATCATTACCCGTACCATCTTCAGTCTCAAAGGCATGATCAACACCATGCAAATGGATGGTATGCGGGAAATAATGGGTATTTTCAAGCGTGATTTTGACTGTATCGCCTTGCTCAACACGAATAGCCGGCGATGGCATGCGCAGTGTCGCATTGGCTTCAGTTGTGAGTGATGTTTTTGTTGCCATGCCACGTGTTTTGGGTGTAAATACCCAGACACCAGGCCTGATGCCTGGCGCTACATAATAGCTTGGCGTGACTTGATCACTGTCTGGGGTTGAACCATTCAGTTCGGAAACCTCCAGTTTGATGTGAATGACGTCGGGATCACCATCGCCATCTTTATCATCAGTTTTAACGACGCTATCCAATGCTAGATTGGTTTGCATCAGGGTATGGCGAGAGACTTGATTTGTGCCTTTTACGAATGCTGCCACTTGATAAGGAACGTCTGGCCTGCAAACCATCGATTTTACGATTTCAACACCATCGATGACTTGCGCTGTACGTGATTTTTCCAGTCGCTCACCTGCACAATAGCGAGTGACCAGATTATTTTTCTGGGCAATTGATTTGGTTACAGCAAACGTTGCTGGCGGCTTATCCGCCGAACTTGCAAGATTAGACACGCTGTAATGAATGCCTGAAAAGACGCCAAGCATGGCCAACAAATAAAACAAATTTTTCATGTCTTGAGAAAATAAAGGTGGTCGCTTAAAACAACTGTCAATTTTCGCACAGATCACAATTCAGTGCCCCCACAAATTCTTGTTGTTATTGAATTTGCTATAGCAAAATTTGCATTTAGAGTGTTTGGCAAGCTATTTTGTACCCCTTCATTGGCTTAATTTTTTCGGAAAACAAATTGAAAGCAAGTGTTTACCCTATTTTGATGCGCTCGCTTTTTACTGACAGACATGGCGCGATGTTGATTTTCGCCTTACAATCGCACGGCTATCCCTGCTCTGTGAGCATTTTTGAACCCTACCAGGCAACGACTTCTTGTGATCATCAATCGATACATTACCCGTGAAATTGCATGGCCGACAGTGTTTATCAGCATGTTGTTGACATTTTTGTTTGTCGGTTACTCTTCAACGCGGCATTTGGCTGAAGCTGTAGAAATTGGCATGCCGTACGCTGAGACATTTCAGTTGATTGGCTATGAAACGCTGATTGCGGTAGAAATGTTATTGCCCATGGCTTTGTTTCTTGCAGTGGTGATTGGAATCGGACGTCTTCATGCAGATAATGAAGTCATCGCACTGTATAACGCAGGAATGAGTGAATTTGGGATCCTTAAAGTTGTCGCCCGTTTTTCTTTGCTGATTGCGCTTGTGGTTGGCGTTCTGTCGCTTTACGCTCGTCCCTGGGCATATGATGTCATCTACCGGATAAAGGCGCGGTCCAAAGACGATTTTGATCTGGATAAAATAAAACCCGAGCGTTTTTATGCAATTGAAAAAGACGAGGAAAGCAATTTTGTGATTTATGCTGATGCTGTTGAGCCAAAACAGAATCGCTTAGATAATGTGTTTTTTTCAACTCAAAATCAGCAAAGAACCCAGGTAATCCATGCTGAGTATGCCATTCGGCCTGAAAATCAACCTGGCGAGCCGCGTCGACTCACGTTTTTTAACGGCTATAGTTATGATCTGGATCAACGTAAACCGATTGATTTGGTGCTGCATTTTAGCACGCTGAGCATCCCGATCGGTGAAATTGACAATACTGTTGGTTACAAGGCTAAGTCTGCTTCCACCGTGGTTTTGAGACATTCAGATTTACCCAAGGATCGTGCTGAATTTCAATGGCGCTTGACCCGTCCAATAGCGAGCATTTTTCTGGCTTGCCTTGCAGTGCCGTTGTCGCGAACCAGGCCACGGCAAGGTCGTTACTCAAAAGCAGTCTGGGCAATTATTCTGTATGCCGTGTATTTTAATTTGACGGGTATTGCTAAATCCTGGGTAAAAGATGGTCAGGTTGGCGCCGTCCCTGGGCTCTGGTGGCCGGAAGTTTTGCTTGCCATTGCAGTGTGGGTGTTAATGATCTGGCCGTCCCTGCAACGCAGGCTGAGCCGATGGAAGTCGGCAGCATGAGTTCTCTATTCAACACAATTGATCGCTACATTGCCACACAAGTTCTGAAAGGCTGGCTGTTGATTTTACTGATTGTGCTGGTTTTATTCAGTTTTCTGGAGTTGGTCAACCAGTTGGATGATGTTGGTGACGGCGATTATTCCGTCAGCGATGCCTTTTTATATGTGTTACTGACGATCCCGAAGCGTGTGACGATGTTGTCGCCAGTGTCGGCAATGGTTGGCAGTGTGATCGCGCTGGTAGGATTGGCTAACAATGGTGAATTGATGGCAATGCGTGCTGCGGGCATGTCGATACAGCGCATTGTTATTTCATTGCTGAAAACAGGCGTCATCATTTTATTGTTAGGACTGGTTTTTGAGCAATGGATCGCTCCTCCGCTTGAACAAAGTGCGCTGAGGCTGCGCTCAATTAAACGCTCAGGATTGAGTCTTGCCGGAAGCAATGGTTTCTGGTCGCGTAACAATCAGTTGTTTGTTCGGGTCGGGGATATCCAGTATGGTCGTATTCCATCGGATATCGAAATTTTTGAGTTCAATGAGACACACCAGTTGCTGACCTATATCCGCGCGGATAGTGTGCGGCTTCATAAAAATGGAAAATGGTTGCTGGCTAATGCAGCAATCAAGCGTTTTCACAATAAAGCCATTGATCATGCTGAATATAACCAATTTCAGTGGAAAACTTTTTTAAGCGAGTCAGAGATGCAGGCGCTTGAATTCCCGATTGACAGCTTATCCATCAGTGATCTTGCTTCCTATGTCGAGTATTTAAAAACTGTTGGCGAGCCGTACCAGGATCATCGGCATCAGTTATGGAAAAAAATCAGTCGTCCATTTTCGGCAACCGCAATGGTGTTATTGGCTTCATTGTTTGCATTTGGTTCGCATCGATCATTCAATAAAGGCAAACGCATTCTGCAGGCGACAATTGTTGCATTGTTGCTTTACTTTAGCAGTGAAATGATTGCAAATGCAGGCCTTCTGTTTGCTGCAGACCCGATTCTCACAGCAATCCTGCCGATTCTGATCATTGTCTTCATTGTGATATTGCAACTAAAGAGGTCGTTTTAATGGTGGTTTGATTCACCAGAGCTATTGAGATATTTCTTGTCGAGGTTGCTAAGCCGCAGTGACTGATGTTTGCTAAAGAGTTGCTGATTTATTGAATTGTTTCGATTAAATGACGTACTTCAGTGTCTGCTTTTTTTACACTAAAATAACTCTTTTAAATAATTATAAAAATCATGAGAAACAATGCATGATGATCGTGTGTTTTCTTGTTTTTTATAAGCTTACAATATTGTTATAAAACAGTAAGTTGAGGTACATTAAGATGATCGTTCATTGGTTTGTACTGGATGTTTTTCTCTATTTAAATAGTATACTGCTTGCCAAGTCAAATAGGGTGTCTTGGTACTCTGGAAATGCAGGGCTGATGAAGTGACCCCCAAAGATTTGTGACGAACTTCGCATTTTTTATTGATTCATATTCAAATTGAGTGTATATTGCAAACAAGCTTATATGGCAGAGCTAGGGGCAAAAATAAGTCATTGCAAATAAATGGAGCTAGTCTAATGGAAATAAAACATAAGAAAAAAGTTTGCGTAGCTGCACTGACAGCTATGTTGACTGGAACGCCA
>Ga0114931_10009823_pt1 | contig 11427 bp, 24 predicted proteins | sample 2SBtaG_FD_89579 | JGI IMG/M metagenome (GOLD analysis project Ga0114931, IMG submission 89579) | Deep subsurface microbial communities from Kolumbo volcano to uncover new lineages of life (NeLLi) - 2SBTROV14_V59a metaG | ecosystem: Environmental > Aquatic > Marine > Volcanic | place: Kolumbo...
ATGCTTCTTAGCTCCCGCCTTTTTATTTGCGCTTGTTTGTTTTTTAGCCCCCGTCTGTTTCGTTGACCCTCTTTTCTTCCTCGCTTCCGTCTGCTTCTTAGTTCCTCCCTGATTTTTTAAATCATTGTGAGTTTGTTCTATATCATCAATCCGCTCTTGCATTTCAGAGTTATGTTCAACCGAACTTACCTTGATTGTTTTCTGTGGGTCAAATTCTTCCACATTTCTAAGAACAATTTTTGTATCAATAATAAAGGGCATTGTTGTTATCGTGGCAGAGGTTGGCATGTCTTTCTTCCTTCCATGATGAAGTTCCCCCATTTTTTGAATAAGGTAATCACGCATTGCCAAATTGCTGGTCATGCATATATCGCATTCCCAAATATTATCCTCTATTGCTGCTATCGCTTCAGGTGTAAATATTGGCTTATAAGGATGAAGTTCACTCAATTCATAGAAATTGAAATCAATTGAGAACACGATTTTAGTCTCAGGATTCAAATTCTTAATCGCATCATATAGGTTGTTTTCTCCTATTGTGAGTGGATGGGTAGTAAATGGTATTACAACATAATCTGCCCATAATATTTCATCTTTACCTAGAGGTATATCTAAATCTATTAGTTGCGCTTTAGGGTCATACTTTCCTAAACCAGTGATGGCTGTAAATACTTCATTAGAATACATAAACAAGTATGGAAGAATACTCTTATAAAGTTGCTTTCCTGACAGATGTGGGCTGATAAATAAAATATTCTTTTCTTGCCCATATTCAGCGAACTGCCGTTTATAATAACTTTCATTCGTGATAGCATATTGTAATTGTCCTATGTCTTTCATTTTGTTCGCTTAGTCACCAAATACATTGTGAAGTGTATATGGTTCATCTAATATTTTCGTGAGTGTCTCAACTTCATCTTTCAGCCTGAAATAATAATCCTCTTCAATTTCATATTCATCCCATACCTTTTGGGGAATGTTTTTTATAGCGGAATTAGACATAATAAGAACATCATAATTTGTGATTCCTTCCTCGATTAGTATTTTATATATAGTTTCTTTTTGCTTGGTTTGAATATACCAGTTTAATCCATTACAAATCTTTTTCAGTGTAGATATTTTAGCATCTGTTTGCTTGCCTGTACAGAGGTTTGAAATAATATACTTCTGAACTTCACATATATCAGAAAGCTCGGTTTGGCTTAACCGATGTGCTTTGAGTATATCCGAAAAATTAGTCCGCCTTTTCTTCTTGGTTGTCCGTATTTTGTACATTGTTTTCTTCTGTATCAAATAATTGATTATCGGGCGTTATTAAAAAATCTGCATCATCGAGCATCTCTCCGTTTACCACAATTCTTTCCTCCGCCTTTCTTCTACTCACATATTTATGTACTTCTTCCGCCTTCAATTCCGTGTAATATTTGTTTTTATATTGCCTGCAATTTGGGTAGAAATGAACGGTTATTCTTTCATTGTGCGGAATCTCTTGAATCTCTTTAGCGAGTTTTCCAAATGCCACAAATGCAAGTCTTATTTTCTTCTTCTTGTAGCTCTTGTAAATTACAAATTCCACCATCTGCCACTTACCATACTCATTCTCTCCCTCCCTGATAAGAGACTTGCTTTCCAACCTTCCAGTTATGTGAAACATTGCCATTATTAAGATAATCTCTTTAACTTATTTTCAACATTGAAATTGCCATCATAATTGAGTACACTTTGCATCCAATCTCTAACTATTTTGAAAGCCTCATTCAAGCATTCTTCTGCTGAATTATATCTCACTTTTCTCTGTTCGTCCGTGAACGGAAAGAAGCTCTGAATCTTAATATAATATCCCTCCGCTTGCTCTTTGAATGGAAAATACTTCTCCCAGCCAATCACAATTGCTTGATGCATATTTCCTAAATCCACATCATAATTATAGCCGTTCTTTCGGATATTAATGGGGACACTGGTTTGATGTTGAGTCATCTTCAATCTCTGATATTTTTTTTAGTTACAGGGTCTAATCTCTTCTCAATTTCAAATGGCTTTGTGATGATACTATTAGTTTGGAGGTTCGTTTCGAATATTATGATGGAATATATTATTGCCGTGTCGCAAATATTCATGATTGTCTCCTTGACTTCTTGTTCTGTTTGGTTATAAAACAAATCCTCACATCGATGTCCGAAAGCCTGAAAATTAGCGATAGTAATTGTCTTTACCTCATTTGGTTGTATATCTTTTCTGCGCATACCATCTAGTATTTTAGGCGAGCTTTTCAGCTATCTTGTTGACGCAATCTTCAACCGTTTTCAGAGTCATTGCCTCATTATCAGAAATCTCAATTCCGAAATCCATTTCTGTACTCATAATAATAACTGCCATATCAAGGCTGTCAGCTCCTAAATCATCCAGTAGAGATGCACTCATTTCTATCTCACTTTTAGATACCCCTAATTTGTCTTCTAAGATGTCCTTGAATAGGCTTGTCACTTCTTTTGTGTCCATGTTTTCCTTCGTTTTATATTGTTATAAATATTTTGAGTTACAATATTACAATTTTTAATTGGAATTTTCCTCCATCCCTTGCCTGAGTAAATAATCAAATACTAGCTTACTCTTAGGTATGAAAGAAAGGTCTAATATCATGCCCTCTGCTCCCTCTAAACGAATCCCCTCTCCTTTATTGCTTTCCCTATATCTAAGAGAGACAATAAAATTGTTTTTGTAAAAATGAACTGCTTCAGTTGTGCCTCCAATAACCATTGTAGTAAACCCGTTATCCATGAGATACTCCTCAACATCTAATGATTCTCCTTTAAATTTATTGAACCACTGTTTTAAATTGAATTTTGCCATTTTTAGATTGACCGTATCTAGTTAATATCATTCTAATTATATCTGCAATAATATATATAATAACCTACCATTATACATAATGGGCTTTCAAGTTATTAACAAAGATGTGTAGAATAGTTAATCCATCGGCTGAGAAGTGTCCTTAGTTCGTTTATCTATTTCGCAGAATTTCAACCATATATGAAATTCGTGTTGATCTTCAGGGGTCATCTGTGTTGTAATATGGTTATGCTTATGCTTGGGGTTATTATCTAAAACAATAATTCGCGAACCACCTGTAATAAGTTTCACGGTCACATATCCTTTGCAATACAGATTGTTTTTATGCTTATTAAACCCAAGCTCAATGAGTGCATTTTCAAAGCGTTTTGCTATATCTTTTTTTATCATGCTTTTGCATTTTGATTATTTTAAATTAAAATCTATAACAGCACCTAAAAACAACCTTTCAGGTCGCTGCGCTTGTTTTTAGCTAAACGTTATGATGCAATTAAAAAAGCACATAACACGGTATATAAAAAATAATTTACTACCGTCTATTCCTTGTAAAAGAAGTTACCCGTTGGCTTTCTTTTCCTTTGGTAATTTTCCAGTTTAAATCTGCATTCATATTACCAGTAAGTAACATCGAGTTTATTTTATCCATACGTCTTATGTCTTTGGGGTCTACAAATTCAGCATTATTTATCCTATCCGTAACTTCTTTAAGTTCGAGTTTTAAGTTTAATCTTTCGTTATCTGTCATAATTCAGTTGTTAAAATCCGTAAATTAAAATTTCATATACCAATACGTTAGTTGCAATTTAATTTTAAAAATTTTTTCCCACGCTCTTTGAGTTTTGCAAACTCATTAGGGTCTTTCTCAATTAATATCGCATTTCTATTAAGTTCACAAGAAGCAATACCACTTGTACCACTTCCTGCTGTAAAATCTAATACGGTCTCACCTTCTTGTGTGTAAGTACTAATCACATATTTACAAAGGTCAATCGGTTTTTGTGTTTTATGCCAAGTCTTACCCTCACTTTCAGCAGTCTTAAAATATTGTACGCTTCTTGGGTATCTTAATCCTTCACTTTTTACTTCTACTTGCTCAAAACTACCATAAACATCATTATCCGTCTGCTCTTTTCTTACACCTTTGTTGTATGCAGTTCCTTTTGTCATTTGCGGAAAGTACGGAGGCTTTCTCTTTGCAAACACAAGTATATCTTCGTGTGCTACAAGTGGTCTTATTTTAGAGTTTAAGAATCCTGTTGCTTTTGATTTTTCCCAAACCCAAGAGTATTTAAACATTTTTGGATTACTCATTATTAAAGCACTTGTAAAAGGTTGTTGAGCATGAAACACAATAGCACCATTAGTCTTTATTATTCTTTTACACTCTTTCCACATTTTATCAAAAGGTATTACTTCATCCCATTTACATTGTGTAGTACCATAAGGTAAATCGCAATAGACTAAGTCTATACTTTCACTTTTTATCTTTGGTAAATAAACCAAAGCATCTTCATTATATATTTCTAAATTTCCCACGCTAAAGATTTTAAAATTAAACAGTTCGCTTCGCCAACTAACAACGTGTATATTGCATAGGCTACGCCATACGCACCATACACAATGCGTTATGCTCCATTGCGGGCAAAACCATCCTCAAAAATATTATACCCTTTCCCTATGAAATCAAACATACCTTTCAAATCGGTTGGTGAATAATGGATAAAATTCATTTCGCTTCCCCATCTATCACGATATTTCAATTCTAATTTTCCACCGTCTTTTTCTTCATCCCAATCTATCTTAAACGCTGCTGAAATGAATTTTGTGTTTCCGCTTTTCTTCTCTGTAAATTTTATGGATGCTCCGTAATAATCAGGGTCAACCGATTTGAAAATTTCTACCTCATAATTCCCACAGTCAATCGTCATTCCCTTGCTTCCATTTGATGTTGTAAATTCCTTCTTCATTGCTTCTAATTTTTGCCCGCAACGAGAGCATAACAAGGGCTATAAGAAACCCGCTTGCTATTTTCAAGTTGATGGCGGTTAATAATCATTTGTAGTTGTTTCATCGTTTCTGCTTTCAATTTTGGCGGGCTTCTCATATCCCCGATACGTTAGGCACAATAAAAATTACTCGTATTGGTTATTTTTATCTTCCTCTATTATTTCAAGCGTGTCTAATTGCTGTTGCAATGTTTTCTTCTCTCTCATCAGAAGCATTATATCTTCCTCACATTTCTTTAGTCTTAATTTAGTGTCTCTAATTGCAACATCCATTTTCTTTTGTTTTGCCATTGTTTCGTAATTTAAAATTTAGTTCTATTTAAGTTTTTCATTTCTCAATTAGTTTAAATTAATGCTCACAACAACACCTAAACTACATTAAAACGTAGTTTAGCTAAGTGTTATGCCTTATAAAGCAAATCGTGAAGACCACCAGCTATATCACATTTTACATTTTCATTTTCAGCATAATAATTTTCTTGATTCTCAATGTGGTAATTTTTATCTGATTCGTGCGGTGCAGGTGCTAAAACAAATGCAGGTAATTCAACACTACTTCCATCTATGGTTGCTAATAGTGAGTGAGCAAAACCACTAATTTTTTCTTTTGTAGTTCTATCATCTACATTGTCCCAATAATCAATTAACATTTTTACGTGATTCATAAATTGCTCACGAACTTCATCTGTTGTAAATTCTCTTGATTTCATATTCTAAAATTACAAGGCATAACACAAAATATAGTGAATAGCCGATTAAACATTTATTTTTCATAGCCAAGTTTTAGGTGTAGGCTACTCACCATATTCAAGTACGTTATATGAAATTTTTATTTTAAATTTTTGCCAACGCTCTTTGGGTTTTGCAAACCCATTAGGAACTTACTCAAACTTTCCTCGTATTTCTTTGGTAAATTCTGTGAGCCATTAACAGCTTTTATTAAGGTACTATCAGGCATTTCAAGATGTTGCTCTATTGCTCTAATACTTAAAAACTGCTTATTCTTTTGTAACCATTTAATCATAATTCAATTTTTTTATAATAACCATATACACATCTTAATTCAGGTTGTGAAAAAGGTACGCCATTTTTCATTCCAACTACGCTTCCTCGTCTTGGATTATATGTGTCATTAATTACACCGTCAATTACACAGCTTAAATGTCTTGAAAGCCGAACAATTAAAACACCGCTTGGTAATTCGTCTTTATGTAAGTGAACTTTGCATCCTTGACCAATTTTCATTGTTGGAATCCACTCAAATCCATTTTCCAAAAGATATTTGTGGTAAACTTTTTTCTTTACACCATTTCTTGCACTTCTTTGTTCACCTATCCCCATCATTCCATTAGCCATGGCATTGTAAACTTCTTTATAGTCTTTTCCTGTGGCTATGGATATTGCTCTTGTAACACAATCACCAGCGTCTTTTCCTTTAAAGTATTTAGACCTTCCACCATCGTTAAATTTAAAATCACACATAATAATAAGTTTTATTGTTTATCCAAAGATACGGATAATAATTGATATACCCTAATTTATGGATAAAATAAATAAAAGCCCCCGCTAAAAATTTAAAATAAAAACAGTCCGCTTCGCCATATAACAAAGTATAAAGTTCAGCTTCCTACCGTCAGCCGAAACCTTATACAAACCGTTATATGCAATTCAATCACACCACGTTACCATCATTGCTTCAATCTCATCGTCAAGTAATGGACTTCCATAATTTTCAAACTTCATTTTGAGTGAAGGGAAAATCTCAAGCCCATTTGGGCACTGTATTAAAAATGGTAATTGTCTTTTATCTTCGCTTATTGAAAGTGCTTTTAAAATAAAGTCATTCAAATTTTTTGGTTCATCAGAAGAACTACGCACAACATTATATAAACGCTCATTTCCTCTCTCATCTGTTATTTTAAATTCAAGTTTCATGTCTATCTTAGTTTTTAATTGATATTTAAGTTTTTTAAATCGATAACGCCATTTATACATATTGTTGTGGCGCATTAATTCCACACTATCATTTTGGCTAGGTCTGGCATTTGGTCTTTAATGAACTCTTTAAACGCATCTTTATTAATTCCTAGATTATAATCAAGGTTAACCATTTTTATAAACGAATCATTGTTTTAATTTACATCCACTCAGAACATTCTGCTTTTAAAATGTCGGGAGTATTCCATTTATACCATTCTTCTAATTTAATTGATCTATTCTTTAAGCATTTGCGTTCATTGTTCATTTCAATGTATTTAATAATCAGATTATTTATTACGTATTGCTGTTTAAGACTATCTAATGCAGTTTCCTTTGCTCGCACATTCTCTATGTGCAACACAACAATAATAATACAAGTAAGTGCCGTGAAAATAGATGCTTTCATTTTGATTGGTTTAAATTAATATTAGGCTGTATCTATTACGTCCATTATATCTTATAGTTAACAATACTTATTTACTGTTTAAATAATCATCCACTATCTTTTCTGCATTTTTTTTATCAAAATCTCCATGAAGCCATCCTATAAAAGAAAGTAAGTGCTCCCTTAACATGTTCGCAGAATATGCAGAATCGTTTTCATTCGCCACTTTGTTATGAGTAATTAAAGTATAAGGCTCTACCTCAAGTATTTTAGCTATCTCAAAAAGTATTTTCATACTTGGCTGTCTTCTATTGCGCACATAGCCATTAACCATATTGAAACTTTTGTTAAGCTTTTCTGCAAGCCAAATTTGTTTAATCCCTTTTTCTTTTAAAACCTCTGCTATCCTATTCATTTTTTTAGTTTTTTGTTTTTGAATAATAATATGTACAATTATTAAAATTCACTGAAGTGGAATATATTTTAACCGTTTCTCATACAAGAATATATAATATATATCAATAATGCAAGATATGAAAAAAGAAAATAGGGTGAAAAAACGAAACCCCGACACTTGAGCATCGGGGCTACTTCTAAACAGATACGGTCAAAATATCTTTGGAAGTGCTACAAAAGTAGGTAGAATATCCCATGTATCCAAATAGCCTATATTTGTGAAAACAATAAATATGATGAAGTACAATCCAAATTATTCAATTGGGAATTATATTCAAGATATTTTATCAAGAACCAATAATCCTGTCATTTTTGAAATAGGAGTTCATTGGGCAGAAGATACAATAAGAATCCTTAATCAATCACAAGGCATTCCAAATTATCATGGATTCGAGCCTGACCCCCGAAATTTCAAAGAGATTCAAAAAAAGTCGTTTCCTGTGAATGTGAAATTTAATCAATGTGCCATTTCTGATAAGGAGGGCATCATGGACTTTCACCTTTCTGATGGAAGACATCCTAATAATGGGAATATAATGACGGGGGCTAATTCTTTGCGCACTCCTAAAGACATAAAAGAGTATTATAGATGGATTCAATTTGACAAGAAGATTAAAGTGCCCGTCAAAACCCTAGATAGTTATTGTGAGGCTCTTAAAATCTCTCACATAGATTTCATTTGGGCTGATATGCAAGGCTCAGAATACGATGTGATAATGGGTGTACAGAAGATTTTGAAAAGCACGCGCTATGCCTATCTCGAATATTCAGATATAGAATTGTATCAGGGTCAAAAGAATCTTGATGAGTATTTAGAAGCCCTTCGTCTAACAGGTGATTGGGAATTGCTGCATCAGTTCAAGACAGACGCTTTGTTTCAAAATAAATCTAAAGTATAAGATGATTCAAAGAACTTGAACAAATTTGATGATAAAAATATGTAAAAACTTTTTATTATAAATATTGCAATAATGAAATAATAATTGTAGTATTGTTTTAGAAATAGGAAACACTCACCTGATGATTGAGTGAAACAACGGTCGAGATATGCAAGAGTTAAATAGAAAATTACCGTCAAATATTTCGGAGGCTAGAAAAAAAGTATTCACAGGGGATGCAATAGCAATAGATATAATATTCAAACATTTTAAATAAGATGGATTTATCGAAAGCAGAAGACAGTCGAGTGAGATATTTACTCTCATTAGTTGCAGAATGTGAAACAATTCATAGATATAATGCACAAAGGTTGCTCATAGAATATAGCCTTATCGATGCGATCAATTTTCTTAGAATCATTTATTATCAATATTGGCATAATCGAAAATTTGGTAATAAAATATATGGGAAAGAACTTGCTTATAATATTACCGAAGTGGTTTATTTAACTTTTAATGTGAAGGATTATTTAGATATAATCAGTCGTGTTTTAAAAGCAACTTTAAAAGCTACTATTCAAATCAATTATAATCAAGCGGATTCAGTATGGGTAATTCATCTTACATATATGGATATGATGTTTCGAAACCATGATATAAAGACCGCATTACGATCTTATTTAGAATATATACTTGAAAATCGTAAAGATACAGATAGTGCTAAATCACCATACACATTATAATTATCGCCTATTATTAAAAGAAGTGGAGACTATTCAAATTAAAATATGTCCAATCTGAATTAAAACTTAAGAAATAATGGATGCAGTATTGATTATGCCTAATGGCATGGAGAAAGAAGTGAAACCTAAAAATGGAACGCATTTTCAACTCGATGAAATGTATGCAATGTTAGATTGTGAAATAGTCCAATTTTTAAACACTCAAGATGACCGCCTCATGATATGTGACGAAATGGGTAAGCTGAGAGGATTGGAAGTTAATACAAAAGCAACAGACCTATATGAATTTGGCATATATGACCCAATAGTGGGAGCAGTCTTAATTTGTAAACATGATTTAATTAAATAACATGAATTTCAATCTCAAAAAACCATGTAGTAATTGTCCCTTCAGAAGAGATTCCATGAAAGGATGGCTAGGCGAAGATAGGGCACAAGAAATATCTCACGACATCACGACTGAACAGAAAACTTTCTCGTGTCATAAAACGAATGATCTCGATGAGAACGGGGATATTATTGAAACTAAAAAAACAGAATATTGCGCAGGAGCATTAATTCTGCTTGAAAAACTAGAGTTGCCAAACCAAATGATGAGAATAGCAGAGAGGCTTGGAATATATAATAGACATGGGCTCGATATGGATGTACCTTCATTTGCTTATGAAAAAGTAGAAGCAGCAAATAGACGTAGAATAAAAGAACAAAGTAACCTTTCTTTGTACGAGTGGTGTAAACAAGAGATGGCTTAATTGTGCCTAACAGATAGGTATATGATTAGTACGATTTAAGAACTAAAAATTAACAAATATGAAATACATTTTGTTGTGGTGTCGTTTTAATGCACTACAACGTTGAGAATAAACACCTGTACGAAGTATGGGGTTTATTTAGTATTATATTAATGACAACAATTAGTATAAATCTTTCACTTCCTCTATTATTAATATTCACAAAGGCGTTTTAAGGCGTTTTAATCGTTTTTTTAGATCAGTATACCCGTAGACACTTAAAATGAATTTTCGTTGAAATTAGGCGTGTTTCTGTTCGTTATTTTGGGAGTTTACTCATTTGTCCTACTCCTACAAAATCATATTGAGTTACGGTAATATTCTCGAAGGGTTCATGTATAACGAAGTATCCAAAAGCAGCTTGTTGAGCAATATCCTTAGTTAAATACCCTTGCGCTTCTTGGGGATTAGATGTCCATCCTTCTTTATTCCTTTTGAATCGATACCCTGACGAATAACACTCGCGATAAGTACAGAGTAAATCATCTTTGGATTCGAATTTATAGCAAAACCACTTCCCTGTCTGTTTGTATTCTATAAACCATAGTACACTACCATTTTCTTTTCGACTTTGTATTTCGATAAATTCTTGTATTACAACACTTCGTTTCATGATTGCATTTATTATATACATACGTAAGCGTGCCACCCATCACAATCCCCCTTCCCTGCACAACGCTTCTTCTCCTTACGCTTAATTGATGTCACTACGATAATAATGATTGTTCCCATGTATCACTTACGTAGAACCCTACCTTTTAATAGCACACTGAGATATGGCTCACACATCTGCGAAGCATAGACCTGCACTCGCTCACTATTCTCATTTCGGTAATCTACGCTCACGCGCTTCTTACCTGCACTCGCTAGTTTCGCTCTATGTACTATGACCTGCATGTTCGTTTCTGCATACTTCTAGCTACACTACCCTAACTAGACATTCGGTAGACGTTCGTGTTCCCTGCACATTCCCCCCCTTCTTCGCTACGCACACATATCTCAGGCATACGCCTGCGATTCTGTGTACTTGCTCACCACCCGAAGCCATTCCCAATGCTCGTTCCTCACATTGGTCTCGGTTCACCCACGCACCTGCGGTGCTACTCGGTCGGATGTCCGCCCCAATGGTGCGTCCCCCCTCCCCTCGCTGCGGTCGTGTCCTGTTCATATTCAACATTTAACCTACTCACCTCTTTCGCTAACGCTCTTTCGTCTCCTAACGGTTAACTGCCTCTATTCACTAGACACTCATCAGACGTTCATCTCTCCACTCCGTTCCGATATTCCGCCTTCTTCACTTGGTGCTTCCGTCCTTTTTCTCACTAAACACCTTCAGGG
>Ga0114931_10009824_pt1 | contig 11427 bp, 11 predicted proteins | sample 2SBtaG_FD_89579 | JGI IMG/M metagenome (GOLD analysis project Ga0114931, IMG submission 89579) | Deep subsurface microbial communities from Kolumbo volcano to uncover new lineages of life (NeLLi) - 2SBTROV14_V59a metaG | ecosystem: Environmental > Aquatic > Marine > Volcanic | place: Kolumbo...
AACACTAATTTTATCGTAGAACAATATTACGCCATCCGCGCCGAAATTCGCAAGGTAACATGGCCCACCCGCGAGGAAGCTCGCGCGCTGACCATCGCCGTAACCGTGGGCACCATCGTCATGGCACTGTTTCTCTTCCTCGTCGATTTAGTCTTCGAGGGAGTTATCACTGGCTTGGTCAGTTCTAACACCACTTGGCTGGTCGTTGGCGCAGTTGCACTCATTTTGCTGGCATTTGGGTTCTACGCCAATAATAACGATGTGTAAGAGAGATAGACTGAATGGGTACTGAAAAGAAAGAAGCATTATCTGCCGATAATGCCGCTGCTGAACCGAATACCGAACCGGAAGTTACCGCCGCCGAAACCGCAGAAGAAGCTGTGGAAAAGCCGGAAGACACCAAATGGTATGTCATCCACAGCTACGCCGGGTACGAAAAAAAGGTTGAAAAAAACCTAAAACACCGCATCGAATCGATGCACATGCAAAACAAAATTTTCAACGTTGTTGTACCCACCGAAGAAGAAGTGGAATTGAAAGACGGCGTGCGCCGCACCACCGAAAAACGCATCTTCCCGGGTTACATTCTTGTAGAAATGTCCCTCGATGAAGATTCATGGTACGTTGTGCGCAACACCCCCGGCGTCACCGGGTTTGTCGGCTCCGGCACAAAACCCATTCCCCTGCGCGAAGAAGAAGTCAACAAAATCATCAAGCGGATGGAAGCCGAAGCACCAAAAATCAAAGTCAACTTCAAACTCGGACAGAAGGTACGTATTGTTGAAGGACCGTTTGAAGACTTCTCCGGCGTGGTTGATGAAATTGACCTCGACCGAGCCCGTGTAAAAGTACTGGTCAACTTCTTCGGCCGCGAAACACCGGTAGAGCTGGACTTTTTGCAAGTAGAACGAATTTAAATTGCGCGTAAGAGCATTGGTCAACGTTTTTTAGGTTGCACCGAACTTTCACAAATAGAACCTTTCAAGTAGGAAAAGATTATGGCAAAAAAAGTAAAAGCATTGGTTAAGCTGCAAATTCCTGCAGGCAAAGCCAACCCTGCACCACCGGTCGGTAGTGCGCTGGGTCCACATCAAATCAACATTATGGCTTTCTGCAAAGAATATAATGCACGCACCCAAAACCAAATGGGGTCTATCATCCCCGTTGAAATTACCATCTATACCGACCAAACCTTCTCGTTCATCCTGAAAACGCCGCCCGCCGGCGACCTGCTAAAAAAAGCAGCCGGCGTGGATAAAGGCTCTGGCACGCCCCAAAAACGAGATGGCGGCACAGTAACTCGTGCCCAAATCAGAGAAATCGCTGAAATAAAAATGCCCGACCTGAACGCCGCCGACATCGAAGGCGCAATGAAAATCATCGAAGGCAGCGCACGCAGCATGGGCATCGTCGTAACCGACTAACACCCACTGTGGGAGGGGTTTCACCCCGATAAACCACCGGAGGAATTATGCCAAAACACGGAAAAAAATATCTGGAAAGCAAAAAGAAGGTAGAAAAAGACAAACTCTATTCACCGGCAGAAGCCATAAATCTGGTGAAAGAAACATCATACGCCAACTTTAACGAAACCGTCGAAGCACACTTGCGGCTGGGGGTTGACCCCCGCAAAGCCGACCAGCAAGTTCGGGGAACTGTGTCACTGCCGCGCGGCACCGGGAAAGATGTCAAAGTGCTGGTCATCGCCGAAGGCGAAGGGCAGCGTATCGCACAAGAAGCCGGCGCCGATTTTGTTGGGCTGGATGACCTGGTTGAAAAAATTCAAGGTGGTTGGTTTGAGTTCGATGTCGCCGTAGCCACCCCGCAAACGATGAGCAAAGTTGGCCGCTTGGGACGCTTGCTTGGCCCGCGTGGGTTGATGCCCAGCCCCAAAGCAGGCACCGTCGTTCAACCGGAAGACTTGGGGCGTGTGGTGAAAGAATTGAAAGGTGGCCGCGTGGAATTTCGCGTTGACAGAACTTCAACGTTCACGTAGGCATTGGTAAACGCGACTTTGATGCAGAAGCTTTGCTGGAAAACTTTGCAGCGTTGATGGAAGCCATCGTTTCCGCCCGTCCAGCCGCAGCCAAAGGTCAATACCTTCGCTCGGTAACACTGGCCACAACAATGGGTCCCGGCATCAAAGTTGACCCGTCACAAGCCTATCAATTAAAAATTTCAGTATAACAAAATTTTTACCCAACCGAAGACAGCAGGCGCGTTCGCGCTTAATTAATTGCCTGCCGAGGTAAAGGGTAGTAAACTCCAAACGTTGACCTTACGCGCTGTGCCATTTCGGCACAGAAACCAATGGAGAAAACTACGTCTTTGCCCCCAACGGCAAAGACGTTTTTTTTACAAATCTTTAGAAAGGTGGTGAACTAGATTGGCAATAACCAGACAGCGAAAAGAAGAATTAGTAGCCAAATACAACGAAGCACTGCAACAGTCTCACGCCGTGTTTTTAACTCGCTATCAGGGGTTGACTGTAAATCAGGTGAATGAACTGCGCAAAAAACTGCGCGAAGTAGACAGTTCGTTTGCCGTGGTAAAAAATACCCTGATGAAACGTGCTTTGGCTGACTCGAACCTGAGTGGTATCGACGACATGCTGGAAGGCCCGGTCGGGATTAGCTTCGTTCACGGAGACCCACCCCCTGTCGCCAAAGTACTGGTAGAATTTGCAAAAGATTCCAAAGTGCTCGAAGTAAAAGGCGGCCTACTGGGCGAAACATTCCTCAGCGAAGACGCAATCAAAGAATTGGCCGAATTGCCGCCGCTGGATGTTTTGCGGGCACAATTGCTCGGTCTCATCGCTGCCCCGGCAACACAACTTGCCGGCGTAGTAGCCAGTGGTGTCCGTCAAGTCGTCAATGTGGTACACGCATACGCCGATTCCGGCGAAGGCGAAGCAACAGCCGCATAATAAACATTTAAACTTTTAGCCAAAAAATAACTAACTTTTTTTGAAGGAGAATTCTAAAAATGGCAGACTTAGAAAAAATTGTCGAACAACTTAGCGAGCTGACCCTGTTGGAAGCCGCTGAACTGACCAAAATGTTGGAAGAAAAATGGGGTGTCAGCGCCGCTGCCCCCGCCGCAGTGATGGCCGTACCCGGTGCAGCCGGTGGCGCAGCCGCCCCCGCAGAAGAAAAAACCGAATTCGACGTTGTGCTGAAATCAGCCGGCGCGAAGAAAATTCAGGTCATCAAAGCCGTCCGCGCAATGCGCAGCGACCTTGGCTTGAAAGAGGCCAAAGCCGTAGTAGACGATGCACCGTCAACCATTTTGGAAGGCGTTTCCAAAGAAGAAGCCGAAGAAGCCAAAGGCAAATTGGAAGCCGAAGGCGCCGAAGTCGAAATCAAATAGTTTCGGTTTCAATAAATTTTTATACCAAAAAAGGGCAGCCCATACCGGTTGCCCTTTTTTATTTTCGGCAGTCCATTACATTGCCCGTGGCTGCAACGAGCGCACCAAGCGGGTATATTCATCAATAAGCTCATAAGCGCGCTGTTGGTTTTCTGCCTCTGCCACCACTTCGATATGCGGTTGGTCTTGGCTGGGCATAATCAACACCCATTCATGCTCACTCAGCACAATTTTCAAGCCTTCCACCGCATTCGAAAGCTGATTTTCATACCGCTGGTTTAGTTGGCGCATCACCGCACCTTTTTCTTCCCACATACAGTACACTTTTGCTTGCGCAGAATGGTATGGCGGCAGAGCATCCACAACATCCGATAGCTTGCGCTGTTGAGTCGCCAAAAATTCCAGCAGTTTTGCCGTGGCCATCATGCCGTCGACCGCCGGTTGAAATTGCGGGAAGATGAACCCGCCTTTGCCATCCGCCGCCATAATCGGCTTTTCAACCAGTGACGTTTCCATCAATGCCTGCATATTGAGTTTTGTGCGAAGGATGGTTCCGTTGTGCAATGCCGCCACCCGCTCGAACAAGCTGGGCATATCCACCGTAACCGCAATTTTCCCGCCGGGAAAAGCAGAAAGCGCCAATTCTGCCATCGCTGCCGCCAAATTGATGCCGGTCAGTGCCCGGCCACGGTTATCGACCACAGAAATATCTTCGCCGCCAACGTCAATCCGCACCCCCAAATCTGCCCCCAACGACAGCGAAATAACCCGCAAACGGCGCAGGGCATCCTGAAACACATCAAACGGCACAGACATTTTTGTTTCATCAATATTGGCATTCAGCGCCACCACATTACATTTGAGGGTATTCAAAATACCCGGCAAAATATTCGCTGTGGGTGCACTGGCATAGTCTACCACCAAATTGAACCCAGCCTCTTGAATGACAGGCACATCGATAGAGGCCATAAACCCTTCCAAATACGTTTCGGTAACGCGGGGGGCATAATCAATTGAACCGATTTCATCCATATAAACCCGGCGAAAATCTTCGCGGAAGAAAACGCGCTCAATTTGTCGTTCCAAATCCTTGCCGATATTCAATCCGTTCACATCGAAAAACCGCATGTTTACCAGCATCTGGTCGTATGGCGACAACCGCACGTGCATACCGGCGACCGCGTTGCTGACGCGGGTGTAATATCGCGCCACGGGGATGGGCTGCACGCCCAAATCGCTCACCTGCACGCCCGCCGACGGCAATCCGGCAATTGCCGCCCGTTTCAGCATCCGCGGCGAGCGATGCGGGTCACGGTTAAATGTAACCAGTGCCCCTTTGGGCAGTGTCGCGCCAAAAGCCGCACCCAGCCTTGCGCTGAATTCCGGCGTGAAATCAACATTGGTCATACCGGTGACACCATACCGGCCAAACAGTTCGCGTCGGCCTTGCGACCCCCAAATCACGCTATTTTTAATGGTTGCGCCCGGCTCAATTTCTTTGCCCGACCAGATTTTCACATTCGGGTGGATAACCGCGCCTTCGCCGATAATTGAGCCGTCACCGATGACAGCCCCTTCGTACACCACGGCTTTGGCTTTTAAACTGCAATGGCGCAAGACAATTGCCCCGCGCAATTCTACACTTTTGCCGATATAGCAATTGCGCCAAATGATGGAACGGTCAATTTCTGTGCGAGATTCGACAATGGTGTAATCGCGGACAACGGACGGTCCGTTGATAACTGTATTGTCCATCACTTTGACCGAGGTTCCCAAAAAAACGGGGCCATTCACCACTGCCGATGGTGAAATCTCAACATCATCCCCTCCCCAAATGCCATCACCCAATTTGTTGCCCAAATCAACACCACTGATTTTCCCTTCGAGCATATCGAAGGAAGCTTGGCGGAGTGTTTCGATATTGCCGATATCGCACCAATAGCCATCGGCGACATAGCCCGCCAGCGGCAGTTTGCGTTTCAACATGTGGGGAAAAAGTTGTTTTGAAAAATCGTATGGGGTGTTGGGGGGAATTAAATCGAGAACTTCCGGCTCTAACACATACAAACCGGTGTTAACCGTGTCGGAGATCACTTCGCCCCAAGTTGGTTTTTCCAGAAATTGGGTGATATAGCCGTCACTATCAGTGGTGATAACCCCGTATTCCAGCGGATTCGGCACGCGGTAAAGGGTAAGGGTAGCCAGCGCCTTCTTTTCGCGGTGGAAAGCAATAATCCGTTTTAAGTCGAAATCGGTCATAGCATCGCCACTGATAACCAAAAAGGTGTCATCCAGCACCCGCTGCACATTCTTCACCCCGCCGGCAGTGCCCAGTGGATTTTCTTCGGCAAAATAGGTGATGTTCATACCCAAGTTACTGCCGTTGCCGAAATAATCTTGAATGATGCTGGCCATATATTGCACGGTAATCACCACATCGGTGATACCGTTGCGCTTCAATAAATCCAAAATATGAGCCAATACCGGTTTATTGACAACCGTTATCATCGGTTTGGGGCGTTCAATGGTAATCGGGCGTAACCGCGTCCCGGAGCCGCCAGCCATCACAACTGCTTTCATAAATTTTCCTGATTTTTGTGGTTAAAGAACGGAATAGTACACCTATATTGTATATCATAGCATAAAGCGGCAGAATATAAAATATGTCTGTAACTCTTGCCCAACCGAGCCATTTTACAGCATTCGCCAAACCTGCTACAATACTTATGTCATCTAACGGAGTGATTATGGGTTCTGCGGCGCAAATGATACCGCGCAAATTAACCACTGTGATATTCCCCCGCTTGCTGCTGGCAATGATTATTTTTGTCGGCAGTATGCTGGTTGTGCTGATTTTCGGTATGCTCGCCTATCAAGTTTATTTTTTGAACCGGTTATATCCGGGCGTTGAAATCGGTGGCGTAGATGCCGGACAACTTTCGCGCACCGAAGCACAACAATTGGTTAGCCGCCAAGCCGCCGACCTGCTTTCGCAGCCGCTAACACTGGTGACCGACCACGGCACATTCACGCTTTCCGCTGAACAACTCGGTGCGCGGGTGGATATCGACCGCACCGTGAACGCCGCTTTTGCCGTGGGGCGACAAGGCAATCTTGCCCGCGATATCCGCGTGCAAATGCAAGCGCTCAACCAACCGGTAAAAATCACCCCTCTCATCAGTTTCGATAGCGGACCGGTAAACAATGCCCTACTGCAATTGTCCCGCCAGCTCGACCGACCTGCCAAAAACGCCACCCTGCGGCTGGACGGGACGACTGTCCAAGCCACACCCGCCGAAGCAGGTTACGCCGTTGACATCCCCGCCAACCAAGATTTGATTCGGCAGGCAATTTTAACCCGCAGCGATGCCCCAATTACGCTGATTACCCACACAACCGAACCCGCCATCACCGTGGTTGAACCGGCAAAAAACGCGCTATCCGAAATTCTCTCTGCGCCATTGACACTTTCATTCAACGGAAACCAGTGGACATTACCCCCCGAAACGCTGGCGGCATGGGTTGTCATCGGCGAACACACACCGCCAAACGCCCCGGGTGAGGTTACCGTCTCATTCGACGAAGCCACCGTTTCCAAATATTTTTTCGATTTGGCAAAAGAAATCAATCGCTCGCCGGTTGATGCATGGTTTAATATCGATGAACGCACTTTCGCCCTAACCCCCATCATTCCCAGCCAAACCGGATACACGCTGGATGTGTCGGCATCGGTGGTCATGCTGAAAAACCTGTGGCAAACGCCCGATGTGCATCAGTTGACACTGCCGGTGGTCATCACCCAACCGGCAGTATCGTCGGAGCATCCGGAGCAGTTGGGCATCAAAGAACTTGTCAGCACCGCAACGACCTATTTTAAAGGCTCATCTGCAGACCGGATGAAAAATATTGAAGTTGCCGCCTCAAAATTTAACGGCGTGGTTATCCCACCCGGCGAAATTTTCTCGTTCAATCGTTATGTTGGCGAAATTGATGCCGAAAACGGCTTTGTAGAATCGCTCATCATTCAAGGCGACCGCACCGCAGTGGGCATCGGCGGCGGCGTGTGTCAGGTCAGCACCACCGCTTTCCGCGCGGCACTGTTCGGCGGATTTGAAATTGTGGAACGCTGGGCGCACGGCTACCGCGTCGGCTGGTACGAAACAGGCAGCATCCCCGGGCTAGATGCCACCATCTACACCCCCGATGTTGATTTTAAATTTCGGAACGACACCAACAATTTCATTCTCATTCAAACCAAAACCGATTTGCGTGCCGGTACCGTCACCTTCAACTTTTACGGCACATCACCGGGGCGAACGGTCATCATTTCTGACCCGGTGATGGAAAACCGCGTACCGCACGGACCCGACATCTATCAAGAAGATCCCTCGCTGAAACCGGGGCAGACCAAGCAAATTGATTGGGCAAAAGACGGCGTGGACGTAACCGTTTACCGCACCGTCAAAGAGGGCGACACCATTATCCACCAAGATACAATTTTCAGCCGGTATCGTCCGTGGCAAAATGTGTTCAAGATTGGGCCAAAAGCAAATTAATGATATTTGTTATCTATGATAATCAAGAGTAAAATTAGAATTTGGCGAGCTTTTTCGCCAAATTTTATATATCGCGTAAATACACTATGAGCTATCAACTGGACAAATTCGTTTTCGGGCACACATGGGCAACCGATTTGCTGGCACGTGCCGTTGACACCGGCAAACTGTCGCAATCGGTGCTGATAACGGGTATGCCACAATTGGGAAAAACCACACTGGCACTCACCGTGGCGATGGCGCTCAACTGCACCGCCGACGAAAAACCGTGCGGGCATTGCGCCGCATGCAGCAAAATTCTGGATGGCAACCATCCCGATGTGCTGCTGCTGGATAACGAATCGGCGCTGAAAATTGAAGAAATACGGTTGTTACAGCATGATTTGTCGCTGACCCCGAACGAAAGCGCCCACAAAATCGCCATTTTAGCCAATTTTGAACGCGCGACCACTGCCGCCGCCAACGCATTGCTCAAAACGCTGGAAGAACCAAGCCAGCACACCATCTTGCTGGTTACAGCCCGCTCCACCGAGCATCTGCTGCCCACAATTGTTTCTCGCTGCCAAAATCTCCAGTTGCGGCCTGTGGCTACCGATACCATCCGCCAATTGCTGGAAAAGCAATTGCAAGCGCCAACGGGCACAGCACAGCATTTAAGCCATCTGGCACACGGACGCCCCGGCTGGGCTGTGCAAGCCATGCGTAACCCGGAAATACTCGAACAGCGCGAGACGTTGCTTTCTGAGATGACCACCGTTTTGCACGGCGGTTACGTCGAGCGGCTGGTATGCCGCAACGCTGGCAAAAGCCGCTTTCGCCCCGGTTGAAGTTCTCGATTTATGGCTTTCATGGTGGCGCGATGTGCTTTTGGCGCACAATCGGGTATCTGCCCCGATGGTGAACATTGATATGGAAGATACCATCCGCCAATTTGCTGAACATTTATCGCAAACGCAAATTATCGCTGCCATCGCAGAATTAACACAAACTCTGCGGAATTTCGACTTCAACATCAATCCACGCTTAAACTTCGAAACCCTGTTGTTGAAATTACCGCAAGTAAATTCTTAAAAGGAACCACTATCATATGCCGACTGTTGTTGGAGTACGATTCAAACCTGTTACAAAAACTTACTATTTTCTCCCGGTTGCCGGAGAGGAACCGCCTCATCTGAAAGACCCGGTCATTGTGCAAACCAGCCGCGGGCAAGAGTTGGGCTGGATTTCGATGGAGGCGAAAGAGATACCCGCCAGCGAAACCAAAGGCGACCTGAAACCAATTTTACGCAAAGCAACACCGCTCGATTTGATGAGTTTGGAAAAATACCGCGCCCGCGAGCCGGAGGCACTGGCAAAATGCCGCGAAAAAGTGGCTGAATTGAACTTGCCGATGAAAGTCATCCGTGCCGAATACTCGTATGATGGCTCAAAACTGCTCTTTTTATTCACTGCCGAACAGCGAGTAGACTTTCGTGAGCTGGTGCGGGTGCTGGTGCGTTCGTTCCGCACGCGGGTTGAGATGCGTCAAATTGGGGCACGTGACGAAGCCAAAATTATCGATGGTTATGGCCGGTGCGGGCGACAATTGTGTTGTTCCAGCTGGCTCACGGAGTTTCATCCCGTTTCTATCCGGATGGCAAAAAATCAACAACTTCCGCTAGCGCCCACCGAAATTTCGGGAGCGTGCGGGCGGCTGCTCTGTTGTTTGGCGTATGAAGATGACACTTACAAAGAAATTCGCAAACGCTTGCCAAAGGTTGGAACCCATGTAACCCATGTCGAACACGGCAAAGGCGTTATTAAAGGGTTGAATATCCTCAAAGAACACGCTATCGTGATATTTGAAGCGGGTGGACGTCTCGAAGTGCCGGTTGCCGAGCTATTGCTTCCGGGGCAGAAACCGCCCGCCCCAAAAGCGGAGAAAACCGAAACACCGATAGCGGAAGGGGTCGCAGACCAACCGGCAAAAGAGGAAAAACCTGCGCCCAAACGTGCATCATCAAAACGGCGCAAGCGACGGCGTAAGGCACGTTCCAAAAAACCGAAAAAATAGGCCATTGCGGTTTTAAAAACACACAACCACAAAACAAACTCAAAAGTATATCGGCAGCCATTGCCCATACACCTTTGAGATGTTTTGTGGTTGTAAAATTTCCCGGTTCGTTTATCTGCTAGCGTGGCTCAACAACAAAACGTAATGCCGTGCGCTCCTGCCCATCAATTTCAACCTCTGTGAAAGATGGAACACACACAACATCAATGCCATCAAGCGTGAGATACCCTCGTGCAATGGCGGTGGCTTTTATGGCTTGATTCACCGCACCCGCACCGATTGCTTGAATCTCGGCGCGCCCACTTTCTCGAATGACGCCTGCAATTGCCCCAGCTACAGATGTCGAGCGTGATTTAGCAGAAACTTTAATTACATCCATGAATGGTGCCTCCTACAAAGTAATTGTGCAATAGATGCTTTGATGATACCTCGTTGGTATGGGTTGAACGGGCAATTGAGATAAATGTGATTATATTGTACCTCAATATTCACGGAGAATCAAGCAACTTTTATATTTTTCGGCGGTAAACGCCCTACGGAGATACCAAATGCCCAACGACCACCAATCGCTCGGTATACTCGGCGATCGCGCGGTCATACGATTGGCATGTTATCAATGTTAACCGCGCATTTTCTGTGGGATATGCCACCTGCACATCTGTTGGCGACACCACCATCGCGCCATCAATTTGGTACACAAACCGCTGCTCGCCGCGATACACTTCTACCATATCGCCGGGCTGCAACCCACCCAACCGATAAAACGGGCCTTCTCGCCCATCCGGCGGCAAGGTGATGTGCCCCGCCAACACCACATTCCCCGTTTCGCCGGGGCTGGACGTTCCCTGCAAATGCCCCACCGATTGCTCCAAATCGCTCACATCCCAAATACCGTCGCGAATGGGCGCAATTTCAACCGGCGCATCAATTTCCAGCGTCGGGATGACCAACCGGGTAGCAGGAAATTCCGGCGCAGTGCCGGACAGCACCGGCAATGGGGTAGGTGACGGTACGGCAGTAGCAGTGGGGATTGCGGTTGCGGTTGGCGGCACAAACGTGGGCGATGGCGGCAGCGGCGTATCGGTAGCGGTGGGCGACGGTGTGGGCAACGGGGTATCGGTTGGCGATGGCGATGGCGTCGCCGTGAAAGGCGGCAATGTCGGCGAAACAAATACCACCGGCACTCGATTTTCATCGGCGGCAACCGGGGTTGCTGCGGCAGATTGTCCGCATGCCACCGGCAGTCCCATCCCCAAAAGCAGAACGATTGTTTGGATGACTCGGTGTGTTTTGATATTTTTCATCCGACAAATTATACTCATACCAGCGTTCATTCCAAATTGAGAAATCTCATGAAACGACCGGACCTTCAAAAAAAACTAAATAATCTCCCCACCAAACCGGGTGTGTATCTGTATAAAAATGCGCTGGGAAAAATAATTTATGTCG
>Ga0114931_10009825_pt1 | contig 11426 bp, 10 predicted proteins | sample 2SBtaG_FD_89579 | JGI IMG/M metagenome (GOLD analysis project Ga0114931, IMG submission 89579) | Deep subsurface microbial communities from Kolumbo volcano to uncover new lineages of life (NeLLi) - 2SBTROV14_V59a metaG | ecosystem: Environmental > Aquatic > Marine > Volcanic | place: Kolumbo...
CCGTGTTGAATCCTGATTCCTTCCGGCGTCACCTTCGCGTTGATTCGACGCATGAGCTTGAGCGGGAATCCCTATCAGTTCGCGCCCAGCGCTGCGCTGGTCGCCTCTCCCTGGCGGAGGCTCACGACCCACGCCCCGCCGCCGGGGCGGCAGACCGCAAGGTCGTCGCCGCACGCTGCGAACGAGAGTTCCACGAGCAGGCGCGAGCCGTCGGCAACGGCGCCGGCGGGCACACGGATGGACACGGGGAACGAGTCGGTGCGCAGCGTGCGCTGGGCGACGACCCCGGGATCATCACCCAGGCGGGTCACGCGCACCGTCGTCGGCGCCTCGGGGTTGGGATGAAAGCCCGCGGGAACGTCGCCAGCGATCGACAGATCGAGCGCCGTGTCCGGAACGGCCAGGACCGTCGCCCGGATCGCGCCCTCGGGAACGGTCGGCGCGCCAGCATCCCCGGAGACCATCCCCGAGAGCTCGACCTCGTGCCATGTGCCGTCGCCCGCGTCGACCATGACGATCCGATTGTTGTTCGTGTCGGCGATGAACAGCCGTGGCTCGGGTGAATCGCTGTACGCGACGCCCCCCGGCTCATCCAGGCGCAACTCGCCCTCGCTGGCGGGGATGCCCCGGCCGGCCCCCGCCCATGCCGACGACGTGCGCGCCGACGGATCCACGATCTTGATCTTGTGGTTGTACGTGTCGGCCACGAGCAGCCGCTCGCCCTCGGGCCCCGGCAGAACCGTTACACCCAGCGGATGCTGGAGCCGCGCATCAGGAAAGGCCCCGTCCACGTCGCCGAAGTCGAACAGGGCGTTGTCGAATGGGCCGGTCGCCGGGCGACCGATGATCGTGCTGACCTGCCCCGAATCAATCTCGTAAACGCGAACCGCCGAGCCCTCCGAATCGGCGAAGTACAGGCGTTTGCCGTCGCCCGACAACGCCAGACCCGACGGTTGAGCGAGCATCGCCGTCTTCCCCGGCCCGTCGAGGATGTTCTCGCCCCGCCCGCCCGCGATCGCTGTGGCAACCATCGTGGCGAGGTCCACCTTCCACAACTGGTGCGACCCGGCCATCGCCAGGTACAGCGTCGCTCGGTCCGGCGACAGCGCCAGTGCCCAGGGCGAGTTGAGCCCCTGGTCGAGCCCGGCCTGCCCCCCGGTCCGGTCGTTGTGCTGCGTGCCGTCGCCGACGATCGTCTCGACCCTACCCGTCTCCAGATCGACCCGGCGAAGCGCGTGGTTGTTCGTGTCTGCGACGAACAGCACGTTCGCCTTGGCATCCAGGGCCATGCCCTGTGGGTCGTTGAACTTGGCCACGTCGGGCGGGCCGTCGGCCAGCCCGCGCCGCCCCGAGCCGATGATGCGGATCAGTTTGGACCGACCCAGGCGGTCGGGCATGGTCGCCACGATCACGCGGTCGTGCGAGGAATCGGCGACGAAGAGGCGATCCGTGCCGGCCAGGACCTTGCCGGGAAACGCCAGGCCCGTCGCCGCCGGAACCTGCGCGTCGGATCGGAACGAGACCTTCTTGTCGGCGAGCGTCCCCGCCTTGCGCCCATCGGCCAGGGCCTGGCTGATCGCCTTGTCCAGAAGGAGCCGATTGCCCTCGCCCGGCGCCGCCCCGATCACGCGACCATCGGACCCGATCAGCACCAGCGTCGGCCAACTCCGCGTTCCGTAGCGATTCCAGATCCCCATTTCCTTGTCGATCACGACGGGGTGGCGAAGCCCGTACCGGAAGATCGCGTTGCGGATCGACTCGCGCTGCGCCTCGTTGGCGAACTTGGCCGAGTGAACGCCCACGACCACGAACGGCTCGTCGGCGTACTTGTCCTCTAGGTATTCCAGGTCCGGCATCACGTGCATGCAGTTGATGCAGCAGAACGTCCAGAAATCCAGCAGGACCACGTGCCCCTTGAGTTCCTCGCCCAGACGCAACGGTCGGTCCGTGTTGAGCCAACCGAGGTTCGGCTCCAGTTCCGGCGCCACTGGCTGACCCTCCGCGGGCTGAACACACGCTGCCGACACCGCCAGCAGCAGACCACACACGCCGGCGATCGTACCGCGCAAACCCTGCATCGTCGGACCCTCCAATGCAATCAGCACGCCCGTTTCCGATGGCGTGCGCCCGGGTGAGTGTACCGGCGTCCAGAGGCGAGGCTCATATCCCTGAGCGAAGCAGGAGCACCCGGAAACCGGATGCAGTCATCCGCAGGGAATCGGCGCTGCGCGCCGGAGCGTGGGCCGATCGCCCATCGGGCCGCATGCCCGCGGGCGCAGCCGCGGCTGAATCGCCCAGCGCGTCGCTACGATCGACCATGAGCGTCAACAGGCCGCTGGCCGAGCGGTTCGAGCAGATCGCGGTGATGCTGGACCTGCTCGGGCGGGATCGATTCCGCGTCAACGCCCATCGGCGGGCCGCCCGCATCATCGCGGACATGTCCACCGATGTGGGCAGGCTGGCGGGTGATCGCGACGCGCTGACCGCGATCGAGGGCATCGGTCCCAAGACCGCCGATAAAATCATCGAGTTCTGCACGACCGGCCGGATCGCCGAGCACGAGAAGTTGGTCAAAGAGGTTCCACCCGGACTGCTGGACCTGATCCGGATCCCCGGGCTCGGGCCCAGGACCGTCCACCTGCTCTGGACGCAACTGGGCGTCACGGACGTCGCGGGCCTGAAGCGCGTCATCGAGGACGGCTCGATCCTGACGCTCCCCCGCATGGGCGAAAAGACGGTCCGGAACCTCCGGGATTCGCTCGCCTTCGCCCGGACCAGTGCCGGTCGCCTACCCCTCGGCGTCGCCATGCCCATCGCCGAGCGCATCGTCGCGGACCTGGCCGACCGCCCGGACGTCGAACGGGCGGCGTTCGCGGGCTCGCTGCGCCGCGGGTGCGAGACGATCGGCGACATCGACATCCTGATAGCCACCAACGAACCCTCGGGCCCGTCCGAGGCGTTTCGCTCGATGCCGGGGATCGAGAAGGTGCTTGCCGCCGGGGCGACCAAGTCTTCGGTGCGCGTCTGCGTGGATGCGGACCTGGGTCGCTGGGGCGGCGCCGAGGAACAGGAAGGGGGGCCGAGTGTGCAGGTCGATCTGCGCGTGGTCGCTCCGGACGCCTGGGGAGCCGCCCTGATGTACTTCAGCGGATCCAAGGCGCACAACGTGCGACTCCGCGAGCGTGCGATCCGGCTCGGCTGCACACTCAACGAGTACGGGCTGTTCCCACTGGACGATGAGGACACGCCTCCGCAGGCCCGCGGCATCGAACCGGTGGCCAGTGAATCCGAGGAGGCGATCTACTCGGCCTTGGATCTGCCATGGATCGCGCCGGAGATGCGAGAGGACCGGGGCGAGATGGACCTGGCCGAGCCCCCGACGCTGATCAAGGTCGCCGATATCAAGGCCGAACTGCACGCGCACACAACCGCCTCGGACGGGTTGCTCTCGATGGACGAGTTGGTCGCCGCTGCGCGCGCACGGGAGTTTCACACGATCGCCGTGACGGACCATTCCAGGAGCGCGATCCAGGCCGGCGGGCTCTCGCCCCAGCGCCTGCGCGAGCAGATCCGCGCGGTGCGTGAGGCGGACGAACGGACCAGTGGCATCAGGATCCTGGCCGGCTCCGAGGTGGACATCCTCTCAGACGGTCGCCTCGACTACGACGACGATCTGCTGGGTGAACTGGACGTGGTGGTGGCTTCGCCGCACGTGGCGCTCACGCAGGACTCTGCGGCCGCGACGCGCCGGCTCATCCGGGCGATCGAGCACCCGCTCGTGCGCATCCTCGGGCATCCCACGGGGCGCCTGGTCAATCGACGCCGGGGGCTGGAGCCGGCGATGGACGAGGTCATCGCCGCGGCGATCGAGCACAATGTCGCCCTGGAGATCAACGCCCACTGGATGCGGCTGGACCTGCGCGACACGCACGTCCGGGCCGCGGCCGAGGCAGGCGCCCTGATCGCCATCGACTGCGACGTCCACGCCCCCGACGATCCGGACAACGTCCGCTACGGGGTGATGACCGCCCGGCGCGGATGGCTCGCGCCCGAACAATGCGTCAACACCTGGTCAGCCCGGAAACTGCACGCGTGGCTCGCCTCGGGGCGCGGGAGCACACGGGCATAGACTTCGCCAGCCCATCGGCCAACCCCATTGGGGGTTGACCCGGACGCCTGCTCGCGTTCCGGGGGCTTCGCCCCCGGCTATTGAAGCCCAGCCCTTCGGGCTGGCAGCGCAAGCAATGCATCGAGCCGATGCACCACTCAACACCCTCCGTCTCTCCGTCTCCGTCTCTCCGTCTCTGACCATCTTCCACCCCCCATCAATCCCTCATTCGCCCGGTCCACAGGCCCCATGCGGTATGAATGATCCGGGTGACGATCAGGGCCGAGACGAACCCGACGACGAGGGCGACCTCGCGGGCCTCGCCGTGCTTGAGGAGCGTCAGCTTGAGGCTCAGCGCGACGATGTAGTAGATGGGCGAGAGCAGGGCCCGCTGGAACTGGATCAGCGTGGCGTCGCGGAAGAAGGGCGGGGGCTTTCGGGTCTGGTGCTCGACGTCCTTGCGCCGCCTCGCCTTGATCGGGCGCCAGTGGTTGGCGACGAAGTGCAGCACGTAGTAGATCGTCACGTCGAAGACCATGTCGCTGACGCCGGCGATCGCGGTGATGATGAGGCTGTCCCGCGGTGTCAGGTCCGGGCCGATGAACAGGCGCGTCAGGGAGACGGGAATGAGCGTCAGGCAGATGGCCCCAAGCCCCGCCGCGATGATGTTCGCGTTGACGTTGATGATCCGTTTGCGCTGGTAGAGCAGGAACAGTCGCTCGGGCATGGGGCCAATCGTAGCCGGCGAGATCGGCTGCACGTCCCCGGGGCTCTTGTGTGCGCGCACGGGCCGATCGCACGTGGCCGAACTCGATTGAGCCGTGTTCTGATTCACGCCGGCTTGCGGAGCTGGACCATGTCCCGGGTTGTTGACGAATCCACCGACTGCGGGCGGCGCCTTCATGCGTCGGGGGGCGCCACGGGCGGACGACCCACCGAATAGTACCAGAACCCCAACTGACCCATGTGCTGGCGTCGGTACAGGTTCCGCCCGTCGAAGATCGCCCGGTGGGCCATCGCCTTTGCCAGGCGATCGAAGTCCGGATTCTTGAACTCGTCCCAGTCCGTACAGACCACCAGACCATCGGCGCCGCGGGCGGCGTCGTACATGTCCGAGCAGATCTCGGTCCCGCCGCCCAGTTCGGCCCGGGCGTTGTCCGCGGCCACCGGGTCGTGCGCCCGGACGTTGACCCCGTATCCGAGCGCCTTTCGCATGAGCGTCAGGGCCGGGGCCTCGCGGATGTCGTCGGTCTGCGGCTTGAACGCGATGCCCCAGAAGGCCAGCGTCTTGCCGTTGAGCCCGCCCCGGCTCTTGTAGTGCCCGAGGATCTTGTCGAAGAAACGGTCGCGCTGGCGCTGGTTCCCCTCGTGGACCGACTTGGAGATCGGCGTGGGCGTCCCGGACTTGTCGCCCATCATGATGCACGCGAGCGTGTCCTTGGGAAAGCACGACCCGCCGTAGCCAAGGCCCGGATAGAGAAACTGCGTCCCGATCCGCTTGTCGGCGCACATCCCCTCGCGCACCCGGTTGATGTTCGCCCCGTAGGCCTCGCAGAGGTTGGCCATCTCGTTGATGAACGAGATCTTCGTCGCCAGGAAGTTATTCGAGGCGTACTTGACCATCTCGGCCGAGAGGATGTCCATGATGAACACGGGGTGCCCGTTGCGCACGAAGGGGTCGTAGACGTCCAGGAAGGCCTCGGAGGCGTAGTCGTCCTCGACGCCACAGACCACGCGATCCGGCTTCATGAAGTCGTTGATCGCCGCCCCCTCCTTGAGGAACTCGGGATTGTCCCCGACGTGGAACGGGATATCCGGGCCGACGCGCTGTCGGATCCGGTCCCTCACGCCCAGCGTCGTTCCCACCGGGACCGTGGACTTGACCACGATGACCTTGGGCTTCTGGTCCGGGCCCAGTTGGGCGAGCACCTCGGCGATGTCGTCGGCGACGGTGTTCACGTACCGCAGATCGGTGTGCCCCCGCTCGTCGGACGGCGTCCCGACGCAGATGAAAACCATATCCGCGTCCTTGTACGCGTCGGCCTTGGCGGTGGTGAACGAGAGGCGACCGGCCTCGGCGTTGCGCTCCATCAACTCCGTCAGACCCGGCTCATAAATGGGGCAGATCCCCTGCTTGAGTTTCTCGATCTTGTCCGCGTCCACGTCGAGGCAGACAACGTCGTTGCCCGTGCTGGCGAAGCACACCCCTGTTACCAGGCCCACGTAGCCGGTCCCAACCATCGTCAAACGCATTGAATGCTGCTCCTCGTTGGCTCGCCGATGCGAGGGCGGAGTATACGCCCCGCCCGCGCGCGTCGATCTTCCGCGTGGATCGGCCCGCCCCGCCCCCTACACTGTCCGACCATGCCCGAACCCAGACGCCGGAGCCGGACCCGCAGGCCCCGCTACACCGCCGCGACCGCCGACCGCCACGTGCTCTACCAACTGGCCGTGCAGAACGTCCAGACCGAGATCGATTTCGTGGACGACACGTACCGGGATCTGCGCGGGCGGCGCGCGTCGCGCCTCCGCGAGGACTTTTGCGGAACGGCCAACACGGCCTGCGAGTGGGTCCGTCGCCGGCGGACCAACACCGCCGTGGGACTGGACCTGGACCAGGCGACGCTCGACTGGGGACTGGCCCACAACGTCGCGAGCCTGAGCCCCAGCCAGTCCAAACGCATCAGGCTGCTCCGGAGAGACGTGTGCCATGGCGGGCGGGGCACCGGGTCCATGGACGTGATCCTGGCGATGAACTTCAGCTACTGGGCGTTTTTCACACGGGATCTGATGCGCGGCTACTTCGACGCGGTGCGACGGTCGCTGGCCGCCGGAGGGGTGTTTTTCCTGGACTTCTACGGCGGGTGGGAGGCCTCGAAGATCATGACCGAGCGCCGCGACATCGACGGCAAGTTCACCTACGTCTGGGATCAGGCCAGCCTCGATCCGATCTCCAACCGGATGACCTGCCACATCCACTTCCAGTTCAAGGACGGGTCGAAGATGCGCCGGGCGTTCAGTTACCAGTGGCGGCTCTGGTCGCTGCCGGAGATCCGCGAGTTGCTCGATGAGGCGGGCTTTGCCCGGTCGACCGTCTATTGGGAGGGCGACGACGAGGACTCGGACGGGGGCGACGGGCAGTTCGAGCCGGCCGACAGCGCCGAGAACTGCCCCTCGTTCATCGCCTACATCGTTGCGGAGAAGTAGCCCGCCTCCAACCCTATCCTTGCCCAGGACCATGCCCGCGCTGCTCGAGGCCACCGAAGAACTCCGTCCCGTCGCCCGGATTCTGGACGACGCGCTGGCCCGCGTGCGGCAACGCCTGGATGAGCAACTCGAATCCGACCTGCCCCCGGTCCGATCCCTGTGCGCCCACGTCGAGCGATACCGGGGCAAGATGCTCCGACCGTCCGTCGTCGTGCTTTCCGGACTGGCGGCCGATCCCCGGTCGCCGGGCGGCGTCCGACCCGAGATGGTGACCGAAGCGCACGTCACGGTCGGGGCCGTCTGCGAACTGGTCCACATGGCGACACTCGTGCACGACGACGTGCTCGACGAGGCGGGCACACGGCGCGGGGGGCCGACGGTCAACGAACTTCGGGGCAACGAGGCCGCGGTCATCCTCGGGGATTACCTGATCGCCTCGGCGTTTCACCTGTGCTCTGGGCTGGAATCGACCTCGGCCGCCCGGCTGATCGGCAGCGTGAGCATGACGACCTGCTCGGGCGAGTTGCTCCAACTGCATCACCGGGACGATTTCTCGCTCGACGAGGCGACGTACTTCGAGATCGTCGGGCGCAAGACCGCCTCACTGATCGGCGCCGCCGCCGAACTGGGCGCCCGCTATGCCGGCGGCTCCGAGGGGGTCTGCACTGCCCTCGGCGACGCGGGGCGCCTGCTGGGCGTGGCGTTCCAGATCCAGGACGACGTGCTGGACCTGACCGGGGTCGAGCGGATCGTCGGCAAGTCGCTGGGCAAGGACCTGGAAAAGGGAAAGCTCACGCTCCCGCTGATCCATCACCTCGAATCGCTGAGCCCGAGCGGGCGCGGAGAGGCCCTGGCCCTGCTCGAGGAGGCCTGCCAACGCGGCTCGGGCGACGCCGGCCGACGCGCCGTGGCCGCACTGGAAACGACGGGGTCGATCCGGTACGCGCGCCGGGCCGCGGAAGACCTGATCCGGCGGGCCAAGACCCTGCTGGCGACCCTGCCCGCGACGCCGGCGCGTCGGTACCTGCTGTGGCTGGCCGACACGGTGGTCTCACGCACTCGCTGAGCGGGCTCTCCTACCGCCCGCGCCGTCGGCGCCGCAGTCCTACACCCGCCAGGGGCGCAAGCCAGGCAATCGCGCCCGGTGCCGGCACGATCGTCACCTTGTCGATGTCGAACCGCACGTCCTGATCGAGCCCCGCCAGGGTGTCGTCGACGAACACGCCGATCTGGATATCGCCGATGCTCGAGAAAACCTCCTCGAAACTGGTTCCCTCGAACGTCACCAGCGCCGGGCTGTCGGGCGCGATCGAGAAGTCGATCTGCGTCCACTGCCCGGGGAGCACCGGCACGAACTCGACCCCGACGGCCCCGGGGAAGCCGGCCGGCCCGGCAAACCGCGCGAAGACCGTTACGGGACCGGGCGCGTCGTGGCGAAACTCGAAACTGAAATCGTTGACGCCGTCGGCGATCCAGTCGCCCACGAACGCCCCACCGCTGCTGCCCAGTTCGTCCTGGGCGCGCAGGATCGCGGGCGTGTCGTCAACCGCAGCCGAACGGAAGTTGAAGACCCCCGAGGCGTACGCCCCCCCGTCGGGACCGCCCGAATCGAACCAGTCCAGCGGGAAGAAGGCCATCGGGCCGAACCAGTCGGCCGAGTCGGCGTTGAAGTCTTCGGTGAAAGGAACGATCGTGGCGCCGGCCGACGCCGTCAGCACGATGCCGCCGATCAGGATGGGGATCAGTCGATGGTTTTTCATGTCAAGTCCTTCTTTGAAGCGAACGGAATGGAAGAAAGAACGGCGCGGCGAGGGCGCCAACGCCTCAGGCGCACTGCTGGAAGGCCGTCACGAACGCGAAGAAGTCCAGCACGTCCACGCGCCCGTCGCCGTTGATGTCCGCGACCGGATCGCCCGAGGCGAACGCGGCGACGAACAGGAAGAAATCCAGCACGTCGGCCGAGCCGTCGCCGTTGAGATCGGCGGCGCACGAACCAGCCACGACGCTGATCTCGAGGCTCGCCTCGAAGCCGAACGCCTGGGCGATCGGGTTCTCGCGGGAGTAGTACGAGGGGTAGGTGGGGTCGCCGATGCCGCCCCCCGGGCCTCCCGTGGCCGGGTGGAGCGAGGAGACGACCAGGTTCAAGCGTCCAAAGTCCAGCGCGTGCTGGACGTACGCCAGCGCTCCGGGCGCGTCCAGATCCACGTCGAAGCTCACGACCGTATCCGTCGGGACGAGGTCGCCGGGCGCGAGCGGCATGGTGCCGACCGCCCATGGCGTTACCTCCAACCTCGTGCGCACGTTGCGGGAGATGTCGGTCGGCGTCAGGGCGTCGTCGAACGCCGCGGCGTAGGCGGTCCGGGTGCCCTCGGCCGGATCGGCGATCAGCTCGGAACTGAAGAATGTCGTGGTCTCGGTCCAGGTGCTCAGATCCCAGCCGTCGCGGTACGCCAGCCCGAACAGCTCGATGGGCCGACCCGGGTCCGAGTCCGGCACAAACTCTGCGTCCGTATCCGCGATGTAGGTCTCCAGCGCGTCGTGCGTCGGGTCGTACTCGAAGGCCAGATCGTTGGCGATCGTCACGGTCAGGCGCACCGATTGGACCTGGTAGGCTGTCGCCCCCAGGCCCGCCGGAACCTGGTCCCCGGTGTCGAAACCGACGATGAACTGGGCATCGCGATCGTCCAGACCGACGTAGTCCTGCGGCGACGCGAACGTGCTGATGAAGAACCGGATCCCCGGCGTCCCGCTGAAGGCATACATCCAGCGGTCCAGCGTCGGGACGTCCCACGAGGCATCGATGGGCTGGCCCTGGCTCGCGGCCGCGGCGCCGAGCAGTGCCAACCCCGCTGCCAGTCCCGTTCTGATTCGGCGTGTCATCTGGACCTCCTTTGGATGTTTGTGAGCACACGCGAAGTTCAGCCTCTGCCCGCCGCTGGCGTGCTCGCGACGCGGGCGGTATTATTGCAACTGCGTCTCAATCGCGTCAAGTCGGTCCCACGATTATTCCGAATCAGCCCCACGAGAGCGCCTAGAGTAATACGGACTACATGATCCTCATATCTTGAAGAATGGTGTTCTAGAGCCCAAACGCTGCCCAGTCAACACCTTCGGAGCCTGGAATGAACCACCAAACCACAAGCCGGCAGGCCTTTACGCTCATCGAACTGCTTGTCGTCATCGCGATCATCGCCCTGCTGGTCGCGATCCTGCTGCCCGGGCTGGGCAAGGCCCGCCTCTCGGCTGCCCAGGTCCGCGAGTATTCCGCCGCCCAGCAGCAGATGACCGCCTTCGCCCTCTACGCCGACCAGAACAAGGGCTCCGTCCTACCCGGCTACCTGCCCGAGCGAATGGTGGACGGGCCGATCGTCGTGCTCGACCAGGCGGGGTAGCGGATCGTCGGCGAACAGGCCCGCCGATACCCGTGGCGGCTCGCCCCGTACGTCGACTACAACTTCCGGGGCTTCTACAAGGACGAACGCCTCCTCGAAGACATCGAGGACGACACACTCAACTACCAATACATCGTGAGCCTGTTCCCCTCCATGGGCATGAACATCCAGTTCGTCGGGGGGGCCTCGCCCAACCTCGGCTTCGCCTTCGACTCGCGCTTCCTGGACCTGTTCGGCAAGTACTACATCACCCGCATCGACGAGCCCAGCCGCCCGTCGAACCTGATCGTCTTTCTCTCGGCCCGTGCCGATCGCCAGGTGCTCGGCGAGTTGGGCGCCCCGCGGGGGTACTTCCGCGTGCGCGCGCCGACGGACGGCACGCCGTGGGCGGATCGGTACGACCCGGATACGCAGTTCCCGGGGAACAACTCCGGCTTCGTCGATCTGCGGTACTTCAACAAGGCGGTCGTCGCCCTGTTCGACGGGCACGCCCAGGCGCTGGGCTGGGACGACCTGCACGACATGCGCCGCTGGTCGGACCGCGCCGACAGCCCGGACTGGACGCTGAGGCCGTGAGGCGAGAGGAACCCCAGAGCGCAAGCCGGTGTCTGGGACGAGATTCACGAGATGTTGCTGGCGGAACTGCGCCGACGCGACGGACTGGATCTGTCCGTTGCCGCGGCGGACAGCTCGTCGATCCGCGCGGTGGGGGGGGCGAC
>Ga0114931_10009826_pt1 | contig 11426 bp, 9 predicted proteins | sample 2SBtaG_FD_89579 | JGI IMG/M metagenome (GOLD analysis project Ga0114931, IMG submission 89579) | Deep subsurface microbial communities from Kolumbo volcano to uncover new lineages of life (NeLLi) - 2SBTROV14_V59a metaG | ecosystem: Environmental > Aquatic > Marine > Volcanic | place: Kolumbo...
AAACCAGTGTACATGCAAGTGTACCGGGGGTTCGAATCCCCCCCTCTCCGCTTTTTTGATCATCGGGCGCCGACTTCACCAATCCCGACTGTGCCCCAGTTGAGCGAACGCCGCCAAGGCTGAACCGTTCACCATCACGTCTTGTGTTGCGGTCGATCAGCAGCATCGACGTGACGCAAGAACGCCCGCCCTATCGAAGCTGGAAAAGCATTGCCCGTAGGCAAATGGCATAGCCAATGATCTGGTTGACTCCATGAGATTCTCTTCGTTCGCACAGGTTCGGCGTTTGTTTGTCATCAACGAATATCGGCGTACGGATCAGGCTCAGACTCGAAAGGCTTTTCGGGGAGCGGTGGCCAGAGAATGAAATCGCCGTCGACCAGGTAGTGAGAGGCCCAGTTGTTGCCCTCAGCGGCGTCCGATTTGATCCTTGCGATCTTCGATGGCGGGATCCAACGATTGGCGCCGTCGTTGGTCGGCCAGCCGTCGTCGTCGTGGGCGGGGGCGCCTTGGTCGTCGTCGAGGTCGGCGCCGACGGAGTAGAGAACGGGCATGCCCTGTTCATCGAGTTTGTAGCGAATCGGCCGGCCGTCGAATCGGTCGATGGGGAGCGCTTCGAGATATCGGGGAACGAGCACACTCAGGTCGGTCGGCCAGTGGCCCTCGACAACTTTGTAGCGGAACTGCGCGATGGTGGTGCGAATCGCATCGCGATCCATCGCAGCGATGCCCGCGGTCGACAAGGCGTGCTCGACCCCCGGGATGAGCATCGTCAGGAAAGACCAACGAATCTGTTTCCATGGTGTTGATTGGATCCGATCCAACAGGGCTGTCATCTCGCCGTGGTCGCGCTCCCACATTGGTTTTTCAAGATCACGATCCGCGGCGTCGTAGAGTTCCTCGCCCTGTGCGTGGAAAGTTTTGCGGTTGGGCATGACCGCGCTGAAGGGCGCCGCGAGAAACGGCGACGTGTCGAAGCTTGGCTCTTCGCCAAAGACGTTCGCCAACGCTTCCAAGCGGACCCTGCCGTTGCCGTGACCGTTGTCGGTGTAAATGTGCTGCTCAAGATCCAAAAGCAAGTACCGCTCGCCCTGCAGGTTGACAGTGCAGAGATCGCCGACGAGCTTCGGGTTGAAGAGATCGTCGAGCGATTGCAACTCTTCGTCGGTGAGCGATTCGCCGCGATGGGCGAGCAACTGGTCGGCGGTTTGGACTGCAATTGCATGGATGCCGATACGGACGAGCTGTGAAATGAGAGATTCCTGTTCCCCGGTGTGCGTTGCAATGCCGAGAATGGCGCGTATGTTTGCGATGACGCCGTCGGCAGAGCCGGATTCAAGTTGCTGGAGTGATTGGAGCTGAAGCAACTGTGCAGCCTGATTGAGATAGCCCAACTGAGGACGCAGGATTTCCACCATTGGAATCACGCTGGTCGAATGCTCATCGGGATGCGCCTCATCATTTTTTCCTTCCGGGTCAAGAAGTGGACGATCGGCTTCGTTGTACTGAAGGCCGGAGACATATCCCAGTCCGTCCATAGCGGCGGCTAGGCGAATCTGCTCAAGCTCGGACTTGTGCGAATCGAGAAACGCGATCGTTTGGGGCCAGCGATAATCGGCCGGGCCTTCGCATCTGGTGACGTCTTGGGGGATCGTCCCCATGTGGATGAACGCCTCGCGGTAGACGGGCCAGGCGCGATCCTTCTGGGGAACCGCAGCGGCGACCGCATTGACGTCGGCGAGATAATCGTGGGATGGATTGACCGCGCCCACAGCGAACAGGTACCAAAGAAGAACGCTTGCGTAGAGAAAGAAGACAACCGCAAACGCGCTGCCGGCGGTCCGCACGGTGACGCGAATCACTCGGCTGCGGTTGCGCTTCTTGGCCCGGCGGATCAACTTCACAGCATTATGGATGTCGCCAAAATGGTCGATCAGTTCGTCTGTGGTCTTGCCCGCTGCGACGCCCTCGGCGAAATGAGCGCTCAGTTCGCGGGCGACGTCGACTTTTTCAAGGGATCGAAGATGCGTCTTCTTCGCGATGCGCACCACAAGATCGGCCAGCGCCGTCGGCAAACCGGCGCGCTCCGGATAGATCGTCAGGTCCAGCCTGCCGGTGATTCGGCGGCGAACAAGGTCGCGCATCGGCGACGTGATCAGACGTTGACGAAACGGGCGCAACTCGGCGCCGGTGGTTTGGTTGGTCATGCCAGCGCCCCCAGAGTGGTCGCGGGGCGCGAGCGAGTGTTCGGCGTGACGGCGTCGGCGACGCCCAGGGCGCGCATCGCGTCGGCAAGGGCTTGCCATTGCTTCACGTCGCGTGAGAGTTTCTTCTTGCCTTTGCCGGTCAGGGCGTAGTACTTGCGGTCGCGGCCCGATTCGCTGGTCCGCCAGACCCCCTTGATGAGCTTCTTGGCTTCGAGGTTGTAGAGCAGTGGGTAGAGCGTGGACTGCCCCATCGCCAAGACGCCCTTGGTCTGGGCGTCGAGCGCGTTGACGAGCTCGTAGCCGTACATCTCGGCGCTGGAGAGAAGTTTGAGGACGGCGACGGGCCCGGCCCCCCGCATGAGTTCTCGTTCGATCCGCATGGTCAGTGCCTCCTGGTGCAAGTGCTGCATGGCATACTATGCGTGACATAGTAGCATGTCAACGGGCGGCCTCAAAGGCTCAATGACTCTTGCGTTGGAAGTTGGTCGCCTTCTGGAAGACCGCATCGAGGAGCGAGCAGGGAGTGGCCAGTGCGCCGGCCGAATCAATACGGACGGCGAAGTCTCTTCGTCGGGCGCGGCGCCGCGATGAATCGGGTAGTCCGGGTGTCTCAAAGAATCGGCGCCAACGTCTGCAGGTGAGGGTCAATACGCTGATGACTTCGATTTACGGGTGTCGTGCGCCCGGCGCGACGCCGGCGAGCCAGCGGTATACTCTTTGACTGAGGTTGGAAAGGTTCCTTCGATTGCGAACATGTGCAGCGAGGCCCACCGATGACCACGGCGTCCCAGTCCCCTGTCGACACTTCCGCAACCCGGCAGCGGCATTCGATCATCATCCGGTTCTGCGGAGATTCGGGCGATGGCATGCAGCTCGCCGGCGCTCAGTTCACCAACACCGCTGCCTACTTTGGCAACGACTTCTCGACGTTCCCAGACTTCCCCGCCGAGATTCGCGCGCCCAAAGGGACCACCTTTGGTGTGTCCGGATTTCAAGTGCATTTTTCGAGTGACGACATTCACACGCCAGGCGACACGACCAACGCGATGGTCGCGATGAATCCTGCCGGGTTCAAGACCAATATCGCCGACGTGGAGCCGGGCGGCGTCGTCATTGTCAACGAAGACGAGTTCACCCCGTCGAATTTCAAGAAGTGCGGCTACGAAGCCGGGTACAACCCGCTCGACGACGACGAACTCAACCGACGGTACAAAATCTTCAGAGTGCCGATGAGCCGCCTTACTCGCGAGTCCCTCGCGCAAACGGGGATGGGCTCCAAACTCATCGACCGCTGCCGAAACATGTTTGCTCTGGGCGTCGTCTACTGGCTCTACGACCGTTCGCCCGACGAGACGATCGCCTATTTCAGCGAAGAGTTCGGCGTGCGCCGGAGCAAGCCCGACGTCGCCGACATCAACATTCGCGCGCTCAAGGCGGGCTATGCGTTTGGCGAAACCGCCGAGATTTTCTCTGTTCGTTATCACGTGGCGCCCGCGTCGCTGGAGCCCGGGACGTACCGAAAAATCAGCGGCAACGAAGCGGCGGCGTTGGGTTTCGTCGCGGCGGCGGCCAAGGCGAAAAAACAACTGACCTTTGCGGGCTACCCGATCACACCGGCGTCGGACATTCTTCATTACCTCGCTCGGCTCAAGCGATACGGCGTCACGACGTTTCAAGCGGAGGACGAAATCGCCGCCGTCTGCGCCGCGATTGGCGCCGCCTACGCGGGAAACTTGGGGCTCACCAGCTCGTCCGGTCCCGGCGTCGCGCTCAAGGCGGAAGCCATCGGCCTGGCGGTGATGCTCGAGTTGCCGTTAGTCGTCATTGACGTGCAGCGCGCCGGACCTTCCACGGGCATGCCGACGAAGACCGAACAGGCGGACCTCCTCCACGCTTTCTTCGGCAGGCCGAGCGAATCGCCTGTCATCATCGTGGCGCCGTGCAGCCCTTCGGATTGTTTTAATATGGCGATCGAGGCGTTTCGGCTTGCGGTGCGCTGCATGTGCCCTGTTCTCTATCTTTCCGATGGCTACATCGCCAACGGCGCCGAGCCTTGGAAGTTGCCCGACTACGACGCCATCGCTCCAATCGTGATAGACCATCCCACTGAAACGAATAATCCAGAGGGAGTCTACAAGCCGTATTTACGCAATGAAGAATCACTCTCAAGACCTTGGGCGATCCCGGGCACGCCCGGGCTGGAGCACCGTCTGGGCGGCCTCGAAAAAGAAGACGTGACGGGCAATGTCTCGTACGACCCTGACAATCACGATCTGATGGTGCGCCTTCGAGCCGAAAAGGTCCACCGGGCGGTCGAAATCATCCCGCCACTGGAAGTGCAGGGGCCGGAACGGGGCGACCTGCTGCTGCTTGGCTGGGGCGGGACATACGGGGCGATTCTGACCGCAGGAGAGCAACTGCGCAACGCGGGCCAAAGCGTCGCCACGGCGCACCTGCGCTACTTGAACCCCTTTCCTGGCAATCTGGGCGAGGTTCTGTCGCGCTACAAAAAAGTAGTTGTGCCTGAGATCAACCAAGGCCAACTGAGTTTGCTTCTGCGCAATCGATACCTCGTGGACACCATCGGGATCAACCAAACTCGTGGCAAGATGTTTCGGCTCGACGAGTTGGTCAATCGAGTCAACGAAGTGCTGCAAGGAGACGAGAGGTGAACGGAATCCCCTTGCCCACCTACAAACCCAAGGACTTCGCCACCAATCAGGAAGTCCGCTGGTGCCCCGGCTGCGGAGACTACGCGGTCCTCAAGGCGGTTCAGATGACGCTCGCCAACCGACCGTTGCGACGCGAGGAGTATGTCTTCGTCTCCGGAATCGGATGTGCGGCTCGGTTCCCGTATTACGTCAACACCTATGGGATGCACTCGATCCACGGCCGCGCGCCCGCGATCGCCACCGGGGTCAAACTGGCCAACCCATCTCTCGAAGTCTGGATTGTTTCAGGCGACGGAGACCTGCTCTCCATCGGCGGCAATCACACTATCCACATTCTGCGCCGCAACGTGGACGTCAACATTCTACTCCTCAACAACCGCATCTATGGCCTCACCAAAGGGCAGTATTCGCCCACGAGCGAGCCGGGAAAGAAAACGAAATCAACTCCCTTGGGTTCTCCTGACTACCCGGTCAATCCGCTGAGTCTAGCGATCGGCGCCGGCGGCACATTCATCGCCCGGGGCATCGACATCGACGTCAAGCACCTTCAAGAACTCATGCACGCGGCGGCGGATCACGTAGGGACAGCGTTCATCGAAGTCTACCAGGACTGTAATATTTTCAATCATCAGGCGTGGTTCTATGCCTCCCAAAAGCAATCGCGCGCCGAAACCACGATCCTGCTGAAGCATGGCGAACCAATGGTGTTCGGCGCCGATCGCAACAAAGGCCTGCGCATGAATGGCGCCCGGCTGGAGGCGGTCTCGCTCGACCGCGAGTTCACCGAAAACGACCTGCTCATTCATGACGAAAAAGACCGCGGCCTTGCGTTTCTCCTTTCTCAGCTCACACACCCGGAGTTTCCTGAACCAATGGGAATCATTTACCGGGATCCGAGCCGAGAACCATACGACCGCCTCGTCAAGAAACAGATCGAAGAAGAGGTGCAATCACAAGGCGCCGGCGATGTCCGAGACCTGATTCACGAAGGCGAAACGTGGACCGTGGCGTAAACCACTTGAATAGATGCAATCCAAATCGAGAACGGTGAAGACCAATCCACCTTTTGCTCTCGGCGTTGTTCAGACCGCGCCCCAGTTGGTGAGGAGTATCGCAAGGTCGGCGCCGTTGACGACGCCGTCGCCGTTGAGGTCGGCGGGGCCATCCATTCCGAACTGTGTGAGCAGCGCCGCGAGGTCGGCGCCATTGACCACGCCGTCGGCGTTGACGTCAGCGATGTTCGGATTTCCCAAACTCCCCAATGTCCAGATTGAAACAGCGCCCGTGTCGCAGTTGAATGGGACGCCGGCGCCGTTGACGCCGCAGCCGTTGTCGTCCAGCCTTGCGCCCGCGACGGCCCGAATGCCGGAGATCGCAGCGGAAAAGCCAAGTTCGTCTCCGGCTCTGCCGTTGGGATCGGTCAGCTTGGCGCGTTGTTCCCAGATGCCCGCATCGTTTCGCCGGAAGATATAGGCGGCGCCGGCGCTGTTGCCCTGATCGTCTTCGCGCACGGCCGAGGCGATGACCGCCGGCCCAGCTATCCCGACGCCAAATCCGAAGAAATCACTCGAAATAGTGTCGTCGGCGAACAACCGCGTTTCTTGACTCCAGCCGCCGTCCGGCTGTTGCGCAAAGACATACGCCGTCCCGCCGTTGCAAAGAAACCCAGCGCACGATGCGTCGCTCAAAGGCGCCCCCGCCACAATCCGGTCGCCATCAATCGCAACATCAAAACCAAACTGATCGCCTGCGAAGGCGTCGTCCGCGACGAGTTTATCCTGTTGAACCCAGTTGTCGCCGCCAAGGTCAACAAAGACATACCCCGCGCCAGAACTTGCGCCAAAGCTACTCTCACCGCTGGCGCCGACGACGATCAGTCCATCGCTGATCGCCACGGAGTTTCCGAAGAAGTCCTGCGCCTGCCCATCGCTGGAGATGAGTTTCGATCGCTGCGTCCAGAGGCCAAGCGAGTTGCGTCGAAAGACATAGACGGAGCCTGAGGTGCTGCCGTTGTCATCGTCGAAGGGCGCGCTGACGGCGAGCAGGTCGCCTTCGATGGCCACATCAAAGCCGAACTCGTCGCCAAAGGCCGGATCCGACGCTGCTATTTCCTGCTCGAACTGCCAACCATTCCCAGTGTTGAACCGATACACAAAAGCCGATCCGACATTGCAGTTGACCCCGACGCCGCAACTGTCCCGCAACGGCGCCCCGACAATCGCAACCTCATCGCGGATCGCCACCGACCAACCAAACTGATCCCACAGCGCCGGCGTCGGCTCGATCAACTCTGTCTCCTGCGTCCACACGCCGGAGGTTGATCGGCGATGAATGTAGGCGCCGCCGGTGAGAGCGCCTGATAATTCCTCAGGCCCGGGGGCTCCTGAGATCACGCAGTCGCCGTCCATCGCCACCGACTTGCCGAATCTGCCATTTGAATGCGCTGGCGCCCCCAAAATCGAATCATCAAACATTTGCCCCGACGCCGAAGCGCTGCACCAACCGCTCGCCGCGATCGCCAGACAAACGAATCCCGAACAACGTTGTGTATGCATGATGTGCCTCTGGATCAAGAATGGTCGCAGAAACCCATCCTACAGTTTCACAGTAGAATTCAAAATAGTTATTTCACAATTGCCCACCGATGCGTAAAAGCCCCGCCTTGAGTGTCGGAATCGCGGCAGGATGGGTTCTCGCCATTCGCCCATCACCCGATGACCTATGCCGGTGTCACCGTCTGACCGGGGAGCGAAAAGTGGCGATGGGAGGATTCGAACCTCCGACCTAGGGTTTATGAATCCCTCGCTCTAACCGACTGAGCTACATCGCCGAGATGAGGGTTCATACTCTATCCCGGGGGGTCTCGCCGTCAACCACCGCCCCAGCGGTGCAAATAGGACGATGGTCTCGTATACTCGCAAATATTGCGGTGATCGCGGAGGCTTCATGACAGTCACCAGGCATTCTGAATGATTTACGCGACCGTGAGACGCGCGTCGCCATTCTCCCGGAGCACCTCAAGCGATTGCTCAAACCCGCCAAAGACGGCGGCGTCCCCTTCGCCTGCGTGGTGCAGACGGGCGCTGGCTTGGGAGCGGGCGAACCGAACGACGCCTACCAAGCCGTCGGCGCCGAGGTCGTTCCCGATTCTCAAAGTGTCTGGGCCCGAGCGGATATTGTCATCGCGGTGCAGGCGCCTGAGGCGTCGACGGTCCCCGACGTCGCTACCGGCCGCGTCCTAATCGGCATGCTCGCGCCGGTGAACAATCTCGATCTGATCCGAACGTGTGTCGAAAAAAGCGTGACCACGCTCGCGTTTGAGGCGGTGCCTCGCATCACCCGCGCTCAGGCCGCTGATGCGTTGTCGTCGATGAGCACCGTCGCCGGCTATCGGGCGGCGTTGCACGCGGCGATGTTGTGCCCCAAGTTTTTTCCCATGCTCATGACCGCTGCGGGCACGATCACTCCCGCCCGGACGCTCATCATCGGCGTGGGTGTCGCCGGGCTTCAGGCGATCGCGACGGCGCGCCGGCTCGGCGCCGTGGTCGAGGCGTACGACATTCGGCCCGCGACCAAAGAGCAAGTGCTGAGTCTCGGCGCCCGCTTTGTCGAACTGGGCGATGAAGACGCCGACGCCGAAACCGCTGGTGGCTACGCGAAGGCGCAGAGCACCGAGCAGCAAGCCAAACAGCGCGACCTTCTTGCAAGCCACGTCGCCGACGCCGACACGGTTATCACCACCGCTTTGGCGCCGGGCAAACCAGCGCCGACTCTGATCGACCGCGCCACCGTCGAGCGAATGAAACCGGGCGCCTGCATTATCGACATCGCGGCCCAGGCGGGCGGCAACTGCGAACTCACCAAACCCGATGAAACAATCGTCCACAACGGCGTGCGCATCTTCGGACCGACAAACCTTCCGGCGGAGCTTCCCGTACACGCCAGTAAAATGTTGGGCGCCAACGCGCTGTCCCTTGTCCACGAAATAACCTCCGGCGACGCCCTGACGGTGGATCTTTCCAACGACGTCATCGGCCCCAGTTGCATCACGCACGGAGGCGAAGTGTTGCACAACCCGACCCGTGAGGCCCTGGGCCTTGAGATTCTTCAACGCGCGGAGGCAAACGCATGAACGAGCTGTTGATTGTCAGTCTGTTTGTCTTTGCGCTCGCGCTCATGGTGGGCAGCGAAATCATTCAAAAAGTGCCCCAAACTCTGCACACGCCCTTGATGAGCGGCTCCAACGCGATCAGTGGCATCACCATCGTCGGCGCGATCGCGCTGGCGACCATTCAGCACGCCGCTGGTGAAAACGGCTTGCCCTGGTGGGCGAGAGGCGTCGCGCTGGCGGCGATCGTCTTTGCCATGATCAACGTCGTCGGCGGATTCCTTGTCACCGATCGCATGCTCAAAATGTTTCGCAAGCGCTAAACCTCGGCGCACTCCTCGCCCACGCCATGACGAAGAAGGTTGTGTGAATCCGTGAACGTATTCTTGATCGCTCAGGCGACGCCCACCCCGACCGCTGATTCGTGGACCGACGCGATGATCGACATCGCCTACCTCGCCTCGGCGTTCCTGTTCATCTACGGGCTCAAATGGCTGCGCTCGCCCAAGACCGCCCGCAAAGGAAACGCGCTGGCGGCGGCAGGCATGTTGCTCGCCGTTGTTGCGACGTTTTTCGCCGCGGATCCCGGCGCCCTGCTGTGGGCGATCGCCGCGATGATCGTTGGAGGCGGCATCGGCGCGATTCACGCCGCCCGTGTCCAAATGACGCAGATGCCTCAGATGGTCGCGCTCTTCAACGGCTTCGGCGGGCTGGCTTCGACATTCGTCGTCGTTGGTGAGTGGATCAAAATCAATGTCAGCGACGGAGCCCCCAGAAACGACGCGCTGGCGATGATCGGCCTGTCGGCGCTCATCGGTTGCGTCACGTTCAGTGGCTCGCTCATTGCCGCGGGCAAGCTGCAAGGCGTTGTCAGCGGGGCGCCCGTCCGCATCCCCGGACAGGTGTTCATCAACGGCGCCGCCCTGTTGATTTCAATTGCGCTTATTGTCGCTTTGGTCGTCACCGGGGGCGCTGGCTGGACGATCGCAGCGCTCATTGCGCTGGCGCTGGTTTTCGGCGTGACGCTGACGCTCCCCATCGGGGGCGCCGACATGCCGGTGATGGTGTCGCTGCTCAATAGTTATTCCGGTCTCGCCGCCGCTGCTGCGGGCTTTGTGGTTGATTACAACAAGGCGCTCATTGTCAGTGGCGCCCTGGTCGGCGCCTCGGGGCTCATCCTCACCGCGATCATGTGCAAAGCAATGAACCGATCTCTCGCCAACGTGCTTTTCGCTGGTGTGGGCGGCGCCGACTCGACAGGCGACAGCGGCACAACCATCGAAGGACGCACCGCCAAATCCGCCGACGCTGATGACGTCGCGATTCTGCTCGACTCGGCCCAGCGTGTCATGATCGTGCCGGGCTATGGCATGGCGGTGGCCCAGGCGCAGCACGCTGTGCGAGAACTCGCCGACGAACTGAAAAAACGAGGCGTCACCGTCGTCTTCGGCGTCCACCCTGTCGCTGGCCGAATGCCCGGTCACATGAACGTCCTGCTCGCCGAGGCGAACGTGCCGTACGAACAACTACTCGATCTGGATCAGGCCAACGCCGAGATTGAAAGCTGCGATGCGGCGATGGTCATCGGCGCCAACGACGTCGTCAACCCGGCGGCGAGGACCGACAAATCCAGCCCGATCTACGGCATGCCGATTATTGACGTCGACAAAGCGGGCGTCTGTTTCGTGCTGAAAAGATCACTCGGCGCTGGCTACGCAGGCGTGCAAAACGACCTCTTCTTCGCCGACCGAACACTCATGGTCTTCGGCGACGCCAAGCAAACTCTACAAAACGTGATCGCTGCTCTGATAGAGTTGTGAAAGCATTCCCACTCAAGCAATGCAACATCGTTGCGTGCGGCGTTGCACGATAGCCGGCGACGGCGTCGTCAATGGCGCCGACCTCGGCATCCTGCTGGTCAACTGGAGCGGCTGAACGGTTGATGACGGAGTTGCCTACGAAAAGAAGAAAAAAGCGGAGAGGAAGGATTCGAATCCTCGATGCGCTTGCGTGCATACCGGTATTCGAGACCGGTGCGTTCAGCCACTCGGCCACCTCGTTCATTCGATCGCGGCGCCGACGGAGCGGCGTGATGGTGTGATCAACGCGAGGGTCGATCGGTATCGAACCGAGGCCCACAAGCCGATCGTCGAAGAGGTGGCGGCGTACGTCGCCCTGTCTGCCCGCGCCAACATGGCGTCAGTGCGCCCGCGCCAGCATGGCGCAGAGGCACGTTTCAGAGAAACAAAGCCGACTCCCCCGACTGATCGAGAGCGTCAAACTCGAACGCTTTGCTGATCTGGACGGCGACGCGATCAACTCGGCTGTTTCAATCGTGCGCAACTCGCCAAACGATGCGATGTTGCGCGACGTTGCGCGACCTCACGCACCAAAGCGGGCGAAGGGACTCGAACCCTCGACATTCAGCTTGGAAGGCTG
>Ga0114931_10009827_pt1 | contig 11426 bp, 11 predicted proteins | sample 2SBtaG_FD_89579 | JGI IMG/M metagenome (GOLD analysis project Ga0114931, IMG submission 89579) | Deep subsurface microbial communities from Kolumbo volcano to uncover new lineages of life (NeLLi) - 2SBTROV14_V59a metaG | ecosystem: Environmental > Aquatic > Marine > Volcanic | place: Kolumbo...
CTGGCATCAGTGGTTTTCTGCAACGAAGCGGCTCGACGTGCCATACCATCGACTGCATAAATCGGTACGTCACCGATGCGCTTCATGCCGCTCTCACTGGCACTGATGGACACGGCCTTCAGCGGCACGCTGTTATCCAGTCGAACATCCTGGCATAGCTGTTTCAGTTCCGCAGCCACATCAGCCGAAGACAGGTAATCAAAGCCCTGCAGGTTCATGAGATTGCCCAGCACCCGCAAGATTTTCCAGCCGGGAAGGGCATCGCCTGCCGGCTCAGTGACACCGCGAAATGCCTGCCACTGGCCTTCGCCATTGACATAGGTACCGGAAGTTTCAGTAAATAATGCCAGCGGTAAAATTACATCTGCCGTGTCTTTCAGGCTATCACTGACAAAAGCATTGATGGCCACTACAAAGTCCGCGGTCTTCATGGCCTGCGGCGCCTGGATGCCGGCAACGCTATCCAGTTCCGGCTCCACGCCAAATGTTATCAGGGCCTTACTTGGCTCAGACAACATGGCAGCAAAGTCTTTTCCTGCAGAGCTGGTCGGTTGTCCCGCAGCGGTACGATGCGGTATCGCACCAGCCAGCCAGGCACCGGCACCGTTGGCACCGTCGGCAATCATACCCAGGCGGCTGTTCGTCGCCCGCGCGATCACCCCGGACAACTGCCGTAAAACTGCCAGACCTGGATACTGTTGCGCCTGATTCCCCAGCAGTACGCTGCTGGTTCCAGCCTGTGTTAATGCATCGATAAATTGTTTGTGGGCTTCAGTGACAGAAGCGCTGGCAAGGGTATCCGCCAGCTCGGCGGGGATCGACTCAGCCGAAGCTTCCAGTGCCGCTTTTGCCAGGGACGCCAGATCTGCAAACTCCGGTGAAGCCCATTCCTGCTGTAACTCAAAATGCCAGTCGTGCTGGCGTAAATTAACCGCCGCCACTTTCGCCTGCCGTTGCAACACCGACTTGCGAATCCGGTGCGCCAGTAAGGGCTGATCCTTGCGGACATTGGAACCCACCAGCAGGACGCTATCCTGTTGCTCCAGGTCTTCAATATTCTGTCCCAGCCAGGGCATCACCGGGGCAATATCCTGGTCGGAAAAATCACTTTGATGTAAACGGTGATCGATGTTGTTGCTTCCCAGCGCACGTACCAGTTTTTGCAACAGAAACTGCTCTTCCAGAGTCGCATTGGGAGAGATCCAGGCGCCCAGCGCTTCCGAACCCTGGTTATTCACGACATCACCCAGGCCTTTGGCGGCGGCCTGCAGCGCCTCTTCCCATGCGGCTTCACGCCATTCGCCGTTTTCCTTGATCATGGGCGCGGTTAATCGATCGCCGGACTCCAGGGCTTCATAACTGAAGCGGTCACGATCCGATAACCAGACTTCGTTGATAGCTTCGTTATCTTTCGGTACCACGCGCACGACTTCACCGCGCAGGGTATGCACAAAAATATTCGAGCCTACCGAATCATGAGGGGCGACTGCGGCATGCTGGCGCATTTCCCAGGAACGCCCCTTGAAGCGTGCCGGCTTGGAAGTCAGTGCACCCACCGGGCAAATATCAATGACATTGCCGGATAATTCCGAATCCACACTCTTATCGATGAAGGTTCCGATTTTCATGCGGTCACCGCGATCGGTAGCACCCAGCTCACGCATACCGGAAATTTCTTCACCAAATCGAACACAGCGGGTGCACTGGATACAGCGCGTCAGTTCAGTAGCTATCAACGGCCCGATGTCGCGATCAAATACGACCCGTTTGATTTCGGTGTACTGGGATGAACTGTCGCCATACCCCATGGCATTATCCTGTAATTCACACTCACCGCCCTGGTCGCAAATAGGACAGTCCAGCGGGTGATTGATCAACAGGAATTCCATCACCGCCTTTTGCGCGGCAATGGCTTTTTCTGAACGGGTATGCACGACCATGCCATCCAACACCGGGGTAGCACAGGCAGGCATGGGCTTGGGCGCTTTTTCCACATCCACCAGGCACATACGGCAGTTAGCGGCTACGGACAGTTTTTTGTGATAACAGAAACGCGGGATACGAATATCGTTAGCATCGGTCACAGTGATCAACATGGCACCTTTGGGTGCCTGCAACTGTTTGCCGTCAACCGTTATGGTAACCAGATCTTCGCTCATGCGCTTTCCAGAATGCTGCGTTTATGTTGAATGTAATGTTCGAACTCGTGACGAAAATGCTTCACGAAACTGCGCACCGGCATGGCGGCGGCATCACCCAGGGCACAGATAGTGCGGCCTTCGATTTTGCTGGCAACGTCATCCAGCTTATCCAGGTCTTCCGGTAAACCCTTGCCTTCGACGATGCGAGTGAGCATACGATACAGCCAGCCGGTGCCTTCACGACAGGGCGTGCATTGACCGCAGGATTCGGAGAAATAAAACCGCGAGATGCGTTGCAGTACTTTCACCATGTCGGTGGTTTCATCCATGACGATGACCGCACCCGATCCCAGCATAGAACCGGCCTTGGAAATGGAATCGTAATCCATACTGAGCTCCATCATGACGTCACCCGGCAATACCGGCACGGATGAACCGCCGGGAATCACAGCTTTCAGTTTATGCCCGTTACGCACACCACCTGCCATTTCCAGCAAATCTTTAAATGAGGTGCCCATGTTGATTTCAAAATTCCCGGGCTTGTTCACATGACCGGAAACAGAGAAACATTTCACCCCGCCGGCATTTTCTACACCCAGTTTGGCAAACCATTCAGCACCGTTACGAATGATGCTGGGCGCCGAAGCCAGTGACTCGGTGTTATTGATGGTAGTGGGCTTGCCGTACAAACCGACATTGGCCGGGAACGGTGGTTTGAATCGTGGTTGACCTTTCTTGCCTTCCAGGGATTCAAGCAGCGCGGTTTCCTCACCACAGATATAGGCGCCCGCGCCGAGGGTGGGATACAGATCGAAATCCACACCGGCACCGAGAATGTTTTTACCTAGTAAACCCTGGGCATAGGCATCTTTTACTGCCTGGGCGAAATGCTCATACGGCTCATCCATGAACTCGCCGCGCATGTAGTTGTAACCGACGGTAGCACCGATGCAGTAACCGGCTATGGCCATACCTTCTACCAGGGCGTGGGGATTGTAGGTGAGAATATCGCGGTCCTTGCAGGTGCCGGGTTCACTTTCATCCGAGTTACACACGATATATTTTTGCACCGGTGCATTGCGGGGCATAAAACTCCATTTCAATCCGGTGGGGAACCCGGCGCCGCCACGACCGCGCAGACCGGACTTTTTCATTTCTTCAATCAGGTCTTCCGGTGGAATTTTCTCACTTAAAATTTTACGCCATGCCGCATAACCCCCGACCTTGAGATAGTTCTCATAGGACCAGGGCTGGTCGTCAAATTGCAATGTGGCAAAGCAGACTTCGTTGGCCATGGTTATTCCAGTGCGTCGATAATCTCATCCACCATTTCCGGGGTGAGACTGGTGTAATATTTGTGGTTCACCTGCATCATCGGACCGCCGGCGCAGGCCGCCAGGCATTCTTCTTCTTTTTTCAGGTAAATGCGTCCGTCCGCGGTGCTTTCTCCCAGCTTGATGCCGAGTTTCTTTTCCAGGTAATCCACGATGGTGTCGGAACCCATGAGCATGCAACTGATATTGGTGCACACCGCCACGTTGTGACGCGCCACCGGTTCCAGTTCATACATGGAATAAAAACTGGCGACTTCGTAAACTTCGATCTTGCTCAGTTCCAGGTAATCCGCAACCGCATCCATTAACTCGACAGTGAGGAAGCCGTTGTTCTGGTGCTGCACGGCACGTAATGCCGCCAGTAACGCAGATTTTTTCTGTTCCGGCGGATAACGACTGATCCATTCATCGATTTCTTCACGGGTGTGATCAGTGAGTATGTGGGGTACTTCATTCATTAGCGGTCAATCTCACCAAATACAACATCCTGGGTGCCGATGATAGCCACCACGTCCGCCAGCATATGCCCGCGTGACATTTCATCCAGTGCTGCCAGATGAGCAAAACCTGGCGCCCGCACCTTGAGGCGATAAGGTTTGTTGGCGCCATCGGATACCAGGTAAACACCGAACTCCCCTTTGGGGTGTTCAATGGCGGCATAGGCTTCACCTTCCGGCAAACAGAAGCCTTCAGTAAACAGTTTAAAGTGATGAATCAGCGCTTCCATATCGGCTTTCATTTCTTCCCGTGGTGGCGGTGCGATTTTGTGGTCTTCCGTCATCACCGCGCCGGGATTTTTTCGCAGCCAGTCGATACACTGTTTGATAATGCGATTGGACTGACGCATTTCTTCCATACGTACCAGGTAACGGTCATAGGAATCGCCATTGGTGCCTACGGGCACATCAAAATCCATGCGCTCATACACTTCGTAGGGCTGTTTTTTACGCAGGTCCCATTCGATACCGGAACCGCGCAGCATCGGTCCGGTGAACCCCAGTTGCAGGGCACGCTCCGGTGAAACGATGCCGATATCCACCAGGCGCTGTTTCCAGATACGGTTATCAGTAAGCAGGGTTTCGTATTCGTCCACATAGGTGGGAAAACGAGTGGTGAAATCCTCCAGGAAATCCAGCATCGATCCACTGCGGTTCTCATTCATGCGATTCACGTCTGACTGGCTATGCCATTTGGATGCCTTGTACTGCGGCATCGATTCAGGCAGATCGCGTGCCACGCCACCGGGACGATAGTAAGTAGCATGTAAACGTGCGCCGGACACGGCTTCGTAACAATCCATTAAATCTTCACGTTCACGGAAGGCGTACAGGAAAATTGTCATGGCGCCGACATCCAGGCCATGAGCGCCGATCCATAACAGGTGATTGAGTATGCGTGTGATTTCATCGAACATAACGCGAATGTACTGCGCCCGTTCCGGTATTTCGATACCCAGCAGTTTTTCCATCGCCAGTACATATCCGTGTTCGTTACACATCATGGACACATAATCGAGTCGGTACATATAACCGATGCTCTGGTTATACGGTTTACTCTCGGCAAGTTTTTCTGTAGCTCGATGCAACAGACCGATATGCGGGTCGGCGCGCTGGATGACTTCACCATCCATTTCCAGTACCAGCCGCAGTACACCATGGGCGGCAGGATGTTGAGGTCCGAAGTTAAGGGTGTAATTACGAATTTCAGGCATCGGCAGCATCCTGTTGCGGTTGTTCTTCGTCCTGGTTTTGCGGACGAATCACACGCGGCACCAGTACCCGTGGCTCGATACTGACCGGCTGATAAATAACCCGTTTCTGGGTCGGGTCGTAACGCATTTCCACATGACCGGATAAAGGGAAGTCCTTGCGGAAAGGATGACCGACGAAACCGTAATCCGTCAGTATGCGACGTAAATCCGGATGTCCCTGAAAATGAATACCAAACAGGTCAAAGGCTTCCCGTTCGAACCAGTTAGCGGAATTCCAGATATCCATCACCGAAGGCACCACCGGCATCGCATCGTTTTCAGCATAGCAACGAATGCGTAAACGCCAGTTATGCTGAATAGATAACAGGTGATACACGGCTGCGAAACGCGAGCGAGCATCATTCGGTCGCGGCAGGTCATCACCAAAACGCAAATAACCGTGCGTGCCGGCCTCCACCGCGCGACTGAAGCCTTCGCTAGTGCTGTCTTCGGTGCACCATTCGGAATCACCATAATCAATGTAATCCACACCGCAAAGATCAATCAGCATCTCGAAACCCAAAGCTTCGTTGTCACGTAATTGCGTACACACTTCGAGCAGATCAGAAGGACTGACTTCGATGGTGATTTCGTCATTTTTGATCACCAGGCTTTGCAACTGGTTTGCAAGCGACTGATTCAGGTAATCAGATAATTGTTGGATTTTATTGCTCATGAATAATGCTTAGGTTCTGGCAATGGTGTTGGTTCGTTTGATTTTATTCTGTAGCTGAATAATCCCATACAACAATGCTTCGGCCGTAGGCGGACATCCAGGTACATATATATCAACCGGTACGATACGATCACAACCACGCACAACCGAATAGGAATAGTGATAATAACCACCGCCGTTGGCACAGGAACCCATGGATATAACCCAACGCGGTTCTGCCATCTGCTCGTAAACCTTGCGTAAAGCAGGCGCCATTTTATTGGTAAGCGTGCCGGCGACAATCATGACATCTGACTACCTCGGACTGGGTCGGAAGATAATACCGAAGCGATCCAGGTCATAACGGGCAGCACCGGCATGCATCATTTCCACCGCACAACAGGCAAGCCCGAAGGTCATTGGCCACATAGAACCGGTACGTGCCCAGTTAATGACACTGTCCAGTGAAGTGGTTACAAAACCCTTGTCTAATACGCATTCTATTCCCATTCCAGTGCACCCTTCTTCCATTCGTAGATGAAGCCAATAACCAGAATACCGAGAAACACACCCATTGCAATCACACCGAACAGACCGATTTCATCCAGCACGATGGCCCAGGGAAACAGAAACGCAATTTCAAGATCGAAAATAATAAACAGAATAGCTACCAGATAGTAGCGCACATCGAATTTCAGGCGTGCATCTTCGAATGCTTCGAAGCCGCACTCATAGGGCGAGTTTTTTTTCGGATCCGGTTTACGAGGCGCCAGCACAAAGCCTCCCAGAACCACCATTATTGCCCCAGTTGCAAGCCCAATAACCAGAAAAATAAGTATTGGTAAATAATTATCTAGCATTTATCGCAATCCCCTAAGGGTTGGCTTTTGTAGTTATGATTTTTAGAGTCTGCCGACTTTAGACAAAACCTTAGCCCTTGTCAGCCCTTAATTTGCATATTAATCAATAAACACGGTTTATGAAAGGTTTATGACAAACACTAATATTGCTCATGCAAAAAAACTGAAACTCTATCTATCATCATCTGCTAATAAACTGATTTTTATCAACATTAACGATAATCATCAATTCATTAACAATACGCAACGGTTACCGGCTATTCATTGATGAACCAGATCAACCCACTTAATATATTTGTGTTTCACTCGTACCATCCAATCTTACAGGAATTATTCGCATCGCCCGATACAGGCACGGACAAATTATTCCAGATAAATTTTCCAGGAAAATCATTATTGCATGTCGCAACGCAAGGATCATGACAAAAATCAAGTATGGCGGGAGGAAGGAGGATCGTTACAATTGCGTCATGATTTAAAAAAGCATGAATGCATTAAGAAGATTCGTGAGATATTGAAGCAAAGCAATCACCGGTCGGTGATTGCAGCGTTCATCGAAATTGGTGCCGACGGCCGGAGTCGAACCGGCACAGCTTTCGCCACTACCCCCTCAAGATAGCGTGTCTACCAATTCCACCACGTCGGCAAATTTTTCAGGTGGTTACCTCGACCTGGCGACCAGGCAACCCGTATTTTGCGGGTAAGCTTGCACGCAATAGCCCCTCAAATTTCAGGGGTTAACAAGATCCATAATTACTGGGTCGCAGGTACGTCAGATTTCTGAGCCGGTTTCTCAGCAGGAATCTCCGGAATATCGGCAGATGCCCCTTCGGCTGCCTGTTGTTTGCTCGTCTGCTGATCCATCAGCACGGTAACTGGCTTATCTGAACCCGCCGGTTGAGCAGGCACTACCACCGAGGGAGACTCAACGACACTATCAGGGGTATTACGGTTAGCTGCCAGGTGCGCCAGCGCCAGGCTGTTCATAATAAACAGGGCCGCCAGAACTGCAGTGGAGCGACTCAGGAAATTGGCCGCACCCCGTGCGCCGAAAACACTAGCAGATGCCCCGCCACCCAGGGCAGCACCAGCTTCTGCGCCTTTACCACGCTGAAGTAGCACCAGACCAATAATACCCAGTGACAAAAATACATGTACGACCAGTAATATAGTTACCACAGTTTTATCCTATGCAGTGCGGCAGATAGCCAGAAAATCATCCGTCTTAAGAGATGCGCCACCAATCAGGCCGCCATCGATATCGAGCTGGGACAGCAGTTCCGCCGCGTTGCCGGCATTCATGGAACCGCCGTAGAGAATGCGTAAGCCTTCCGCGACTTCAGCATTCACGGCACTGATTTTACCACGGATATAGGCGTGCACTTCTTGCGCCTGTTCCGGTGTAGCGGTTTTACCTGTACCTATGGCCCAGACTGGCTCGTAGGCGATAACGCCATCGGCCAGGGCTTCGACGCCTTCCAGCGCAATAACAGCATCGATCTGACGAGAACAGACATCATTGGTAATGCCCTGTTCCCTTTCTTCCAGCGTTTCACCGATACAGAAAATCGGTTTGATACCATTCCGGCGAGCTGCCGCGAAACGTCTGGCTATCAATTCATCGGATTCAGCATACAGGGCGCGACGCTCGGAATGACCGATAATGGCGTAGTCACAGCCGAATTCTTTCAGCATAGAGCCCGCTATTTCGCCGGTGAAAGCACCCTGATCCTGGTCACAGATATTCTGGCTACCCACGCTGATAGAACTGCCAGCGGCGTCATTGACCACATCTGGGATAAATATCGCAGGTGGACAGACCACGACTTCGGCGTTGGCGACATCATTGATGCCTGATTTGATTCCGGCGATAAGCGCTTTAACACTGGCTTTGGTACCGTTCATTTTCCAGTTGCCTGCTACCATGGGCTGACGCATAGACAGATGCTCCGTAGATTCAGTATTTTCAAAGGGGGCACAGTTTAATGGGCGTTGCAGGTGGATGCAAGCGCCGGGAGGCCAGACGTCGTTAGTCTTCAGTCCTCCGTCGGGAGTCGGAACATTAACGCGAGACACCCTGTCTGGCTTCCACCTCGGCTCCAATGGGTTCCGACTGAAGACTAATGACCTAAGACTTTCGACTAAATCACCCTGCGTGGGCGACGGATTCGGATACCGCGGAAGCAATATCCTGGGCATAGCCCAGTACCTGCCGGTCATCATCCCCTTCCACCATCACCCGGATCAGCGGTTCAGTACCTGAAGGCCGGAGTAAGACCCGGCCGCGACCGTTGAGGGCGGTTTCCACGGTTTTGACAGCTTCCTGCACCAAGGGCTCATCAATGGGATTGGTTTTTACCGGCAGGGGTACATTTACCAGGTGCTGGGGCATTTTTACCATGCCGCTGAGGGCTTCGTTAAGCGTCTGCCCGGTTTCCGCCAGATAGGCCATGACCTGCAGGGCAGAAACGATGCCATCGCCGGTGGTGGTGCGATCCAGGCAGATAATATGACCGTAGGACTCGCCTCCCAGGGTCCAGCTATTCTGCCGCAAAGTTTCCAGCACATAGCGATCACCCACTTTGGCCCGCTCGAACGCCAGCCCCAGCTCTTTTGCCGCCAGCTCCAGTCCCATGTTACTCATGAGCGTACCGACTATGCCCTGTTGGCTTTCGCCGGAAGCCAGCCGTGCGCGGGTGATGATGTACAAAATTTCATCACCGTCAATAATCTGGCCCTTGCTGTCCACCATCATTACCCGGTCACCATCGCCATCAAAAGCGATTCCGATGTCGGCCCGGTTTTGTAGCACCGCCGCCGCCAGGGTGTTGGGGTGGGTAGAACCGCAGTCTTTATTGATATTGATGCCGTCAGGATGGGTTCCGACTGCAATCACCTCGGCCCCCAGCTCAGTGAAGACATTGGGTGCGATGTGGTAGGTGGCGCCATTGGCACAATCCAGTACCACCCGGATACCGTTAAAACTGGTGCCAATGGGAATAGTCGCTTTACAGGCCTCGATATATCGGCCATGGGCATCGCGGACCCGTTCCGCCTTACCCAGTTCAGCTGAATCCACGGTTTGCATGGGAGAATCGAACATGGCCTCGACTTCATGCTCCAGCTCATCCGGTAGCTTGGTTCCTTCAGAGGAGAAGAACTTCAGACTATTATCGTAAAACGGGTTGTGTGAAGCGCTGATTACGATACCGGCGGCTGCTCGCAGGGTCCGGGTGAGATAGGCGATACCCGGTGTTGGCATGGGCCCCAGAATACGGACATCTACACCGGCAGCGGATAAACCCGCTTCCAGCGCAGCTTCGAACATGTAACCGGAAATACGCGTGTCCTTACCGATGACTACCAGGCCATCCCCCTTACCTGCCAGTACCCGACCCACGGCCCAGCCCAGTTTCATGACTGCGTCGGGCGTCATTTGACCGGTGCCAACACGTCCACGGATACCATCTGTGCCGAAATATTTTTTACTCATGTTCCACTTCACTCATATGTATTCGATATTTGAAGGTTAGGGAAACTCTGATTAATTCAGAGTTTCCGCAGCACAAGGATGTGCTGCCATATTCAATGGCTGTTAAGCCATTGAATATGAAGAAAAAGGTAAAATCGAATTTTACCTTTTTCGTGCTCTGATCATTCACAGATGAATTCATCAGAGCTTCATTAGTTGTGTTCAGGGTGCTTTACCAACCGCCTGACAGAGTTTCAACACTTCCAGCGTGGGTTTTACATCATGCACCCGAAAAATACCTGCCCCGTTTGAATATGCCAGCACCGCTGCCGCCAGACTCGCCGCCAGACGTTGATCCACTTCCAGGCCCAGCAATTTGCCGAACATACTTTTGCGCGACAATCCCACCAGTACCGGGTAGTTTAGTCCATGAATTTGCTTCAGATGTTTCAGCAGGGATAGATTGTGTTGCAGGGTCTTACCGAAACCAAAACCAGGATCAATAATAATATTGACTGCAGGAATTCCAGCCTGGACACAGGCATTCGCACGCTCTGCCAGGTAGTACTTAATATCTTCTACCACCTGCTGATACTGTGGCTGATCCTGCATGGTACGTGGCTCACCCTGCATGTGCATCAGGCACACAGCCACACCGGTCCGGGCACAGAGTTGCATTGCACCCGGCGCCTTGAGGGCATTGACGTCATTGACCATCTCCGCGCCGGCCTCGATAGCAGCGGCCATGACTTCGGTTTTCAGGCTATCCACCGATATGGCCACGGAACTATGCTGACGTATGGCCTGAATGACCGGCACTACCCGTTCAATTTCTTCCGCCGCAGTCACCGGCTGGGCACCGGGCCGGGTTGACTCACCACCCACATCGATAATATCCGCGCCGTCGGCAACCATGGCCAGGGCATGCTCGGTAGCGCTGTCCATGCGATTGTACTGACCGCCATCGGAAAACGAGTCCGGAGTGGTATTGAGTATTCCCATCACCAGCGGACGGGACTCCTGCAGCAGTCGTACAACTTTATTCATGGGAACCGTATAAACAAAAAAGCCCTGCCTCGCAAGACAGGGCCTGGATTGTTGATTATCAGGACTTAGGGAAACTCTGATTAATTCATCCGTGAATCATTCGCCTGGAGCGAATGATCGCGTCAGCCCCGAAGGGGTGAGCCTCATGGATGAGACGAACAATGATC
>Ga0114931_10009828_pt1 | contig 11425 bp, 15 predicted proteins | sample 2SBtaG_FD_89579 | JGI IMG/M metagenome (GOLD analysis project Ga0114931, IMG submission 89579) | Deep subsurface microbial communities from Kolumbo volcano to uncover new lineages of life (NeLLi) - 2SBTROV14_V59a metaG | ecosystem: Environmental > Aquatic > Marine > Volcanic | place: Kolumbo...
TTGTTCTTAGTTTTTGCTTTGAAAACAAGAGTTATGTTGATATAATGACTGTTTTCAAAGTGAAAAATAAGGACAAAAGAAGTAGCCAAGAAGCTTGATTTATTTTTTCACCGTTCCTAAAGTGCAAGGGGGGGTTAGAAATGTAGGATTTAAAGACGTCGTATAAAATAATTGCTTCTTTTAGGTCAGTGTTTCTGAAGAGGATTCTTCCACCGGCGATTTAAAAATATATTCCAGCAAATCATGGGTCGTCAGAATACCAATCAACTTGCCATCTTCGACAATAGGCAACGCGTGAAATTTGTTTGCCAAAAATATATCTGCCGCAAGTCCGATGCTGTCTTCCGGGTCGAGATGTATGGGATATTTGGTCATCATGTCTTTTGCCACCATTACTCCATTCTCTCGAATAGTTCCAGTTCTTTCTGTCGTGTTAGCAGAAGCAAAATGAACCGTTTTGAGGTAATCTTTTTTGCTGATGATACCCACCAATTGTGCCCCTTTTTCTACTACCAAAAGATGATGAAAGTCGTGTTTTTCAAAAACGGCGCGGATAGCTGAGATGCTATCCTCCGGTCGGATAGTTATCAAATCGGTGGTCATAATTTCCTGGATAGCAGCATTAGGGTTCATGCCCAAAAAATTTAGCGTTGAAAAAAAACCGGGAGCTACTTGCAAAATCGAAGCAACTCCCGATGAACACCTCTCACGATATAGCTTAACGTTCCATAGAAAAAGGGCTTTCGTTGCTTTTTGCTTTTATTGGTCTCCGGGTTGAATGTAAAGAGTTGAATTGGTTCCTTTAATTATCATTGGAAAAATCTCAACTCATTGAACCCCTGCGATGCAACTCCTTAATGAACTCCGAGCCAAAAATAAAGGTTATGGGCAGGTTGAGGGATGACTATTATCATTCGGAAAAATGATTTTTGTCATCGAAAAAGAATTTTAAAATTCATTCTATCCCGACATGCAATATTAACAAGGGTAATTTTGTATTCAATGCCATGTTCTTCGTCTTACTTTTGTGCAATATGTCTTTCCAGAAACTTCTTTGCTGGGCTACCATCACTACCAAGTCAATGTCTTTATTTAGGACATAATTATTCAATCCATCCACTACCGAATGGCCGTCTGTGACCGTCATGTTGAAGGCAAAAGAAGGCGTTTCTTCCCGAAATAGAATTTCAAAAATCCGGTTCTCGACTACCTTATAATCGTATTTTTCATCTTCTTCCTTGACGTGAACAAAATGAACATTGGCATGGAATAAATTGGCAATGTTGACCAAGCGTTTTAGGGTTGATTCATTGGTTGCTTCAAAGTGGCTGGCAAAGAGAATGTTTTTGAAACCGGTAAACTGCACCTTCCCTGGAATCAAAAATACAGGGCAGCCCGCTTTCCGGGATACATCGGTGGAAATAGTGCCAAACAATTTGCCAATCACCCCATGCGAACCCGTTGTGCCCATCACAATAGCCTCTGTTTCAGGCGACTGCGAGAACTTCACGATTTCCCATTCGGGCAAGCCAACAATCGCTTCATACTTGACCTTGACCTTTGGTTTAAGCGCTATTTTGCCTCCTATTGCATCTTTTTCCATAAATGCTTGCAACTCATCAGATAAGATTTCGCCCTGCCCTTTTTCTGCCCTGATAACAAAGGGATGGACCGTGTTGAAAGAGCCTGAAAAAACATGTACGACCTTCACAGAGACACCTAAAACCGGAGCTAATTTCATCGCAAACCGGAAGGCGTCTTTGGAAACATCGGAAAAGTCGGAAGGGACAATTATCTTTTTCATAGCAGTTAATTTGCTCCCACTTTTATTGTAGGAGTTATTCATCATAATGCAGCACTAACAAAGGAATTTTTGATTTGATTGCCATTTTCCTGGTCATGCTTTTGTGAAAAAGGTTCTCCAAAAAGCTGCGATGAGCAGTAGCCATGACCATGAGGTCAATATCATTTTCGGAAGCATAGCGTGTCAATCCTTCGAGGATATCCACGCTTTCAATGTTAACGAGGTGAAAAGTTGAACCAGGAGCATTTGCTTTGAAATTCTGTTCAAAATTTACATCTTCCACCCGGTAGCCGTTTAGTTTGTTTTCAAAAATATGGACAAAATGAATTTCCACATTGAAACAGCCTGCGAAATCAATTAGTTGTTGAAGTAATACCTCATCAGCTTCTTTGTGATTGCTGGCATAAAGCACTTTTTTAATTCCCTTAAAACGGGCTGCTTTGGGGATAAGCAGCACCGGACAATACGCCTGTTGTGCTACCGAAATGGAAACACTGCCAAAGAGTTTTTCCAAAAATCCATTTTCTCCAGTAGTGCCTAGAACGATCATATCTACCTGGTCGGAGGAAGACAAGCGGGTAATTTCTTCGGCGGCAAAGCCCAATCGTAGTTCTTGTTCCAATCGCGTCGTCACGGAGGCTTCTTCCCTGCCGGGTAACTTGTATTTGTTGACAAAATAGGCCAACCTTTCTTTTTTGTCTGTTACATAATCCTGAGAAGGTTCCATGAGGTAAGGGTAGGCAGGATCTACTTCAGGATGGTAAATATGGACTACTTTTAAAGAGGCCCCGCGTTGGGAAGCAAAACTTTGCGCAAAACGAAAAGCACCTTTTGCCGTTTCGGAAAAATCAGTTGGAACCAGCAGGTTTCTCATCACAAAAGTTTTTTTCATCGGTCCCACCAAAAATTTGAGCATTATTTTTAAATCGGCTACACTCGGGACTTTCTTCTGAAAAATCACTCTTCCATCAACCACTAAAGCGGGGATGCCTGCAATGTCGTACTTTATCAACTCGTCCACATCGGAAATTTCTTCTACCCCTGCTTCCACATCCAAGGCCTCCAAAGCAGCAACCACATTGGATTTCAAGCTGTTGGTCTCTCCGTAATCATGCACTCCAAGAATTTGAATTCTAGCCATGCCCTTACACATTTGCTGTTTTGTAATCTTCCAGGTGGATGGGTTCATCCGCCAAAGTTCTGATTATGTCATAGGTAGTAACGATGCCCGCTAATTCACCCTCATCAATTACCGGAATGGCGTGAAAATGGTTTAACTTGAATATTTCCAAAGCGGTTCGGATGGGTTCTTTGCTATCTACTTTTGCCAATCCGCCGGTCATAATCTGTTCAACTTTCCAAGTGTTCAGTCGGTTTTCGGACAGTTTCTCGTCTGCTTCATCGTGGGAAAATCCATGCAGAAAGTGCAGGAAATCCCCTTTACTGACTATGCCAACTATCTTTTTATAGCGAACTACCGGTAGGTGGTGAATTTGATTTTTATCAAAAATTTCCTTGACCCTTTTCAGTGTATCCTTCGGATTTACTGTAATTAATTGGCTTGTCATAATCGTTGAGACAGGTGCTAAAACATTCATGATTTATTTGTTTAAGAAAAATGAAAAGAATAGTTTTGAATGAATTGCCCACAAATTCCAATATTTGCCGAGTTTTCATAATGACTTTTGTCACTCCCAATTAGTGATTTTTGTCAATTGTAAAAAAATCCTTTTCTTTTAATCTATTTTTTACCCAATTTTACTCAAATTTTCAAGCCTTTGAATACAACATCCGTAAACCGCTTTTCAGAAAATGCGCTGCGTCTCAAAGCTATCATTGAGACGGCAATAGATGGCATCATCACCATCGATGAAAAGGGAATTATTGAAACGGTTAATTCTGCGGCAGCCAACCTTTTCGGGTATGAAAAAAATGAAATCATTGGAAACAGCATCAACATGCTGATGCCCTCCCCTTACCGGGAAGAACACGACGGCTATATTCAACGCTATTTACACACCCGCAAACCCCATATCATTGGCATCGGACGGGAAGTCGAAGGAAAGCAAAAAGACGGCTCTGTTTTCCCCATTCGATTAGCTGTTAGCGAAATGCAATTTGAAGATCGCCGAATATTTACAGGTATCATCCACGACTTGACGGAGGTAAAACAAGCAAAGGCGAGAATTGTAGAAATTAATGAAAAACTAGAACAATTGGTTCGTGAAAGAACGGAGGAATTAGCAAAAACCGTTTCCAAATTATTGGCTACCAATCGCCAGTTGGTTCATGAAATTCAGGAACGCAAAGCCGCCGAAACTGCCCTTCTAAAAAGCGAACGAGAACTTAGAAAAGCGCTCGAAAAGGAACGGGAGTTGAATGACCTCAAATCCCGTTTTGTCTCGATGGCTTCGCATGAATTCAGAACCCCCTTGAGTTCCATCCTCTCCTCCGCAGAATTAATCGAGGCCTATACGACGGCCGAACAACAACAAAAAAGAGCCAAACACACCAATCGCATCAAATTAGCGGTGACGAACCTCACCGGCATCTTGAATGACTTCCTTTCCATGAGTAAATTGGAAGAGGGTCAAATTCTACATCATCCGGTAGAATTTGACCTGACAGAATTTTGTTTGAATTTCATGGAAGAAATTCAGGGGATGTTGAAAAAAGGGCAATACATTCGACACGAAAAACCAAAGAAAGGACTAACTGTCGTTTTAGATAAAATGTTTTTAAAAAATATTCTTTTCAATTTATTGTCCAATGCCGTAAAGTATTCCAACCCAGGCGCTCCTATTGATTTTCAAATGAAATTGACTGATAATCAGTTGATTATAAAAGTGATAGACCATGGAATTGGCATTCCAAAAAATGACCAACCGCATCTATTTTCCCGCTTTTTCCGGGCGACGAATGTCGAGAACATTCAGGGAACCGGATTAGGGCTTAATATTGTCAGGAAATATGTGGATGCGATGGGAGGAAGTATTAACTTTGAAAGTAAATTGGGCGTTGGCAGTACCTTTTTCGTTGAAATTCCGCTTCAGAAAAATCGAATGGAATGATGAAAGATGTCAGGGGGTCATTTGAAAAATGAAAGCGCCGCTTATCCAACACTAGGTAAAAATCCACAAAAATCATGAAAAAAATCCTGGTCATAGAAGACAATGCCGAAGTCCGGGAGAACCTGGAAGAAATTTTGGAACTCTACGGTTATGAGGTAACGACGGCTGAAGACGGTACCGTTGGCGTCGAATTGGCGCTCAAGGATACGCCCGATTTGATTTTGTGCGATGTGATGATGCCAAAATTAGACGGCTATGGCGTATTGAATATTTTGAGCAAAAAACAGCGAACTGCCGATGTCCCGTTCATCTTTCTAACGGCCAAAATAGAAAAAAGCGACTTTCGCCGGGGCATGAACCTCGGGGCGGATGATTACATCACCAAACCTTTTTATAAAGATGAACTACTTCAGGTAATTGAAACCCGCCTGAAAAAAAGTGAGCGGCTAAGAAGGCAATTTGACGGAACTGCCAAAGGATGGAGCGCCTTTATAGACGAAGCAAAAGGATACCGGGAATTGAAAAAACTTTCAGGCGACCGCAATAAAAGAACCTTCAGCGCCAAGCAGTTAATTTTTAGCGAAGGAGATTTTCCCCGCTATCTTTTTTTCGTCATTAAAGGGAAAGTCAAAATTTTCAAAACCAACGATTTTGGAAAGGAATTCATTATCAGCCTTCGCAAAAGTGGTGATTTCATTGGTTATACGGCTCTAATAAAAAATGAAAACTACCGTTTCGCTGCCACTGCATTAACCCACACAGAAGTCAGTTTGATTCCAAAAGATGACTTTTTGAAACTGCTGCACCTAAATAGAGATGTAGCTTCCCGCCTCATAAAAATGCTGGCAGACAACGTAGCCTCAAAGGAAGAACAATTGCTCGACCTGGCGTACAATTCCGTCCGGAAAAGAGTCGCTAAAGCCATCGTCGAATTGCACAAAGCCTATCAAAAAGAAGGTAAATCAGATATTCGCATCCTACGAGATGACTTGGCCCATATCGTTGGAACAGCCAAAGAAAGTGTCATTCGGATGTTGACCGAATTCAGAGAAGACGGCTACATTGACATCGAGGAGGGACTTATACAAGTAACCGATTTGGAAAAGCTGAAAAGAATACCCGCTTGACAAGTGCCGTAAATCTGTGGTAAGCAGTAGGCAGTTTGACGACGCATGAAATAGCTAAGTCAGGAGACGTGGCTTTGGGGGGGGTAAATACTAAAAAAGTTGTCTTATCTTTACAAAGGAACGGTGAGATAATAAATTGCACAATTTGACTGATTCTTGCCTCTTGTGTCCAAAGTCTAAAAATTTAATAAATCATGAGTGTAGTACAGGTTAAAGAACAATTGCATCAATACATAGATATGGCAGATGCAAGAATTGCAGAGGCTTTATTAGCAATGTTTAAAAATTATTTTCAAAGCCAAAAAGACACCGTTGTAGCTTATACCCCAAAAGGAAAATCTTTAACCAGGGCTCAAATAATTAAAGAAGTGATGGATGCGGTTGAAGATGTAGATAAGGGTAATTTCTACACAACGGATGAAGTAAGAACGGCAATAAAAAAGCAATAAGTCAGGTATGCCCCAACCAAAAAGATATAAAATTTATTGGTCGTTCAAAGCGAATGAAGATTTAGCAGATATTTATGCCGACATCGAAGAAGATTCTCTCCAGGCTGCCGATAAAGTGATAGATGCCTTGCTTGATTTAGGAGATTCTTTAGAAACACTGCCTCAAAGATTTGCCAGAGAATGGAGTTTAGAAAATGCGCCTTTGATATTTCGTTTTATTCCCAAATGGAGGTATAAAATTATTTATACGATAAAAGAAGAAAATGATTTGGTAATTATAGCACGTGTTTTCAATACCAGCCAAAGTCCGGACAAATTAAGCGTTTAATTCTAAAAACCTACTCGCGTCATTTATTCCCCAATTTGCATTAGAGCTTGTTGGGAGATTGGGTTTCTAGGGAAAAAGTGTCAATTATTAAAATGATACAAATTGGGCTTTTATAAAAAAAATTCTGGAAGCTACTTTAGAAAACGAATGCAGGAGGTCTTTCTTTTCAGCTTTCTCCTCGCAGCGTACATTCTCTCTTGCACCGAACCCCCTCCGCCTAGCCTTAATTCAAAAGATAGAGATTTGATGGACAGCCTTTTCAGAGAAGAAGTCGCCATCACAGAAACAATTTTAGACAGCTTGTGTAATGCTAATTTTGACAGCGTTGTGCAGAGTGCGGTTGATTCCATTTTACAAGTTCGAAGGAAAGAAATCGAAAGACAATTGCAGCGAATCAGGCGAGAAGAAGTACAAAAATTAGAAACCAATTGATGGCAATGAAAAGAAATGCTTTTTTTATTTCCATGTTGGGTCTTTGCGGGCTAATTTTTTTTGTGGCAGCCTGTGGCCCCGGAAAACCAGCCAAAAGCAAGCGGGAAGTCATCGAGGAAAGAGTAGCAAAAAAAATGGCAATCTGGCGAAGCAATTTTCAAAAGCGATGCCGAAGAAGGGCAATGGAAGAGGCAACGGCTTTGGTTGACTCCATACTAATCGCCACCGCCCGTTCAAAAAAAGATACGGTTGACAAACCCGTAAAACCGCTCAAACCTAATTTTCCGGTTTTTGAAGTGCCTCTGGACACTACCCCAATTGGGCCGGTTATCCCGTCTGAAAAAGATACGAGTGTTAGTAATTCTCATTCAGCCAACACAAGGAACGGTGAGGTAATAAAGTGTGCTATTTGACTGATTCTATTTCCTCCTGAAAGCGCTTGAAAATTAAACCGTAGCCCTGCCATGCTTGAATTTTCAAGCGCTTTCAGCAGAAAATATAATTCATTCAAATAGCACACTTTATTACCTCGCCGTTCCTTGTGCCCCGTTCCACCTAAAATTTTATCTTTCGTTAATCGAACCCAAGCCCGTCTCTGTCCTTTCCGAACATTTTTCTTGTCTATTCCAAGACCTCTTTTCAAAACTAATCCGTACTTTCGTAGTTCTATCCCTGACGAGTAAAAACCCTTTTCCGAACGCTGAATCTATAAAATCATGACTTACCGAAACAAAGTTAGTTCGCCATTTGATTCCATCACCAACATCATCTTCCTGGTACTTTTTTTTATGGCTTTATTTTTCATCGCTCGAGGGTTTTTTTGGATTCTTTCCTGGGCGGCCCCTTTTCTTCTGATAGGCGCATTGCTGTTGAATTACAGCGTAGTGCTGAATTACGGAAAATGGCTCGTTCATCTGGTGAAAAAAAACCTGCTTCTTGGAATCGCAGCCATTATTTTTACAGTAATTGGCTTCCCGGTGGTTACCGCTTTTCTTTTTGGAAAAGCCCTTTTCAAAAAGAAACTCAAAGACATCAAAGCGAAACATGAAAATGAACAGCAGGGCGAATACGTCGATTATGAGGAGTTGGAAAGTAAAAACACGACTCTCGAACTGCCGCAGATGAAACCGAAGGAAAAGCAAAGCGAATACGACCGACTGTTTGATGAGGAAGGCTAGTTCAGTTGGCAGTTGGCAATGGGGCAGTTTGCAATTTATTATGCGAATCAAGAGTTGAAAGTCGTTGATAATCAATTACATACGATTTTTTAGAATTGATTCTTGATACTTGAAAAATATATGTATGTATTTGATAGTCAATCGATTGCATAAATTTTCGACGTATTTTTATTGTTTTTTGTAATTCGCATTTTTATTTTCAGATTCATAAAGTGCTGATTTTCAGACTTTAGAACAAAATTTCAACTCTTGATTCGCATTTATTATCTCACCGTTCCTAAGTCTCAATTTAGTATCGAAAATGCTCCGTAATTGCCATGGTGCGATATGGAAAATGGAATGGGCAATTGCCTGCTTTGTTGAAAGAGTTCGGGAATTCCAATTGCGTTCTTTTTTATTTGAATTTCTCGAATGGGCAAATTGAATCTTTTCGAAAAAGCAAATTTTATTTGCCGGTAACTTTCCTCATGTTGCGCGGCATATGAATTGCCTTGGATTTTAAAGCTGCTGCACAATACTTTTTTGCTGCTATCATTAAGTACGTCTGTAAATATAATCGACACTTTCCAAGGGGTTTCAACCCCTTGTGTTGAATGGACAAGGGGTTGAAACCCCTTGGAAGAAAAGAGTCGATTATTTATACTCATGCATCTAAAAGCAATTGTGTGAATATAACCGTCCTTGATTTCCGATTTTGTCGCATATTTTTCGCCCTTTATGTTGACGATTCCTTCCTCTTTATTGAAAAGTTTGCACTGAATTATTTTTGGTGCAAAGAATCGCTTTGAATGTTGTTGCACATAAATTTTATACGCGCTTTCTTTCATACTCCATAACAACCAAGCCATTTTAAACCCACCTTTTGAATGAAAAATAAGGCTTTGTTCCTCATCGGTAAAAACCTTATCCAAAAACCTTTTTCGTCGCCGATTTGGTTGGATGGAAGCAGCATCTAAATCAACTATATCGTTTCCAATCATTTTTCTTTAAGTTTGGCAGTGATGACTTCCATGGCCGCCTTGACCGATAGCATCTTTTCCATCGATTCGTTGTCAATTTCAATATCAAATTCATCTTCGACATTCAAAACCACATCAACCAAATGCGCGGAATTGATTTTAAGGTCATTCAAAAAATCGGTGCTTTCAGATAAATTTTTGAAAGCATCTTCATCCTGAACATAGGGTCTCACTATCTCTTTTAAGGAGGCTATCAATTTTTCCTGGGTCATTAGTTTAATTAAATTTATGTTTTCTGTTCGAGTGTTAAAAGCCCATTGGTTTGCCAAATTTATTTGGCGTTTATTTAAAAGCCCATTGGTTTGCCAAATTTATTTGGCGTTTATTTAAAAGCCCATTGGTTTGCCAAATTTATTTGGCGTTTATTTAATATCCACTAATTTTCAATTATTTATAAAAATAATTTATTGCCAAATAAATTTGGCAAACCCCTATTTCACCCAAACCTAATACTTTTTAAAAATAACGCAACCATTTACGTCGCCAAACCCAAAACTTGCTTTGGCCACAATATTTATTTTTTTTCGGATAAGTTGTTTTGGGATTTTTTCCGCATCGATTATTTCGGATATTTCGGGGTGAACATCTTCACAATTTATCGAAGGAAAAATAAATCCTTCTTTTAGTTGAAGAACAGTAGCGACACTTTCAATGGACCCGGAAGCTGCCAAACAATGCCCGACCATAGATTTTAGGGAATTGATATACGGAAATCCGTTTCCTCTCCGCTTCAAGGCGATTGCCCAATTTTGTATTTCCAGAGGGTCTTTAGAGGTGGCTGTCAAATGCCCGTTTAGGACATCTATTTCGCTTGCCCTTATCCTTGAATTTTTAATCGCCTCTTTTATACAACTTTGCACGGCTATCGAATTTGGGGCCGTCATGGTGCCTCCCTTTCTTTGCCCGCCGGAATTTACGGCACCTCCCAAAACTTCGGCGTAAATAGGCGCCCCTCTTTCCAAAGCGCTTTCCAAAGATTCTAAAACCAAGGCCCCTGCCCCACTGCCGGGTACAAATCCCGAGGCGGTAGCACTCATCGGCCGGGAGCCTTTTTCGGGCGAATCATTGTGCTTGTACGTCGTTACCCGCATCGCATCAAAACCGCCCCAAAGGTAAGGCCCGTGGTCGCTGCAACTACCGACCAACATCCGCTTTGCCTTGCCGGATTGGATTCTGTCAAAACCCATCAAAAGAGCTTCCGTTCCCGTGGTACATGCCGACGAATTGGTCGTTACTTGATTGCCCAAACCCAAAATGCCGCCCAAATAGGCGCTTATGCCACTGGCCATCGTTTGCATAACCACCGTGCTTCCCAATCGCTTTACTTGCTTCTCGTCAACTTTATAAATGGCTTCTCTGAATTTTTCTACGCCCGAAGTTCCTGCGCCGAAAACAGTGCCGCTGTCCCCATCCAATTCACTTTCTGCATCCATCTCAAACCCGGCATCTTTCCATGCGTCTATGCCTGCAATGCAGCCGTACAAAATGCCGGAACTGTTGAAATTTCGCAATTGCAAGGGGGTGAGATACTGTTCTTTTAACTCTTTTGTCAAAACCGGAATTCCGCCAATACAGCAGGAAAAGTTTAACTCGTCGAGTTCAGGTAGGAACCGGATTCCGGAAATTCCTTTTTTTATGGCATTAGTGAAATCAAGAAGACCGACCCCATTTGGAGATACCACACCAAGCCCCGTTATGACAATCCTTTTTTTCATCTTTACACAATCAATTAGTGAAAGGGATTTAATAAAATGAGCCAAAACCCTTGTAGAACCATGATAGAAGGCATTTTCAAAATGCCTTCTATCTGCACCGCTTCACCTCGAAGTAAACATTAGCGAAAATATACCGAAGCATCGGAACAAGTTTTGGCTCACTTTATTTTCAAACTTTCACTTAGAGCTTGTTGGGAGATTGGTTTCCGGTGAAAAAATGTCTCTTTTTTGATGATACTGCGTTGGAAAATTAGTCACGTCCAGACGGATGCTCCTGATTTTCCGCCTTGTCTCATCAAAAA
>Ga0114931_10009829_pt1 | contig 11425 bp, 9 predicted proteins | sample 2SBtaG_FD_89579 | JGI IMG/M metagenome (GOLD analysis project Ga0114931, IMG submission 89579) | Deep subsurface microbial communities from Kolumbo volcano to uncover new lineages of life (NeLLi) - 2SBTROV14_V59a metaG | ecosystem: Environmental > Aquatic > Marine > Volcanic | place: Kolumbo...
GCTGTGCTTCGAGCGCTGGTACGCGCGCACCCACCGGGGCGAATCGCTCGACTGAGGAGGGAGGTCCGATGCCGAGCGTCGGCTGGCAGGCGCTTCTGATGGTCGCGCTGCTCTGGGGCCCGGCCGCCACGAGTTCGCCGACCCGCGTCGGCGAGCTCCACGGGGAGCTATTGGATCGCGGACCTCGCTAGCGAGCGTGTCCTCGTACTCCGCGGGAGCTATGATGCGGTCGGTGTGGTGGCCAATCCGGGTATTGTGCTTGCTCCTGTTGGCCTACGGGATCGGCAGCGCCCTCGACCGGTTCGGCGGCCCGGCGATCGAGGCATCTCACGCGCTCGCGCCCGCCGGCGAGGTGGCGCCCGCTTCCGATCCACCCCCGACCTCGCAACCCGGCCCGTCCTCTACGCCCTTGGACGAGTCCTCCCTGCCGGCCGAGGTCCAGGCCGTCCTGGCTGGCCACCGGTTGATCGAGCGCACCACCGATCAACTCAGCAATGTCTGCGCCGATCTCGTTCCCATCAGCCCCATGCTTCACACTCCGCGCCTCCGCTCGGCCCCGATCGATCCCGACGAGGCTGCCCACGCCTGGCGTTACGGCTTCCGTATCGTCGTCCCCAAGGCCGCGTGTGCCGACCGCGACCTCCCGTCTTCGGTCGTCCTTCGCCGACCGATCGCTCCCGGGGACCTCGCCCTCTCGACCGGACGGCCCGGGAAGAAGACCGTCGTCCACGTGAATGGCAGCCTTCGCAGGTGTGCCGACGGCGCGGCTCCGCCCTGCTGCGTGTCGGCCGACCTCGGCTGGCGGACCCCGGCGAACGACGCCCGCCGCCTGGACGCGCGGAGTCGGATCGCCGACCCCGCGACGCCGGCCTGCGACCTGCAGACCGCGGTCCGTGCGTGGTGCCTCCGGGCCGACCAGGGCACCGGCGACGTGGTCGTCTCGATCGCGGGCGGAGACTACGTGGTCGGCGACACCCTCCAGCTCTGTCGCGGCATGGTGCTTTCGCCTCGGGACGATGCGACGGTCCGTGTCACGGGCCTCGTGGACCTGAACGCGCCGGGGGAGCTCGACGGTCCATGGGTTCCAGTCGACGATCCGGCCCTCGATCCGAGCGACGAGCTCTGGGTCGCGGCCTGGAGCCGTCACAGGGCGGGCCTCGGCTCGGTCGGCACGCAGATCCCCATGGTCATGGACGGCGTCGAGCTCCGCCCCATCCTCCATTTCGACGGTCGGACCCGTTCCCCGGACTGGCATCACACCACCCTCTACGACCACCCAGGGGACGGCTTCTTCTGGGCCGATCCGAAGCAAGGCATCACGAGCAAGAGCCCGATGCCGTATCGCACCGCATACGACTGTGGGAAGAAGGATCCGCGGGTCCGGGCCGGCACTCCCTGCGACCTCGACTACGCCTCGATTCCCCGCCGGAAGCCGATGGATCTCGTGCTCGAGAAGCTCTGCCGACCGCTCCTGGGCGACGGCATCGACCGGTGCATCGTCCTCAAGCTCGCCGATGGCAGCGCCCCCGGCGACCACGATCTCCGCTCCATCCACACGACGTCGCACCTGAGCGTCGCCAACAGCAGCACCTGGTCCCGACGGACCCGTCGCGAGGGGGTGCTCATCCGGGGCCTGCGACTGGATCACATGTACGTCGGCGCGGTCGGGATCGACCGGAAGCTGCTCACGTCGCCGGACGGCTACGTCTTCCGCGCAGAGGGACTGTGGCTCGATCACGCGAGTCTCACGCTCGCCGGGGAGGACCGCATGGAGGTCGCCGATAGCTGGTTTCTCCGAAGCTACCTGAACGTCGGCGGACCTGGCCTCCAGGAGGTGGCCGTCCGCAACAACTTCATCGAGCGCGCATATGGCAAACCCATTCGCCTCGCCTCGAGGCCGCTCCCGCTCGGGAAGCGCCTCGTCGCCCACCACTGGAGCGTGTCCCAGGACGGCTACAACCATCTCGTATTCAACACCCTCTGGCACTCGGCCGGGGTGAACGCCACCAGCGTCCACGGATGGCTGATTCGGTACAACCACTTCCAGAACGGGGGCTCGCAGGAGGGCATCCTCGACGGAACCGATGAGTTCCGGTTCTCCCTGGTCCACCACAACTGGTGCGCCGACTGCAAGGGGCGTGTTCTCTACTTCGGTCCGACCTTCAGCCGCGCGGTGATGGTCGAGGGCGTCGAGGTGTCCGACAACCAGGCGATCCGCTCTCCGTGCGGGGCCGGGACCGGTCTCGACGACCGGAAGCCCGGGGAGTGCGACGGGACCCCCTGGGGGCTGGAGCTCTACGACTCGTGGCCTCCGTCCACTCGACCGTTCGCGGTGTGCCGAGACGTGCTGATCGAGAACAATCTCTTCGCCATGCCCGGCCACGGAGGGATCTCGGCCGAGGTCTGCGACGACCTGACGATCCGCAACACGACGGTCGCCGGCGCCGGGCGCATCGGGATCATGATGCTCGGAAACGGCTCCGCGACGAGGGGAGCGCGGGTGATCGACAACGTCTCCGTCGGCACCCGAGGCCAGCACGTCGACTACTCCGAGTATCCCTCGGCGGGAGGCGCTGCCCCCGTCATCGACACGATGTCTGGAAACTGGTTCGGGAGCTGCGACGCGGCCCGCTACGGTACCCGCTGCCAGCAGGAGGGATTCCCGTCGGTGGGGCCCGTGTTCAACGATCCCTCGCGCGAGGACTGGCGCATCGTGAACGCGACCCACGCGTGCTCGACACGGCCCGGTGCACGCTTCTCGCACGCCGGCTTCAACTACCTGACCGAACGATGCGGCGTTGCCACGCCGGCGCCGATCCCCGGGGAGGGCCCTCGCTACGGCGGCAATCGGGTGGATGCCATCTTCGAAGTCCTCCGAGCTGTGCGCGCCGGCACCTGGCATCCGAGATGAGCCGTCGCGGCGGCCTCCCGCACCCGGGCGGGAGTCAAGGCGGCGTGCCGCTCGCCCTCGTGACGCGCCAGATCCGAAGGTGGTCGCTGCTCGTCACGCGTCGGTCGTAGCGCAGCTCGAGATCGGCTCGGGCGGCCAGATCGGCGACTAGCTTCTCGTCTTCGGCGCTCTTGTCCCTCCAGAACTGGCTATCTGAACGTTCGAGCAGGACGAGGTAGAGATCGCTCGCTCCGTCGAGGACCCGATCGTACTCGGACGGGTCGAGCTCTTCGATCCAGATGGGCGTCCGCACGCCGTACGGAGCGAAATCCAGGTACTTCCCCGTTGCGTCGAAATTCGTGATGACCCAGGCGCCCTCGTCCGTGAACTCGTAGATCGCGTCGCGGATCTCCCGGTGGCCTGAGCTGAACCGATCCATGACGACGTGGACCGCGACGGAGGCGAACAGCGCACCGAAGACCAGCAGGGTTCCCCCCGCGACTTCGACGCGTCGCACGAGTCGAGGTGCTCGCTTGGACAAGCGCGTAAGCAGGTCGGGGACCACGTGGGCGAGCGAAAAGGCGAAGACGGGAACGACGGAGATCAGGTAGCGACTGCTCAGGATCATGGCCTTGGCCCCGCCGCTTGGCTCGCCAGCATACGGATAAGAGGCGAAGAACAAGACCGAGAGAAGGGAAGCCGCAATGACCTCGGGCCATCGCCTGCCCCGGTAGAGGACCCCTGCGAGAAGCCCTCCGGGGACCAGGATCAGGGTAAAGAATGCATAGAGGGGAACGTGTGCGATGAGTGCCGAGACGCTGAAGTGGTGGACAGGGTCTTTGAGGTAGAAGGGATCACCAAATACGATCCATGCCATCAAGGGGCGGACCAGGCTGCCGAGCAGCCCCGAGATGACCAGCGCGTGGATTCCCCGTTCGCGACGCAACAGGGCGCCGAGGTAGAAGGGGAGGATGACCAGCACACCCGGCTCGCGAATCGTCAAGGTGAGGCCAGCGACGAAGCCGGAGATCCACCAGTGGGTCTTCTTCTCGCGCTCCGCCCCGGTCCAGAACAGCAGGATCGAGCTCGTGGTCCCGAGCGCACAGGGTATGCCGCTCAGCGGGACGCGGCCCGTTACCAACGTTGCCGGGTAGAGGAGGACGAGGAGCGAATAGAGGATGGGCCTGCCGGCTGCTTCGATCCACCGGGCTGTGACCAGCACGAGGCCGATCAACCCCAGGAGAGGGACGAGATACGCTCCGCGCCAGCCAAACATGTAGACGAAGGGCGCCATGATCGCCGCCGTGCCGGGAGGATATTGGCTGGGCCAATACTCTTCTTGGCGCCCAAGGAGCGGCCTCTCTCGCTGTGCCCGGACTTTTCCGTGGGCGAAGACCTCCGCCTGAGCGACGTACATTCCCTCGTCGGTATTGGTGACGACATCGGGGAAGTACACCGCCATCGTCACGGCGTAGACAGCCAGGACGCCGGCGATGAGCCACCATTGGGAAGACCCGTTTCGACCTCCAATGGAATGGGTCGCGCTTTTCTCGGAAGTCGTCGTTCTCATCGTCCCACCGGCGGTCTCGGCAGGGGGTGCCTCACCCATTGTAGCCACGCGATCAGGCTCCCCTTCCACCTTTTCGGAATTGAGCCTTGAATCTGGCACTGTGTTGGCTCGGTTGCGATACGGCTGCCGGCCGGAACGCCGGACACAGGTGGAGTCGCAGTCGCGGGATGGATGGAGCTGTGCCGCGGACTGTGGTTTACTCCAGAGTTCCGCCACGGACTTGCTGAGTCCCAAACCGGGCACCCTCCCGCCGAGGATCCGATGTACCGAGGGCTCTCCGTGATCGCGATCGCTCCCGTCTTCAACGAGGAGCAGAAGATCGGTGAAGTGGTGCGGCGCACCCCGCGGCCGCTCGTCGACGAAATGTTGGTGATCGACGACGGGTGCACCGACGGCTCGCCCGAGGTGGCCCGATCGCTCGGCGCCCGGGTGGTGTCCACGGGTGCACGCCGGGGGATCGGGGCGGCGCTACGCGTTGGATACGACGAGGCGCTGAAGGGCGGCTTCGACGTCGCGGTGGTGATGGCCGGCAACAACAAGGACTCGCCAGAGGAGATCCCGCTGCTCCTCGACCCCATCGCCGACGGCCGCGCCGACTTCGTCCAAGGCTCTCGTTTCTTGAAGGATGGTGCCCACTTCGGCGAGATGCCCTTCTATCGACGCTTGGCCACACGAGTCCATCCACTGCTGTTCTCGCTCGTGGTCCGCCGCCGGATCACCGAGTCGACCAATGGGTTCCGGGCGGTGCACCGCCGGGTCCTCGAGGATCCTCGGCTGAACCTGGACCAAGGTTGGCTGGACCAGTACGAGCTGGAGCCCTATCTCTATATCAAGACGATCCGCCTAGGCTATCGAACGGCAGAGGCCCCGGTGACGAAGATCTACCCGCCCACCGAGCTTGGCCAGACCAAGATGAAGCCCATCACCGGGTGGTGGTCGATTCTCCGGCCGCTGGTGTTCATGGGGCTCGGGATCAAGCGGTGAACGGCTCGGTGCTCGATGAGATCCCGCTGGTCGACCTGAAGTGGCAGCATCGGGAGATCGCTGCCGAGCTGACGCCTGCGCTCGAGGCCGTGATGACCCACACGGCTTTCGTGCTTGGCCCGCAGGTCGCGGAGTTCGAGGAGGCCTTCGCCGAGTTCCAGGGGGTGGAGCACTGCGTGGGTGTGGCCAACGGGACCGACGCCCTCGAGCTGGTGCTCCGGGCAGTGGGAATCGGAGCTGGCGACGAAGTGATCGTACCGGCGAACACCTTCGTAGCCACGGCATTGGCGGTCGCCCGCGCGGGCGCGACCCCGGTGCTCGTGGACGTCGATCCGGTCCACTACCTGATCGACCCGGAGCAGACGGCCAGTCGGATCGGACCACGCACGCGGGCCATTCTGCCGGTGCACCTCTACGGACAGATGGCGCCCATGGAACTCCTGGCCCCGATCGCCGCGCAGGCTGGCGCCTTCCTTCTCGAGGACGCGGCCCAAGCGCAGGGAGCGCGCCGCAACGCCGCGGGCGCCGGGAGTCTGGGCGTGGCGGCGGGCACGAGCTTCTATCCGGGCAAGAACCTGGGCGCCTATGGCGACGCGGGTGCCGTGCTCACCCAGGACGCCGCCGTGGCAGCGAAGGTGCGCCGCCTTCGAAACTACGGGAGCGGGCAGAAGTATCAACATCCCGAGCGGGGCTTCAACTCGCGCCTCGACACGCTTCAGGCCGCCGTGCTCTCCGCCAAGCTGCAGCACCTCGCAGACTGGACCGCCGCCCGTCGGGAGGCGGCCCGCCGATATGGCGAGATGCTGAAGGCGGCCGACGACATCGTGCTGCCCCACACTCTGCCGGGAAATGAGCACGTCTGGCACCTCTACGTCGTACGCGTGCGGGATCGCGACCGCGTCCTCGAGACACTCAACCGTGCGGGGATCGGAGCGGGCGTCCACTACCCGGTTCCGTTTCATCTCCAGGGCGCCTTCTCCGGCCTCGGTCTGGGGCCCGGTAGCTTCCCGCAGACCGAGAAGTCCGCTCGGGAGATTCTCTCCCTGCCCATCTACCCCGGCATCACAGAGTCCCAGCAGGAGCGCGTGGCGGACACTCTGTTGGCCGCGCTCGAATAGCCATGTCCAGGGATCCGAGCGTGTTCGTCCACGAACAGGGCCTCTGCGAGAGTAGTGATGTCGGTCCGCGCACGCGCGTCTGGGGCTTCGCCCACGTCATGGCGGGCGCGCGCGTGGGCGCCGACTGCAACGTCTGCATGGGTGTGTTCGTCGAAGCGGGCGCGGTCATTGGCGACCGGGTGACGGTGAAGAATGGAGTTCAGGTGTGGGACGGGGTGACGATCGAGGACGACGTCTTCTTGGGACCCAACGCGACTTTTACCAACGTGCGCAATCCTCGGTCCGCCTTCAAGGCACCGCCCGAGGAATTCGTCGCCACATGGATTCGTCGTGGCGCCACGATCGGAGCCAACGCCACCATCGTGTGCGGCAACACCGTCGGGGAACAAGCCTTCGTCGCGGCCGGAGCGGTGGTGACACGGGACGTTCCTGCCCACGGGCTGGTCCTGGGCAACCCGGCGCGGCGGGTCGGTTGGGCGTGCAGTTGCGGCGAGCGGCTGCCGGATGATCTCGCCTGCACGTGTGGCCGCCGCTTCGAGCTGGTGGACGAAGAGGCGGGCCTGGCCTCTCTGGATCCGAAGTGATGGCGCCCGATTTCGACGCCGTCGTCATCGGCGGCGGATTCTTCGGCTGCTCGCTGGCGCTGCATCTGCGCCGGACGGGCCGGCGCGTCGTCGTCCTGGAAGCCGGCTCGGACCTGATGTTGCGCGCCTCCTACGTCAACCAGGCGCGGGTGCACAACGGCTACCACTACCCGCGCAGCATCCTGACGGGCCTGCGCTCGAGAGTGAACTTCCCGCGCTTCGTAGAGAAATTCCGTGACTGCGTGGTCGACGACGTGGACACCTACTACGCGGTGGCGCGGCGCTTCTCGAACGTAACCGCTCGGCAGTTCGAAACCTTCTGCAGGCGGATCGAAGCGCCCCTCCGGCCCGCGCCCCAGTCGGTTCGCGGCCTCTTCAACCCGGACCTGGTCGAGCAGGTCTACCGCGTCACCGAGTATGCCTTCGATGCAGTGGTATTGCGAGGCATGGTGAGCAAGGCCTTGGACGAGGCGGGCGTGGAGATCCGCTTCGAGACCGAGGCGAAAGCCGTGCATCGCATGGACGGCGGAGGGATCGCGGTCTCCTGCGCCGGGTCGGAAGGGGACCTCACCGCCAGCCACGTGTACAACTGCACCTACTCTCATATCAACGAGCTTCTGCGGAACTCGGATCTTCCGATCGTTCCCGTAAAGCACGAGCTGGCCGAGATCACGTTGATCCGGATGCCCGAGGAGCTCAGCAACTTCGCGGTCACCATCATGTGTGGGCCGTTCTTTTCGATCATGCCCTTTCCCGCACGCGGTCTACGCTCGCTATACCACGTTCGCTACACGCTCCACGACACCTGGTATGACGACGCCGCGTCCGCGTATCGGGACCCCGACCAGGTCTTGAAGTCGGCGCCCAAGACCTCCCATCAGGCGCACATGCTGAAGGACGCGGTGCGGTACATTCCGGCTCTCGAGCGGGCGGAGTACGCCGAATCGTTATGGGAGGTCCGGACGGTGCTGCCTCGGAGCGAAGGCGACGACAGCCGTCCGATCCTGTATCTGGAGCACGACGGGGTTGGCTTGACGACGATCGTCGGAGCCAAGATCGACAATGTCTTCGACATGGTCCAATTTGAGTCGGCCCATGCCGAGCCGACCGAGAGCTGAGGGAGCAACCATGGCTGCGTCCGATTGCTTCGTCTCGGTGGTCGCGCCGTTGAGCGACGATGCCGACATCGTAGACGATTTCCTGAGTGAGCTGATCTCCGTCCTGCGGGAGAACTATGCGAACTATGAGGTCGTGCTGGTCGACGACGGCTCCCGTGACGACACCTGTGAGCACGTGTCGAAGGTGCTCGCCCGAGAGGGCGGCATCCGCCTCATCCGCCTGACCCGGCACTTCGGCTCCGAGGTCGCCATCACCGCAGGCCTGGAGTCGGTGATTGGAGACTACATTGCCGTCATCCGTCCAGACTCCGACCCGCCCAAACTGATTCCAGCGATGGTGGCTCGGGCGCGCCGCGGCGAGGGGATCGTGGCGGGGATGCGCAAGGGAAGCCGCCAGGGCGAGGGAGTGGTCACGCGCGCGGGGGCGAAGGCGTTCTTCTGGCTGTGCAATCGCGTGCTGAAGCTGGAGATCGTGGAGAACGCCACGGCTTTTCGGGTCATGAGCCGGCAGTCGGTGAATGCGTTGATCCAGATGAAGGACCGGCTGCGTCACATCCAGACCATGGTCGCTTACGTGGGGTACGCAGACCAGGCGCTCGAGTACGAGCCCATCAGTCGGCGGGGAAAGCCGAGCGGGCGACGTCTCTTCGAGGCCATCGATCTCGCCATCAACATACTCGTCGCAAGATCCACGCATCCGCTTCGAGTCGTGAGCTGGATGGGGCTCTCGATCAGCGTCCTCAGCCTCCTCTACGTCGGTTACGTGCTCGTGGTCTATCTTTCGGGCGCCGATCTTCCGCGAGGTTGGGTGACCACCTCGGTTCAGACGTCCATCCTGTTCTTCTTCGTGTTCTTGACCCTGACCGCCCTTTGCGAGTACGTGGGGCGTATCCTGGCGGAAATCCAGGATCGGCCCCTGTACTACGTCCGTGAGGAGCGGAGCAGTCCGGCGATCGTCTCGAACGCGGACCGGAAGAACGTCGTCACCCGCTCTGACGAGGAATAGGATCCTTCGGGTCCAACGCCTCCATGGCTGCCCGCCGAGCCCTCAAATCCCTCCGCCCATCTCCGCGGCCGACATTCGTCTACCACGGGACGATGAAGCTCCGTGGGCCGTACCTGCGCCGCCCGGTCGAAACTGCATCGGCGCGGGCTCCGCGCGGGAATCGGATCCGCGGTCCGTCGTCAGCCCGGGCTGGGTCGTGGCAGGGGGGGCCGCGGCTCCGATGCTTCCGGGAAGATGGAAACCCGCGGTGAGTCCGTCGCGCGCAGGGCCTCGAGCCGCTCTCGCGCCAATCCGACCACGACGGGAGATAGCGCCATTACCATCCACATCGTCTTGGATCGGTGGAGCTGGTGGAACATCCCGCCGACCATCCCCGCCACCAGCGCGAGCTGCAGGAAGAGCGCGATGTGACCGAGCTCCGTGAGAGCCGGGTCGCGGAGCTGGCGCTTCGCTCGGGCCGCCTTCCAGCAAACAGTGTAGTCCTTCCAGCTCAGTCCGATGATGACGAGAAAAGGAATCAACCCCAGCAGGCCCTGCTCGGCTGCTACCCCGAGATAGGAGTTGTGGATCGTGGGCCAGGGGAGGGCGCTCGTACCCGGTTGTTCGTGTAGCCAGGTCGCGAAACGGGGGGCGCCGACTCCCAGCAGCGGATTGCTGAGGAATGCACGGACGCCCCAGAGGTCGATCAGCAGCCGCCCCTGGATCGAACTGTCCCTGGCACGCTCCGCCGCATTGAAGATCGTATCGAAGCGCGAGATCACGACATCCGGAACGAAGATCAAGCTCAGGCTCGCGACCATCAGAGCCAGGACCGTGTACTGCAGGTTGCCACGGCTTCCCGAGCGATACATCCAGAAGCCCCACATGGCGGCGACGGAAAGGAATGCCGAGCGCGACAGGGAGAGGGCGATCCCGCCCAGGGCCAGTGTGCCGGCCCCCAGCAGGAAGATCTTCCGGAGCGGCGAGCGGCTCAGGAAGAACAGCCCGACGGCGATCGCCAGACACACATTCATGTCGGCTCCGAGCAGGTTGTCCTGCCCCGCCAAGCCCGAAAACCGTTGGTCCTCCGCGACGAAGCGCCGGACGCCCCCGAGCGCGGGAGCCACCGTGATCACGGCGCCGATCGGCAGAGCCCAGAGGAGCAGCAGCATGTCCTCACGGTTGTCGATCACGTAGCCGAGCAGGAAGTACAGGAGCACCAGTGAGATCATCGTAGACCCCGAGCTCAGTACCGCCGGCGGATAGAGTCCAGCCACCAGCGCCATGACCATCGCCATCACGAAGCTGATGAGGAAGAAGACGAGCCAGACCGTCTTGCCGTCGCGCCAGCGCCCACCCGAGCGCATCGCGTACTGGACACCCGCCACGGCCAGGAGCACAGCCGCGGCGAGCTTGAAGGGCGTCGTCAGGAATCTTCCCACGCCCCAGCCGAAGGCCTGGATCGGTACGGTCACGCCCACCAGGAACAGGACGAATCTACGGAAGCGTCTGAACATCGAATGGGACCTGCCAGGAAAGCGAACAGAACATAGATCGGTCGCCGCGGAGGTCCACTGAAATGCGGGCGGGCCGCTGTCTGGAGATTTCGGGGCCCACGTGGGGATTGACTCCCGTCGGGTCGGTCGCGCGATCGTTCCCAGGTGCGCCCGTACGATGCCCGGCGGCGATCGCCCGCGGCTCGGTCCCGACCGTCACGCGTCTCCAGGCTTCGGACGACTTCGCTGGCACCGAGCTCGTAGTATCGCTCGTCTCGCCCTACGTCGTCATCAACAAGCTCCGATCTCCGGTCGCGATCCGTCTGCCCGACGATCGCGCCGAATCGGACCGGATGGCCGCACCCCCCCTCCGAGTCGTGCGCTGCCCCACGGTGGTGCCGAGCGCATGGTCCCTTGCTCTCGGCGGGTGGCTCTTCGGCCTCTTCCTCGCAGTACGGCTCCAGCCCCTCGCGAGCCTCGTGGTGCGGCGCTTCCGGGCCGCCGGCATCCTGCGGATCACGGCTCGATCGTCGTGGATGACCTGGCGCCGTAGCGCCTTTGCGGCCCCCAGGGGGGTCGATTAAGTTCCTTCCGGATCGAGCGCCGATCGCGCCGATCGCTTCCGGTCCCGCCCCGGGAGGGCCCATGGCCCGAGACGCCGCCCCGCCCCCGAGCCAGGA
>Ga0114931_10009830_pt1 | contig 11424 bp, 11 predicted proteins | sample 2SBtaG_FD_89579 | JGI IMG/M metagenome (GOLD analysis project Ga0114931, IMG submission 89579) | Deep subsurface microbial communities from Kolumbo volcano to uncover new lineages of life (NeLLi) - 2SBTROV14_V59a metaG | ecosystem: Environmental > Aquatic > Marine > Volcanic | place: Kolumbo...
CACCCGGGTGAACGGCGATTATGTGCAGTGTTACGGTCCACTGCGGGGCTCGGACCATATCACGATCGGCAATTACGAGTTCCGGATCGGTAATATCAACAGCGAGCTGGATACTGAAGACATCAGCGACAGTTATCAGGAGCTCGGCAACGACCAGGACTGGACCGTCGAAACCGTGTTTGGTCAGGCGCCCGGCGAGGATAACGCGGAACGCCCCAGCGAGGTTGACCTCGAACGGCAGCGTTTGCTGATGTGGCGGAATCGCATTCATCAGGAAATCGTGCGCATGATGGACCTGCGGCGCACCGATGTCGGTGATATGGATGAGGATGAGCTGCGCGGTACCGTGGAGGGGATTCTTGATGAAGTCTTCCGCGGTCTTGGCGAACAACTCCCGGACGGCGTAGACCGGGAACAACTCAAGAATGAAGTGCTCAATGAAGCCATCGGCCTGGGCCCGTTGGAGGCATTGTTGGCGGATGAAGATGTCTCGGAAATCATGGTCAATGCGCATGATGACATCTATGTCGAGCGGGGCGGGCGCCTGGCGCGCAGCGATATCAGTTTCAGCAGCGATGGTGCGGTGATGTCCGCCATCGAGCGTATCGTGGCGCCGCTGGGGCGGCGCATCGATGAGAGCTCGCCCATGGTTGATGCGCGGTTGCGGGACGGTTCCCGGGTAAATGCCATTATCCCGCCATTGGCATTTAAAGGGCCGTGTATCACCATTCGCAAATTTTCCAAGAAGAAACTGACCGGTGAAGATATGGTACGTTTCGGCTCCATTGATACCGGCATGCTGTCGTTGCTCAAGACCGCGGTGGAGCAACGTTGCAATGTCATTATTTCCGGGGGTACCGGCTCGGGTAAAACCACATTGCTTAATGTGATGTCGAACTTCATCCCCTTCAGTGAACGCGTTATTACCGTGGAGGATGCCGCCGAGCTGCAGTTGAATCAGCCCCATCTGGTGTACCTGGAATCGCGCCCGGCGAACCTGGAGGGCAAGGGTGCCATCAATATCCGCGATCTGGTGAAAAACTGTCTGCGTATGCGACCCGACCGTATCGTGGTGGGTGAATGCCGGGGTGGGGAAGCGTTGGATATGCTGCAGGCCATGAATACCGGCCACGACGGCTCTCTGACCACCGTACACGCGAATACTCCGCGGGACGTTATTTCACGTCTGGAGGTCATGGTCATGATGTCGGGCATGGAGCTCCCGGTCCAGGCGATTCGTGAACAGGTTGCCTCGGCGGTGGATATCATCGTGCAGCAGATGCGTTTTTCCGACGGTAGCCGGCGGGTCACCCATATATCCGAGGTGACAGGCGTGGAAGGTGATGTGGTGCAGCTCAATGATATTTTCGTGTTCCGGCAGGACGGTTTTGATGCGGACGGTAAAGTGACCGGGCGTTTCGAGTCGACCGGAGCAGTTCCGCATTTTTACCAGGAGCTTCGTGAGCGGGGTATCAGTGTCGATATGAGTATTTTTGCAGGTTGACCTGATGATTTCAGGTTTACTTTACTGGTTGGTGCCGGTGCTGTTTTTTGCCAGTGCCTTTGTGCTGGGTTATCTGGCGGTGATTCAGGGGCGCAGCTTCTGGGGCGACTATGAGGCCGTATTCAAGGAATCGGCCGAGGTCAACCTGGGGGATATGTTTCTGTTTATCGATCCGCAGCGGCTGTTTATGTATAACATCGGCGCGTTGATAATACTGCCATTGCTGGTACTGGTGATCAGTGGTGATATTGCTTTGGCGCTGGCCGTGTTTGTTGTGGTCATGGTGGTGCCCTTTTATGTCTATCGGACGATGAGGCGCAAGCGTTGGCGGGATTTTGAAAAGCAATTACCCGAAGCTCTGAGTATGATTTCCAGTGCCCTGGCCTCGGGTGCCAGCCTGAATATTGCCCTGGAATCCCTGGTGCGAGAGCAGCCGGCACCCTTGTCCCAGGAGTTCATGCTGTTTTTACGGGAGGAACGGCTGGGCGTCGATTTCGATGCGTCGTTAAGGAATATGGAGCGACGCTTGCCGATCGCGGATTTCCGGATGTTTACCTCGGCCTTGCGTATCGCCAGAGAAGTGGGGGGGAATCTCGGCGAGATTCTTGAGCGCTTGGCGGATACCCTGCGCCGCAAGGCCACCATGGAAGGGAAAATCGAGAGCCTGACCGCCCAGGGCAAGATGCAGGGTTATGTCATGACCGCCCTGCCGGTGTTTTTGGGGGTATTGCTGTATTTTCTGGAACCCGAGGCGATGTTGCAGCTGTTCACCTCTCCCCAGGGTTGGGGGGTGTTGACGGTGGTTTTTGTGATGGAGACTCTGGGTTATGTATTCATCCGCAAGATTACTCATATTGATGTATAACCGGCCATGCTGAGTATTGTCTTTTATCTGAGTCTGCTACTTGTCGCACTGAGCATGATAGTGCTGGTGGTCTACGTGAGCCGCGTCACACCGCAATTCACCGTTGAAGACCGTAACTATATGGATCCTTTGCCGCCCATGCTCAACTTTCTGTATCCGCTGATCCGGTTGCTGGCCGATACGCTGGTCCAGTCGTTTTCCAACCGTTATCTGGATGAAGTCGAAAAGCAGTTGCAGCGTACCGGAGCGGGTTACCTGCTGACGGGTGAGGAATTCGTGGCTTTGAGGTGGGTATCGGGCATTATTTTTCTGATGCTCGCCTTGGTGCTGGTGGCGGCACTGAACCCCGCGGACGGCCTGATCTATGTCATTGCCGCGCCGCTGGTTGGGTATTATTTCCCTTTGGTGTGGTTGCGTGATACGCGTCAGCGCCGTGAAAAAGCTGTGATTCGTGCCTTGCCGGTGTATCTGGATTTTATCACTCTGGCGGTAGAGGCGGGGTTGAATCTTACCGGCGCCATGCAGCAGGCGATGCAAAAAGGGCCTCCCGGCCCGTTACGCAACGAATTCTCGACAGTATTGCGGGATCTGCGTTCCGGAGTTTCCCGGGGCGAGGCGATGCGGCGGATGGCGGAAAGGCTGGATATCCCTGACATCACCAGCTTTGTCAATGCCATGGTGCAGGCCGAGCGGATGGGCTCGAGCATGGCCGGAGTGTTGAGAGTGCAGGCCGAACAACGCCGTAATGAGCGTTTTCAGCGCGCGGAAAAGCAGGCCATGCAGGCGCCGGTGAAACTGATTTTTCCGCTTATCGTGTTTATTTTCCCTGTCACTTTTATTGTCCTGGGATTTCCCATCTCCATGAAGTTTCTGGGGCAATGATGTTGCGGCGGGGTGGTATCCGCTTCAGCGATGGCGAAAACCATGTCTTTCGCATGACGGCGCTGCGCACGGAAACCTTATGGGACCGGACCCGCGGTTTGTTGGGACGCGAGGCGCTGGCCGAGGAACAGGGTTTGCTGATCGATCCCTGTAATTCCGTGCATACCTTTGGCATGCGCCATGCCATCGACCTGGTTTACATCACCCGCGACGGAAGCGTGGCGAAAATCATCCGCAGTCTGGGTCCCCGACGGTTGTCGTTCTGCTGGCGTGCCGGTGCGGTATTGGAATTATTGTCCGGGGCGGCGGATCGTCTGGGTGTAAAACAAGGCATGCGAATGCAATGGCACGACGATGACTGTTAAACCAGGGATACGCATCGCCCCGCGTTGGCTGGGTGCCGGATTTTTTCTTCTGCTGACGGCCTGTGCCAATATGCCCGGTAAACCCGGCGCCGATCTGTTCGATCTGCAGCGCCAGGCTGCCGAGGCTTATCAGCAGCAGCATTATAAGTCGGCGCTGGCATTCTATCAGCGTCTGGCACAGCAGGTGCCGGGCGATGCGCTGATCTGGTTCCGGCTCGGAAATGTGCAGGCCCGCCTGTCGATGCCGGACGAAGCCGTGGCGTCCTATCGTCACGCCCTGCTGCTGAATCCCAGCCTCAGCAAGGCCTGGCATAACATGGGAGTGATCCAGTTGCGTCAGGCGGCCGCCACCTATACGGAAATGGCGACCCAGGTCGATCCCATAGACCCGTTACATGGATTGGCGCTGCATAACGCGGAACAGTTGTTGCAAATGCTGGGTGAACAGCAGGATCAACCGCATGCCGAGCCGGCGGAACACTGAGCTTCATGTTCACTCCGGACAGGCGATGGTCGAGACCGTTGTCATCCTGTTCGTCACTCTGCTGCTGTTGCTGGGCATTATTCAGTTTGGTCTGATCTATCACGCCAAAATCGCACTGGATTATGCGGCTTTCGAGGCAGCGCGCGCCGGCGCCGTGAATCATGCGGATCACCGCGCTATCGAATTTGCCCTGGCGCGGGGCCTGGCACCGCTTTATACATCCGTCAGTGAGAGTGACAGTACCCAGGACCAGGTGCTGAGTGTCAAGGCGGCCCGCGACAGGGTTATGGATGACATACGGAATGGGCGAGCCTGTATAGAACGCCTCAACCCCGGTCAGACGGCTTTCAATGCTTATGGAGTCAGCGGTGAGGCGGGAGACTATCAGGGGCTGATGATTCCCAACGGCAATCTCGGTTTCCGGGATGCGACACCCGCCAACGGTGCCGGTGTATCGATACAGGATGCCAATCTGCTGAAATTGCGAGTGACCTATTGTTATCCGCTGTATGTTCCGTTGATCAGTACCGTGCTGAAGCGCCTGCAGGGTGTGGAGCAGGACCCCGATCCTGTGCCAGGCTGGGTGCCGCCCCGGTTGGGTGATTTCCATGCCGGATGCTATCGGAATGATGGTATCCCGCTGGTGGCGCAGGCCATGGTCCGGATGCAGTCAGCAGCCATCAATGACGAGTTTCCCGCAAGCTGCGATTAGCCCGCCGAGTCAGCTGGTGTTCTACCCCAGCTGCCCGAGTTCCCGCTCCAATAGTCCGGCATCGCCCAGGTTCAGTTCCACCAGGCGGCGCAGGTGGGTGATGCTTTCCAGGTCGATGTCCTGGCATTGCAGGCCGATGCGGTCGCCATCAACATGGGCTACCGAAACATCCATGCTGATCACAGTCGCGTCATCCAGTTTCAGGTCCAGTATCAGTTCGGTATCCAGAGTTTCCGGCCAGTGTTGCGGGCGTTTGATCAATGCGCCCTTGAGTGACAGGTCGATCAGCTCGCTGTCCCAGCTGTGCTGGGGGCTGTTCAGCCGGACCTCGGCATCGAAAGGGATACGGGTAAAGCGTCGTTGGGGTTTTTCCCCGGCCGGAACCGACTGCGGGGCGCCCGCGCTGCCATCGGCATCGAGAAAAAAATGCAGAATCAGTCCGCCGATATCGAGCCGGTCACCGTCCTTGAGCGGAGCGCTGATTTCTCCGATCGACTGGCCGTTGATGCAGGGCGGTGTTGCTCCCTCCAGATGTGATAGATAATACCCGTCCTCACGCCGGGCGATCACGGCATTGCCGGTGCCGGATTTGCCCAGCCGGGTCATGGCGCGATCCAGACGGATGGTTCGTCCCAGATGCGAACCGCTCATAATCTGCAGCCAGCCGGTAGCCAGTTTGCGCAACGGGGTAACGGCGGGGTCGGCCGTGATCGCCGGGGTGTCCGCGTCGAACACCAGTTCGTGTTTGCCGATCTGGATCCGGTCGCCGTTTTCCAGCCGCCAGGAGTCGTGCGGCTGATGGTTGACACTGATTGAGGTCAGCGGTTCGATCGGAACGATACGCAAACCCTCCGGCTCGGGCTCCAGACGGGCATGCTGTGGTTCCACCGCCAGACTGTCGATCTGGATGGTACAGTCCTGGTCCCGGCCAATGGTGGCCGCCCGCTGATCGAGGGCGAATACCTTCAGCTTTCGATCCTTGAAAAAGAGCGTCAGCTTCGCCATTGAAACTCCTTATTTCATTCTGCGCGCGTTGCATTTGCCGCTTGTCGCCCCGGTATGGGCTCAGGGACATGGGCTTAACAGGCCCTCTGCGTCCTGGGATCGAGTATAGTGGGTTCCGTGAAAACAGTCGCCCAGCTTCCCGGTTATCGGCGCAAGCAGTTGTAATCTTAAGGCGACAGACTGTAATCCATCACATTTCGAGAAAAGGGTATGAGTAAAAAAACGACAATTCCGGAACCGGCCCGGGTGGCCGCTCTGTTCGACCGGTTGGCCGACAGCTATGACGGTGCGGCGACCCGGTTTTTTCCGTTTTGTGCGGACCGGCTGGTGGATCGTATGGGACTGCGACCGGGTTTGAAGGTGCTCGATGTGGGGACCGGTACCGGTGCGCTGGCCGTGGGCGCGGCCCAGCGGGTGCGTCCGGACGGCCGGGTGATGGCGATCGATCTGTCCGGCCGGATGCTGGACCAGGCTCATGAGAACAGCCGCCGTCTGGGGCTGAAGAACCTGGATTTACACGATATGGACGCCGGCAACCTGGAATTCCGCAGCGCTTATTTCGACGTTCTGCTGTCAGGCTTCGTGCTGTTTTTTCTCGCGGACATGGAAGCGGCATTGCGCGAATGGCGCAGGGTGTTGAAACCGGGAGGGCGGATCGGTATCTCGGTGTTCGAGCCCGGGGCTTTCGAGCCCATGTCCGGTCTGTTTCGCCGCCGGCTGGCCGGTTATCTGGAGGATGTGGCGCCGGAACAGCCTTTTCTCTGGGAGCGGCTGGCGGAGGAAGCGTCCTGCCGGAAGTTGTTCGAACAGGCGGGGTTTGCCGAAATCGACACCGAAAGTGTGGAGGTCGGTTTTCGTATCGAACGTCCCCTGGACTGGTGGGAGCTGTTATGGCGTACCGGCTATCGGGCTTATCTGGACAGACTGGCCGAGTCCGAGCTGCTGGAATTTCAGGCAGAGCATCTGGCCGAGGTCGAGGCGTTGTTTGAAGAAGGCGTGTTGCGCATTCCGGTGCCGGCGCGACTGATTCTGGCGCGTTGCCCAGAGGCCGACTGACGGCGCCGCTCAGTCGTTTTGCGCGCTGCGTTCGAGGCGCGGATGCAGGCGTACGGTACGCACGGCATTGTCCTTGGTCTGGACGATCTCGATGGGATAGGCGTTGATCAGTAAAGAGGTACCGGCTTCGGGAATGGTCTCCATGTGTTCCAGGATCAGGCCATTGAGTGTTTTGGGACCGTCCGTGGGTAAATGGATATGCAGGGAGCGGTTCAGTTCGCGGATGCTGGCACCGCCATCCACCAGAAAACTGCCGTCATCCTGCGGAATCACGTCTTTTTCCAGAGCCGTCGGATCGGTGGTGAACTCGCCGACGATTTCTTCCAGAATGTCTTCCAGGGTCACCATGCCCAGTATTTCCCCGTATTCATCGACCACCAGCCCGGTGCGACGGGATTCGCGCTGAAAATTCAGCAATTGTTTACTCAATGGCGTGCCCTGCGGAATGAAATAGGGGTTGCGCAGACTGGCCTTGAGGGTTTCCCGGCTCAGTTCACCGGATCGCAGCAGAGGCAGGATCTTGCGCGAGTGTAAGACGCCGATGACCTGATCGATGGATTCCGAGTATACCGGAATGCGGGTGTAAGGCGTATGGGACAGAAAGCGCTCAATATCCTCGATATCATCTTCGATATCGATGCCGACGATCTCATTACGGGGAATCATGATGTCTTCCACGGTAATTTTTTCCAGGTCCAGCAAATTGAGCAGCATGGCCTGACGCCGTTTGGGCAATAGCGCACCGGCTTCGGCGACCACGGTGCGCAGTTCTTCCTTCGACAGGGTATCGTTGACCGCCAGCCCGGTAGAAATACCGAACAGCTTCAGCAATCCGTTGGCGATGTGGTTGATGCCCCAGACCAGTGGATAGCCGATATTCATCAGTGGCCCGTAGACGAAAGCGGCCGGGAAGGCAACCCGTTCCGGGTGGATGGCGCCCAGGATCTTGGGAGTGACCTCGGCGAAAATCAAAATAACGATGGTGAGAAATACCGCTGCCACGGCGATTCCCGCTTCTCCCCACAAACGGATGGCGATCAGCGTGGAAACCTGGGTGGCGAGGATATTGACTAGGTTGTTGCCGAGCAGGATCAGGCCGATCAGCCGGTCGGGGCGTTCCAGCAGTTGCTGGGCACGGAGCGCGCCGCGATGTCCGTCCTTGGCCATATGCCGCAGGCGATAGCGGTTAGGGTCATCAGGCCGGTTTCCGAACCGGAGAAAAATCCTGACAGAATAATCAGACACACCAGGGCGCCGAACAAGGCGCTGAGGGGGATGGCTTCCAAGGGAAAAACGGCTCCGGAAATTTTACACGCGGATGATTTTAGGCCAATAAGCGCGGCTTGTCAGGGAAATCCTCGTTCGCGCGAGGGCTTATTGCAGCACGACCTCGAGCACGAATTTACTGCCGAAATAGGCCAGCAGCAGAAACACAAAGCCACCCAGCGTCCATTTCAGCGCCGAGCGGCCGCGCCAGCCGAATTTCCAGCGGCCCCAGATCAGCACCGCAGAAACCCCCCAGGCCGTGATGGACAGCACGGTTTTATGCACCAGATGCTGGGCGAAAATGTTTTCCAGAAAGAAAAAACCGCTCAATAAGGCCAGCGTCAGAAGGGCGAAACCGATATAAATCATCTGAAACAGCAGATCTTCCATCACCTGCAGCGGGGGCAGTGCCCGGATCAGTCCGACCGGGTGGCGGTTTTTGAGTTGGTGATCCTGAATGGCCAGCAGGATCGACTGCACCGCGGCTATACCCAACAGACTATAGGCGATCAGCGACAGCAGGACGTGAAGGTCAAGCTGCCAGCTGGATTGTGCCGACAGCAGATGACGGGAAGGATAGGCGAACATCAGGGCGATGGTCAGCGCCGCAAAAGGCAGAATCACCAGGCCGAGATTTTCCAGGGGGCGTTTCAGCGAGGCCAGCAGCAACAGGCTGGCGGTAAGCAGGCCGATCAGCGAAGCAGCATTGAAAATGCCGATATTCAGTCCGGACTTTGAGATCAGCAGCGGGTAAAGCGCGCCGGCATGCAACACCACGGCGGCGAAGCCGATGCCGAGTACGCTCGGGCGTCCCAAACCGGGCAGCCGGACATATCCTGCCAGGCGGAGTGCCAGCAGGCCGGTGGCGGAAAGGTAAAGAAGGATCGCCAGGATGCCGATAAGGTGCGTGTGCATGCTATCTCTCAAAAGTGAGTCCGTTGGGCAGGATAATGAGAACCTCATTTGACTGCAATAAGCACCCGGTTGCGGAATAGCGATTTAACTTGTGAACCAGTGGGTGGATATCGGCATTTCTGGCTGGCAGCCTGAGGCATGATCTGCGACCATGGACCAACGAAAGACCGGAATTTGTTATGCAATTAAGGATATTGGGGTGCAGTGGAGGCATTGGGGGGACGCTGCGCACCACCTGTTATCAGCTGGATGACGACATTCTGATCGACGCCGGAACCGGCGCCGGTGATCTGTCGCTCGAGCAAATGCGGGGCATTGTCATATCTTCCTGACCCATTCCCATCTGGATCATCTGGCCGGTCTGCCATTGATGGTGGATTCGATTTTCAGTGATTTACTGTCCGGCGGCACTCCGATCAGGGTTTATGCCCAGGCCGAAACCCTGGAAGCCTTGCGAACCCATCTGTTCAATTGGGTGTTGTGGCCGGACTTTTCGGTCCTGCCGACCCCCGAGCAACCGGTTGTGGAATTCCGGGCCATGCAGCCGGGAGAGTGTGTAGAGATCAATGGTCGCCAGGTGGAGATGGTAGCGGTGAATCATGTGGTGCCCGGGGTGGGTTACTGCATCTCGACGCCGGAGGGGGTGCTGGCTTTCAGTGGGGATACCACCACCAACGATACGCTGTGGGAGGCGCTCAACCGTTACCCGCGCCTAGATGCGCTGATCGTGGAATGTGCGTTTGGCGACCGGGACGAGGAGCTGTGCCAGAAAGCCTATCATTATTGTCCCCGCCTGCTGGCCGCCGATCTGGCCAAGCTGCGGCATCAGCCGGCAATCTATCTGACCCACCTGAAACCCGGCGCCGAAGACCGCATCGTCGAGCAGTGTCAGGCGCGGGTTTCCGGGCGGCGCCTGCGGCGTCTGTTCGGCGGTGACATAATCCAGTTATAATCCCGCTCTACCCAGTTATTCTGAATTATCGGGGTCAGGCCCATCCTCCGGGAATTTCAGTGGCTTTTTTATTGCCTGGTTTGCCCCCATTAATCATTTCCAGTGGATGTATGATCGATGTTTGAGAATCTGACCGACCGCCTGTCGGGGACCCTGAAGCGCCTGCGGGGCCAGGGCCGGCTGACCGAGGACAATATCAGGGAAACCCTGCGCGAAGTGCGCATGGCGCTGTTGGAGGCCGATGTCGCCCTGCCGGTGGTGAAAGACTTTATCGAGAAAGTCAAAAGCCGGGCCGTGGGGCAGGAAGTGCTGAAAAGCCTGACCCCCGGTCAGGCGCTGGTCAAGGTGGTCAACGAGGAACTGGTCGCCATGATGGGCGAGGTCAATGACGACCTCAAACTCAATGTGGCGCCGCCGGCGGTGATCCTGATGGCCGGTCTGCAGGGTTCGGGCAAGACCACCAGCACCGCCAAGCTGGCGCGTTTCCTGATCGAGAAACACAAAAAGAAAGTGCTGGTGGTGAGCTGTGACATCTATCGGCCGGCGGCTATCAAGCAATTGGAGACCCTGGCCGGGCAGGTGGGTGCGGAGTTCTTTCCCAGCACCACCGAGCAGTCACCGGTTGCTATCGCCACGGCGGCCTGGGAGCAGGCCAAACGGCTGCAGTTTGATGTATTGATCGTTGATACCGCGGGCCGCCTGCACATCGATGCCGACATGATGGACGAGATCCGCGCCCTGCACGACGTGCTGAACCCGGTTGAGACCCTGTTCGTGGTCGACAGTATGACCGGTCAGGACGCCGCCAATACCGCTAAGGCGTTTCATGATGCCCTGCCTCTGACCGGTGTTATTCTGACCAAGGCCGACGGTGATGCCCGCGGCGGCGCGGCTTTGTCGATCCGGCATATCACCGGCAAGCCGATCAAATTCATGGGTGTGGGGGAGAAGGTCGCGGCGCTGGAGCCGTTTTACCCGGACCGGATTGCTTCGCGTATTCTCGGCATGGGTGATGTGCTCAGCCTGGTGGAAGAGGCGGAGCAGAAGGTCGACAAGGAAAAGGTCGAGAAGCTGGCCGGCAAGCTGCAGAAAGGCAAACGCTTCGATCTGCTGGACTTTCGCGATCAGTTGGAACAGATGATGAATATGGGTGGGCTGAACAGCCTGATGGACAAGCTGCCGGGCATGGGGAACATCCCGCAGAACGTGAAAAGTCAGGTGAATGACCGGGAACTGGTCAAGATGGTGGCGATCATCAATTCCATGACCCCCGGTGAGCGCCGTCATCCGGATATCATCAAAGGGTCGCGGCGCAAGCGGATTGCACAGGGTTCGGGCACCCAGGTACAGGATGTGAACAAGTTGCTCAAGCAGTTCACCCAGATGCAGAAAATGATGAAAAAGATGTCCAAGGGTGG
>Ga0114931_10009831_pt1 | contig 11423 bp, 6 predicted proteins | sample 2SBtaG_FD_89579 | JGI IMG/M metagenome (GOLD analysis project Ga0114931, IMG submission 89579) | Deep subsurface microbial communities from Kolumbo volcano to uncover new lineages of life (NeLLi) - 2SBTROV14_V59a metaG | ecosystem: Environmental > Aquatic > Marine > Volcanic | place: Kolumbo...
ATTGCAATCCGGCGCTGAGTTATCCCCCGATGCACGCTACATCGACTGGTGGGACCGTGACAAACTCGCCTGGTTCTCCATGGATGTCAGGAAACACAAGATCGTCAACCTTACGGGAAACATATCAACTCCCATGCAAAATGAGTTGCATGACTGGCCATATAAACCTAATCCGTATGGTAGAGCCGGCTGGACTAAAAATGATAAGAGCTTTCTCGTTTATGATCGTTTTGATATTTGGGAACTCGATCCGACGGGTAAGAAATCACCACGAAAAATAACGGAAGGTGTAGGCAGACAGGATTCCATCCGTTTCAGGTATATACGTCTCGATCATGAAGAAAAAAGCATCGATCCATCCAAATCGATATTGCTTTCCGGCTTTAATATCAAAACAAAAGCGGATGGGTTCTATCGCGATATGATTAACGGTTCTCAAAAGCCCTCCCGACTTATTCTAAAAGACGAGTCGTTCTCAAGGCCTGTAAAAGCTAAGGATGACAACGAACTCCTCTTCACTAGCGAGACCTTCAGGGAATTTCCGGACCTTTGGGTATCAGATTTAAATTTTGATAATCTGCAGAGGATGTCCGATGTCAATCCACAGCAAAAGAATTTTCTATGGGGATCATCGGAACTTGTCCATTTTACTTCGATAGATGGTAAGCCATTGCAGGGAATTTTGTACAAACCAGCCGATTTCAACCCGCACAAGAAGTACCCGATGATCGTTTATTTCTATGAGCGTAATTCGGATTACCTGCACCGTTACTGGACACCGGCCCCCGGACGTTCGATCATTAATTTTTCGTTTTATGCCAGCCGGGGCTACCTGATTTTCGTGCCTGATATACCGTATAAAGTCGGCTATCCGGGACAAAGTGCATTGGATGCTGTTATGCCCGGAACACTCCATATCATCGATAAAGGTTTTGTTGATACTAAGAATATCGGCGTTCAGGGTCACAGCTGGGGCGGATACCAGGTGGCATACCTCGTTACACAGACCAATATGTTCAAAGCTGCCGAATCCGGTGCGCCCGTATCTGATATGATCAGCGCGTACGGGGGCATACGTTGGGGGTCCGGAATGAGCCGGGAATTCCAATATGAAAAGACGCAAAGCCGTATTGGCGGATCGCTTTGGGAATATCCGCTGAGATATATTGAAAATTCACCCGTCTACTGGGCCGATAAGATACAGACGCCTCTATTGATCCTTCACAATGATCATGACACGGCTGTACCATGGTACCAGGGCATCGAACTGTTCCTTGCGTTACGACGCCTGCACAAACCGACGTGGCTGCTCAACTACAACGACGAGCCCCACTGGCCAACCAAGTACCAAAACCGGATGGATTTCACCACACGAATGCAACAGTTCTTCGATTATTATCTAAAAGGAGCACCTCCACCCGTGTGGCTGATCAAGGGAGTTCCTGCAATCGAAAAAGGAAAAACGCTGGGTCTAAAATTGATGGATAAGAAGTGATTCTTTGTTGCTGAAAATACAAAACCTCATATATCGATCGTCGCTTGTCCAGGCGTCCTCGCCTGGACACCCAGCGTTGCATATTATTCTGATAAAGCGAGCTAACTGGTCTTTCTTGGGCTAACATGAACTCGATATAATAAAATATCACAAACAAAACCCCTTTAAGTCATTCCAACGGACCGGGGGATTCTATCATGGCTGCAATCCCGGCACTTGCCCATTATTATTTTTAGCATTTCTGGACAGTTTAGATTTCTCCACAAGGTCGAAATGACACATAGAATTATTTTATTTGCTAAAAACATTTATTACAACCACACATTAATCTATTGCAACGGCGGCCACACAGCCAGCGCTATTTCTCTTTTCTGGCTGGTGTCGACAGCCGTATAGAAGTGGAAATATCGTTTTGGCGTGATATAAATAAATGGCTTACCGGCGTGTAGTGCATCAAAAGAGCCCGGTGATCCGATATCCAGCACGGGATTACCACTGTATATTTTCCATCCGAGCGGGAAATGTTTCGTGTCGGTCATAGCAAGCCCGTCCCTGGAGTTTTTGCCATCCCAACTGTAATAGGCCATGTACCAGGTATCACCGATTTTATACACAGACGGATCACCGGCACGCCCGCGGGCATCCCATTTCCCTTTTTCTCCACTGCCTGAGACAATCGGTGAGTTTTTGTCATCTACTTTCCAGTGAAGCAGATCCTTAGAGGTAGCGTAGCCAATACGTTCCTCGTTCGATCCATCTACCACCCCGGAAGCATTGAAAAACAGGTAATAGGTGTCGCCCTTCTTCACGATGTTTGGATGCCATATGGCATACGCCCGCCATCCATTACCTTCAGGTCTGATAATTGGATTACCGCTGTACCTTTTCCAATGTTTCATGTCGGTGCTGAGAGCGACGTTCAGGGTCTTGTTTCCCTTTTCATATCCGCTTTCCGTCAATCCAAAATAAAACAGGTACCAGGTTCCATTCTCGTACCACATCAGTGGTCCGGATGTTCCGGTTTCATCAGGTGTTCCTTCCTTTCCACTCGGACCAAACAATGGATTATCCGGGCTCTTGGTCCAGTGAACCAAGTCATTGCTCCAGGCTAACCCGATATGTGGATTTGATACCGACTCATACCCCGTCTTGTTTGGTGACGTCAACGCGTAGCCGGTATACACCAATCCGTATCGCTTACTGACACTATCGTACCAAACGGATGGTGATTCCACCATGCCGCCGTCCCAGGCTTTAGGATCACCTTTATGAATCACAATCCCGACTTTACTCAACCGGGCTCCAGGTGGAACCGTAGTGGAGTCACCTGGCATTGATTTATTTTGATCAGCATTCTTACCGCAATTAGTCAGGGTAAATATTGTTAGCACAGACATACCTATAACAACACTTACAAATCCTGACAGATGGATGGTTTTGGTCATTTTCGGATCGTTTTGTTGAGTTGAGTTTTATCAATTCCCCGGCTTCTTTATAACCGCAGAGAGGGCGATAAGATCGCAAAGTCTTGTACCTCTTTGCGATCTTGGCGGTTACTAATCCTCCAGCCAGTGGTTCAAATTCTGCTTGACAAAAGAGTCGTCATTCAGATGAGGATAAGCATTGTATACCCTATCAATTTCCTCTTTTTGTCCGGGAGAAAGCCTCAGGTCCGGGTCCAGGCAACGAATACTCTGCATCAGTCCCTGCCGGCGCAGCACTTCATGAATTCCCGGGATACTGCCTTTGAAATGATGTTTTGTATCAAAAAAAGCCGAGTTTGAATCCGTGATTTCTGCGGCAAGCGTAAGCCATTCTTTGGGGATATCCTGTCCGGAATCCCTCCACTTTTTGACATCCTCCAAAAGCTGGACTGCCTTCTCTGTCCATACGGCCCAGTGTCCCAGCAGTCCCCCGTTAATGATCTTTTTCCGATCACCATGGGTTGTATGAATCCGGTACTCGGTTAACAAATCCATGAGGATATTATCATCATTGCCGGTAAACAAGATGATATCATCTTCCCTGCCTGCATCACAAACCGCCCGGACAACTTCATGTGTGTAATACCGGTTGAACGGAGCAATCTTGATTGCGAACGCATTCTCGATTTCTACAAATTCACGCCAAAAGGCATAGTCCAAAACACGACCGCCGACGGCCGGCTGCAGGTAAAAACCGACAAGCGGGATGATTTCTGAGATAGCCTGACAATGCCTGATAATCTGTGGGTTTTCTGCATCGGCAAAAGAAGTCAGGCTGAGCAAACCCGCATGATAACCTGATTCACTGGCAAATGTTGCTTCCGAAACTGCCTGGTCTGTTTTTCCACAGATTCCGGCTATTTTCAAAATCTCTTTATTTTGCTTCCGGCACTCATCGTCAATAACCTCTGAAGCAAAATTCAAAACCGGTTTGAAAAGAGCGATATCCGGATCCCGAATTTCAAATTGGGTACTGTGTACTCCCACCGCAATACCACCAACGCCAGCATCCAGGTAATAGCGAAGAATTGCCTTTTGATTCCGCTCGTCGATGTTGCGCTCATCATTAAGTGCTAACGGCATGGCCGGGATTACAACACCATCCCTCACCTTTTTTTCTAATGATTTTGAGATGTTCGACTGCTTCATGATCAATATTTCCCATCGTTAACTTCAAAGTGGGTCGGCTTGCCAATGGAATACCCGCCTTCTTTAATCCACTCAGCAGTCCATTCGATCATGGTTTCCAGCGCAACGTTCGGATAGCCGAACAACCCGATTGATTTTGACGGGTTGCTCAGATAATTCAGATCACCCGTTTCACCTGTGAATTTCACTTTCTTGCTAAACAGCTTTCCAAAGCGTTCGGCGACATCTTTCGTCGATACAATATCGGGTCCGGTCACATTCAGGATATTTGCCGGAGCTGTACACTGATCCAGACATAAAAGCGCCCGGTTATTCACGTCTCCCTGCCAGATGCAGTTGAAGTATCCAACGGTAATATCCACAGGCTCATCATTATAAACGCTGGATGCGATATCAAAAAGAACTCCGTACCGCAAATCAATGGCGTAGTTCAGTCTGAACAGACACACTTTTGTACCGAATGTCTCGCTATAGTGTTCGAATACACGCTCCCGCCCCAGACAGCTTTGTGCGTATTCACCAACCGGATCGGTCGGATCGTCTTCAGTCGATCCTCCCTCATTGGCTGATATCAAAGGATAAACACATCCTGTAGAGAAAGCGACGATCCGGCTGTTCTTGTATCGTTCTGCCACGATTCCTGGAACATTTACATTCATGACCCACGTCAGGCCTTTTTTGTCGGACGTACCAAATTTACGCCCGGCCATAAAAATGACATTCTCGACATCCGGCAATTTTGCTACGCTTCCATAATCCGACAAATCACAGGCTATGGTTTCGATTCCATATTCCTCAAGCTGCCGGCGCGCCGTTTCATCGCTAAAACGAGACACGCCTATCACCTTTTTCTTTACGCCCGATTCCCGAATGGCTCTGATGGCAGTCATTGCCAAAGACACTCCTATTTTTCCTCCAACACCAAGAATAATGATATCGCCCTTCAATGACTTCATCATCCCGGTTGTCTCAGGTGATGGCTTGGATAATTTCTCTATCAGTGATTCTTCTGTCATGATCTTTTCCTAATCATTAAACGGCATGGGTAGTCTAAAGATAATTCCTGAAACTTCTGAACTTCTCATCTTCCCATGTTACTTGAGTTATAATGGATTTACATCCTCGCAAGCCATTTTTCTATTACGGATATCCCCTTAAAAAATGAAGAAATAATTCATCTTCATTAAAATCATGCTACTTCCGGGAGCAACTATTTATTCTTCTTTATTATATTGTCCGAAGGTGATCAGCCGTACCAAAGTCTCAAGGGTTATCTACTCGAACTGGTTACTCAGATAAATTTATGAACATTTGTTCATTAATGAAATTTTTATACGTTATACTTAACAACCGGAGAATTCATATGCAGAAATGCTATCGTAAGTATCATTTATTACTGCTCTTACTGCTTCTTATAGCTTTTCCGGCACACGGCCAGGAAAAAGCAGATATAAGCGGTGAATGGAGTTTAATTCCAGAATCAAGCTCGCAGCTTCTTCTTTATCACACCGCATCGCTGAAAGTGGAATTAGATGGGTCGTATGTTAAAATCATTCAACAATGGGGAAAACGCTTTGCCAAGATAGATTCTCTCTACTTGTCGACCGACGGCAGCGTCAACCTGGTTCCTGTTGATAATCGTGTTTGGCCAACCCAGGTGTTTATGGGTGTTTCCATGATTCCGGGATCCAGGGAAAAGGTTACCGCAAAATGGATCAAAAAAAATCACTCAATAAAGATTGAAGAAACCTATCCGGTACTCGTCTCCCAGGGACGAACGGACGTGCACAGCACCAGTACATATACGCTCTCTCCGGACGGGCAAACGTTGACTCTCAAGATCCAGAGGGAGACACGTCCGAATGATACACTCAGCTTTGTATTTGGTCGTGCCGGTGCGCATCACGGCTATTACATGACACTGCAGGATAACTGGCAAATTGATGGCCTGTTGCCGCAGAATGCGTTCCTGATCAGCTTACAGGGAATCGCTAATACAAACGACCCACACCTGTATTTCATCTATCCCGACGATTGGGATTTCCGGTTTTCACCGGCTGTTTTCAACTTTTACCGGAACAAACTGGGATACACCTTCACAAAACTCACCGGGGTCGATGAAGCTCTCAAGACCTTCAAGAAATATGTAAAGGGATATATCGTCTGGGATCCGGACGTCAGAACATCCCTTGATGTAGCCTTCACACTCGCCGGTCTGGAAAAAGCAGTCGTTGTGAGTCCCGATATGATTCCTATGGTAAAAAAAGCCGGACTCAAGCAAGTCGCCGACTTCCGTGGCACTTTCAAAGGGATGAATGATGCACAGATTTTCAGTTGGGCCTTCGACAAGTACTGGGAGCGCTGTAACAAACAATATGTCATCTGGATGGGAGGCCAGAGCGGTAACGTAATGAAACCCGGCATCGCCGATTTTGGCATCTCGAAAGGATCCTTCTTTGCTGACCTTTCGACCGTTCCCAAAGATACGGCCGAATACGCCATGTCGAACAAGATCTTCAGCCATATGAAACCGCTGTCGATGGTCATGGGATGGCATAATTACTCAAAGGACCTCGAGCGAAACTATGTTCACCTCACCTCCCATTATGCATTGCGTGTAGAGGGATTAAACACATTCCCGAACCTCAGCTTTACGAGCCGCACACCACCGTCTCCCGGTTTCAAGTTCAAAAATCACCACAATGTGGTACCCGGCAAGACATACACACCTAAGAAGAAAGTCTATATCGCATGCATTCAAACCGATGGTCTCGGACTGGGTGCGTGGACAAAACCGGGTCGTGGTTCCATGCCGTATGCCTGGGAGGTCACCATCAACTGGCAGTGGATGGCTCCGACGATGCTTGAATACTACTACAGCACCGCTACGGACAACGATCTGTTCATCGGTGCGCTGTCCGGGCCGGGTTACATGTATCCCAAAGCGATACCGAAAAAATATTTACCTGCTGTCATTAGCAAAGCTGACGACCTGATGAAGAAGCTCGACCTGAATATCTTCGAGACGATGGATTATTCAGAGGGTTCAACCGTAACCGGAAACACCGAGATTCCGAAGTACATCGTTGATGCATACTACAAATACATGCCCGATGCCATCGGCTTTGTCAATGGTTATGCACCGGCTTATACCTTTCAGTCGAAAGACGGCAGGCCGTTCGTTTCATACGATTACTATCTCGATGAGCACAGACCTGCTGACGAGGCGGTCAAGGACCTAAAAGAACTCGCCAATCTCAACAAACAACGTCCTTATTTCTTGCTTATCCACGTTCGGGAATGGAATAACATCGATCGCGTAAAATCTATTCTCGATCAACTCGGACCCGATTTTGAAGTCGTTCCGCTTGATGTCTTCCTGAAAATGGCCGGACAACAGCCAACCTTCAAAACCAGGTTTATGGACACCAACAATTCCAAATAATGATTAAGGCTCCACTGAGGTTTCTATCAGTGGAGCCTTTTTAATCTCTGAAGCCAACTTATGCACAACCACCGGTCATATTTGATCCTTTTGCTCGGAGTCTTACTATTTCCGGCAATCGTGATAGCACAAAATCAGGCTGGTTTATCCGGCCATTGGGAAGTCGTACCGGACAAGAGTACCGAAATCCCGCTTTATGGAACTCTTTCGATCACAATCGAGCAGAGTGGCAAAAATGTTTCCATTGTACAGCAATGGGGAGAAAGCCGCAGACATATTGAAAAAATGGATCTAAAGACCGGTGGGAGCGTCAATAAAATCCCGGTCGGGGACAGAGTGTGGCCGACCAATGTGTTCATGGGGTTATCGAAAATTCCGGGTTCGTACGAACAGATGAAGGCGTATTGGAAAGATCCCGGTAATGTTCTTGAAGTTCATGAGCAGTACGACCTAAAATCGTCACAAGGTAACACAAGGATTACAGCTCAGAACACATATGCTGTCTCAGATGGTGGTCAAACACTGACGCTTACTATTAACCGGTCAACCCATCACGGGAATCCAATCACCTATGAATTACATCGCGCGGGAACAAGGCTGGCATATTATATGGATTTGAAGGACAACTGGGATATCACCGGTAGTCTGCCTGAAAATGCCTTCCTGATCAGCCTACAGGGTGTTGTTAACACGTCCGGACCCAAATTGTACTTTAAATATCCCAAAGACTGGCCTTTCACATTCACCAGTTCAGTCAAGGATTTCTATTCCAAATCATACGGCTTCAACTTCAAACAACTTGCTACCGTCAAACAGGCGATGGATTCACTCCACTCTTATGTAAACGGTTATATCGTTTGGGACAAATCGGTACGGACATCTCTGATTGTTGCCTTTACAGTAGCTGGACTCGAGAAAGCCGTGATCGTCTCCCAGGATATGATTCCCTTGATGAAATCATACGGATTACATGAAGTAGCTGACTTTCGCGGCAAATTCGATGGAATGACCGATGCGCAGATTACGAAGTGGGCCTATGATAAATACGGGGATCGCTGCAACAAGAAGATCATCGTGTGGATGGGCGGCGTTAACGGCAACCAGATGCAGCCCGGAATTGCCGACTTCGGTATCTATGAACACGCCTTTTTCACGAATTTATCAACCGTACCAAAGGATACTGCCGAGTACCGTCTTACCAATGAAATATTGAGCAAGCAGGAACCGCTTTCCATTTGTATCGGCTGGCACGATTACTATAAAGACCTGGAGCGTGATTTCGTAAAACTCATGTCTCATTATGCCATTCGGGTGATTGGTCTGAACACTCTTCCCAATATGAGCTTCAGCACACAAATGAAGACGACACCCGGTTTCAAGTTCAAGAACCATCATAATATCGAACCCGGGAAGAAATATGTACCTGAGAAAAAAGTGTACATCACCTGTGTGCAGACAGACGGACTTGGTTTGGGGGCCTGGCTAAAACCGGGACGTGGAAAAATCCCGTATGCCTGGGAAGTGTCGATGAATTATTACTGGCTTGCCCCGGCGATGCTGGAGTATTTTTATACCCAAGCCACGCCAAATGATTTCTTCATTGGATCATTGTCCGGTCCCGGATATATGTATCCCAAAGCCATCCCCAAAAAATATCTCCCGAAAGTTATTGCTTTGGCAGACGACCTGATGCATAAGCTTGACCTAAACGTATTCGAGGTCATGGATTATTCTGAGGGTGCCACCGTGGAGGGAAACACCGAACTTCCTGAACGTATCGTCGAAACGTACTACAAGGAAATGCCCGATGCCATCGGGTTCCTGAATGGTTATGCACCGGCCCACACTTTTGCAGTGAAAAATGGCCGGCCTTTCATTTCATACGACTATTACCTTTCTCCATCCAGATCTCAAAGCGAAGCAGTTGGGGATCTTGAAGAATTAAGTTCCATTAATTCTCAAAGACCCTATTTCCTGCTCATGCATGTGCGGGAATCAAGCGATATAGAGCGAGTAAGGGGCATTTTGAACAAACTTGGACCTAATTTTGAGCTCGTTCCACTGGACATTTTTTTAAAAATGGCCGGAAATCAACCAACATTCAAAAGTAATTTTCTCTCTGAATAATTATACTAACTATGGAAACACCAGAATCGAGAATTAATACGAATAGTAATCGGAACGCGAAAAAAGGGTACATAATGGAAAAAGGAATAGGTGTATTAGAACTTGTAGATCGCCTGCGAAGATGTGCCTATATCGAAAAGATGTCGATTAAGCATCTGTCCGGGTGGTTTATTGCCGCTCCTACATATGAGTATAAACACACCTTTGGATATCATGCATGGAACCATGCCGAACATGTCGATTGGATCCTTAACCGTCTTGAATTATTACGCGGCGGACATTCGGGGGCCAATGTCGATCCTTTACTCGAACAATGGTTATCAGTTTTTCTTGATGCACCTAATCAATACGCATTTATACGCGGTTCATACCTCGTATTAAAGAAGTCCCTCCTGGATTTCTATCGCGAGACACTGGAACGATGTGATACGGCAGCTAATGCACTGGATGTACACCTTATAAAGCGTATCATCCCAGAAATTCAGGAACAGATTAAATGGGCCAATGGCGTACTTGAGCAGGACCCCGATCCCAAAACGTCAGCAAAATGGGAACAATCGCTAAAAGAAGCACTTAGTGACATGGGGGGTATATTGGTCAGGACCGTTCATGCATCCGGTGAGACCCAAACTTTTAAACTACGAAAACCGTTTCTCCTTCCGAACGAGATCATATTCGACGATCGAATTCAAAACAAGCCTATTACACCTCACGAACAGAAGCTCAAGATGTCATTTGAAGATGCTGTCGTTGAGCAATTCCGGGTCTTTTTCAATGAAGTGTATGCGGCAGCGATGGCCGCGACGATCATTTTTGAATCGTTTGATAAAAATATCCCCTGGGGATTCATTCGCGACATTACCCGACAGTTTTGGGATGAAACAAGACATTCCCAGTTTGGGGACATTCGTCTTAAAGAGCTTGGCCTTAAACCGGATCGTTGCAACCAGACGTTGTTCAAGTACAGCCTGGCTATGCCGCTTGTCAATCGCCTTTGTTACCTCACTATGATGCTCGAGCCGCATTTCATGCCGCGTAAAAAGCCACGCTTCAACGAATACATGGAAGCTGGTGATGTACGGTCTATGCTCTTCGCAGATCATGATTGGTCCGATGAGATCAACCATGTAAAGCACGGGAAGTTCTGGCTGGATGAACTGCTCAAGGACGACGCCCGTGATATTGATGTCCTTAAGGAAGAAACTCAAAAAATCATAGATCGAATTGAGGGTAAACATGTAGATGAAATGTCACCGTTCTGATAATCATTTACTAATACAGAGCCACATCTCTTGCTTTACCTTCAGAATTCTAACGTAAAGGTATCAATCCTTGATCCCGGGTCTCCGGACGATATAGAGCGATTCGGTCCCCGGTTTTGCACGGGGGCCTATGTTTACCAGGTGGAAAAAGAGGGTATCGGACCTCTCCTTGCCGGTCCTTATTATCCCGATGACTTTCCACCTGTTTCCGACGGTCAGGGTTTGCCGGAAGTATTTCAGCCAACATTCCTGGATGATAACACTCATGATGGCGACGCGACACTGATCATTGGGGTGGGCAAAGTGGCCTACAACCATGATATCCATGTCATGAGGAAGAGAGAAAGCGTGATCAGTTTTTGTGACTGGGAAGTTGAGGCTACGAACCGATCGGTACTCATGGTTACTAACCAGGAATTTGGCCAACGCTCGTTTCACCTCATTCGCAGCGTCACTCTGGA
>Ga0114931_10009832_pt1 | contig 11423 bp, 8 predicted proteins | sample 2SBtaG_FD_89579 | JGI IMG/M metagenome (GOLD analysis project Ga0114931, IMG submission 89579) | Deep subsurface microbial communities from Kolumbo volcano to uncover new lineages of life (NeLLi) - 2SBTROV14_V59a metaG | ecosystem: Environmental > Aquatic > Marine > Volcanic | place: Kolumbo...
AACGAAACTTTCAATTCCATAAGGACTTGGTGAATAATTATTTTCAAATCTCATGAGGAAATCTGGCGCTTGCGCTGATGCATAATAATCAGAATTATTTAAGTGTTCAAGAAGATTTGTTGTGTCATTGGTCGATGATACAAAATATGATTTGTTGAATTCCCGAACCGTATTGGGAACTTTGCCTTCTGTAAATGAACTATAAAGAGGGTCCCTTAAATCAGCTATTGGGACATCCGTAGAATACTGTTTTGTAAACGTCCACGATGCAAGATGATTTGAATCATTTATTACTATCAGAGCAGTCATCCCTACATTTATGTGCCATGGATCGTTTTGGGTAAGAGTTATGTTTGTTACGTTTATTGAAGTTTCAAAACCCATATCATTAGATATAGACATAACTTTGGTGATATATGTTTCAAAGGATGATTCGTTCATTATTTGTGATGCACTTCCATTTACTGTGCCATAATAAAATGTTTCCTTAAAAGATTCTTCAGTGTTGTTTAGAAATTTTCCCGTTGTTGCAATACTGTCTTCAAGTGCAATCATCGTTCTAAAAGCAGTAATGTGTGTTGCTCTTGAAATATCCTGGTCAAATCCTTTTATGAAATCATCCATTAGGTGGATTCGTGCTGACTGTGCATCCTGTTTGTCTTGGTGTTTGTACGAATATGCTGTTAGATAAACTATTAGAATTATTGAAATTAATATGCTTGCAGTCAGAAGATACGCAAATCCTTTTTTTCCAAGTCTTTTTTTGTGACTCCTTAAATTTTTATTTTCCGATTTCATTTTTTTAGTTGTAAAGATTTATTTTTATTATTGAAGGACCCCAAAGATATGGAACATTTCCTATTGTTGTTGTGATTATCTCAAGGTCAAGGTTATTTATGTTTACAAGAATTTTTTTATTATTGTCATAGTCAAGGAGTTTGAGAAGAGAATAAACTGCTGCATCATATGAATCTGTCGAGTCATAAGAGACCAGAGTTGGAGTATAACTGCATGTTTTTGCTCCAGCATATGTCGATGGTATGGTGACATTACTTGTTGTCCCGTCTTCATATGCTATTTCCCATTTGCAACCTTCAAGCTTTTCATTTGTGCCAGTTCTCGATGTCGATGCATTAATCAGCAAGGTGTAAATTAATGAATTATTCATTGAACAGTTGCTGTCATTTAAAGGGGTGCTTCCTTGAGTAATGCTAATATTGTTAGTTTGACCAGGTATAAGGTATGCTGAAGGTATTGTGACTCTAAAAGGGTCACCCAGTATGCTGTAATTCTCTGAGTACTCTGATAAATTATACACTTTATTGCCGTTCACAAAAACTGTTTTTGTCCAATCATTTCCTGAAAATATTGCGACATGTGCATCAAGCACAGTGGTTTGGGCAGGAATGTCAATTTGTCCGTTACATGCAAACTGTTGAGAATTCATAACAATATCTATTTTATTTTGTTCGTCAGATATTATCGGAGTGTAATATAAATCCATGTAGGAGCCAAAAAGAAGATGTGTTGTTGAATAATTACCTTGGATGTTTACAGTCTGAGATGAATAATTTGCTGAAAGCAAAACATCATTTGAAATATTTTTGTATATGTCTGCAAGTTCAGAAACATTTGATGCATCATAATACAATGAAGTATTGCACGCAATTTGTTTCATAGTATCTGTGCCTGATTGACTCATTGCATCACCGAATCCTATTGCGTAAACAGTTATGTTATTGTTGCAAGCTTCCTGAGCAGAAGTTATTGCATCGTTTTTTGACTGAGTGTAAGGAGAACTTTCAAATGTTCCAGAATAGTCATGCAGACCTCCGCTACAATATGCTGTTGGCTCTCCATCACTTAAGAATATGAGAAAATTCTTTGTATTATTTTCTGTCAGCAAATCTCTTGCTCTGTTTAGTCCGCAACAGCTACAGGTTCCACCATTAGCAGTGTAAGTATCTATTTCGCTTTTTAGAACCTCTTTTTGATTAGTTAAATTTGTAGGGGTATTTGCATTTGATGAAAAGTCATCAAGGCCTATTTTGTGTTGTGTTGATTGATTGAGTACTGTATCTACAAAAATCTTGTCTGCTTGTTTTGCTAAGTCCATTTTTGTATCAGTGCATACTTGTTGCGTTTGGTTTGATACGACGTGATTTCTTGTACTGCTTGAACCAGTATTACATTCATCAGCTAAACAAGTTCCTGTGTATGGGCAGCTTGTACTAAACCACCAGAACCAGAATTTGAAATCATAGGAACAATATTCTTGCGTGGTGTTTTGATAGATTGCACAATCATTCATGCTTCCAGATACATCTGTTACTAAAAATGAATCCGCAGGGAGTCCATCAGTAACTATTGTTACATTTGTTATATTCGTTATTCCCATTCTTAAGGGTATCTCTGTAGGTGCAAGCACTGTGCTGTTTCTTGTAATCAGAATATTCTGTGTTATGTTGCTACCTTGAGCAGTAAATATGGTTTCATTTCCAAGAGTCATATATGTTCCATAAATATTATCAAATGAAACATTCAAGAACCAATCAGTAATTAATCCCTGTGCAGATATTGAATCATAAATATTTATCAGGCCATCAATACTTGGGAATGTATATCGTTTATAATTCAGGGACCCTGATTGAAGAAGATTATCTGTTGTGTATGTTGTCTTTAAATATCCTCCTGCAACATATGATTCATTCAATGTTGAGATAAATTTGAGACTAATATTATTTTCTCCAGATTGAAATTCAGAAGAACAAACATCAAGGGTCCAAGTGTCAACAGAACTACCGGTTCCTGTAAATAAACCATTACATTGCATATTATTTATGTAGAGATAAAACTTACCTGGAGTTTCTATTGTAAGCTCTGAACTCACCAATCTCGACGAATTAAAGTCTGATGGAAGCGTCATGAATTCAGTTATATTTCCCTGACCAATAAACCCTCCAAAATATGCGTATGTTGATGTTTTTTTATTCTGTATTTTTTTAAGATATGCTGATGAACTAAAACCAGACACAGGATTTCCTTTTGAAAATCCTGTAATCATTCTCATGGTTGAAAAAACATTTTCAGTATTGTTTAAGCCTTGGGAATATATTGTATCGTTCTCAATACTTACGCTCATCCCTTTTAGCTTTGAGATGTTAAAGTTATTTACAGATTCAAATAAACTCTGAGCTTTTGAACTTTCATTTAATGCCCAGTATTCTCCTATTTGTTCAAGAACTGTTTTGTTAAGGTTAGTTATGTTGCCGTTAATATAATCCTGTTCAACTACGGAGCTGTTTACTTCGTTCAATCTCAGAGTTCCGAGAGCATTTAAAATATCCTGTGATGCAAATGTTTTATGTTCAGTTCTCGGCTGATAGAATGAAGTCTGAAGAAGCATGATTGCTACTCCTGCAATGAGCATACCTGCTAGAAATCCATCAAGGGTATAGTATACTCCTTTCTTTTTTGTCTTTTTGGACGCATTATTTTTTGTATTCATTTTTTTTATTTTAAATCCATGAATAAATAGTCATTTGAATTATTGATGAATTGTATATGATGTATCTATCAGTTCTTACAATGTTTTCTGCATTAAGAGTATTTGTTTGTGGTTTACAGTTGCTATCGACACTAATATCAAATCCGTGCACACAGGACGTCAGGTTTAAAATGCCATTCGCATCACTAAATGCGAACGCATAATTTGCATTTGTGTGAAAGAAAACTTTTGTGGCTTCATAATCTGTTGTATCATATCTTTGAAGTTTGCTGAGATTAAGGCGATAGTTATCAACAATTCCTGGGACCACAACAGTTGTTTCGTTCCAGTCTGAGGGATATCCAGGGCTTATAAGTGATCTTGATATGAATGTGTTATCTTTGTATAGCTTATCAAATGTTTGTGAAGGTGCATTTCCAATTATTAGATTCAGCGCGAGTGTGAGCATAAGTAAGAATATTATAAATCCAGTTATAAAATCGAGTGTTAGTACTTGTGCTTTTTTTGGTTTCATTTTTTTATCCTGTATTTATCACATTTATTGTTTCATTAGTTTTTGAAATAATATTAACTCCAAGACCTATGTCTCCGCTGAGCTGAGGCACCTCATAATATACTTCTTGATTTTCAAATTTAAATGAGAGATAACCTGTGTTTTTTGTTGTGTTGCCGTATCCCAGATTTATATTTATGCCATTAACAGTTCCAGGAATATAAATTTCTCTTCGGTATCCATCCTGAACCTCTGATGCAATCAGGAGCTCCTGCTGAACTGTTCGGCCTATATCCTGAATTTCAGAATATGTTTTTTCAAGTTTTTTACCAGAAGAATAAATGCCTAAAGCTGCAACCATTGTTAAAAGAATTAGAAACCCAATTATCGTAAGTGAAAGAAATTCTATTGCTACTTGTGATTTTCTTCTCATTTTTTAAGGCGATAGTGCTTTTTTTGTAAACGCTTCTGCGATTTTAAATAAAGTTAAGTGTCAGCTATGTTTATGCTGTTTCCTTCAGCTTTTATTACAATTTTGTGAGGTCCTGACTCTTTTCTAAGACTTCCCGTTAAATTAGTAACAGCTTCTTTTACTAGGTTATAATTTGTCTCACCGAGAGACACATTAAACCTGAGAACGGTTTGATAAATATCAATTCCTGTTATTCCTTCAGGAAATGTGACCCTGATAGTTTTTTGAGTTGGCGGACCCATGTAGTAAACTTCTTCAGCAGTATCTGTTATTGTTGAACTTGCTTTTTCAACCTGAGCATTTACAACTTGTTGCTTAAGATTGTTGCTTTGCGTCATGTAGATAACAATCATGGGCATTATCATAAGAAATGCTACAGAGAATACTGCCATGTATTCCATTGCTATTTGAGCTCTTTTTCTCATTTAAACCTCTTTTTTTGCTATGAGGGGAATCTATCTCTTTTTTTCACCTATTTATGTCTCTTCCCCAATGAAGTTTTATTATTTATGCTTATTATTATATGTTTGTATTCTGGGTTAATATTGTATAGCTCATTTTTTTAGTTTTTAATACTATTTGACTTGCCTCAGAATTTATTTTTTATTTCCTGCGCAGATTTAAGTTTATACTCATGATTAAAAAAGAAAAACGAAACATTTATAAAGTGTTTTTACGAGGGGTGATAAATAGCGTAATAGACGCTAGTTTTATTATTAAATAATAGAATTGAGGTGATTACATGAAAAAGAAAGGACAGGCAGCCATGGAGTTCTTAATGACTTATGGTTGGGCTATATTAGCAGTATTGGTTGTACTAGGAGCACTTTATGCACTTGACGTATTCAACCTAAAAGGAAAAACGCCGCAAACAGCAACTTTCCCAGCACCGTTTCCGAATGTGGACCAGCAAGCATTGGTAAGCACAGCAGGAACAGTACAGGTAGCACTGATTAACCAGAAGGGATCTACGGTTTCTATTCCATTGACTGGAACAGCATCGCCTAAATCTGGAACATCGTGTGCAGCGACGCCAACAATAACAGGTTCATACATAAATGGAACGACATTCTCAGCTGGAACAAACATATCAAACGGCCAGAAATTCCTATTAACATGGGCTTGCGGAACAACAGGCACAGCAGGGGATTCATTCTCTTCAGACTTGTCGTTTTACTACACGAACACAGAAACAGGTCAGACATTCCTACAGACAGGAACTGTACATGGAAGATACCAGTAAGTGCTGAATATCTGAAATATTGATTTTTTTTCTTTTTTTCTTACTTATTCTTTACATTTGTTTGTGCGAGTGCTACGTTGTTCTATGAGCTTTGCCTTGAAGTAATGTTGAAATATTTTCATTTTGCAAAGTAAAATATAGGGCAAATATTGATTAAAGTTTCTTGCAGGAGGCAAAAATAACTATTCGCAACAGTCTAAAAGACGTATGATTAGAACAAGCCCCAAAAGCATAAAATTTAAAATGTACTTCCTTTTCTCAATATGATAAAAATCAGAATTATGAGGTTGTTGCAATGAGCAAGAAAAACAAGAACAAGCCAAAAAAGGTTAGCGTAAAGAAAGAAAGATATTCAAAATTCCACAAAGAAAAACCAGGAACTCTGGACATTTCGATGCCTGACTTGTCAGAAGAGCAAACAAGACAGAGAAAAGAAAACGAAACAAAGATTGATAAGTTCCTAAGATTCAACAAGAACGCTCCTGTAAAGGAAGTAGTTGAAAGAAGAGCTAAGAGCAAAAGATAAATTTTCTTTATTTTTTAACATTCTATTTTATTCTATTTCTATAATTTTTATTGCAATTTCAAGTTTTTGCTTAAAAGTATTGCTAGCGCGAAGATGAATATTTGATGAAATTGATGGATACAGAACATCCTAAAAATAAAGAAAAATTGAAAAAGTGGAAAAAGAATAGCGGGGAAAGGATTTGAACCTTCGACCTATGGGTTATGAGCCCATCGGGCACTCCTGATTGGACAAATTGTAATGGATATTGCAATTTTCTGCCCTACCCCGCTATAATAACAAAAGAAAGGCGTTTCGTTTATAAACTTTTTTGAAAAGTAGTCAACGACAAATGTAAGTCATGTTGTTATTTGTTGGCTATATTGAGAGCGACATACAATTTTTATCCCTTAGTCATGTCGTGACTAAAGGCATTTTTTATTTCTTTATCTTTGCATAAAAATTAAGAAGTGTTCTTGCAACTGTTACTACTTCTGATTTCTTTGCCAGTTTTCCTAAAGCATAATCTGCCGCTTTGTGGTGCTTTACAAGTGTATCTAAAAAACTATCGGAAGCATTATTCAGGTCAGATTTGATTTCTTCTTCATGTCTTATGAACCTGTGTGTATTATTTTCATACTTGTGTCTTACAAGTTCGAATTTTCCTGAATCTATGTATTCCTTTGTGTTTTTGTAAAGAGATTCTGAATTGTGAAGAGATACTAATATTATGTTGCCCTTGTATTGTTCAATCCATTTCAGGTTCTTTATTGCTTTGTTTATGACACTCTCAGATTCATTTTCATTTTCAGAAATATATATGCCTACAGGTATTGTTTCGCTTTCAAGAATTCTTGCTGCAAGTATGTCAAACCGCCCTGCATCAAATCTGTTATTTTCAGGTATTAATGCGAGATTTCTATCTATGTGTTTCAGATTTGCACCTTTTCCACGAATAAGATACGTGTAGACACGATAGTAGTCCATTCAAGGAAAAGAGATTAATGCTTTATTATTTGTTTCACGTCAGATTCCGGATAGTTTTCGAGAGTATGTGTTGGTCAGAACGGACATAATTTTGTTTCTGTAACTCCATATTGCTTTTTTTGTAGAACTGAGTTAAGAATGAGTTTGACAGATTTTTATAAGAAAAGGACGCCCGGGGTGAGATTTGAACTCACGATCCCAAAGGGACAGGATATTTGTGGTATTGCTGGTAATCTAAAGCGTCAACGACACTTAGCAATCTTTCGCACAACTGGATTTTTCACTCCAAAATTGTTCTGCGCAATACCAGGCTATGCGACCCGGGCATAATGTATAGGACATCCCTTGTTTTTTTAAAGGTTTCCAAACTATAGTCAGCGACAAAAGTGAATCATATTGTTATTTATTGGCTATATTGAGAGCGACATACAATTTTTATCTCTTACTTATATCGTGAACTACTGTTACGAAGCAAAGTATATAAAGAAACAGAGAATAGTAACTCTATGAAATCTGGTTATTTTCATTTACTGCTTATTTTAACACTGTTAGCTATGATTCCTTCAGTATATTCAGCTGACCTTAACTCAGCATCAGCACTAACTATTGGAGCAAGCATAAAGACACCAGTCACATTTACAACAAAACGTGATTCAACGCTGGATTATCTGAAAGTTAATTATACTTGGCTTCCGATTGATGATTATAGACAAAGCACAATTTCTCTTGATACACATCCTCCTTCGATGATTAAAGATGGTGCTCTGATGTTTACAATAAATGATTTGAGCAAATTTGTCATGGCGGTCTCATTTAAAGTTAAAACTACATCTGAACCAGTTAAAGTAACAACGAAAGAACCATTTCCAATAAAGAATCTTGACCCTTCATTAATTGAATATACTAAGCCTACAGAACTTATAGATATTAATCCAGATATAAAAAATACTGCTTCAAAACTTGCTCTGGGAGAGGATGATGAGTATGAAGTTGTATTCAAAGTAGCTGATTGGGTAAATACAAATATCGAATATAATTTGAGTACGGTAACTTCAGAAGCATCGCTTCCAGCATCGTGGGTTTTGCAGAACAGATATGGTGTCTGTGATGAAATGTCAAATCTTTTCGTTGCAATGGTTCGTTCATTAGGAATTCCTGCAAGAGTTGTTTCTGGAATATCATACACGAACTCAGATTTATTCGCTCAACCTTGGGGAGCTCATGGATGGACAGAAGTGTACTTCCCTGATTATGACTGGGTTCCATTCGACCCTACATATGGTCAGTTTGGATTTATTGATGCAACGCATATTAAACTTGAAGAAGGTGTTGAGAGCAGAAAATTCAACACAAAATATTCTTGGAAAGGAAATAATGTTGATGTAAACTCAGGAACACAGCAAATCTCTGCAAGTGTAATCAGTGAAGCACCAAAGTCAAAAAGTAATATTAATATGAGAATTAATATGTTATCAAACAAAACGGCGTTTGGTTCCTACAACGTGGTTATGGCTGAAATAACTAATCTTAAAGATTATTATGTGGGAAAATCAGTTTCCTTAAGTGATACAGAAAGCACAAATTTGGTGAGTGAGAGAAGACAGGATTTTCTTTTAAAACCTCAGGAAACAAAAAAAGTTTACTGGATAATTCACATTGATAATGGGCTTAAAAAAAGTTATGTTTATACATTCCCAATATCAGTTTATACTTCTGACGGGGACGAAGCTAACACATCATTTACTGCACAGGACAATGGGGAATTTATAAGTGAAGATACCGCAGACACATACTCAATAAAACCGGACTATTTCAAAGCATCAGGATTGAAATTAGATTGTTCTTCTAAGAAAAATACTATTTATGAAAATGAAAATATGACTATTCATTGTTCACTGAATGCGGATGTTGTTGGAAATGCAAGAGTTTGCATTGATGGTTCAAATTGCATAGTTTTAACACCTAAAGAACAGGCCAAGTTCACACTTTCAAAAAAACCTTCAATATTAGGATTCCAAACATTGATTGTTCAGGCAAAACTTGCAGACAGACTCGCAGAGAACTTTCTAAGCGTAGATGTGCTAGATAATGCAACAATACTAATTGATAATTTAGAGTACTCTAATAATATGACTTATGAAGGTTCTCAAACATTAAAATTTTCATTAAGTAAAAATTCTTCAACTACACCATTAAATATTACAGCATCACTTAATGCGGATAATTTTGTTAAACAATGGAAAATGAATGGTCTTTATGACACACAATATTTCACAGTTCTTATTTCTGGAAACGAGCTTTCTGGAGTTAAAAATAAATTATTATTAAACATAGTTTACTTTGATAAAGTAGGAAAAAGATATGAGATAAATAAAGATATTAACATAGACTTAGAAAACCTTACATCGATGCAACAGATTAATATATTCATAACTAATATGCTGAGCTGGGTTAGCAGATTATTTTCAAATATTGGTTGAATAAAATGGAAAAATTCGAAAAAGCAGTTCCTGATACAAGCGTTGTAATAGAAGGTCTTGTCTCAAAGATGATTGAGAGAAAAGAACTAAAAATAGGCACATTACTTATTCATGAAGCAGTTCTAGCTGAACTTGAAAGTCAGGCAAACAAGAATAGGGAAACCGGCTTTAGGGGTTTGCAGGAAATAGAAAAACTCAGAGGTTTGAGTGAAAAATCAGGATTTAAAATAGAATACAAAGGGAACCGACCAGGAGACTTTGAAATAAAGTTTGCAAAATCAGGAGAAATAGATTCTCTGATAAGACTTCTTGCCCAGACAGAAAACGCAACATTAATCACAGCAGATATTGTTCAGGCAACTGTAGCAAGAGCAAAAGGAATACCAGTTTATCTTTATGAATTCCCCACTGAAGAACCCAAACTCATGATTGAAAAGTACTTTGATTCAAATACTATGAGTGTTCATATAAGACAGGATTGCGTTGCAAAAGCAAAAATAGGCTCACCAAGAAAATGGAAATATTCAGATATAACTAAAGAAGTATTAACTCAGGAAGAAGTAAAGATTCTTTATGATGATGTAATTGAAAATGCTAAAGCATCAAAGGATGGATTTATAGAAACAGAGAGAAAAGCAAGCATAATAGCACAGATAGGAAGATTTAGAATAGTTCTTTGTAAACCGCCTCTTTCAGATGGCTATGAAATAACTGCAGTAAGACCTGTAAAAACATTGAAGTTTGAAGATTATGAGCTGTCTGAAAAACTTAAAGAACGATTAGTGAAAAATGCTGAAGGAATTCTTGTATCAGGAGCACCAGGTCAGGGAAAGACAACATTCATTCAGGCATTAGCATTAAAATTCTTAAACGAGAAAAAAAGTATTAGAACAATTGAAAGCCCTCGTGACTTAGACGTTCCAGTTGAAGTTTCACAGTATAGTATGAGTTATTCAATCCCTTCAGAACTTCAGAATATCCTTCTTTTAAGCAGACCTGATTACACTTTCTTTGATGAAGTTAGGAATACTGAAGATTTCAGATTATTCAAAGATTTAAGATTATCAGGTATAGGAATGGTTGGGGTTATTCACGCAACAAAACCAATTGATGCAATACAGAGATTTGTTGGAAGAATAGAACTTGGAATAATACCTCACATACTAGATACTGTTGTGTTTATTTCTGAGGGAAAGATTTCAAAAGCATTCAGAATAAATATAGAAGTAAAAGTTCCATCAGGAATGACAGAATCAGACCTTGCAAGACCAATTGTAACTGTGTATGATTTTGATTCTGGGAAATTAGAGTTTGAAATCTATAGTTATGGAGAAGAAACAGTAGTCATGCCTGTAACAATGGAAAAGAATTCTAATCCTTTGTTTTTGTTAGCTGAGAAGAAACTAAAAGAAGAATTATCAAAATATGATGCTGAAGTTGAAATGATAAATGAGCGCTCAGCAGTTCTTCACGTGGAAAAAGAAATGGTTCCAGAGTTATTGGGAAGAACAGGAAGTAATATTAATTCTCTTCAGAAAAAATATGGCTTATCTTTTAAAATTTTAGAAAGAGCAAAAAGAAGAAAATCAGATAAGCAGGGATTAGAATTCTCAGTTGAAACGACAGCAAAAAATTTGATTTTAAAATTAAAATCTGGTAATGAAGATAAGTCAGTTGATATTTTTATAGAAGATGATTTCTTAATGTCAGCAAAAGCAAGCAAGAAAGGAATAAT
>Ga0114931_10009833_pt1 | contig 11422 bp, 12 predicted proteins | sample 2SBtaG_FD_89579 | JGI IMG/M metagenome (GOLD analysis project Ga0114931, IMG submission 89579) | Deep subsurface microbial communities from Kolumbo volcano to uncover new lineages of life (NeLLi) - 2SBTROV14_V59a metaG | ecosystem: Environmental > Aquatic > Marine > Volcanic | place: Kolumbo...
GGATAAAACTACATTGTTAGTTGTTCCCATTATTGCGTCTGAGGGGTTTACTATTCCAAAAACATCTTCAAGGGCTATCACTTCTGCAGCAGGAACTGCTGATCGTGCAGAAATTTTGATGCCGGTAGAATTTGCCACAAAGAAAATGTTGAAAATTCTCAAAAAATCAAATGGGTGTATTGTGTGGGGCGGTGCAATTGAATTGGCTCCAGCTGATGACATATTTGTAAAAACTGAATTTTCTCTTCATATTGATCCTTTGCTTTTACCTTCGATCATGAGCAAAAAGAAAGCTGTTGGTGCAACTCATCTAGTTGTAGACATCCCAACTGGAAGAGGTGCAAAAATGAAAACATCTGAAGAAGCTGATCTTCTTGCCAGAGATATCATTGAACTTGGTTGTAGATTAGGAATTCACACTCATTGTGTGGTGACTTATGGCGAACAACCAATTGGAAATACTGTCGGTCCTGCACTTGAAGCAAAAGAGGCATTGGAAGTTTTAATGAATCAAAAATATGTTCCCGATCTTATAGACAAAGCTTGTAACATAGCTGGAAGTATGTTTGAATTGTTAGGTAAAAAAAATGGTTACTCTCTTGCAAAAAAAATCCTTGAATCAGGCAGAGCAGAACAAAAAATGCGAGAAATAATTAACGCGCAAGGCGGAAACCCATCAATACTTCCTGAAGATATACAAATTGGGAAATTCTCATTTACCACACATTCAAAAAAATCAGGACGTGTATTATGGATGGAAAACAAAAGTATTGTAGACATTGGACGTGCAGCTGGAGCTCAAAAAGATAAGGGTGCAGGAATTGTTTTTAATAAAAAAATTGGAGATAGTGTAGAAAAAGGAGAGTTATTGTTCACAGTGTATGCCGAACAATCTTATAAAATTGACAGAGTAAAATACATTCTTTCCACTCAATCGCTATTAGGGGTAGGGAAAAAATCAGATATGTTAATTCACACAATAACTGAATTCCCTCTAGTAGAAAGAACATTTGTAATTGATAGGTGATTTAAAACAAAATATTTTAAAAATTAATAATTCCAGTTCACGATAGTTTCAGAAATAATTCCAGAACTGTAATGATCGTGACATAGTATCAAAAACTAAAATCTAAAGAAATTATGATTGTTTCATCAAAGTAAAAAATAACACACGTCTTTGAAAATACATAAACAATTGTGCATGTGTATAATTTTGAAAATAAAAGAAGTGCAAGTTATAGACTATTAGTAGTCTAAATTATGTACAAATACAGTAATTTTGATTCAGAATAGTAAAAGATAAGCAGAGGAGATTTGAATTAAAATTTTAAATTTCTATGAGAACCAACGTTATGTTGGGTTCAAATTCAGTTAGGAGCATAAGGTGTAAGGGAATATAGACAGAGCCTGAGAAATGTCACTAAATAGAGTAAAATCTGCAAAAAAATGTAAATTGAAATTTATTCTGATTGTTTTTTTAACTTAGAAAAAAGATCAATTGTAGATAGATATGAGTAAAAAAACCATGTAAAGTAGGATTCTTGATCATATTGTGTTTTCTGTGTATCTTTATGATGACGAATACTAAAATTATTGGCTATGTTGAATAGTTCACGTTCTTCTTTATTTGGTAGGTAATTCTTTAGATCCTTCCGTAGAAATTCAAATACATCTGCTAAGTTTTTGAGTGCATCACGTTTATCATTTAATGTTGAACCGTGTTTGAGAAATAGATTACAAGCATGCTTGACTCTACTATCTACATTTTCTATATCTAGAGGTACTTCATACTTGTCAACTAAATCTTGCAATCCTTCTGAAGATGGTAACAATTCTATGTTTCCATCATTTGTAAATCTATGTGGGGGTTCCAGAAGAACAAGCGATTTATTTAGTTCATCTCGCCATTCTTTTTGCCCTTCTTCTACAGATGCAGAAATAACATGTATCCCACAGTTAGAATAACTATGATATCTAGATTCTATTGGTTTAGCTATGTAATCATGTAAAAATTCAATTAGATCAAAAAGTAAATAATAATCTAGATTTAAGATGCTCTCTTTTTCAGGATTCAAATATTTTCCCACTTCTCCAAAAGTAAGTATCAATTGTTGTGCAAGCCCAATTTTGATTACTCCATCAATGTAATATGGATCATCTACACAATTATACCCAAATGAATGTTGAAAATAACCATCATTTTTAAATTTTTGATATTGGATGTTTGTGATTTCTCTAAAGTGTTCAAAAGTAATATTTTCAGGTGCTCTGCCCGCTCTCTGTGAAAAATAATTTCTGACCATCTAATTCACATATGTCATGAAAAAAACTGCACAAAAAAATGTTGGGTCAATTTCAAGTGTGATTTAATTCGACGAGGGGTTACAATGCATACAATCAGAATAATCCAGATTATGATCCTTTTTCAGTAATCTTGCTATGATTTCTGCATTTTGATAAGTAGGTGCATAAAACCACTCATGATCATGCCCTTCAAGTTTTTTATGATGTCCACAGTCTACTTTGTGGATTTTAATATCTGATGCTTTAACGGTATCACAATAAACTGCAAAATTACATTCCATGCTGATTCAAGGAAATACCTGTTTAAAAAAATAGGGAATTATTTTCCTTTAGACTTTGAATATTTTGGATTATTTTGATTCATTTGATCGCTTCGATTATTGGCAGATGCTCTATTTTCGGAACTAGTTGGGTTATGGGCATCAGATCGCTGATCGTTGGATGTTCGTTGATTTTTAGCCATAAATTACATGAGTGACAAAATGTTAAAAAACTTGCTAATCTTTTATGCTGATTTTCCAAAAATGTTTAGTAACTCATTTTTTAGAAACTTTCCAAATAAAATTAGAAACTTTATTCACATATCGTAAATTTTCCATGCGTAAAATACTGATTTTCCACTTTATTCTCAGGCGTAAAAATAGAAAGTTTCCACAGTTTCTAAAACTTTATTCATAGTTTTTCACATTTTTTATACAAGATTATGAAGTTCAAACCTCAACAGATTCGAACTTTCAGAGCATTAAACCAATAATGTAAATCTCTATGAGAGAACTAATATTATTTTAGGTTCAAATTTAGTTGAGAGTACAAATTGTGAGGGGCGTAGACAGGACTCTCTCATTTGACCCTTAGTGAAGACTAGATCTAAAATTGAGATAAATTAATCAAATTTGAACTCTTAAGAAGTAGGAAGAAAAGATTCCTGAATTGCGTGTAGAATAGATGTTCGTGCTTTCCATTTTTCTATTCCAAGAGACGGTGTGATGAACATGTTATAACCATATTTAGAATATTTTTCAATAGCATAAGGATTGGTAATTGTAAGTCTTGCATAGGTACTGATGTTATCCCAATCTTCAAGACCATTCATTTGATTTATTTCATCAATCCATTGTTGAGGAGTGTTTGGAAGTTTGTTATTTTTAATTGCATTTTTAGCGTATTCAAATGCTTCAGGCAATTCTTCTTTTTTGATCATTTTTGCTTTAATGCCAATTACACTTAATGCTTCAATGTATATTGAAATTGGAATATCAGGGCCTTCATGACGCTCAATAATTAATTCAGTTTTGAGAACTTGTTCAATTTTGGACATTGGATATTCGTAATCTTTGTTTTGGAGATCAGTTATTTCTTTGATAATGTGATGACCATCTTTAGTTTCAACACCTACAAAAAATGCCATAGAAAATTTTTCATTTCCAGGATCAGCATCAGTTGAAAAAGCATCAAAATTCCCATCAGCAGTATCTTTAGAAGAGAACAATGCCATCATAACAGATTTGATTAGAGGATGTAGATATTGGCCATCATCCGATTGTTTTTGAATAATTTTCAGATATTTTCCCATAACATCACTTAACATACCAAAATCAACAGATTCAAGTGAATTAAGACCAATAATTTTCTGAAGAATCCCAATTCCATTATCATATAAAATACCATCATGTTTTGAAAGAGGAACATTCCATTTTTTGATATTTTCAAAGTCAGGCATCGAACGAACTTCCAAATATGGAGGATAAGGTAACTGGGTACCGACAAAAGTTCCATTGGCACGTAAGTTATTAACACTTTTTTCAAGAGATAATTTTAAAAAATCAAGAGAATGTTCAGCTTCTTTTAAAACAAAAAATGCAAGTGATTTTTGTTTTTCATTAGATAAATCTGAAAACATATTCCAGGATTGTTCAACATCATTCCAATTTGAATAAAAACATAATTCACGAAGAGTTTGAAAGTGAGAATGAAGAAAATTTCGTTTTTTTACAATTTTTACAAGATCTTTTCCATCAATATCAGGTACGTTCATTCCTGATTTTCGTAATTCTTCTTTTGTTTTCTCTTCTTCCTCAGCAGATGCTTTTTCCATTGTTTGAATAGAGAAATCTTTAACATGAGTCAGTTTATGTTTGTGATTTTTTAATTTCTCCCAACCTTCTCTGGATACTGGTTCAGAATGACGAAAATTGATTGTAAATTCAGTACCTTTGAGGGATTCTTCCATAGAAATTGTTGCTATTGGAATGGATGTCTGAAAGCTGTTTTGTTCATATAGGTTTTTGCTTTGGTCGAAAAATGTTTGTGCATTGTCTAATGACGCAAAAGCACCCATAAGGGTTTGTTCAACAGGAATGAAGTCTTCAGACATTTTAGAGATACAAAATGAGGTTATTCCTTTGAATTATTTTTAGGAGGATTTTGAAATGTATATGCATCTATGATTAATGATAATTTTAAGAGACAGGTAACTGCAAATTTTTCATCTTGAGAATTGATTCTATCCCAAAGTTTTTTGTAATCAGAATAAAGTTTATTATCCGAGTGAGCCATTCCTAGATTCCATAAATCAGCTGCAATACGTGTTGCTTCCTCATCTTTTTGATCATCACTTAACATATCCATCAATAAAATAGAGAGTAATTAAGGATGATCAAAGTACATTATTTTATATGAAAAAGAATTTACAAGAAGGAAAGAATATCAAAATTTATGATAAAATATTCAATAAATTAAATAAAAATTAAAGATTCAACTCATTCCTACAAGTTGGACATGTTCTAGCAAATTTTTTAATTTGACCATTACAATATGGACATATAGTGATTTGTTGTCCACCTTCAGTTAGTTTAGCCAGGAAGGATATTGCCAAAATACCTAAACCTAGTTTTAGAAGATCGTCAACCCAATCATCGTCTTTACTTTTTCTTTTTCGTGCCAAGAGATCCCTCTGCTATTGCTTTATCATATGCCATTTTAGTAAATCGCATATGATCTTTGATTATCAATTCAAGGGCCTTACATCTTTCAATTCGTTTTTTCTTTGCATATTCGACTACCCATGCCCAATAGATTGGATCAATGTTATCACAGCGTACAGAAACCATGAATTTGTTCAAAATACTAGTGATAAAAGCATTTTTGTATATAACTAACAGATTTGCATATCTGCAGGAAGGTTTAAGTAATAAAAATACTTACTAAACACATGAAAAAATGCGACCCAATAGAGATGATAAGAGGAAAACTAAACGAAGTTCCAGAAAAAGATCTGTATGGAAACAACAACCGATTTGAAACTCAATTTGTAACTTGGTTTTTTGGCGGCATAATTGAGTCTGCAAAAGATTGTGATGTGAAATTTCTAGGTAACACCTTACGAAGAGGTGCAGAAAAATCATTTGGAGATTTAATCGGTCAAAAAATTGCAGACGAAATTGACAAATTTTTAAGGAATTAATTCATTATAAAAATTATTTTTGTAATTTGTAATTTTTGAGTACCAACCAAATTGGCACAACAATTGCAAAAGTCATCAATATAGAATAAATTCCATTTATTAAATTATCATATTCTCTAGATGGATCAACATAATGTAATCCAGAAATAGTTCCAAGTCCTACTAAAAAGGGCATAACAAACAAGGTATTAGGATGATTTTTGAAAAATCTAGTAACAGGTGATTGTATTTTTTCAAAAAAAGATTTCATTTTAATTGTATTAGGAGTATAATGTTTTTCTTCTATATCGATGAAAGCACTCAATGTGAAATCAGATAAAACCTCAAAAGATGGAGGATTTTTGTAAATTGTTACACAAAAATTATTTAGATTCACATTAAATATTTTTAGAGAATTCCATCTACGATTCTGTTTATCTTTATCTTGAATCTCTAAAGGATTTAATTCAACATCATCTAATGTCCACCACAAATCGTCAAAGTGTTTTGAAAGTTTTTCAGAAACTTCAGACATGCAATTAGGGGCAGTGGTAATTACCCATCTATCAACATATGATTCAAGATTACTTGCTCGATTCATAGCTTTTTGTTTGAATTTATTAGATTTTCTTTCTAAAAAAGTTCCTAGAAATTTTTGTAATCCATAACATTTGTAAAACAATTTTTCATCAGAACTACTCTGAAAACGACGTGTTAGGAATACAAGAGGAATCATAATCAAGATTTGAATTAACGGAATAATCAAAGCCTGTTCACTTTCTATATCCAAAAAGACAGAGATTCTTACATGCAAAGAAATTGTTACAATAAATCCAATTACAAGAAAACCAATAATTCCAACAAAAATTTGAAGATTTCTCAAATCAGATTTTAATCGAAAATATTCAGAATTTAGTTCAGAGGGAGTTGGAGATTGTGTGCTCATATTTTCATCTAATAATAGTGATTAATAATCAATTACGAGTACAGAATTACCTTAAAAATTAAAAAGAAACAAAATTATACGTATGGATCACACGTAGGGTTTATTACCTATACGTGTGAAGTATACGTACATGAAAGAAGAGGTAAAAAAGCAAAAACTCACACTTGCCATTGATAAATCCGTAATTGAAAAAGCAAAATCAGAAGGTATCAATATTTCAAATCTTACTGAAGAAATCCTTTCTGCAGTGACATCAAATATTTCAGAACATGACCAAAGTAGTCTTGTTAAAATGTATGAGAATTTTTTTGATGCACTAAAACCCTACCTTAAAAAATATGGAATTTCTATTGAAGTGGGAACCTCACATGGGTATTTTAAGAAAATACGCATTCCTATTCCAATCAAACTAGACCATAATGGACTAAGTTATCCACATTATCCTAAAGATGATATGACTGCATCAATGTTATCATTTTCATTAATTTCAAAACATGAGCCAGCAGTTATCACACCGCAAGTTGTTGATATATTAAGTAAATTACATGACCCAACAGAAATTTTGAAAGGGTTTTTAGAAACAATAATTGAAACATCAAAAAAGAACAAACAAAAAATTCAACAATTCAAATTTGCTTTAGGAATGGTAAAAGCATTATATGAAGGAGATGAAACCTTAGTTGAAAAATAATTCAATTAGTTGCCCTTTTTGTAAATCTACAGATTTGAAATTCCAAGATAAATCATCATATCCAATTCATTTGAATATTCGTACAATAATTTTTTCCATAAGCACTATTTTTCAAAGGAAAAAACAAGTTCTGAAATGTACACAATGTAATTTAGAAATAAAATCAGATAAACTTTTGTCTTCAATAAATTAAGAAAATCTATGTCTGAAATTATAGATGAAATGCTGAAAGAGCATCACAAACTATTTGAAAATCCAGTATCAAAAGTTGGAGAATTACATTATAAAATTTTAGAATCTGAGATAATTGTAGAAAAGCAAAGACATAGTGACAAAGGTGTTGATGAAGAAATAGGGCGAGATGAGATACATTGGTGGATATTTTACAAAGAAAAAAACCTAAAAGAACTCAAAAGTAGAACTGAGAAAGTTCTAGAAAGTACCCAGAAAGTAAAAGAAGATTCGGTCAAACTAAAAGAAAGGCTGTTTGTAAAAGAATATTCAAAATTAATCGACGAAATAAAAAAATTCTGTGTCGAGCATGAACTGCAAATTCAGTCTTTGATAGATTATGTGGATTGGTTGAGTGAAAAAGATCCTAAATCGCCGATTATGTTGTTTAACTATAGAATTTGGGGCTCAACAAGAATGGGTGACAGAAGGATTAACGTATTCAAAAGAAGCAAAGAAATCACAATCAAGGCATGTATAGAAATTGTATTAGGTCTTAGACGAAGTTATCATGGACCAACAGTAGGCAGAGTATGTAATAATGTCTTAGGAGACATTTTGGATTCTAAAGATCCAGAAGACTATGAAACACCAACAAAAATTCCATGGGATGAGGTGACAATTAAGACCTCACATGAAGTTTTAGATGAAATGTTGGATTATTTCGAGTGCTTAAGAGATGCATTGAGAAACATCCTACTTGAAATCAAAGAATATGAAGTTAGTGAAAGTATACTTTACAACGACAATTTTTGGAGATCATTTGTGAAAAAAGTGATGGTGTTACCTGTTGAGAATATGAGATGGGACTTCAAAGAGGCACTTGGAATGTGGACGACAAAAAACTCAATGAAAAAGAAGAAAGAAGTTGAATTTTGTGAGGATGTAACAAGTTTTGCAAACATGGAAGGAGGAGTGCTGATTATAGGAATATCCAACAAGATTCCACGAAATGTTGTAGGTATTAAAGATCTAGAGAACAAGATGAAATATGCCAAAGATGTGATTATGAAGGGAGTTAGCTATCCCCGAGAATTAACTCATTTTCATGTTTTAACACTTGAAGATAAGTTGGGAATTGAAAAACAATGTCTTTTGATCATAATCAAAAAAGCCATGTTGTCAGTGTCAGTTAACAAAGTAGAACCCATCAAGAATGATAAAGCATTTGGATCAATATCAGGAACACTAATTCTACCAATATACACAATAAGAAATGAAACCGGAATTACAAGAGTAGAACGTAATAAAATAGATGATTCAAAGAGACATTTAAAACATGACAGCTATGAATTTCTCAAATCATTAGAACCGAATTTCGCAGAAAAAAGTGAATAGTAGGAATATTGTACTCTAATTGTTTTCTGCCGTTATCCTTGAGACCAAAATTAAAAGTAAAACACATTGGGTCTTTAACAATTTGAACTGATGGGGTTTAACCAATCAAACAATTCCCCTAATGAGAATTAATGTTCAAATCTTGGCAGATTCGGTACATAATGTATTAAATTTCAGGTTTGTTTTTGAAGATAATTTACAGTTGTCTAGACTACAACTCCACTAAACATTTTTTCAACATGATCTTTTGTTGGTTTCCCATACCATTTCTTCAGAGTTGCAGTATCATCGTGTGACATTTCAGACACCAAGTCATAGTTGTAGTTTGTGGCAATCAACCACATTTGCAATCCAAAGTGTCTAAATCCGTAATTTGCCCTAAAGTAAGATCCAAAATCTTCTTTTTTGAAGCCTATTTCAGCTAGAATTTTTTTGAAAAATTTATTGTCCTTGTCTACTTTTTCCCTTACAACATCAGTATAGTTTTCAAAGATAAATTGAGTTGAATTCTCATCCCAAAACAGATATTTTTTCTTTTCAGATTTTCTTTGATTCCAGTATTTTTCTAATGGTATCACAAATTCCTCATCGTAAATGAATTTTCTATAATCGGTCTGATTTTTATTTTCAAATGCCTTTAGCGTGCATGCTCTGTGAGTATACCAATTTACTTTTTTGCCCTCTGATTTTGCGTATTGGATAGTTTCAGGATTGTAGAATCTTTGCCCGTCTTTGCCCTCAACATACTCTACTTTTCTATCGTAAAATTCAATATCATCAGTTAAAATGATGTAAACTGTAGATGGTCGAACAAAAGTCCATGCCTTGAATCCAAATTTGATAAACCAGATTGAATCGTATTTTTCCTTGTCAGACAGGATTCTTTTTGCATCTTTAATTTGCTCTTTTGTAATATGCAGATCGGATGCCTTGGGTTTTGGTTTTTCGCCTGAAATTCTTAATGCGATTCCTTTCTCTTTTGAAATGTTAAGGTTCAACCCATAGATGATAAGATGTCTGAGTGGTTGTCTGTGACCCCAATTGGGTTCTTTTAGTGGATTCTTTTCTATTTCCAAAAATGCATCAACCATGTTAGCAATTACAGTTTCCCAGTTTTTTTTAGTAATCATATCAGGATTGATCTTGAAATTGGGGTTGGTTTTTCCAAGGCATAGTCTTGCCATTGTCGAGAATTTTTTGTATTCACCTTTTGAAGAGTTGTTTAATTTCCAATTCTTGAATATTCTAGTGTTCATGATTTCAGATTTTGAGAACAATTTCTCCAAAATGACGTTTTTTGTAACGTTGTCTTTGATTAGTTGATAAAGATGGGAGCCATCAACTTTTTTGATTTTGTTTTGTTGTAATAGCGGTTTGAGATAATATTTTTGGATATTTTCTCTGGTGATTCCAATGTGAGGAACCAAGTTAGATGGAGTCATTGGCTGAATTTCTAATAATTCTAAAATCTGCTCAAATTTTTTAGATTTTGAGACAGACACACCGTCTATGTTTAGACGATTTTTGGGAATACTTTGTGTCAGAATTGACAGAACAAACCCCTCTTTGATGCAATAGTATCATATGATAACACTAGGCTTTGAATTTCCATTCTAGACAATTTGTATCAGAATTGTAGACCTTAAAAGGATTTTGAGTTAATCATTCATTGATCTTTTGTGTCAATGTGTGTCAAGATTCTTGACATCATCACAATATTTTTGATAGCATCTCACTTTCTTGCCATCTAGAATACTAGAAGATAGTCTTGCCAAGACACAATTCTCAAAGCATCAAAAAACAGTGTCTCAGATAGTCTATCAACTCAGGATATTGTCTAATGCTGACATGATCAGCACATCAAAAAGAGTTTGTCTAGAACGGATTTCAAAGATACATCATTTCATGCCAGCGATTCTGATTATTTGTGTCAGATACATAAAGTGATCATGGCATGCCTTTTTGACACAATTGTGTCTTGCCATATTTGACACAGACCATTTGTTAAGACATTCGTGTCAGACACACAAAAGACATGCATGAGTTTTGACAAGACACAGATTTTACAAAGTGGCACGAATGCCAAAAAGACACAATGTCTTTGAGGATACCTAGTTTGTCAATTAAGACATGTCAAACATTGTTGTCAAGACACGAATAGAATATGTCTAACAGTGTGTCTGACACAAATTATTTTTTAATGTCACGCCACATGTCACGCATATCGTGACGTTTTAGTCGTTAGTGTGTTATTCCAGATAAATCCACTTTGGAGAATTTCCCTTCAATTGAATTGGTTCCAATAATTTTTGATGCTCCTGCATTTTTGATTTTTCTTTCTGAATCGCCCACAAAAACAGGATGAGTACAAACTACGTACATGTTTCTGAAATTTTCTTTCTTTAGAAATTTTATTGCCTTTAGGATACTTCCTCCAGTAGACACCATATCATCAAAGAATATCAAATCA
>Ga0114931_10009834_pt1 | contig 11421 bp, 10 predicted proteins | sample 2SBtaG_FD_89579 | JGI IMG/M metagenome (GOLD analysis project Ga0114931, IMG submission 89579) | Deep subsurface microbial communities from Kolumbo volcano to uncover new lineages of life (NeLLi) - 2SBTROV14_V59a metaG | ecosystem: Environmental > Aquatic > Marine > Volcanic | place: Kolumbo...
GCGCGACGCCAAGAGGTGGCCCTGGCCCAGGCGCAGTTGGCCGCGGCCCAGGCCGGCGTGGCGCAGGCCGAGGCCGCCCTGCGCCAGACGATCCTGCGCGCGCCTTTTGCCGGTCGGGTCGGCGCGCTGCGCGTCGAGGCCGGCGAGTACGTGACGCCCGGTCTGGCTGTGGTGGAGTTGGGCGATACGGGGGGCTGGCTGGTCGAGACCGACAATCTCAGCGAGCTGGAGGTCGTCCATCTGGCCGTGGGTGACCGCGTGGAGATTGTGTGCGACGCCCTGCCCGATCAGACGCTGACGGGTGTCGTCACCGCCATCCGCCCGGCCGGGGAGCAGAAGCGGGGCGAGGTGACCTATACGGTCACCGTGCGGGTGGACGGCGACGCGCCGGCGTCTCTCTATTGGGGAATGACGGCCGTGGTGCGCAAAGTCCGCTAGGGCGCAAAACAAAGGCCCCAGCCGATTGGCTGGGGCCTCGCAGAGCGGGCGAACGGACTCGAACCGTCGACATTCAGCTTGGGAAGCTGACGTTCTACCACTGAACTACGCCCGCGTCGTGCGAGTAGTGTAGCCGGAAATTTTACGCCTGTCAAATTGAGGCTTTTGGAGATACGGTATGGTTCAAAAGGGAAGAGAAGAATCTACTGCAAAAAGGGAAATTTCACCGCGGAGTCGCGGCGTTCGCGGAGGGGTTCAGGAGAAAATCTCCGCGGCTCTCCGCGCTCCCTGCGACGCCGCGGTGGGCATTGGGGCTTTTTGCACTGGACTCAGAGAAGCATCTTTACAAATTGTGTGAAGTGAGCATCCTCAGATGCGGCCCTCTTCTTTAGCGCTTTCCGTTCAGGAGCCAGTCCACCAGCCCGCGAATCTCTTCTTCGCTCATCTTGGTAGCAAAGTCCTGGGGCATGATGCCGTTGTTGTAGCCCTCGACCACAAAGGCGCCTGGATCGGTGATGCTCTGGTAGACATATTCTTCAGCACTCAGGCCGTCGACGCGTGTGCCTGCATGGTCAGCCAGATTGCCCAGGTTGGGCGCAATCGGACCTCGATTGGCTTCCTCCTGCGGTTGGTCTAGCTTGTGGCAGCCGACACAACCCATTATCGTGACGAGGTCCGCGGGTGGTCGAACAGCGCCCGGTTCTGTGGCAGTCTTCTCCACCGGCGGTGGCGGTTCCGCTCCCATCAGCACAGCCAGTGACTGCTCGCCCACAGGCTTCTTGACATCCTGGAAGGGCTGGAAGGGGTCTTCGTCCGGCGTTTGGGCCAGAGCGTCCTCGCGCCAGTTCAACACATATTTCGTGACATCGACAACCTGGTCATCGCGTAGCGGACCGCCAAATTGGCTGCCCCACGTGGGCATTCGTTGCGCCCACTGACTGTTGGCCTTGCTGGGGCGGCCCGCGGCCACCGTCAGTCGCACATAGTCCTCCAACGAACCGACAAAGCCCACATCGGCCAGCCGTCCTGTCTTGGTGAAGAAGTAATGGCTGTTCAGCGCCGGCGCCACACCAAGTTGTCCTTTACCATCCGGTCCGTGGCATTTTGCACAGTTGTTGGCGAAGAGGATAGCACCGTTTTCGATTTTACGGGCTGACCAGTTTACCGTCTGGTCGGCCATGCGCATATCTTCCGTCCTCAATACAAAGAGAAGCAGAATAATGGACGCCAGCGCGCCGAGGATGCCCAGTGCGATTTTCAAGATCGGCGACTTCACAAATATTCCCTGCATGACGTCACATTACTCCTTGGGGGAAATCAGATTGCTCAGATAGTCGAGATATTTGTGCTTGAGACCATACTGTTCCCAGTAGAAGGAATCTCTGTGCAGCCAGAAAGCCTTCTGGAAGACTTCCTTTTGCGACTGAGCATCGTACCAAGAGATTTTCCAGTTGATCTTTTTCAATCCAGGCTGGTCTTGGGTAATGGTCAACTGGCCACGCGCGCCGTTGAAGTCGTTCTCTTGTTCGTCGAAGTGCAACACGGCGGCTGTGTATTCATGCATCAGCTCGGCAAACTGAGGGTCATCGTACTTCGTGTGATCGTCCGTGCTGTAGACGCCCAAGGGCAGATGGGCGTAGCCAATCTCGCGCACCAATCCAGACCCTTCCTCGGGCATTAGTTCTTGGACAATTTCGATCGATGGCGCGCCCTGCACCGCATATTTGGGCGTCCCCATCCAGCCTAAGATCAGCATGACCATGCCAGCAATGATGCCGGACACAATCGCCACCCGGCGGTCCCGGCCGCGACGGCTGGGGTTCTTGTCCAGATAGGGAATCGCAACCAGCAGCACCAGTAGAATGCCGGGCACCGCTACGCCAGCGATAAACTTGTCGGCGATCTTGAGCATCCCCTGGAGCCAGTAGAAATACCAGGGCGCCACCGTGTGCAACGGCGTGGACTGGGGATTGGCGATGTGTTCGAGCGGCGCCTGGAAGAAAAACACCGTGAGCAGAATCGTGATCATCGTGAAGACGGTCAAGAAGCTTAGCTCATCGATGGCGACATCGGGCAGGTAGTAGACCCGTTTGGCGGCGGGAATACGGCTGGCCGTGTCCTCGCCGATCTCCTCCTCGTCCGCCGGCAGGCTGATGCCAAAATGTACGACTTTATAGTAATGCACAAAGAAAAAAAGAATCAACACCAATGGCAGGAAGATGACATGCAGCAGATAAAAACGCAACAACCCGTTTGCCCCAATGTCAGGCGCGCCACGCGCCAACAGGTTGACCGTCTCGCCGACGATGGCGGGAGGCACGGCCTCGGCCATGGATGTGCCGATAGTTACCGCCCACAGGGACAATTGGTCCCAGGGCAACAGATAGCCAGAAAAACTGAGAAAGAGGGTCACGACCAGCAGCACGACACCCGTAAACCAGGTGAACTGGCGCGGCGGCTTGTAGCTGCCAGTCAGATAGACGCGTACCATATGCAGCGTGACGATGGCCACCATAGCTTCCGCACCCAGCCGGTGCAAGTCACGCAGAAACTGGCCGAAGGGCACGTTCGTGAGCAGCCCGATCATATCCGCGTAGGCTCGCTCTGGCGCCGGCGCGTACCAGATCATCAGAAGCAGGCCCGTGATGGTTTCGATCAGAAACAGATAGGTGGAGAGCAGACCAAGCCGAAACGTGTGGTTGAAGCGGGTGGCGCTTTCGTGATAATAAGTCGGCTTGATGTGCAGAAGGAAGGCTTCGCTGTGTGGTTTCAGGCGCGGGTTGGGGCGACCTGGGGCTTCACCCTGTAACATGCGTCGAAACTCGCCCACGCTAATACCGGCTGTGACGCGTGTAAAGACATCATCACCGATGCCGGCGACCGCGCCCAGGAGCCCCTTCTCTCGAATCTCTTGCTGGACACCCATTGTTTTGTCTTCCTCCTCACTCGTCGTGTGGAATGCAAACTACCGATATGGCTGAAGTGTCTGATCACGGCAGACAAATCACCCCGCGGCCCGGAAGGGTGATTCGGACGATGGCTTGCCCAGGATTTTTTTGCCTGTATTGATGATAATTTCGGCGTTGGGCGACGACACTGGCGGCGGAACCGCGCCTTTGTCCGAGTCCGTTGTCACAGCCGTATTGCCGTCGTCCACCACTTCAACGATAAATTGATCCAGTGAGCGCGGCGTCGGCCCCTCGATGTAAAAACCTTCGCGCGTATACTTCGAGCCGTGGCACGGACACTCGAAGCGGTTGTTGGATGGCGCCCATTTGTATAGACAGCCCAAGTGTGTACAGACCATATACAGGGCTTTGGGGCCTGCGTCCGTGTTGACCAACCAATATTTACCGGCTGGCGCCGGCTTGGGCGGCGCGTCTGTGGGCGGCACGGCAGATGCTACGCCAATGTCGAACTTGCCGCCAAATTCACCAGCCTTGAAACGGGGGTACATGAACTGGTATGTAGCCAGTCCGCCTTCCAGGGTCAACAGCCCCAGGGCCGCGGCCCAGGCGTAGGTGACAAATTCGCGCCGGTTCATCCCCGGCTGGCCGACCGCAGCCGGCGCGGCCGCCTTCGTTTTGGCCGCCGTCGCACGGGACGTAGCTGGCTTGGGCGCCGCGGACGCGCTGTTGGCGGCCGCTTTGGCCGCGGCGCGCGCCTTGGCGGCGGCCACCCGGTCGGCGGCTGCGTTTCCGGCGCTGGCGGTCTGGACCTTCGCCGGTCTGGGCGCAGTTTTGGTGACAACCTGTGTTACAGGTTCGACTGCTTCGACCACGGCTTCGGCCTCGGTCACCACAGCAGGAACGGTCGGTTCTGGCGCTGCTTCTTTCCCTTCCTGTGCGCTTCCTTCTGCCGAAGGGCTGCGCGGCGGTCGCATGACGCTGACGTCTACACCCAGGCGTGCAGCTGCTGCCTCCTGCGCCCGCTGTACACGTTGTTGCCAGAGTTCATTTGCCATTCGTCGCTGGCCTCCTTTCCACCAGTGCCCGCGCTGAGAATCGGTTGTGCCCAATAGGTTTCTGGCTTTTTGTGGTTTTGGCTCGCTTCTACACACAAAATTCCAGAGAGCTACTTTATTTTTGTCAAGGAGAACAAGTAGCGGCGATTGTAGCACAGGCGGTGTCGTTTGTCAAAATAATCACAAATGTTCAACCCCGTCGATTTCCTCCCAGGCGCCACTCTCCCAGGAACGCATGATGGCGGCCTGCACCTCGGCCAGACGCAGGGCGTCGGCAAAGCTGGGGGCGCGTTGCACGCCCTCCGCCACGGACATCAGAAAATTGTATGCTTCGATCACCTTCAGGTCCTCATACCCGATGCCGATGCCGTCGCCGGGGTTGAAGCGGGCGTGATAGGGGTATTTCGGCCCGCCGAGCAGTGTCGTGTAGCCATCGTGCAACCCCTCCGGGTCAGGCAGGTAGAGGTCCAGCTCGTTCATACGCTCGAAGTTCCACTTGGCCGCGCCCGCCGCACCGTTGACCTCGAAGCTCATCTCACACTTGGGGCCGAAGATGGCGCGACACGCTTCGAAGCTGCCCTGCACGCCGTTGGCAAATTCCACCAGTGCGCTCACATAGTCCTCGTTCTCCACCGGGCCGGTGGGGTCGCCGGGCTTGCCCAGAGAAAAATGCGTCCCCTGGCCGGGGATGGGCAACGGGCGCTCGCGGATGAAGGTGTGCCGGTTGCTGACCACGCGGCGGATAGGGCCGATGAGCATGTGAGCCATGTCCACCACGTGGGAAAGGATGTCGCCCAGGGCGCCGGCGCCGGCCAACCCCCGTTTGAAGCGCCAGGTGAGCAGACCGTGGGGGTTGCTGCCATACATGGAGAAGAAACGGCCCCGGTAGTGGGTGAGTCTGCCCAGTTTGCCGCTTTCGATCAGGTTTTTGCAATGCTGCACCATGGGCGCCCAGCGATAGTTGAAGCCAACAAAACTCATCACGCCGGCTTCCCGCGCCACCTTTTCAATCTCCGCTGTTTCCTGGGGGGAGCGACCCACTGGTTTTTCGCAGAAGATGTGTTTGCCCGCGGCCGCGGCTGCCTGCACCATCTCCAGATGCAGGAAGTTGGGCGCGGCGATGTTGATGATCTGCACCTCTGGATGCTCGATCACCCGCCGCCAGTCTGTGGTGGATTCGGCAAAGCCCAGTTGCTCTTGGGCCTCTTCTGCCCGGTGCGCCACGTCGTCGGCGCAGATCACCAGCCGCGCCTGCACACCCGCATCGTGAAAACGATCGTTCACCAGCCGGTAGGAACGGCCGTGCGCCGTTCCCATCCAGCCCATGCCGATAACGCCGATACCGAGGTGAGTGGTCATTGTGTGCCTGTTTGTGTTGGTCGGTTCAGAGAATTGATGGCTCACGTGGGACAGGATGACAGGATGACAGGATGAGTCGGTCAGCGCACATTTCTTGGGCTGATGATCCAGGTGTCTGGATGGTTGATCATCCCCACAATCGTGGCAATGATAGCGGCATAGCTCTTGTAAAGTTCTCTGGCATCTTCGCGCTGGAGATAATCGCATTCCACCGAAAACTCAAGCCAGACTTGTGTTTCGGCTGCCTCGCTTTCGGCAACGGATAGCTTATCGATGAAGGCTTTCTCATACCTCCGCCGTCGCCAGGCTTCGGCCAAATTGGCGCAAACCGAGCGAGATGAGCGTCGAATCTGATCGGTCAGAGCGTAGATCTCTTCTTTTGGAAAGGATTGGGACAGGCGAAAGATTGTCATTGCACTTTCAAATGCCCGCTGGTAAACATCCAAATCTCGATGGTTCACAATCTTCTGTGCCATCGTTCCTCCAGTCCCCTGCTATCCATTTGCTGCCAAGCACCGATCATCTTGTCATCCGGTCATCTTGTCATCTTTTCAAAACTGCCGCGACCACTCCAGCGGCCAGCGCTCCACCACGACCTTCGTCTGGGTGTAGAATTCCACCCCATGGCGGCTCTGGGCGTGGAGATCGCCGAAGAAGCTCTCGTTCCAGCCGCTGAAGGGGTAGAAGGCCATGGGCGCGGCCACGCCGATGTTGATGCCCACGTTGCCGGCGTCGGCCTCATAGCGGAATTTGCGCGCCACTGCGCCGCTGCTGGTAAAGAGGCAGGCCATGTTGCCCCAGGCCCGGTTGTTGACCAGGGCAATGGCCTCGTCCACGTCTGCGGCGTGCATTAGGCTGAGCACCGGCCCGAATATCTCGGTGCGGGCGATCTCGCTGGCCGGGTTCACGTCGTCCAGCACCGTGGGGAAGACCCAATAGCCGTCCTCGTAGCCGTCGACCTTCTTCTGCCGGCCATCCACCAGAACGCGTGCGCCTTCGGCCGCGCCTTTGCCGATCAGCCCTTCGATGCGCTCTTTGCTCTGGGCGGTGATCACCGGCCCCATCTGCACACCATCGTCCAGGCCATAGCCCACCTTGCGGCTGCTGGCTACATCGGTGATGCCCTCGGTGAAGGGATGCCGGGCCTCGCCGACGGTAATTGCCACCGAGGCGGCCAGACAGCGCTGTCCCGCACAGCCGAAGGCCGAGTCGCCCATGATGCGCGTCGTCGTCTCCATGTCGGCGTCGGGCATGATGACGACCGGGTTTTTGGCCCCGCCCTGGCATTGGGCGCGCTTGCCGTTGGCCGTGGCCCGCTGGTAGACATACTTGGCCACGGGCGTGGAGCCGACGAAGCTGATGGCGCGGATGCCGGGATGGTCCAGAATGGCGTTGACCGTGTCTGGGCCGCCGTTGACCAGTTGCACGACCCCGGGTGGAAAGCCGGCTTCTTCGAGCAGCTCAAAGATCTTCTGGCTGCTCATGGGTACTTTTTCACTTGGTTTGAGGATGAAGCATTTGCCCGTGGCCACGGCGTAGGGCAGAAACCAGAAGGGGATCATGCCGGGAAAGTTGAAGGGGGTGATGGCGGCCACCACGCCCAGGGGCTGGCGGATCATGTGCTCGTCGATGCCGCGGGCGATGTCCTCGTTGTTCCAGCCCTGCATGAGCGCAGGCATGCCGCAGGCGGTCTCCACGTTTTCGATGCCGCGCCGCATCTCGCCCACGCTCTCGCCGTAGGTCTTGCCGCACTCGTTGGTCATGATGCGGGCGATGCTGTCCAGGTTCTCTTCCAGCAGCATCTTGAGCCGGAAGAAGGGCTGCACCCGGTCCACCACCGGCGTGGCGCGCCAGTCGGGAAACGCGGCCTGGGCCATGCGCACGGCTTCGTCCACTTCAGCCGCGGGCGAAAGCGCGACAGTGGCCAGAACCGAGTTGTTGGCCGGGTTATGCACCGGCAGTGTATCCGAGGCGCCGCTACGCTTCCACTGCCCGTTGATGTAATTGAGTAGTCGTCCATTGGTATTCATGGGGCTTTATCCTTTGAAAATGTCTTCGATCTGGACCGACAGGTTGGTGGCTGGGTCTTGCAGTGTTCCGTGGGTGAAGACTGTAGTCTCCATCTCCGGCGTAAAGACGACAATCTGTTGCAGCGGCGGCTGAACCAGCCAGCAGGATTTGACTCCCATAGCAAAATAGCGTTCGATTTTGGGGATCAGTTCATCCACACTCTGGCTGGGTGAAATGATTTCGATCGCGAGCAAGGGCGGTTCGGTCATACGGACCTGGTCGCGCATCCAGTTCAGTGTGAGTTCAGGGTAAACGCATAGATCGGGCGTCATCGGCGGGGACGTATCCAACGTGACCTAGCTGATCACGCTGTACTCGTTTCCATAGCGTCGCAACAGTTCGCTGCCCAATCGCATTTGGACAGTGCCATGATTCAGGCTTGGCATAGGCTTACCCCGCTCACGTTCGTACTCAGAGATGGCATCCAATGTCGCTGTACTCTGCATTGCAGTCTCCTATTCAATCAAGTCCTAGCGTCGGACCCTTCGCCCATGCCCAATGCTATCACAGGTTGACGCAACTGGCACACCTGCAGCAAAAATGTATAGACAGCAGGTGGGCCAAAACGTGAAATGTGAGATCGCATGACGCACCTTTATGTTTCATGCATCACCGCCTGCATTTCACGTTTCCTCCTCCAAGGACTCGGCCAACTGCTGGTCGATGGCGCTTAGCGCATCCGCCTGCGTGCTGGCATCCTGTTGGGCCAGATATTCCAACTCGCTACTCAATTCGTCCAGTTCGTCGGCGCCGGACATCATACGCACCATCTCTTCGCGGCTGAGTTCATCTTTTGTGAATGTGCCAAAGGTGCGGCCGCGCTTGAGAATTGTGAAACGATCGCCCACGGCGTAGGCGTGATGGGGGTTATGCGTGATAAAGATCACACCGATCTCCTGGGACCGGGCCCGGGCAATATAGCGCAACACCGTGCCCGCCTGCTTGACGCCCAGCGCCGCCGTCGGCTCGTCCAGAATCAACACTTTGGCGCCAAAGTAGACAGCCCGTGCAATGGCGACGGATTGGCGCTCTCCACCGGAGAGGGTGCCGACCGGCTGTGACGGATCGCGGATGTCGATGCCCATATTCGCCATCTCTTGCCTGGCAATACGGTCGGCCAGGGCTACGTTGAAGCGTTTGAAAATGCCCCAACCTGTCGTCGGCTCGGACCCCAGGAAGAAGTTGCGGCTGATGCTCATCAGCGGAATCATCGCCAGGTCCTGATAGACGGTGGCAATGCCGCGATTGAGCGCATCGCGCGGCGACGTAAAATGCACTTCCTGCCCTTCGACGAAGTAGCGACCCGCGCTCGGCGGATGAACACCGGAAAGGGTCTTGATCAGGGTGGATTTTCCGGCGCCGTTGTCCCCCAATAGACACATTACTTCGCCGGCATAGACGGACATCGAGACGCCGTTGAGCGCGATGACGTTGCCAAAGTATTTGGAGATGTCTCGAATTTCGATCAGAGGTGTGGGTTGGGTATTCATCGTCGGGCAGCCTCCGCGCGTCTACGTACATAGTTGTTCACCAACACAGCCACGATCAGCATGGCGCCCAGGAAGACCTGGAACCAGTCTGCGTCCACTCCGGCATAGACAATGCCCTGCTTCACCATGCCGAAGATCAGCGCCCCCAGCACCGCGCCTACGGCAGAGCCATAGCCGCCGGTGAGCAGCGTGCCGCCAATGACGACGGCAATGATGGCGATGAATTCCTGCTGTTCACCGCGCAGGGTGTCAGCAGATTTGACACCGACCACCTGGATGACGGCCACCAGCCAGGCGGCAAAGGCAGTGGTCATGAATAGACCTATCTTCAAGCGGTCGACCGGCACGCCCACGTTGCGCGAGGCGTCGGCGTCGCCGCCGGCGCCAAAGATCCAGTTGCCGACGCGTGTGCGCAGAAGAACCCAGGTGGCGACGGCTGCCACCGCCAACCACCAGATGATGGAGATGGGAAAATTGGCGCCGCCGATGGGAATGTCGCTGGCGAATATGAAATTCAGCGGCGCAAAGCCGGGGACCTGGTTCAGGCTGCCGATCTGTGTGCGCCCGGTGATCAGGCGGGTAATGCCGATCGTCAGCCCGCGGATGATGAAGAGGCTGGCGAGGGTGATGATAAATGAGGGCAGTTTGGTCTTGATGACCATGTAGCCGTTGACAAAGCCGACCGCAAGCGCAAAGACCAGGGCAATGATGGCGCTGATGTACATGGGAACGCCGTACTCTGTACTTAAAATCGCGATCGCGATGCCGGCAAAGCCGATCATCGATCCGACGGAGAGATCGAATTCACCGCCGATCATGAGCAAGGTCACGGCAACGGCCAGAATGCCCAACTGGGCTGAGACCTCCAAATAGCTCGCCGTGCCGCGTAAACTCAGAAAGCCAACCGGAGCAATGATAGCAAAAAACACCCAAACGAGCAGGGCGCCGCCGGCCGCTCCCAGTTCTGGCCGGCTCAGCAAGCGTTTCAGAAAGCTGGCCTGCACCAGACGTTCGTCGCCCGTTTTGGGCACAGGTACTGTTGTCATACAGAAGTCCTCCCGTTTTGTTCAACCTCCACACGTTTTGGGGGGAGACGCCCCTCATCGTCCTGCCTGAACGCCAATGGGAGATAGAGGCTGTTCAGTTGAAAACAATGTTTTTGGGTAGGGCAATCTGCCCGACCCTGCCCGGATCAGCGATCAGATCATCCGTACATGGCGAGAGAAAGAGATGTGAGATTGGAGATTGAGCAGAGCAAATCTCCAATCTCACAGTCTCCAATCTCTTGCCTACAATCCACAAGTGATCTGATCGTCACTCCTTAGCGCGTGCCGGCGGCGCTCAAGTCGATCACTTGGGCGGCGTTTTCCTTGGTCACAAAACCGGGGCCGGTCATGATCACTGGATTGGCGATTGTGTTCAGGTTCTCTTTATAGAGTGTCAGCATCACGATGGGCAGGTAGCCCTGCAGATATTGTTGCTGGTCGATGGCGAAGAGCATCTTGCCATCGCGTACAGCCGCCAGCACCTCTGGACTGAGGTCGAAGGTCGCCAGCAGCAGGTCGTCCCGGCCCAGGTCCGCGACCGCGGCCATGGCGGGAGCGGCGCCGGTCGGCCCCAGCGTGAAGAGACTGTCCACGTCGGGATTGGCCGTGATGGCGGCCTCGATGCGTTGCTGGGCGTCGGTCGGGTCTGCCAGGTCCACGGCAATGACCTTGACCGTGCCACCCTGCTTGGCCATGGCGTCGGTGAAGCCCTGGCAGCGCAGGTCCAAGGCCACGTTGCCCACTTCCTGGTTGATGCAGAGCGCATTGCGGGCGCCGGCCGCGGCCATCCGTTCACCGCCACCGAGGCCGGCTTCGTATTCAGTTTGGCCCACGTGGTTGAGTACGCCCAATTCCTTGGCCACGTCGCTGCCGGAGTTCATGGAGATCACCGGGATGCCGGCCGCCACCGCGGCTTTGATGGAGTCGCCCAGAGCGTCAGCGTCCGGGACCGAGACGACCAGACCATCGGGCTGGGTGGCCACAGCGGCGTCGATGAGCTGGGACATGGCCACCATATCGAAGGTGCCTGGCGCCTGGTAGGTCACATCGACGC
>Ga0114931_10009835_pt1 | contig 11421 bp, 12 predicted proteins | sample 2SBtaG_FD_89579 | JGI IMG/M metagenome (GOLD analysis project Ga0114931, IMG submission 89579) | Deep subsurface microbial communities from Kolumbo volcano to uncover new lineages of life (NeLLi) - 2SBTROV14_V59a metaG | ecosystem: Environmental > Aquatic > Marine > Volcanic | place: Kolumbo...
AAAGCCTGGAACTTCAGCGCGGTCGCACCAGGGCCGAGGGTCTGCTAGCTTCGCCGCGCAACGATGATTCCACGCTACGCACCTGCCGATTTCCAGGCTCTCTGGTCCCAAAAGCGGAAGTACCAGGCCTGGTTCGACGTCGAGATTGCCGCCTGCCGCGCCATGGAAGGCGCCGGTGTCGTGCCTGCAGGGACTGCAGATGAGGTCAGCGCCTTTCGTTCGCAGCTCGATGCTGCGGCGATCGACGAGATCGAAAAGGTGACGCGTCACGACGTTATCGCGTTTTTGACGCACGTCGAGGCGCTGGCAGGGGACCCTGCACGATGGCTGCACCGAGGCATGACCTCCTCGGACGTCCTCGACTCGTCACTGGCCCTGTTGCTGGTGGAAGCAACCGATAAGCTCTCGAGCCGATTGGATGCGGTGCTCGAAGCGCTGCGCGAACGTATCGAGGAGCACCGCCGCACGCCGGCCATCGGCCGCTCGCATGGCATTCACGCCGAGCCGGTTACCTTTGGACTGGTCTTGGCGGGGCACTACGCGGAGCTCGCTCGCGGACGAAAGCGTCTCTTGGTGGCGCGCGAAGAGATTGCGGTTGGCAAGATCGCCGGTGCGGTGGGAACGTACGCGCACCTCACGCCCGCCATCGAGGCTGAGGCATTGGGCGCTCTCGGGCTGCGAGCGGAGACCGCGTCCACGCAGATCGTCGCCCGGGATCGGCATGCTGCGTACGTTTCGGCGTTGGGCGTCATTGCGGCCGGCATCGAGCGGTTCTCGACCAATGTCCGCCATTGGCAACGCACCGAAGTCGGTGAAGCAGAAGAGCACTTCAAGAAGGGTCAGAAGGGCTCGAGCGCGATGCCGCACAAGCGAAACCCCGTGCTGACCGAGAACCTGTGCGGTCTCGGCCGCGTCGTCCGGGCCGCAGTAGTTCCAAGCCTCGAGAACGTAGCGCTCTGGCACGAGCGGGACATTAGTCACTCCTCGGTAGAGCGTATGATGCTGCCCGATGCGACCGCGACGTTGGCCTTCATGCTGGAGCGCGTCCGCGGGGTGGTGGCTGACTTGGTCGTTTATCCCGAGCGGCTGCGGCACAACCTCGAGCAGACCGGCGGGCTTTGGGCGAGCGAAGGCATTTTGCTTGCGCTCGTGGGGCGAGGCCTCGGCCGGCAAGATGCGTACGTGCTCGTCCAGCGAAACGCGATGAAAGCGTTCGAAGGGCAGGGCGAGTTCCACGCGCTCCTTCAGGGGGATGCCGCGATTCGCGAACACCTCTCCGCCGAAGAAGTCGACCGCGAGTTCGACTTGAATCACGCGCTTGCCCATGTAGACACCATCATCGATCGCGTGTTGGAAGGGCCGTGAGATGACCATTTCAGTGGGGACGCTGCAGCAGGGGCTCGAGCAAACGCTCAGCGAGACTCACTTCGAGTCACTGGGCCGTAAGTACGAGGGCAAAGTCCGCGACTGCTACATCGCGGGTGGCAAACGTTACATCGTGGTCACCGATCGCATCAGTGCTTTCGATCGCGTCCTGGGCACGCTTCCTTACAAGGGGCAGGTGCTCAACGGCCTGGCAGCATGGTGGTTTGAGGAGACCCGGGACGTCGTCCGCAATCATGTGCTCGATGTTCCTGACCCAAACGTCATGGTGGCCATCGACTGCGCGCCGCTCCCTGTCGAAATGGTCGTCCGCGCCTACATTACGGGGGTTACCTCGACCAGCATTTGGACCCACTACGATGAGGGCACCCGCGTCTTCTGTGGCCACGAGCTGCCGGATGGCTTGAAGAAGCATCAGAAATTACCGGATCCAATCCTGACTCCCAGCACGAAAGCAGAAAAAGGCGATCACGACGTATCGATGTCGCGGGAACAGATATTGGCAATGGGCCGTATCAGCGCGCACGATTTCGATGAGGCGGCCGCCTATGCGATGGCGCTGTTCGCGCATGGGCAAAAGGTTTGTGCGGAACGCGGGTTGATCCTCGTCGACACGAAGTACGAGCTCGGCAAGACGCCGGACGGAAAGATCATGGTCATCGACGAAATCCACACGCCCGACTCATCGCGGTTCTGGTACGCGAGCAGTTACAAGGAGCGATTCGAAGCAGGCGAGGACCCCGAAAGCTTTGACAAAGAATACGTCCGCCGCTGGCTTGCGAGCAATGGATACAGTGGAGACGGCCCCGTGCCGACGCTTCCCGACGAGGTGCGCATCGAGGCGTCCCGCCGGTACATTCAAGCGTGCGACGAGATTCGCGGCACGGCGTTTACTCCCGATACGACGGATCCATTACCACGCATTGCAAAGAACCTGGGGTTGGAGGCACCATGAAAGCGAACATCTTCGTCACACTGAAGCGCGAGGTATTGGACCCGCAAGGCGATGCAGTCCGTCGGTCACTCAGCTCTCTCGGCTTCGAAGAAGTGAAGTCCGCCCGTGTCGGCAAGCTCATCGAGCTCGAGCTCGCTGGCGAGGACAAAGCTTCTGCCGAATCCCACATCCAATCCATGTGCGAAAAGCTCCTAGCCAACCCAGTCATAGAAGACTTCCGCTACGAAATCCTCGACTAAAAAGGGGACAGTCCCCTTTTTTGAAGGGTTAATTCTTGCGAGGACGTCCACGCGATCGCAGCGTGCTTGTGAGGCCAAGCAACTCCGCCGCCGCGTTCTGCCAGCCGGGAGAACCGAACGGTGTGCCCCGTGAAACGCTCCGCCTTAGCGCCGCCACTTCGGTGCTCGTTTGGGGTGTGTCCACATACGTTTGCCAAGCGTCGCCCAAACGCACCGGGCTTTCGTTTAGCCAGTTGTCGCACCTGCTTCGCCAGCGGGCACTCGACCACGGCCAATCCACCGAGCGATCGACGAGATTGGCGCGCACCGGATTTCGCTCGACGTAGCGCATGACCGTCACCAGGTGTGAGTCTTCCTGAATCGGGAACGGTTTGAAGCGCCCTTGCAATATGTGTCCAGTGCTTCGGTACCTGGTCCGAAACCGTGAGACGTACGAGGTCTGAGTCCAATGCATCGCCGTGCTCACTGCACCCGTCGCCTCCGCTTGCAGCACCAGGTGAAAATGATTCGGCATCAGGCAGTAAGCGAGGAGACGGATCTCGTACGCAGCCTTCATCCCTACAAGTAGCTTCACGAATGCCGAGTAGTCGTAGCGATCGAGGAACAGATTGGCCTTGCCATTGCCTCGATTGAGAATGTGGTAACAGTAACCCTCCTGCAGTTGCCTTGCGACTCGTGGCATGAGTCTGGTTATCGGCCGGGCGCCGCCCGCGTTGCCTCACATTAACCCTTTCAAAAAGGGGACTGTCCCCTTTTTGCTTGTTGACGATTGGGGGGGTGGGGGGTAGCGGAAGGGGGTGACGGTTCTTGGGTTGCGGGATGTTCGGGGGCGGCTTGCCGGGAGGGCTGCCCGGGAGCTTGCCGAGCATGAGAAGTGGGCCGCGGTGGCGATGCTGCTTCGTGAGGGAACGTCGGGTCCCGAGGTGTTTTTCATCCGACGGGCGGAGCAACCGCGCGATCCCTGGTCTGGGCACATGGCGTTTCCCGGGGGCCGGCGCGATGCGGGCGATACGACGCTTCTGCATACGGCGATGCGCGAGACCCGCGAAGAGGTCGGCCTCGATTTGTCCCGCGAAGCCGAGCAGATCGGGCAGCTCGATGACCTTCAGGCGATCGCACGCGGTAAACCGCAAGAAACCGTGATCCGTCCGTTCGTCTTCGAGGTGCGTCGACAGTCGCCGCTCCAAGTGGACGAGTCCGAAGTGGCCGAGGCCCTTTGGACACCGCTGTTGCCGCTCTACCGAGGGGAGGTCGACACCGTCCGCCCCTATCAATGGCAAGGCACAGAGATCAACTTCCCGGCCTATGATGTCGGTGGCCGCATCGTGTGGGGTCTCACGTATCAAATGCTGCGGTCTTTCTTCCGCATTCTGGGGTAGCCGCTGGCTGCTCCGGTGCTAGGTTTTGGGCTCACCATGCCTGAAGCCGACCCGAACCGCCTGGTCCATTGCATCAAGCTCGGCCGCGAGCTACCCGGTCTAGCCAAGCCACCGTTTCCCAATGAGATGGGCCAGCTCGTCTACGAGGGTCTCGAAAGACGACTGGGATATGTGGCTCCAGGAGAGTGTCCGGTACATCAACACCTATCGCGTCGACCTCTCTTCGCGCGAGGGCGCCGAGTTCATGCTGAAGCAGCTGCGAATTTGGCTGGGGCTCGAGGAGGGTGATCAGGCTGCAACGGCCTGGACCCCTCCCACCGAATAGGCGACACACCGCTTTACTCAGTCGAAGTTCTGAACGCCCCAGACATCGCCCGAAGGCGTCGTGAAAAACCCGCAGGCAACCTGCGTATAAGACCTCGTGGCCATGCTCTCATAGTGGCCATTGACCGTGTTGGGGTCGCCGTCTTCCGGGCCCTCATCCCACATCACCTGCAGGCAGCCCGTGATCACCTGATCGCTCGAGGGCCAAGCCGGGCACTCGTTTTGTGCGCGTCCAGCAGTGCCGCAGGGCATGTCGTAAAAGCTTGCGTGCACGCCGTTGATGCTGTCGTATTCCGCGTCGCCATCCGCGCAGCTCTCGCCGTCGACCCATCGAGCCAACGGGGGAAGGCACTGGCACTCCCAGCGGAACTGATTGATGCGCGCGGCGCAGTCCGCGTGCAGGTCGCCGGTGCTCGGCAGCGGCTCAGGGCTGCAGTTGGGGATCGGGGTTGCCAAGGGTCCGTTTGCGCACGGCCCAGCGTTGCCTCCCGCTCCGCCAGCGCCACCACTGCCACCCATGCCAGCGTCCGTGCCAGCGTCAGTGCCCGTGCCAGCGTCAGTGCCCGTGCCAGCGTCAGTGCCCGTGCCAGCGTCAGTGCCAGCGTCAGTGCCGGCGTCGATGCCCGGATCCCTCATGCGCTCGGCGCCCACGCCGTCGTTGGCGCCGATGACGCCTTCACAGCCCAACGTGAGGGCGAGCAGCGCGATAAGCCAAGTACGAGTCCCCATCGTGCGTTCAACGTAGCAATCCAGCGGGTGCTACCCAAACAGGTGAGACACTTGCTTACATCGAGTTGCGCGATGTGACCTAGGGGAGAAACCGCGTGCGCTCTTCCGCAGGAGGGAGCGGGCACTGATCGTACTTTCCAAACACGCGATACCGGCTGCGCGCGATGATGTCATAGAAGAAATCCGTGAGCCAAGCTGGCAGGAACCGAAACCAGGAGAGCGCTCGGGCCGGATACGGCATCTCACGCATGGCCAGGGCCGCTGCCCGCGATCGTAGAAACACCTTGCCCTGTCTCAGGTAGACCAGGGTTTCGATCTGGGTTGGGAATTCGGCATACCGCATTCGAGCAAGCTCAGCGGTTTCGCCCTGTAACGGTGCAAACTGAAACACCCGGCGCCGGTCGACGCGCAGCATGTACTTGACGATGCCATTGCACATCGCGCACACCCCGTCGTAGAACAGCAAGTGCGGTGGGAGCTCATTCATCGAGGCTTCAGGAGCAGCAGGCCGGCTTCGGGCGGACCGGCCACCTGCAGTCGCTCCGGTAAGAGGCGATTGACCATGTAGTAAAAGATCGACGTGATGGCGCCCGAGGTCGTGATCGCCACGTTGCCATTCGAAAGCGGCGTGACGAAGCCTTCGCTCGTCTCCGGGAGCACGATCGGCTCGCCACACGCTCGCCAGTTGCGAGATCGAACGTCACGAACAGCGACTCTTGCGGAATGGGAACTCGGGTTCGGTCGCTTCGCGAGAGGAATTTCGGCAGGTGGTAACCGCACACGACGTTCATCCAACCGTGGCGCATCCCGACCGTGACAATGCTGTCGATGAAGGCGACCGGCTCGGACAAGACATAGCTCCAAATGCCACCGGGGTCAGGCAGCCGTTCCTTGCACAGCCCACTGTAGGACTTCTTCCAGCGCACGCGGCCGTCCTCGGTGTACGCTGTGATGCCATCTTGGAACGGCGTGTAGATCGTTTCGTCAGGCCCAATACTCGGAGAAGCCGAGCCCCCGCCGCCTTCGTCGCTTTGCCAGAGCCGCTGTCCGGTGTTCGCGTCGACCGCGATCATACGCCCCAGCTCGTCCACGGCATAGACTGCGCTGCCGTCGTGTGAGATCGCCGGGCTGGTGCCGCTTCCCCCGCCCATCGGCGCTTGGAACGCGATGGTCAGCGCGTCGTCGCTGATGTCGATCCCGTAGAGCATGCCGGTGCCGGGGCTGGCGCCCGCCGCGGTGATGTAGAGGCGGCCGGTTTCAGGATGAAGGGCGGGCGTGTTCGCGACCTCGAGCTTCCAGCCCTGAATCAGGTTGAACAGGAACGGGACCAGGTCCGGGTCCATCACGCCCTTCCACAGGGACTCGGGCGGCTCGTCTTCGGGGGCCGGTCCAGGGCCGCCGGGAAGATCGAGCGGCGGCATCGCGAGCTTGCCGTTGTGAGACCAGAAGAACAACACCTTGCCATTGGTCGTCACCCCGCCCACGAATCGTTGGCGGCTCAGCACCACCGTCATGAAGCCCCAGTCGACACCGTATTGCTTCAGATCGACGACCCATTTCACATCGCCGTTGGGCTTGAAAGCCCAGAGCTGGTTGCGGTCCCCAACATACACATCGCCTTCGGCATCGATCGTTGGGGCATTCATGATGGCAAACGAATCGAGGTCGGCCAGGGACTCCTGGGGCTTTGCCGACCAGAGCACCTCACCGTCCGGCGAGATCGCAAAGAGGTGGCTGTTGCCAGGGGGCGCGCCCGTCACCACGTACGACGTTCCATCGAGGCCGACGGTCGGCGGCCAGAAGATCGCGTGGCCCTTCAGCAGGTGCTTGTAGAGCTCGAACGAGGTCGCCAGCGCGATCGGTACGAAGTCGGTGTTCGAGCTGTCCCGATGCCCCGCTGGCCAGATGCTATCGAAGTACTGAGGGCTCAGGTTGGAATTCGTCTTGGATTGACGAAACGCCGGTGGTCCCTGGGCGAGGATCGCCGGCGGCAGTGGGGCCTCGGCCTTCTTCTTGCTGCCGCGAGAGCTTAGCAGCCAGATGACGACCAGCGCCAAGGCGAACGGCACCCCCCAGCGAATCCAACGGTTCCTTACCCTGCTCATGGCCGCGTGCTACCACGCCCGCGCGCTTCGGAGTCAAGCGCGAAACACGCCTGCCGCCCATGTCGCTTCCGCCTCCACACCGTCCTTTTGGAATTAAAGCGCTCAATCGGTTCGGCGGAGAGCTTCGACGCCTGGGCTGGAGCTGGCCGTCGCTCCGTGAGCAGGATCTGCTCGATGCAGCGGTTCGCCGGGCAGGATCGAACGATTTCGGAGGCGAAGGCTTTCGCAATGGACTGACTGCCCTTCTCGACTCGGTGCAGCGGGAGGCCGAGCTCAACACCCTGGGCCGCTTGAGCTGCCGGGCAACGCTCCTCCGTTATCTCGAAAATCGCTTGAGGCTGACCGAGTATCGGTCACAGCATCCCGAGGTCGCAGAGGAGGTCATCGCGAAACCGATCTTCATCGTCGGCTTGCCGCGGACGGGGACGACGATCCTGTTCAACCTGCTGTCACAGGACCCAGCAAGCCGCCCTCCCTTGAGTTGGGAGGTGGAGTGGCCCGTGCCGCCGCCCGAGCCCGAGACTTACGATCGCGATCCACGGATCAAGGACGCCGAAAAGCTTCTAGGCAACCTCGACCGCATCATCCCGACGCTCCCCGCCATTCACGAGTTCGGCGCGCTGCTACCCCAGGAGTGCGTCCCGATCAACGCGCACGAGTTCTTGAGCATCCAGTTCCACACGACCTTTCACGTGCCGAGCTACCAGGCCTGGTTCGATCAGCAGAGCCTGTTGCCGTCGTATGCCTTCCACAGGAAGTTCCTGCAGCACCTGCAGAGCAAGTACATGAAGGATCGTTGGGTCTTGAAAAGCCCCGCGCACCTTCCCGCGATCGACGACATTCTCGAAACTTATCCAGACGCTCTGATCATTCATACCCATCGTGATCCCGCCCGGGTGGTGCCTTCTCTGGCGAGCCTCTGTTACGCGTTTCGGTGCATGAACTCGGATTCGGTCGACCCTGCCCGCATCGGGCGCAACGTGATGGACGTCTGGTCCTCGTACCTGCATCGCGCAGTGCAGGCGCGCAGAAGGCACCGGGACAAGCCGGGGCAGTTTTTCGATGCACACTTCGAGGATACGCTCGCGGATCCCGAGGGCCTCATTCGCAGGGCCTACGCGCACTTTGGTCTCGATTTCACGGACGGGGCGCGGGACCGGATGGCGGGATTCCTCGCTGCCAATCCACGCGGGAGCCGGGGCGTTCATCGATACGTGCGGGAAGATTTCGGTGTCGATCTCGATGAAATCCGCAAGCGTTTCTCCGAATACTGCGCCGAATTCAACGTGCCTCTCTCCGCCTGAGCGTCCGCAGCGCCCGCTGGCGAATCGCAGGGCGCGCGGGGTTACGTTGCGAGCGGGCTGCGACTAGGATTGTTCGGCCAGCATCGATGGCGGAGGAGCGAGGTTTCACCATGTCCGGGTCCTGGGAGAAAACAGCCTGCATTCTTTGCGAGTGCAATTGCGGCCTCGAGGTTCAGATCGGGGGAGAAGGTGACCGGCATTTCACTCGAATCCGGGGCGACAAGGCACATCCGGCATCCAAAGGCTACGCCTGCGAGAAACCCCACCGACTCGATTACTATCAAAATGGGCCTGACCGGATCACCTCCCCGCTCCGCCGCAAGGACGACGGTACCTTCGAAGAGATCGATTGGGACACCGCGATTCGCGAGGTCGCGGCGCGCCTTTGTGCGGTGCGAGACGAGCACGGCGGCGACAAGATCTTCTATTTCGGCGGCGGCGGCCAAGGCAACCACCTCCCGGCGGCGTACTCGGTGGCGACCCGTCGCGCCCTTGGCTCGCGTTATCGGTCGAGCCCCTTGGCCCAGGAGAAGACCGGAGAATTCTGGGTAGGCGGGCGCCTCATGGGCAGCGTGACCCGCGCCGACTTCGAACACTGCGAGGTCGGCCTCTTCGTCGGGAAGAACCCTTGGCAGTCTCACGGCATTCCGCATGCGCGCGTGACCCTCAAAGCGATCGCAAAAGACCCCAAGCGCACCATGATCGTCATCGATCCGCGCCGAACGGAAACCGCCAAGATGGCGGACATTCATCTGCAGGTGAAGCCGGGTACGGATGCCTGGCTGCTCGCGGCGCTCGGAGCCGTTCTCGTTCAAGAGGACCTGGTCGACCACGCATGGCTAGACGCGCATGTCGATGGTGCCGAAGACCCCATCGCAGCGCTCCGAGAGGTACCAGTCGCGCAATACAGCGAGACCTGCGGCGTACCCCAGGAGCTCGTTTACGAAGCGGCGCGCCGCATTGGCAAGGCCCAAAGCGTGGCGGTGTTCGAGGACCTCGGCATCCAGATGAACCGGCATTCGACGCTCAATAGCTACCTCAACAAGCTGCTTTGGGTGCTGACCGGTAACTTCGCAAAGCGAGGCGCGCAATACGTGCCCGCCACGATCGTGAGTGTCGCCGGCAATCTCGAAAAATTGGCGGCCGGGGCTGAGTGCAAGCGAAGCCCCGTGGCCGGAGAACGTATCATCTCCGGTCTGACACCGTGCAATTCCATTCCGTCCGAGATCCTCACCGATCATCCGAAGCGTTATCGGGCCATGATCGTCGAGAGCAGTAATCCAGCCCATTCGATGCCGGACAGTCGACGGATGCGGGAGGCCTTGCTCGCTCTGGACACGCTCGTGGTGATCGACATCGCGATGACCGAGACCGCCCGGTTGGCCGACTACGTGCTTCCGACGCCTACGCAGTACGAGAAGGCGGAAGCGACGTTCTTCAACCTCGAGTTCCCGCACAACTATTTTCATGTTCGGCAGCCGGTGTTCGAGGCTCCCGAGGGGGTCCTGCCGGAGGCTGAGATCCACGCCCGCCTTTGCGAGGCGATGGGTGCATACACTGAAGAGGATCTTGCTCCATTGCATGCAGCCGCCGCGAAGGGTCGATCCGCCTACATTCCTGCGTTTTTCGGGCAGGTTCTTTCCAATCCAAAGCTAGCGCCTCTTGCGCCAGTCATCCTGTACCGAACCCTGGGGCCCCATCTGCCACCGGGCATGCAGTCTGCGGCGGTCGTGTGGGGGCTCGTCCACCAATTTGCCGCAAAATTCCCGGACTCACTTCGCCGCGCGGGGTTCGAAGGGAGTGGGTTCGAGGCGCCGGAGAAGTTGTTCGATGCGATTGTCGAGAGTCCGTCCGGACTGGTGTTTGCCGTCGATGATTACGAGGACAATTGGGCTCGCGTGCTGAGCCCGAACGGCAAGTTGCAGGCCTCGATTTCCGAGCTGCTCGAAGAGCTGGCGACGCTCCGGGACGCGAGACCCGGCACCGAGGATGATGCGTTCCCCTTTGTGCTCTCGGCCGGCGAACGGCGTTCGTTTACGGCCAACACCATTTTTCGCGATCCGCAGTGGCGAAAGAAGGACCCGAAAGGGCTGCTGCGCATCAATCCGGAAGACGCGACCCAGCTCGGCCTTGGCGATGGAGACAAGGTTCGCTTGAGCACCAAGCGAGGGGCAGTCGAGGTTCCGGTCGAGATCTCCGAGATGATGCAGCGCGGTCACGTGTCGCTTCCTAATGGGCTAGGTCTGGATCATGTGACGCAAGGCGGGGACCTCGTGCGGACTGGCGTAGCGCTCAACGAGCTCACCTCCGTCGACGATCGGGATTGGCTGGCCGGCACACCCTGGCACAAGCACGTTGCGGCGCGCGTCGAAGCGATTGCCTAGAGCTGATCTCTGGCGTTCTGTAAGAGTCGCCGGGCTTCGGCGGCGACTTCATCGATGGGCGCTTCGTGGACGAGCTCGAACATCGCCCTGGGATCCGCAAACGATACCAGTGCACCGCCCTCCGACTCCTGCACGACCACGTTGCATGGCAAGAGTAAGCCGATGAAGGGCTCCCCCTGGAGCGCCTTGTGCGCGAGCTTCGGATTGCAGGCGCCCAGGATCACGTACGGGCGGAAGTCGACGTCGATCTTCTTCTTGAGCGTGTCCTTCACGTCGATTTTAGTCAGGACACCAAAGCCGTTTGCCTTGAGGGCCTCGGTTACCTTCTCCAGGGCTTGGTCCACCGAAACGCCGTCTAGCTGCTTCGAAAACGCGTAACTCGGATCGCTCATGACATGTCTCCTGCCCGAGGTATAGAGCCTGCATTGCGAGACGCCAATGCCCTGGGTGACTGCATCGACCGCAACGCGCTAGACTCGCTTCCGTGTACAAGACCCCCGCTGCCCACGCTCTCGAAGAAGATCGACCGTTGGAGAGGGGAGGTCCGCTCGGGGCGCGGCTTTCAGGTGCTCCGGGGAGCTCCGGTGCAGCGCTGGACGCAGCGCGATGCGGAGATCTT
>Ga0114931_10009836_pt1 | contig 11420 bp, 10 predicted proteins | sample 2SBtaG_FD_89579 | JGI IMG/M metagenome (GOLD analysis project Ga0114931, IMG submission 89579) | Deep subsurface microbial communities from Kolumbo volcano to uncover new lineages of life (NeLLi) - 2SBTROV14_V59a metaG | ecosystem: Environmental > Aquatic > Marine > Volcanic | place: Kolumbo...
CGACGCAGATATTCTGCCAACAATAATCTGGATGATTTCAATTCTAATCTTGCTTTTCCTTTTAATAAAATTCAAACTCAGAAAAACTTTTGCAATAATTTTTAGTTTAGGAGGAGCTTTCTTCGTAATCCTCACTTTCTTTGGTTATTTTTACAATGGAGGAGCATCAATCGCAATTGGGATATTTTTACTTTCAGTTTCTGCTTTCTTATTTAAAAAGAAAGAAAAATTAGCTTCTTTTGGAGAAAAAAGAAGAATAGTTAATTCTAAAACCTACAAAATTGGAAAAAAAATTGGTTATGGGGCTGCTGCCACTGGATACTATGGACTTAAGGGAGCTAAAACAATTGGAAAATACGGGTGGAAAGGAACTAAACTAGCAGCAAAAAAAACAAAAGAAAAATATACCTCAGCACAAAATGAGCGTCTCGTAAGAAAACAGATGGAAGATGCGAGAAAAAGAAAGGAGAAGGATGAAGCTAGAAGAAAAAAAGCTGAAGAAGAATTTAAAAAAAGAGAGAGAGAGAAATAAGAGAGGAAGAAGAGAGAAAAGGTCGCAAAGAAATAGAAAAAAGAAAACAAGAAGAAAGCAGAAAAGAAAGAGAAATAAAATACCAAGAAGAAGAAAGAAAAAGGGCTGAACAAAAGTACCTTGAAGAAAGAAAAGAAAAAATTCAAAGACAAGAGAAAGATGAAGAAAAAAAATTGAGAAAAGTTAAGCTAGCTTCAGAAAAAGCTCAAAAACAAAAAGAAAAAAGAAAATTAAAATTATATGATAGTCTAAAAAAAGAATATGATGAAATAAAAAGAGAATATTCTAGAATCATCGCAAGAGATCCTCAAAGCTCAAAAGCAGAAAAATTACGTCGAGATGCAGAAAAAATATTAAAAGATCTTGAAAAAATAGAAAAAGAGTAAATTGCAACATTAAAACCATTTATTCAAACTTTTCTGATCTTTTGACAATTTCAATTTATTCAATTTTTCAAGTTGATTGTTAACTCTTTCTTCGCTAAAACCATGTCTCGAAACCAAAATTTCACGGACCTTGTCAAAGTCAGGGTTAGGAAACTCGACGTCAAAATCATTTACTTTCGGAGCGCGAAATAAGCTGTAAATTACTTTCCAATCAAATTTATCTTCTCCTGAAAGTTCTTCAATCTTCTCCTGAACTGAACCAAAAATCTTTTCAGGGGTTTTAAATTCTTGAACTATTTTCAAAGCTTTTTTTTGACCAATACGAGGAATTCCTTTTGGATTGTAATCAGTTCCCACAAGAATTGCAAGACAAATCATCTGATCCAAATCAATTTCAAGTTCTTTCAAAACTTCACCCAAAACAATTTTTTCAGGCTTTACTTCAACATAACCCGAAGGAGTTCTTTTCTTACGTGAAACCGTTAAGTTTCTAATTAAAATTGGAACCCCAAAAATTAAAGAGTCATAATCTTGACTAACCGATGCAAAAATATTTTCCCTTTTAGCTAAATAAGCTGCTTCTGACTCTCCTTCACTCGGAGCTTGAATAACGCAAACCCCAAGAGCCTTTAACAACTCCTTAGACTCTTCAATAATTTTATCGTCAAGCCGAATTAACTGAGAAGAATATCTTTTCATAACTTCAAAGTCTTCATCAGCGCGAGCAGCTTCATATTTTTCCTTTGCACTCTCACGAGCTTTTCCACGTCTTTTATGAATTTTTCCTTTAAGCGCTGGAGGTTCGCCATCAAAAACATAAATTAATTTTATTTCCTCTTTAAGTAAAGCTAGAGTTCTATAAAAAATTCCAGACAAGTGAGAAGTAATCTCCCCATTCTCATCTTGCAAAGGTGTTCCATCCGCCTGACGAATCGTTGACAAAAATTGATAAAGTGTGTTAAATGCATCAACACAAAGTGTCTTCCCTTTAAGTTCCCTCATATCTAATTCCCTACGCGAAATAATTTCTCGAATATTAAGCCCCATAAACAAAAAAAGAATTATTTAGTTAAATATTTAACTCTTTAACTAAGCATCCGAGATATACTCTTTTTTTATATAAGATAAAATACTTTTCACCGTTTTAACAAATTCTACTTAAACTTATAAAACTCTCCTTCCTTTTAAAAAAATGGAAACAAAGTTCATTCCAATTGATTATAATTATTTTGACTTCGAAGGAAAAAATTTTGCAAAAATTTTTGGACGAGATAATGAAGGCAGAAGAGTTTGCATTATTGATAACTTTGAGCCATATTTCTGGGCAATTCTAAAAGAAAAAATAAGTGAAAAAAAAGTTAAAGAAACAGTTGAATATACAAAATCTTTAAATTTTGAGGCAAACGGTAGAAAAGTTGAAGTTAAAAAAGTTGAAATAAAAGAAAAAAAATTTTTAGGAAAAAATGTAAAGGCGCTAAAAATATACGGAAAAAATTACAAAGATTTACATGAAATTGCAGACAAACTTGGAATTGAGGAAATTGTAAAAAGAAGAGGTTATGACTTAGGATTTACAACTTCTTACATAATAGAAAAAAACCTCCTTCCAATGAATTGGTATGAAATTTCTGGGGAAGTTTTAGGAAATTCAAACGAGTTCGGAGGAATAGACAACGTAATAGAAACGGACTTTGTAATAAAACTAGAAAAATCAAAAGCCCTAAAAGAAGAAAATTTTAAAGGTCGCGCTCTAGCTTATGACATAGAAACAAGTTCTCTAAAACCCGAAAGAGGAGAAATTTTAATGGTTTCTCTTGTTGGGGAAAATTTCAAAAAAGTCATAACTTGGAAAAAGAAAAAGACAACCAAAAAATATGTTGAATTTGTAAAAAATGAAAAAGAACTTCTAGAAAAATTTGTAGAAGCTGTAAAAAAATTTTCTCCTGATTTTTTAATAGGTTACAATTCAGACAGCTTTGACATGTCTTTTATAAAAAAAAGGGCAAAATTCTTAAGAATCCAAATTCCCCTTGGTCTAGACGGAACCGAACCAAAAGTTTCACGTGGAGTTGCAACGAGCGCAAGAGTCACCGGAATAACACACATTGATTTATTCAAATTCATTAGAACAACTTATTCTCAATATATGAAATCTGAATCCTTGTCCCTTAATGAAGTTTCAAAAGAATTTTTAGGAGACACCAAAAAAGATTTCGACGCAAAAAACTACCACAAAATAAAAGAGGAGGATTGGGATTTGTATTACGAATATAATCTACATGATTCAAAACTAACTCTTGACCTATTTGAAAAATTTTGGCCTGACATGTTAGAATTTTCAAAAATAATAAAAGAACCAATTTATGAAATTTCCCGTAACGGTCTTTCCCGTCAAATAGAGTCCTACATTCTTCATAATCTAAAAAAATTTAATGAAATCCCTGAAAAAAGGCCGGGGGTTCCCGAAATAGAAAAAAGAAGAAAAAAAGGAGGCGTAGAAGGAGCTTTTGTTTACGAACCCAAACCTGGATTATATGAAGATATAGCAATGTTTGACTTTACTTCAATGCACACTTCAATAATTATTTCGCACAACATTTCAAAAGGAACTTTAACTGAAAACAAAAAAGGCTCAATTTCTTCACCTGAAATAAAAATTGGAAACAAAAAAGTAAAATTTTATTTTTCAAAAAACCCAGGTTTTTTTTCAGAGCTTCTTAACGAAATTTTCAATAAGAGAAAACAATACAAAGCTGAATACAAAAAAAACCCAAACAAAATTACTGAAGCAAGAAGTAACGCTTTCAAATTACTTTCAGCTTCAGCTCACGGTTACGTTGGGTTTTTCGGGGCAAGATATTACTCTTGGGAAGCTTCTTCAACAATCTTAGCTTTTGTTAGAAAGTACAATATTGAAACAATAAAAAAAATAGAAAAAGCTGGTCACGAAGTTATTTACGGTGACACGGATTCAGTTGCTTTCACTAGAAACCAAAAAAGCAAAAAAGAAATAAAAGAACTTCTCGAAAAGCTTAATTCAGAACTTCCGGGAGTAATGCATATTGAACTTGAAGATTTTTTTAAAAGAGGCCTCTGGGTTACAACTCGTTCAGGAGAAACTGGAGCAAAAAAGAAATACGCAATGATTGACGAAGAAGGGAAGATAAAAATAAGAGGTTTTGAAACTGTAAGAAGAGATTGGTGTAAACTTGCAAGATCAACTCAAGACAAAATTCTAAGATTAATTTTAAAAGATGGAAATGAAAAGAACGCGCTTGATTACTTAAAAAAGATTTTAGAAAAATTAAAATCAAGGAAAATAAAAAAAGAAGAAATTTTAATAAAATCGAGATTAAAAAAACCAATTGAAGATTACAAATCAATTACGCCCCACGTTGTTGCAGCAAAAAAAATGGTTGAAAAGGGAATTCCGTTTGAACCATTTACCATACTCGTTTATTATATTGCAAAAACCAAAACAAAAAGTAAACTCGTTAGAGATAAAGTAAAACTTGAAACTGAAGAAGGAGAATACGACATAAAGTATTATTTAGAAAAACAAATTATCCCCTCTGTAGAAAATATCTTTCAAGTTTTCAAAATAAATGTTAAAGAAATAGCCGAAGGAAAAAAACAAGAAAAATTGGGAAAATGGTTTTAAGACTAATTTCTAAAAAAAGATAGTTTTATAATGGTTTATTACTTCAAAATGACATTCTATTATGGAAAATTCAAAAGGAATTCAAAAAGAATCTGAAAAAAGAATCAAAAATTTTAAAGAACAACTTGAAATTTTTAGGTATATAAATCACGAAGTAAAAACACCCCTTTCAGCATTATCAGGTCAGATTAAAATTATACAAATAAATCCCAAAAAAGACCTAATTAAATTATTGCCCAATTTGTCTAAACAAGTTTCCCTACTTTTAGATGTTCAAAAAACATTTTACCAAACTCCCGAGGAAATAAAAAAAGACACAAAAATTTTGGATATAAATGAAATTTTGAAAAATAGCTCAATACCTTATGAAAATCTCCTGGGAAATAGGGAAATAAATATTTATTACAAAAAGAAAAATCCGGAAAAAATTCATGAAGCCCTAACTGCATTTCTAACTCAAACAATAATCGGAGACTCTGTAAAAAGAACGCCTTTTGGAACATCAATAAACTTGGCTGTAAATGAAAAAGAAAAATTTTATGAAATTATCTTTGAAAATTTTTTTACAGATGAGATAATTTCTCCTGAAATAGGTTTTAACCAAGGACTCGGAAAAAAAATTATAAATTATTGTATAACTAAAACGGATTATATTCACGAAAATGATAAAAATTCTGAAAATCCAAAAATCGATCCTGAAAATTTCTCCAAAAAGTATACTTTAGGAAAAATAAAAAATCATCTTGAACCCGAAAGCCCAAAAATAAAAGGTTTCTATAGTTCAAAAGTTTTAATCCCTAAAATAAAAAAAGATTTGACTCGCCTTTTATAAGCGAACTCTTAATAAAGCCAAGAATTTTCTAAAATTATGAAAGAAAGAAAAAACCTTGAACCAAAGCCCTTGTTCGTTGAAAGAATAAAAAAACTTCTCCCAGATGAAAAGGATAGAGAAGAATATTGGAAAATTTCTAAGGTGGGGCCAGTTAATTCAATAAGGGTCAACACTTTGAAGATCACCCCAAAGGAACTTGTTGAAAAATTGGAAAAATTAGGTTGGAAGTTGAACCAACCTTGGAAAAATTTTCCTGAAATTTTAGTTGTCGAAGGGAAAACCCCAACAGGAGAAGAAAAAGAAATTTTGATTAATGAAAATTTAGCAAAACTCTCCCCCGGCGAACTTGGTCGATCTCTTGAACATCTTCTAGGTTATTATTATATTCAAGAACTTTCAAGTATGCTCCCCATTATTGCGCTTAATCCTAAAGAAAATGAAAATTATCTTGATTTATGTGCCTCTCCTGGAAGTAAAACTACTTACACCGGAAGCTTAATGAAAAACACGGGGAACATAATTGCAAATGAAGTGAATATTGGAAGAATGAGAATTTTAGCTTCAAACTTAGAGCGTTGCGGAGTAGCAAACACTGTTCTCACAAAAAAAGATGGGAGAAGTTTATGCGGGAATCTGGAAAAGAGAGGAATTTTTTTCGACAAAATTTTAGTCGATGCTCCTTGTTCGGGGGAAGGAACAATTAGAAGTTCTCCAAAAACCTACTTAATGTGGAACTTTAGAGCGGTAAAATCTCTCTCAAAACTCCAAAAACAACTTTTCAAAAATGCATTCAAAACACTCAAAGTTGGAGGAGAAATTCTTTATTCAACTTGCACTCATGCTCCTGAAGAAAATGAAGAAGTTGTAGATTATATTTTAAACGAATTCCAAAATGAAATTGAAATTGTTCCAATTGAACTCCCCCTCAAAACAAGAGAAGGTTTAACAAAATGGGAAGGAAAAGAATTTAACGAAAAAGTCAAACTTGCAAAAAGAATCTATCCTCAAGACAACAATACAGAAGGTTTTTTCCTTGCAAAGTTTAGGAGGATTAAATAAAAATGGGAAATAAAATCTATAAGAAAAAGTTCTCACAACCTAAAGACGAGCAACTTCCAAAATTGCGAGGAGATTGGGGAAATTCAAATAAATTTGGTCGAAGTGAAAACTCTTTCCAAAAAAATAAAAATCCAAAAATTGAAAGACTAAAACTTCTCAATAAAAAAGAAGAAAAAGAAATAATTGATAAACTGGACAACCAATTCGGAATTAAACAAATTCCAGGAAAAATATTTATGAGGGGAAAACAAAGACTTTTCTTATACCTTGGAAGTTTTGATGAAGAAAACATTCGCGAACTCGAAAAAATAGTTTTTGTTGAAAGGGCAGGAGTTTATTTTGGAAAAATAGAGGAATATGGAATCAGACTTTCAATTGAAGGAACTCAGATTATGAAAGAAGAAATAACAAAAAATATCGTTGAACTTAAAAAAGATGAAATGGAAACTTGGATGATGGGCCATGAAGTTTTAAAAAAATCCGGATTTAGAGGTTTTGTAATTATGAAATATAAAAGTGATATGCTTGGAACAGGAAAAGCAAGCACAGAAAAAATAACAAATTTCATCCCAAAATCTCGTAGACTTAGAGATAGAACAATCGAAAAGTAAAAGTTTTCGCAATTAAAAAGTAAAAATCTTGAGAAATAACTTTATAACCCCAATTTTCTAATTAAAGAAATGAATAAACAAAAAATAATAAAAGCTGGAAAAATTGCAAGTGAAGTCAAAGCTTGGATAAAACCTCAAATAAAAAAAGACTTTCCACTTTTAGACCTTGCTGAAAAAATTGAAAAAAAAATTATTGAACTAGGAGGCTTTCCAGTGTTCCCGGTTAACTTATCCATAAATGAATACGCTGCCCACTATACCCCTCCTCACGACGACAAAACTTTAGCTCACGGATTACTTAAAGTTGATTTTGGAGTTGAAGTAGAAGGATGGATTGCAGACAATGCATTTTCAATTGACTTGGAAAATTCTAAAACAAATAAAGAATTAATAGACGCTTCAATTAAAGCTGTAAACGAAGCTGAAAAAATTCTCTCTTCTGAAACGACTCTTGGAGAAGTTGGAGAAGTAATAGAAAAAACTGTTAGAAGACACGGTTTTAATCCTGTAACAAACTTGTCCGGTCATTCAATGGAACAGTATGACTTACACGCCGGAATAACCGTTCCAAATGTGAACAATAATTCAGAAATTACTTTCGGGGAAGGCCTCTATGCAATTGAACCGTTCACAACGAACGGGAACGGTTTTGTTCACGACGGTAAAAAAGGAAATATCTGGGTTTTACAAGAAGACAAAAACACGCGAATGCCCTTAGCTAGAAAAGTTTTGGAGTTCATTAAAGACACCTATGGTTACCTCCCTTTTGCTTCACGTTGGGTAGTAAAAATTTTTGGAACTCACTCACTCCTTGCACTTAATCAATTAGAAAGGGAAGGAATACTCCACCATTATGAAATTCTTACTGAAGAAAAAGGAAAAGTTGTCGCGCAAACAGAAAATTCATTTTTAATTGAAAGTAACAAAGTTACAAATACTAGTAAGTAAAATTTTTCTTTTTAAAAATAGTCTTCTCTAAAAAATTCTTCACTTAAAGTTGGGAAAGAATTGAAATAATTTTTATATGTCCACCAACCAAAATCAATAACTTTTAATTCACCTTTCTTTTCAGAATACAACCAATTTGAATTTCCCAAGAGGTCAAGAGACTCAGAATTAAATCCTTCTAACTTTAATTTTGAAAGAATTTCTTGCTGGAAACCCCAGAAAATATTTCTTTCTTTACTTGAAAATTCATTTAAGGGTAAAAAAGTTTCATCGAATTCATTAACAAAAGCGGGCAAATAATTTTTTGATTGATTTATATAAACCTGATAAACCCCTTCTGGTTTAAAAGTAGGGCTGTACTTTTTTCCTTCTAAACCCTCAACAAAAACCTTCTTATACATTTCATTTGCAATGAAATTTTCATGTTTACGACTCAAAATAACTTTATTTAAATAATCTCTAGAAAGATTAAAATTAAATGCAAGAATCCCCCAAATCTTCCCCACAAAGGGGGGGAATTTTCCAGCATAAACTTTTCCATTTTCATCTTTAACTTTTAAAACAGAGCTAAAACGACCCAATGAACTTATTAAAAAATCTTTTTCTCTAGTGTCTAAAAGGAATTTCTTCTCTAATCCAAATTTAGAAAGCGGTTCAATTTCTGAATTGTTAAATTCTATCATAAAAAAATCAAAAAATTCCCTTATTTAAAATTATTTCTTTTTTCCTTTTTTCTCAACTTTCTTTTTCTCAGAATTTGGTTTAGGTAAATCTTTCATGATTTTTTCCATATCAACTTTTGAAGAATCTTTCAATTCTCCCTTGTCTTTCATTATTTCTTTAAATGCAATTTCAAAGTCTTCTTTAGTTACTGTCAGCTTTTTATTTTCTTTCAACTTATAATTTCTTTTTATTGAATTTACCCCGGCAAATCTAACAACTGCTTCAATATCTGCTCCAGTCCAACCATCTGTCTTTTTCACAAAATTAGTTACGTCAATTCCTTTTTCAAGGGGCATATTTTTCATGTGAACCTTAAAAATTTCTGCGCGTGTTACTTTGTCCGGCATCGGAAGTTCAACGTGGGCGTCAATTCTCCCCGGCCTAAGAAGTGCTGAATCAATTAAGTCTTTTCTGTTCGTCGCAGCAATTATCATTACTCCCTCAAGTTCTTCAACCCCGTCAAGTTCCGTTAAAAGTTGATTGACAACTTTTTCAGAAGAATCATTTCCAAAGCCTCCACGTGATTTTGAAATTGAATCAAACTCGTCAAAGAAAATTATTGACGGAGCAACTTGTTTTGCTTTTTTAAAAATTTCACGAACATGTTTTTCACTTTCTCCAACCCACTTACTAATTAGCTCAGGCCCTTTTATAGAAATAAAATTTGCATTGGCTTCATTTGCAACTGCTTTAGCAAGCAAAGTTTTACCAGTTCCAGGGGGACCATAAAGTAAAATTCCTTTCGAAGAATTTATTCCTGCAGCTTTATACAAGTCAGGCCTCATCAAAGGAAGTTCAACAAGTTCACGAAGTTTTTCTTTCGCTTCCTTTAAGCCACCAATGTCGCTCCATTTAACATGAGGTTTTTTAATTAGAACTTCTCTCATTGCTGAAGGCTCAACTTTCTTCAAAGCTTCAATGAAGTCACTTCGTGAAACTTTTATTTTGTCTAGGACTTCTGTTGGAATTTTTTCTTGCATATTTTTTAAGTCATTAAAAAAGGGCTTTATCGACTTTAAACCAGCTTCTTTACACAAAACTTCCAAGTCAGCTCCAGTGTAACCAATTGTTCTTCTTGCAATTTCATTAAATTTGACGTCTTCCCCAAGAGGCATTCCACGAGTGTGGATCTGTAAAATTTCTTTACGTCCTTCTTCAGATGGAGGATTAATTTTAAGTTCTCTGTCAAAACGCCCCGGACGTCTTAGAGCTTCATCAATATCATCAGGCCTGTTAGTTGCAGCCATAACAACAAGTTGTCCACGTGACTTCAAACCATCCATTAATGTAAGAAGCTGTGCAACAATTCTTTTCTCAGTTTGATCAGTTCCACCCCCACGCTTAGGAGCAATAGAATCAATTTCGTCAATAAAAACAATTGCAGGAGAATTCTTTTGAGCTTTTTCAAAAATCTCTCTAATATGTTTTTCACTCTCTCCATAATATTTACTCATAATTTCAGGTCCAGCAATTGAAAAAAATGATGAGTCAGTTTCAGTTGCTACCGCTTTCGCAAGTAAAGTTTTACCCGTTCCAGGTGGACCAGTCAAAAGGACTCCTTTTGGAGCTCCAACGCCCAATTTTTGAAAAACCTCGGGATGTTTCATTGGAAGTTCGACCATCTCCCTTACTGCATCAATTTCTTCCTTTAATCCCCCAATGTCTTCATAACTTACCCCCGTTGCTTTTAAGTCTCCAGAATAAACTTCTTCAGAAATAATTATTTTTGTTGATGGAGTAACAATAACTTTGTCTTTTGGGGTAACCTTTGAAAGTGCATAACTAAGACGAGTTCCAAAAACATCAATAACAATTTTTTGTCCCAAAACAAGTGGTTTTTCTAAAAGTTTATTATGGAAAAATTCTGTTGGATTGTTGCTAAATTGAATTCCTTCCTGCATAGGAGAAAGTGTTACACTCTGAGCTGGTTTTACTTCAACTTTTTCAACTTTAACGTCCTCACCAATCGAAAACCCGATGTTAGAACGAATTGTCCCGTCAAGCCTAATTTTTCCAATTGATTTTTCTCCGCCAAGAGCTCTTAAAACTTTAACAACAACAGGAACTTTCCCTTCAACTAAAACAACATCTCCCGGAGTCAAATTCATTGCCTTCATGTCCGGCGAAGAAATTCTTGCAATTCCCTTGTCGACATCTTCTTGTAGACTCTCCGCTATCTTCAAATAAAATTCTGGTTTCTTTTCTTTAGGTTTTTTTGGTGTCATTTTATTCTTTTATTTTTTGAAAAGTTTCATCAACATTTTCAGGAGATGAGTTTTCTGATTTTAATTTAAAATTGCTTCCTGCGTAACGCGGGATAACATGAACATGATAATGGAAGACATCTTGTTGAGCTACTTTTCCATTAGAATTTAGTATATTAATTCCATCACATTTTAAATTCTCTTTCAAAATTTGTGCAACTTTTTTTGACGAAGAGAAAACTTTTTCCAAAAGTTCTTCAGGCATATCAAAAATATCTTCATAATGTTCTTTAGGAATAACTAAAGTATGCCCTGAGGTTAACGGGTCTATATCCAAAAAAGCAAGAACATTTTCATCTTCATAAATCTTTTTTGCAGGAATCTCTCCTTTAATTATTTTACAAAATACACACTCATTCATTTTTTCTCAACCTCCACTTCTAAAACTCCATTTTTAAAAGTCC
>Ga0114931_10009837_pt1 | contig 11420 bp, 9 predicted proteins | sample 2SBtaG_FD_89579 | JGI IMG/M metagenome (GOLD analysis project Ga0114931, IMG submission 89579) | Deep subsurface microbial communities from Kolumbo volcano to uncover new lineages of life (NeLLi) - 2SBTROV14_V59a metaG | ecosystem: Environmental > Aquatic > Marine > Volcanic | place: Kolumbo...
CCCGAGGTCGATGCTGAGCGCACGGCGGTAATCGGGGCCAGCATCGGCGCCAACCTGGCCCTCACCACCGGCGCGACCCTACCGCAGATCGCTACCGTGGCCCTGCTGTCGCCCGGGCTCGATTACCAGGGGGTGACCACCGAAGATGCTCTTGCCGCCTACGGCGACAGGCCGGCGCTGATCATCGCCAGTCAGGGGGACCGCTACGCCGCCGGCTCCTCGCGGACGCTGATAGGAGAAAGCACCAGCTCCGATTCCCAACTCATCATCTACCAGGGAAGCGCCCACGGCACTCGCATCTTCGGCGCCGAGCCCTCCCTGGCGCCCACTCTGCTGGCTTGGCTCGAGCAGCACCTCGGTCCCCCCACTAGCCGTTAGCCGTCACTCTTCGGAAGAGATGTCCAGCACTGAGAACGAGCGACTGAGGAGCGCGCGAAACCACCTCTGATAGAGCAGGCCCGAAGACGCCATGTTCGCCTCGGAAGTGACCTGTGGATAGCGCACGCCCGCCAACAGCACCGCCCGGCCAGTGGTTTCGAAGATCACCGAGTCGCTTGGCCGCCCACTGACGACGTCCAACACCGTCGTTGCAGGCACCCCGTCACCACTCCCGAATTCGTCGACAAATCCGCTGACGCGCTTCTCCAGCACCCCCTGCGCTGCCCGCGCCATCTCCGCAGTCGGGTAGACCAGCGCGATGAGGGCCGCTTGCTCCCCGTGGTGATGGCCGTCGGCGAGAACTGCCAGCGTGTAGGGTGGTAACGCTTCCTGGTACTCGCTGAGGTGTTGCCTTCTGGGATCCTTCTGGGACTGCTCCGCTGAAGTTGGCAGGGTTGCCCCCACCGGCTCCTGAAAGCCGAAGAAGTGCGTGTCCGCTCGTAAGAACTCGGCCTGCACCAAGAGTTCCGGCGCCGCGCTGGAATGCACCAGCGCTTCGGCGGCAGCGCGGTAGTCGGGTATGTCCAGGAGCGACGGCCGCGCTGTTTCGAAGGTCTCCGTCAACGCCAGGGTACCTTCCCAGGAAGACGACTGACCCAGCAGCGTCTCGCTCAGCAGCGCCAGTGGTTCCCGGCGGCCCAGCTTCCCACCAAAGGGATTGGCCGGGTTGAGGTTTTCGAGGTCGAACTCCAGTTCATCTTTGCCGTCGGCGCGGCGCAGCAGGACCGCATCGAGGCCGTCGATCTTGTGAACGGCGTAATCGCGAGTCAGATAGACGGTTCGGATGGCGTCCGGATCGAAACGGCCCTGCAGCAGCTGTGAGGTAAGTGGTGGTTGCCCGAAGGCCACCAGGCGGTCCACATCGAAGAAGCCGAAGCCGACCGCTTGCGGCATCTCCGGGGCGAACCGAAAAACCTGCAGGAAGTCGCTGCTCAAGCCGGCCAGGCGGTTTGTGGCAGCGAACCAGAGTCTCTGCTGGTCACTTGTCAGGGCGTCGAACTCGGCGCTGTTTCCGGGTGTCACCGCGCCACGGGCACGCTCGGCCGCGCGTACATCGAGGTAGTCGAGGTAGCTGAGGCTCTCGGTTTCCCTTCTGCCGAGCGGTGCCGGCACCGCGGCCAGCAACTCTAGCAGGGGGTGCGAGAGCACCAGATCGGTGGCGACCTGCTCGAGCCGAACGCTTGATCGGGCAGCGCCGCCGCCAGGCACCACGTTGCCGACAGCTACCGGCGCCGGGTCGCTGAAGCCGAGCAACAGCGCTTTACCAACCGCCGAGACGGCAGAGAGCTCCAAGGTGCTACCAGTCGCTGACCCCTCGAAGACGGGCAGACAACCCTCGTTGCTCGCCCGCTCGATCTCCTGTTGCAGTGCGGAGCGCTCGGCTGGATCTTTGGTGGTGATGCTGAAGTCGGCTAGCTCCTCGGGGGTGACCACCAGGGTGAGGAGGCCTTCATCGATGAAGCCGCCAAGAGACACCGTGACGTTCAAGCTGAACAGGATGTTGCCTCTTAACGCCTTGCCGATCTGTTGCAGGTAGAGCCTTTGCAAGAGAGGGGTACCGCTCGGCAGGTAGGTGCCGGTGACCTGCGGCTCGTCAGGCGCCTCGCCGGCGGGATCCAGCGGAGTGCACTGGGCGCCGGCGAAAGCCATCACGCTCACTAGAGCGGCCATCGCCATGAAGCCAATCACGTGTCTCACGGAAACTCCCTTGAACTACCTTCCTTGGGAGCGGCAACGGCGTGGCCCGCGGGCGAGTAACTCATGTGTTGGGATCGGGTCGAGGGTAGAACCATACATCTTCCAACTTAGCACGAGAAGAGGTAGGGGAATAGAGCCGAAGAGAGCCCAACGAGGAAGCCCGACGGCGGAATATGGATATTGACCCGAGGCGTCGGCGCTTGACCGCAGCAACGCTATGAGATGCCGTGCCCTGCCGTGCCAATTGATTTTGACACCTTCATGGCTGGGTGCTATGCTGGCAAGAAGTCGTCAAGGTTTTGCGGGCAAGCTTCTTCAAGGGTTTCGTGGAGATTTCGGTAGCGCGCGGGTTTTAGATGGTTGCAGTGGTTTCTCACCATTGAGGTGGTGAAGTGCGGTGAGGTAGTGAAGGCGCGGCCTCGGGAGGTTTGCCGGGGTTTTTGATGATATCGAAAGTCGGCGTTTTTTCCGGCGAGGGCTTTCTTGAGATCGCAAGCGTCAAGACCTGATAACTCGATAAGGCTATTCTGGTTTCGGCTAAGTTGTGCCGTCATCGACAAGAGTCTCACTAGGTGTCGGTCCAAGTATCAGTCCCACATACAGTCGAGGAGGAGCTAATGAGAAGAGCAAACATCTTCCGTCCCCTGACAATGATCCTGACCGCGATGCTTTTCGCCATCCTACCGCTGGCGGCCGCCCAGATTAACGTCATGGCCTCCTGGGGAGGTGATGAACAGGCGGGTTTCCAGGAGGTGCTGGACGCCTTTACCCAGAAGACGGGCATCACCGTGAACTATGAGGGCAATCGCGATGTCCAGGCGGTGGTGCAGACGCGGGTGGCCGGCGGCAACCCGCCGGATGTTGCGTTTATCCCGCGCCCCGGGGTCGTGGCGCAGCTGGCGCGAGACGGCGCCATCCTGCCGCTGACCGAAGGCAGCGATCCCATCTTGGATCCGGCGGCGCTCTCAGCCAACTACAGCCAGGCCTTCATCGACCTAGGGACTGTCGATGGCAAGGTCTACGCCGTCCTGGGCAAGGCGAACTCCAAGAGCACCGTCTGGTACAAGCCGGCCTCCTTCGAGGAGCTGGGGGTGGAGCCACCTGTTACCTGGGATGATCTGGTAGCCATTACCGATGCCTATGTGGCCAGCGGCAAGATCCCCTGGGCGATCGGTGGACTCGATGGTTGGACCCTGACCGACTGGTTCGAGAACCTCTATGTTCGCGTCGCCGGTCCGGATATGTACAATAAACTCTTCGTGACTCACGAAGTGTCCTGGACCGACCCGACGGTGGTGCAAACCATGGATCTTCTGCGCCAGATCATAGATCCGGCGGATGAAAAGCTGGCGGGAGGAGCTGATGGCACCCTCTCCACCGGCTTCATAGACGCCTTCGGCCTGGTCCTGCGCGGGGAGGCCGAGATGTACTACGAGGGTGGCTTCATGAGTTCCTTCGGCGAACAGAACTTCCCCAACCTCACCTGCGGTACCGACTACAGCTTCTTCCTCTTCCCCGAGGTCAGCTCCATGTACGGCCGACCGGTCGTCGGTGGTGGTGATCTGGCGGTGATCTTCAAGGACAATCCCGAAGTGCGGGCCTTCGCCGACTTCATCACCAGCCCCGAGGCTAACGAGGTGTGGGCTACGGCGGACCGCGGAGCGGTCATCTCGCCCAACGCCGGAGTCCCGCTCGACGCTTATACCTCTCCCTGCAAGCGGCTCGAAGCCGAGCAGATCGTGAACGCCGATATCTTCGTCTTCGACGGCTCCGACCTGGCGCCCAGCGCCGTGGGTGGCGACGCCATGTTCACCGGCCTGCAGGACTTCCTGGCCAACCCCGATAAACGCGATGACGTTCTGCAGTTCATAGAGGAGGCAGCTGCCAACGCCTACTGAGCTGGCTTGCGACTGGATTCGGGCAGCCCTACTTCGGGGCTGCCCATCGACTTTCACGAGGAGGCGCTATGGCACGTCGGAAGTGGTTGCCTTGGCTATTTGTTGCCCCCGCCCTGATCTTGCTGTCCGTTTTTCTCGTCTACCCCACGATCCAGACCGTCTGGTATAGCTTGCATAAAGGTTCCATTATCAATCCGACGAGGTTGTTCGTCGGCCTGGATAACTTCGTGCGACTCTTTACCCGGGACCGCTTGTTCCTGAAGATCAGTTCCTGGCCACCTGGCGGCGCCCTGATCAATACCGCCCTGTGGCTCCTCCTCTTCCCAACGCTCACGGTAGCTTACGGTCTCCTGGTCGCCGTCCTGGCGGACAAGGTCCGTTATGAAGCCCTGGTGAAGGCCATCATCTTCCTGCCGATGGTTATCTCGGCTACCGCCGCCTCGGTGATCTTCCGTTTCGTCTATAGTCCTGACCCCAATATCGGTGTGATCAACGCCTTTCTGTCGCTCATCATTCCCCACTTCCGACCTATCGCCTGGCTAGGCCGCCCCGATCTCGTCAACCTGGCGATCATTCTGGCGGGCGTGTGGATCTGGACCGGGCTGGCCATGGTGGTGCTATCGGCCGCCTACAAGGCCCTTCCCGCCGAGATCACCGAGGCCGCCAGGGTAGATGGGGCCAGCCCCTTCACCATCTTTTTCCGGATTCACGTCCCCATGATGGTCGGACCGATCTCGTTCGTCTTCATCACCATGGTCATCAACGCGCTGAAGCTAGTGGATCTGGTGCTGGTCATGACCAACGGCGGCCCGCGGGGGGCCAGCCGTATTATCGACTTTACCGTCTACCAGGAGATCTTCACCAATATCCGGGTGGGGTACGGTAGCGCGGTGGCCGTGGTTCTCTTCGTCCTCATCATTCCTTTCATGTCGATCCAGATCCGTCGCGTCTTCAGGGAGGACCTGGCCCGATGAGTGTGCGAACCACAACTCCCGCCGCTACTGCTCCCCATGGAAGCCCTTCGGAGCGGCTGCTGAAGCTGACCAGTCGAGGCGTCGTCCACCTGATCCTTCTCGCTTTCGGTGTCGCCTGGATAGTGCCGTCTCTGGGCCTTCTGGCGACCTCTTTTCGCTCGCGGGCGGACATCGCCGCGTCGGGCTGGTGGACGACAATGAATCACTTGGGGGCTCTGACGATCAACAACTACCGCACGGTACTTAGAAGTGGTGATCTGCCGCCCCCCGGATTCGCCGAGAACTTCATAAACAGCTTCATCATCACCATCCCCTCCACCCTGCTGCCGATCGCCATTGCGGCCCTGGCGGCCTACGCCTTCGTGTGGATGAAGTTCCCCTTCCGAAATGTCCTCTACCTACTGGTCATCGCACTGCTCATCGTGCCGCTGCAAACGACCTGGGTACCGGTTCTGAAGATCTTCAACTCCCTGCAGCTCACGGGAACCTGGCTAGGCATCTGGCTGGCGCACACCGCTTACGGTACGCCCTTCGCCATCTTCTTGTTGCGCAATTTCTTCGCTGAACTTCCCGGCGATATCTTCGAGTCCGCCAGGGTGGACGGCGCCTCGGATTTCGCCATCTTCCTCCGCATCGTCCTGCCACTTTCGTTGCCCGCCCTCGCCTCCCTTGCCATCTTCCAGTTCGTCTGGGTGTGGAACGACCTTATGAACGCCCTCATCTACCTGCAGGATGCGAAAAAATATCCACTTACCATCGGCATTCAGAACCTTCTGGGCCAGTACGGCAACGAATGGCATCTGCTAGCGGCGGGTGCTTTCATAACCATGTCTGTGCCGCTCATCATCTTTTTCGCTCTCCAACGCTACTTCGTGCGTGGCGTGACGGCCGGAGCGGTGAAGGGATAGCCCACGCATGGCATCACTGCAGACCGCGCATGGGGGGAGAAGGCTTCATAGCCGTAGTCGGCGGCGTGCGTGGATGTGGTTGCTTGCACTGCTGATCGTCTCCCCGGCCGCGGCGCAACCCGGAGTGATCCGGGTTCCCGGCGACTATCCCACCATCAGCGAAGCACTCGCCCAGGTTCCGGATCACACCGTCATAGAGATCGCTGCGGGCGATTACCACGAATCGCTCGTCGTCGAGCGCCCGGTAACCCTGCTTGGCGAAGCGGGAGGCGAAGTTACGTTGCTCGGAACGACCGATGCGGCGGCTATCGAGATCGTCGGGACGCACGGGGTGCTTATCGCCGGTCTCGACATCATCGGAGGGAAGTACGGGATCTTCGTCACCCACAGCCAAGATGTCACCATTCGGGACAACCTCATTACCGGCAGCCGCTTATTCGGCATCAAGGTTCGGCTGGCGGCGGCGGATATTCTGGATAACACGGTCGAGAACAGCAATCCGCCCTATGGACAGGGGATACATATCACCAACACGACGCAGTGGCCCGCTTCCCGGATCATCGGCAACACGGTTTCGGGGCACGCCAAAAGCGGCATCATTACCAACATGGCGTTCGGGGTTCGCATCGAAAGCAACACCGTCATGGGAAACCACCAGCACGGCATCGCGATTACCGAGATGTCTCGTGCGGTGGTGGTCGCGAATCGAGTGGCTCGGAACGAGGCCAACGGTATTTTCATCGGAGACATGTCGATCGCCCGCCTGTGCGGTAACATCGTGATGAACACCAGGGCTTCCGAACGGAAGGGAGCGCTTTACGGCAACGGCATCCTCGTCGACTTCCACTCCGAGGCCGAACTGGTCGGCAACGTTATTTCGGCCAATGAAAATCACGGCATTAAAGCCCTCTTCGGTTCGCGCGTTATCACCAGGGCGAACGGGGTGTGGGGAAATGGGGTAGAGGTGTCGGACGATATCAACATCCAGGAGTCTTCTGAAGATTCCATCTGTGAGGCAGGCATAAAGCCAAGGTAGTGACCCAACATGGCCAGCCATTTCGGGAGGCGACTTCATGTTCGACTTTCTGGAGGTTCGGTGCCCTAGTGAAAGCGCCCCCACGACTGTTGAACCGTCAAACGGATGAGGGCGTGGGAAGGGGTCTGGCAACGCTTCTTGAAGTTCGAAGCGGCGAGCACACCCGAGCAGCGCCAGTAGAAGCAGAAACTCGTCAAAGCAGAAATTCTGAGGAGATGACAAGATCGATCGCAATGCGCTTATAATCGCGCCAACAGATTTTCAAGGAGGCAGTATGCGAATCACCTGGTATGGTCAAGCGAGCTTCGGCATAGAAACAGACCGAGGCATAACCATCGTCACCGATCCCTATGACCCCAAACTGGCGGGCTACCGGGATTTCCCCGATCTTGCCGACGTGGTGATCATGTCGAGTGACAACGATGACTTTCACTGCAACGGGCATCTGGTGCCCAAGCGCGACGGCGCCGAAGTGATCAACGCCCTTGAAGTCGCCCAGAGGGGCGGCAGCTACGAGAGTCACGGCATTACCTTCAGGGCCATCGAAGCGATGGAGCATCTGCAGCACAACAAACACGACCCCGACCAGAACGGGATGTACCGTTTCGTCGTTGACGGTATCGAGGTGGGGCATATGGGGGATATGGGCAACCCCTTCAACGAAGCCCAGGTGGATTTTTTTCGTGGTGTGGAGGTGCTGCTGGCACTGGCGGGCAGCTTTCCCACCGTAGAACTCGATGAACTAAAGCGCATTATCGACGCAACCAGACCCAAGCTTGTCATTCCCATGCACTTCAGAACCCTGCGTTACATCCCCCGCGATATTCTCTGGATTTCCAAGTTCTTGGGCTATTTCCCTGAAGAAGAGATTGATTTTGCTTTCTCGAGCAGCGCGACTATCACCAGAGAAAGTCTGCCGGAAAGCACCAGGGTCCTGGTCATGGATTATCTGTGAGAACACAAGGATTATCCGTAAGACTCAAGGGAAGCATTCGTCTCACCCCATCTGCGACTCCGGGCAGCACCTCGAGAGGGGCTACGGGGTCGCTTCTCATCCGGCTGGGATATCGTTCTTGAGCAGTGTCTGGCTTGAATAGTTCCCCTTCGGGACGGTAATCTCGGTTGACTCGACTCATAGTCATCACCGGCGTATCAGGTCGGGAATAGGATCAGACGATAGGAGAGAGTTATGAATTACAAGCCCCGACTCAACCGCTTTCTGGCGGCAGACGGCAAGTGTTTCGACGTTGCCATCGACCACGGCTTCTTCAACGAACCCGGCCTTCTCAAGGGCATAGAGAACATGGAGAGTGCCGTCAGGGCGGTGGTAGCGGCGGGGCCCGACGCGCTGCAGCTGACCGTGGGCCAGGCACCGCTCCTGCAGGAAATTCCCGGCAAGGAGAAGCCGGCGTTGGTGCTGCGTACCGACGTGGCCAACGTGTACGGCAAGGAGTTGCCCCGCTCGCTCTTCAGCGTCAGGATAGAGCGGACGGTGGAGCAGGCCTTGCGTCTCGATGCGGCCTGCCTGTGCGTCAACCTCTTCCTGCTGCCCGACCAGCCCGAGGTGTACGAGTCCTGTATCCGCAATATCGTCGCCATGAAGCCGGTGGCCGACCGTTACGGTATGCCTCTTATGATCGAGCCGCTGGTCATGAAGGACAATCGCGAGGCCGGTGGCTACATGGTGGACGGCAACCTGGATAAGATCACGGCCCTGGTGAGACAAGCGGTGGAGCTTGGTGCGGACGTGATCAAGGCCGATCCTTGCGATGACGTCGGCCAGTACCATCGGGTCGTTGAGGTGGCGGGCAGGGTGCCGATACTGGTTCGTGGGGGCGGTAAGGCCGGTGAAGAGGAGATCCTGGTTCGCACCGAGGTGCTCATGAAGCAGGGGGCCCGAGGCATAGTCTACGGCCGTAACGTCGTCCAGCACGATAACCCACCGGCCATGACCCGGGCGCTCATGTCGATCGTCCATGACGGCGCCGATGCCGGCCGCGCCCTGGAGATCCTGCGGGGACGGGCGTGAAGGATATCCGCTTCGGCATCATCGGTCTTGGCCTCATGGGGCGCGAGTTCGCCAGCGCCACCGCCCGCTGGCTCCACCTGCAGGATATCGGTGTAAAGCCGGTGATAACCGCGGTGTGCGACACCAATGAGCAGGCGATCGACTGGTTCACCGGCAACCTGCCCAGCGTCACCTTCGTCACCGACGACTACCGGGAACTGCTGGCTCATGGTGAGGTGGACGCCGTCTACTGTGCGGTGCCCCACAACCTGCACGAGCAGTTCTACACCGACATCGTTCGGGCCGGCAAGCACCTGCTGGGGGAGAAGCCCTTCGGGATCGACCAGGCCGCCAACGACGCCATCAACATCGCCCTGGCCGAACATCCGGAGGTACTGGTGCGTTGTTCCTCCGAACTGCCCTTCTATCCGGGGGGAATCCGCCTCATCAGGGCGCTCGAGCAGGACGCTTTCGGCAAGATCATCGAGCTGGAAGCCGGCCTGTTGCACAGTAGTGACCTGAATCCCGCCAAGCCGATCAACTGGAAGCGCATGGTGGCTTACAACGGCGCTTACGGCTGCCTGGGAGACCTGGGTATGCACGTACTGCACGTTCCGCTTCGCTTCGGTCTGGTGCCCAGGAAGGTGCGGGCGCAACTCTCCAACATAGTCAGGGAGCGTCCGGACGGCCGGGGGGGGATGGCGCCTTGTGAGACGTGGGACAACGCCACCATCCTGGCCGAAGGGGAGCATCACGGTGAGCCGCTTCCCATGACGCTTCACACCAAGCGGATCGCTCCGGGTGAGACGAACACCTGGTTTTTGCGTATCTGTGGAACCGAACGCTCCATGGCCTACTCCACCAAGTACCCTAGAACCCTGCAACTGCTGGAGTACCAGGCCGGCGGCGAGCAGGCCTGGCAGCATATCGACCTCGGCTATCAGAGTGCCTATCCCACCATCACCGGGGGGATCTTCGAGTTCGGTTTCCCCGACGTCATCCTGCAGATGTGGGCGGCGTTCTGCGATGAGCTGGTTCATGGGCGGGAGAACATGAAGCAACCTTTCTACTGCGCTACCCCGGAGGAAGCGGCGGAGAGCCACCGGATCTTCACCGAGGCGCTGGCTTCCCATGCTGCCGCCTGAGAAGCCGGGGCGCTGGCCGTGTCGTGACTCCCGCTATCCCACCGGACGGAGTGAGGAGGAGGGATGATCGATGGTCTTCGGGTCTGAGCTGGGACCCGCTACCTGGGGAGTTCATCTATGACCGAGGTGGCGCGGGGTAGCGGCATGGCCGAGGTAGTGGTGGCCGGCCACCTGTGCCTGGACGTTATTCCCGACTTCCCCAGCCGGGCGACGCTGGAGCCGGGTAGGTTGAGCGAGGTTGGGCGCGCCACCTTTGCACCGGGTGGGGGGGTGGCCAACGTCGGCCTGGCGCTCGGCCGTCTCGGGGTTTCCACCAGGTTGCTCGGCTTCATCGGTGATGACGCTTTCGGCCGCATCCTGAAGGAGTTGCTCGAGCAGCAGGATGCCGAGGCAGCGGCGGGTATCCGCGTCGATCCCACCAGTCACACCTCGTACACCATCGTGGTGAACCCGCCCGGCACCGATCGCATGTTCCTACATCACGCCGGCGCCAACGAGCGCTTCGAGGCAGCTGGAATTCCGCCGGAGGAGCTTGGCGGGGCGAAGATCTTCTACTTCGGCTATCCCCCGCTTATGCGTGGCGTCTATGGGGATGGCGGGGTGGGCTTGGCTGGTCTCTATAGACGCCTCAGGGAGCAGGGGGTAGTGACCGTTATGGACATGACCCTGCCCGATGCCCACGGGCCTTCCGGCAGGGTGGACTGGCGGGCCTTCCTGGAGCGGGTGTTGCCCCAGGTGGATGTCTATCTTCCCAACTTCGAGGAGACGCTTTTCATGTTGCGACGCCGACTGTTCGACGCCGGCGACTGGCCGCGGGTACCGGGGGAGCTTCATCGGGAATTGAGCGGGGAGCTGCTGGGACTCGGGGCCAAGGTGGCGGGGCTGACCTTGGCTGGCAACGGTATCTACCTGCGGACGACCGCGACCGCTTGGCCTGCGCTGCTGAAGTCCCCTGCGTGGCGAGGGCGGGAACTCTACGCCCCCGCCTTCGAGGTCGAGGCGGTAGGCACTACCGGTGCGGGTGACGCTACCGTGGCGGGTTTCCTGGCGGCCATCCTCGAGGGGGAAGCCCCCGAGCAGGCGCTGACCATGGCGGCGGCGGTCGGGGCCTGTTGCGTGGAGGCCGCAGACGCCAGCAGCGGCATCCTCTCGTGGACGGCGACGCTTCAGAGGATCCGCCGGGGCTGGCCTCGCGTCGATCCCGGGAAGCTCGAGGGTTGGCGGCGGGATCCTTCGGGAGTGTACCGTGGACCACGAGATGGATCTTGATGGCCTGGGTCTTTATTGTGATTACTGGTAGTGTGATTACTGGTAG
>Ga0114931_10009838_pt1 | contig 11420 bp, 8 predicted proteins | sample 2SBtaG_FD_89579 | JGI IMG/M metagenome (GOLD analysis project Ga0114931, IMG submission 89579) | Deep subsurface microbial communities from Kolumbo volcano to uncover new lineages of life (NeLLi) - 2SBTROV14_V59a metaG | ecosystem: Environmental > Aquatic > Marine > Volcanic | place: Kolumbo...
AACAGAATGATCAGCCGTCGTCACAGCGACCTCGACCGTTGCCCGGTCTGCTTCACCAAGAAAAAGCCAAGAGGTGCCACGAAACCACAGTGCTAAGCTTGACGGGTCGTTTCATAACAGGAGGCTGGTGTGAAACGGGACCGAGTGGCGGTTTCGAGGCGCGCCGCCAGCAAGGCACGAAGAGGAAGTGGGCTGTAGCCCACGCCTGACGAGTAACGCGGCTGGCGGTGATGCATCGGAGGCGCGGCGACGGGACGTTTGACACCAGCCTCCTAGGAGCTGTGTCCCTGAGATGGACCGCATGATGCTCGACGGGCTCGAGCGCCGGGTCGAGTCGCACCACGCGCCGGCTGCGCCGGGAAGCCCCGCCGCTGTCAGCTGAGTGCAACCTGGAGAGGGCATTTGCGTTCGTTTGCATCCGCAAGCGCGCGGAATCAGATGGTCCGGCCACTGGCCCGACGTCTGCACCAGAGGCGCGCAATGCGCCGGATCTCGCTCGCGTTCGCACTTGTCCTCCCCGCCTGCGTCGCTCCCACCGATCCGTCCGGCGGCGACCAGGTCGGCTCCCTCACCGCCGAGGTGCGGGTATGCGCCGACGGCGAGATCGTCGAGGGGATCGACGTCTCCAAGTGGCAGGGGCACATTGACTGGGATCCGGTGGCCGACACCGGCATCCGCTTCGCCTTCATCCGCGTGAACCATGGGCTGGCCGGCGTCGACGAGCAGTTCGACGCCAACTGGTCCGAGGCCCGGCGAGTGGGCATCCTCCGCGGCGCCTACCAGTACTTCCAGCCCAACGACGACGCCACGGCGCAGGCGCAGTTGCTGCTGTCGCTGATGGGCGAGCTGCAGCCCGACGACATGCCGCCGGTCCTCGACGTCGAGGAGGCCGACGGCGAGAGCGCCGCCTCGATCCAGCAGAAGATCCACCAGTGGAGCGACGTGGTCGAGGCCGCGATCGGACGCAAGCCGATCATCTACACCGCGAAGTACTTCTGGCAGGACGGCGTCGGCGCGCCGGCCGATTTCGTCGACCAACCGCTGTGGGTCGCCAACTACGGCGTCGACTGCCCGCTCATCGCCGATCCGTGGCCGCGCTGGGATTTCTGGCAGTATTCGTCGACCGGATCGATTCCGGGAATCTCGGGCAACGTCGATCGCGACCACTGGAACGGCTCCTACGCCGGGCTGGTCGACTTCGCCATGGGCGTCGACCCGACCGACCCGACTGACCCGACGGATCCGGGACCGACCGATCCGGGGCCGACCGACCCGGGGCCGACGGATCCGGGACCGACCGATCCGGGGCCGGGTAACCCCGACGCAATCGGCGGCTGCTCGAGCGGCGGCGGCGCGAGCGCGATGCCGCTGCTCCTGGCCATCGGCCTGCTGGCCTGGCGGCGTGAGCGCCGGGCCTGATCCAGCACGCGGGAGGCGAGGTATTCGCGGGTCGCACATGTGACCCGGGGGCCAAGGTATCGCCTGTGGCCGACTGCCCCCTGAGCGGATCTCCGATGACGGCCCGGGCGCGCCCGTATTGGGGTGAGAAGCTTCGAAAGATCAGGGACTTGGGTTGGTGGCACGGACGCTGCTTAAGTTCGCGCCCGTAAAGGAGCACCTCCGATGAAGCGCACCCCTCTCCTCGCTCTACTTCTCATCCCCTTCGCTCTCGCCTGCGGCGACGTCGGCTCGATCCCACCCGGCGGCGGCGGTGGTCCGGGTGGCGGAGCCGGGCCGGATGCCGGTCCCGCGGCCAGCCCGCGAGTGACCGCCGGTCTGCAGGCGATCTATCTCTTCAACGAGGGCAGCGGCTCCACCATCTACGACCAGAGTCTGCTCGGCGGTCTCGATCTGCAGGTCGAAGATCCGGCCTCGGTGCAGTGGATGCCGACCGGTGGTCTCAACGTCACCGCGCCGACGCTGCTGGCCACCGTCGGTCCTGCCGACCGCCTGGGCAACTCGTGCATGGCGTCGAATGCGGTCACCGTAGAGGCGTGGGTGCGCCCGGCCGCGGTCAACCAGTCCGGCCCGGCGCGCATCGTCACCCTGTCGGACGGCAACAACAGCCGCAACTTCACCCTGGCCCAGGACAACCTCCTGCTCGACGTGCGGGCGCGCACCACCGACACCGACGACTCCGGTGGCACGACTGTTTCCGACGTCACCGCGTTCGGCGCCAACGTCGTTCATCTGGCCTACACCCGCAGCGGTGTCGACGACGAAGCCCAGCTTTGGGTCGACGGCCAGCTCGCCGGCACCGAGACGCTGGCCGGAAGCTTTTCCAACTGGGACATGACCTATCGTCTGGGCGTGGCCAACGAGCTCAACGGCGAGCGGCCGTGGCGCGGCGAGATCTATCTCGTCGCCGTCTACTGCCGCAGCCTGTCGCCCGGCGAGATCTGGCAGAACTACAAAGCGGGCTACTAGAGCGCTGAATTCCTGCTGCTGCTCGGCGCTCTGGCAGTCGGCTGCACGCGTCCGCCGCTTCCGCCGGAGCGGCGTGACGGGTGATTACCAGCCGCGCGCCCGATCCCAGACGTCCACCACTTGGTCGCCCTCGACCACCTGATACCGGTCGTGGGCGGCTGCCGTCATGCAGGCGTGGTTGGGTAGCACGCGGACGACGGCGCCGATCGGCAGCCGGTCCCACGGGATGACGCTGCCCTCGACGAAGCCGTGCTCCTGATCGACGCTGGCCACGCGCAGGTCGCCGATCCGGTCACTGGTGGTCGCGTCGACCACCCAGCCGTAGCCGGCGTCGGCGACCACGTCCCCGGCGCTGGTGTCCTTGCTCAGCGCCAGCCCGCCGGCGTCGATGAGCACGCGGTTCCGGTCGCGGCGGTGGCCGATGACCGTCGCCAGCACCGACACCGCGATGTCTTCGACCCGGCACGACCCGCGCCTGTACTGGGCCAGGTCGCCGAACATGTACACCCCGGGGCGCAGCTCGGTGAGCCCGTCGAAGCGCGGCGCCTGCACCGCGGTCGGCGTCGACCCGGCGCTGACGACCGGGCAGGGCAGGCCGGCGGCGCGCAGGCGCTCGGCCGCGCGTACCACCGCGGTGCGCTCCTCCTCGGCCACCCGTGCGACCTCGGTCACGCTGCGGCAGGCGTACGAATGGCCGCCGTGGGTGAGCACGCCGGCCAAATCGACGTTGTCCGCGCCGTGGAGCAGTCGGGCGATCGCCAGCAGCGCGTCACCGCCGGCGTCGACGCCGGTGCGGGCGTCGCCGCAGTCTACCTCGACAAAGACGCGCAGCGGCTGGTCGTATCCTGCCGCCGCCGCGGCGATGGCGCGGGCGACCTCGAGGTCGTCGGTGACCAGGCCGATGCGCGCTCCGCGCGCCTGCAGCGCGGCCACGCGGTCGAGCTTGGCCGGCACCACGCAGACCGCGTAGGTCATGTCGGTGAAGCCGTGGTCGACAAAGTGGTCGGCCTCGGCCAGCGTCGACACGGTGATGCCGCCGGCGAAGCCGTGCGTGGCGAGCGCCGCCACCCGATCCGACTTCGCGGTCTTGAGATGAGGCCGCAGCTCCAAGCCCGCCGCGCGCACCCGCGCGGCCATCCGCCGGCAGTTGGCCTCCAGCCGGGCGCGATCGAGGATCAGCGCCGGCGTCGGCAGATCGATCATGCGCACGCCGCGATGCTACGCCGGCCGTGCGACGGGAGCAAAATCGGCCCCTACCCCAACCCTCCCCGCTCTTGCGGGAGGGAGCCGGTGTTCAGCTCGACGGTCGGGTCGACGGTCCAGTAGCGGTGGATACCCGGGCGCAGGTAGCGCACCGGCACCGCGTCGCGGTACAGCAGGCCGCGCTGGCACGCGCAGCAGGAGGGAGTCGAACCCTCATTCCCAAGCTTCGACGCACCGGCCTCCCGGGACCCGCCGGTCGGACGCGTTCGCAGCCAGCCGCCAGCGGGGCGGTGCCACGACGCGCGATGGCGCGCCGGTTCGTGCGAGGTCGGCCCGCAGCGAAGGCTTATGTAGCTGCGCGAGCCGATCGCACGCGTCAAGCAGAAAAACGATCCGCGAAACCTTCCGCCGCCTTGGAATCGTCGGTCGCAGATCAGGATGTCGGCTTCGCTCGTGACCTACCGCGAGAAACTGCCGCCGCCCTAGCGCGAGCGGGCCGCGGTAGCTGTCGAGCGTGCGGCGCAGCTCGATCTGCGCTTCGAGGAACAGCCGGCGCTGTTCAGATCACAGCGCTGATTGCGTCAAGCCGGCGATCGGCGACAGCGTTCCGTTGTTGCCGATGTCGTCCGAGCGCAGATGGATGCGACCGCCGGCACCACCACCGCCGCCGCCGTTGCCGCTGGCGGCAGCGTCGACGCCGTCGTCGCCCCGGCCGGTCGCGCCGGCACCGCCCCTGCCGCCGCTGGTGCCGACGCCGGAGCCAGCGCCGCCGCTGGCGCGCGCGGTGCTGCGCTTGCCGCCCTGGCCCGACGCGCCGGAGCCGCCAGCCTTGGCGCCGGCGCCGCCACCGCCGCCGTTGGCGGTGATCGCGCCGTCGATGACCACACGTCCGCCCTCGAGCAGGATGCCGCCGCCGGAGCCGCCGCCGCCGCCGCCGTTGTCGGACATGCCGCCGCTGCCGCCGGCGCCGCCGGTGTCGATGGCGCCGCTGGCGTAGATCGTGATCACGCCGCGGGCCGAGATCTGGACCGCGCCCCCGCCGCCGCCGCCGCGCGCCCGCGGGGTGTCTCCGCCGCCGCAGCCGCCGCCCGAGCCGCCGATCAGCGGCACCAGGGCCGAGCCGTAGGACGAGCCGCCGCTGGCGCCGGCCTGACCGCCGCCTGCGCCGCCGCCGCCGCCGCTGTCGACGTAGCCGGCACCGCCGCCGCCGACGTCCTGGACGTTCGACCCTGCGCCGCCCGCGCCCGGTCCGCTGCCGCCGCACCCGCCCGACGAGCCGCCGGCGTAGCCGCCCGGACCGCCGTCGCTGGCGACGCTGCGGCCGCCGTGGGCGTCGATGATGCCGGCCAGGTCGACGTCGCCCTTGACCGCGAAGGCAAGCGCCGCCGTGCCCGCGACCCGGATGGTCACGCCGTTCTCGACTTCCAGAGCAGTCATGGAGAAGATGCCGATGTCGGGCGCGCCGGTCTGGTTGACCTTGGTGAAGCCGACGCCGATCGGGTGCAGGTCGGCGAAGTCGGACAGCCTGGTGATGGCGCCGGTGTCGCTGTTGATCTCGACCTCGCCGTCGGCCGCCTGCAGCCGCAGGGAGTTGGTCGCCGAGGTCATGAGCGAGGTGGGAATGTTGGACGGCGTGAAGTCGACGATGATGGGCCCGGAGTCCGGTTGGTCGAGGTCGGCGTCGGGCATCGACACGGCGGCATCGGGGTTGTTCATCGAACCGTCGACGCCACCGCCACCACCGCCGTCGGGGCTCGACACCGACGCGTCGGCGCCGCCACCTACACCTCCGTCCGGTAGATCCTCCTCACCGGTGCAGACGCCGCCAAGGGCGCCCGAAGCCGCGCCGTAGCGGTAGCCGGAGGTGCACTCGTTGTCGGGGAAGCTGCAGTAACCATTGGCTTCACAGCGCCCGGCGACGGCGCCCTGGCACTCGCCGCTGGTCTCGCAATGGAAGGCCGACTGGCTGGCGCACGCGCTCGTGAGAGCGGCGAGCGCGACGGCGAGTCCCCACGTGCCTGCGCGCGTCACTACCATCCACGGTTACGCGATCGACGGCGTGCGATCAACGATCACCTCGATTGTGAGCTGGCTGCCTTTTGCCGAACGACGAGACTACTACCTTCGCACACGCTTCCTACTGCGGTGACGACGTGTGTTGGTGTCGCGAAGGTGGCGTCGACGATCGAGTCGAGAAACGTTGCATGGGTGACGTTCGACCCCGCTGTTGATCGTTTCGCCCGCGGTTCGTACGTTGAATACGAATGTCGTCGCACGCGATGGGGAGAGCAGACCTTTCACCCGGCCTTCGCATCGGGCGCTACGAGCTGATCCATCGGCTCGCAGTCGGCGGGATGGCGGAGATCTACCTGGCCCGGGCCATCGGCATCGAGGGCTTCGAGAAGCTGGTGGTGCTCAAGCGGATCCTGCCGCAGTACGCGAACAGCAGCGAGTTCGTGGCCATGTTCCTCGACGAGGCTCGCCTGTCGGCGACGCTGCAGCATCCCAACATCGCGCAGGTCTACGACATCGGTCAGTTCGAGGACAGCTACTTCTTCACCATGGAGTACATCCGGGGTGAGGACGTGCGCACGATCCTCAAGACCGCGGTCGGCGCGCGCAAGCGGGTGCCGCTGGCCAACGCGCTGACCATCATCGCCGGCGCCGCCGCCGGGCTGCACGCCGCGCACGAGAAGACCACCATCGACGGCGAGCCGCTCAACATCGTGCACCGCGACGTGTCGCCATCGAACGTGCTGGTGTCGTACGACGGCGGCGTCAAGCTGGTCGACTTCGGCGTGGCCAAGGCGGCGCAGCGGCAGAGCAAGACCCAGGCGGGCACGCTCAAGGGCAAGGTCTCGTACATGTCGCCGGAGCAGTGCCGCGGCAAGCCGCTCGATCGGCGCAGCGACATCTTTGCTCTCGGCATTCTGTTGTTCGAGATGACCACCCACCGGCGGCTGTTCAAGGGCGAGAGCGAGTTCGACATCATGATGAAGATCGTCAACGAGGACGTGCCGCCGCCGTCGCTGACGTTCCCCAAATACCCCGCCGACCTCGAGCAGATCCTCATGCGCGCGCTGGCTCGCGATCGTGAGAAGCGCTACTCGACCGCGCAGGAGATGCAGATCGACCTCGAGGAGTTCGCCCGCGCTCACGGCCTGGCGCTGTCGGCGGTGTCGCTGGGCCGGTACATGCACGAGACGTTCGTCCAGCGGATGCGCGAGCAGGAAGCAGCGGTCCGCGCGGTGCCGCGCACCGGCGAGGTCAAGCTGGAGGTCCTCGCCGGTGGCGCCGGCACCGAGCTGGGCGACGAGGAAGAAGACGACGACTTTTTCGAGGTCGAGGAGGTCGAGATCGAGCCGGGCGAGGTCGTCGAGGCCGAAAACGCCGCTGCCGCTGACCCCGCCGCCGACGACGATCTGGCGATCGACGTGGAGGGCCCGGATTTGTCGGCGCTGGCGCCGCAGCCCACGCGCCTGTCGCGTCCGCTGTCGCGTCCGCTGTCGCGTCCGCTGTCGCGTCCGCTGTCGCGTCCGTCGACCGCGGCTCTGGCTGCCGCCGAGGTGTCGCAGTCGTACGAGGTCCATCGCGCGCGGCGGTGGCCGGCGGCGCTGGTCGGCGCCGCCATCGCCGCTGTCGCGGTCTTCTTCTTCACCCGCGGTGGTGCCGACACGCCGAGCAGCAGCGCTGCCGCGTCACACGCGGCCGCGGCACCGGCCGCGGCGCCGGCCAAGCCCGCGCCGGCCAAGCCCGCGCCGGCCAAGCCCGCGCCGGCCAAGCCCGCGCCGCAGGCAGCCGCCGACACCGCGTCGCCGCAGAAAGCCGAGCCGCCGGCTGCGCTGCCGAAGAGCCCGACGCCTGTGGCCGCCGAGCAGGTGGCAGCGAAGGCGCCGGCGAAGAGCACCGACCCGCCCGCGCCAGCCGACAAGAAACCGGAGCGGCACACGCACGCTCGTGCCCACGTTCGCCACACCGGTCACCACAGCAAGCACGGCGCGGCGGTTGCGCACCGCAAGCCGCCGCCGCCCGCGCCGGTGTCCAAGACCAAGCCGAAGATCCGTGACTGGGGCCTCGATTCACCGCTGCCGCCGCCGGGGAGGTCTCATTGATCCGGGCGCTGGCGGTGGCGATGGCGCTGCTGGTCGCGACCGCGACGGCACGCGCCGACGAGCCGGGGAGCGGCCAGAAGGCCAAGCAGAAGGCCAGCCAGAAGGCCGACCCCGAGGCAGATACAGATCTGGCCCGCGAGGTCGACGAGCACCTGCAGCGCGGCATCGAGTTCTACGCGCAAAAGCAGTATGAGCTGGCACTGGTCGAGTTCCGCGCCGGCTACGCTCTCGATCCGCGGCCCGACTTCCTGTTTGCCATGGCCCAGGCCGAGCGTCTGTCGGGCGACTGCCCGACCGCGGTGGTCTACTACCAGCGCTTCCTCGAGACCCACCCGGATCCGAATCAGGCGGAAGCCGCGCGGGTCAACCTGCGCCGCTGCAACCGGGCGCTCGAGTCGGGACCGGGTGGCCGGCCGCGGGTGTCCACGCCGGCAGCGCTGGAAGAGGCCGAAGAAGCGTCCGCGCCGCCCGAGCCGATTCATGCGCCGGCCGCCGCGCTCACCACCGGGCCGCTGCGCGACGCGTCACCCTGGTATCGCGACATCGCCGGCGGCGCGATGGCCGGCGGCGGGGTCGCCGCGCTCGGCGTGTCGATCGGCTTCTGGGTGGCCAAGGGATCGGCCGAGCGCGCGGCCAGCGAGTCGACCAACTACTTCGACTACGTCGACGCCAACCGGCGCGCCAGCCACGACCGCACGGTGTCACTGGTCGCGCTGGGCGTAGGCGCGGCGCTGGCCGCCGGCGCCACCTACCGCTATCTCACGGTCAAGGGGCGCGGCGGCCGGGTGCGCGTGGCGATCACGCCGGGCGGAGTTTCGCTCGCCGTGGCGATGTACTGATCCCGCGTCGCGGCGGGCGCTGTCGCCGGCTCACGGGCGGTATCTCGCCAGCCACAGGTCCAGGTCGCTCGGCCCCTCGAAGAAGCCGGTGGCGAGGACGGCGCCGGCGGTGTCGGTGGCCACGCCGTTGCCTTCGTCCGCGCCGCCCTGGTCGAACAGCTCGGTCCACACCTCGTTGCCGTCGGCGTCGTACTTGCGCGTCCAGCCGTCTCGGGTGGCGTTGTCGCTGAAGCCGTTGACGATGACGCTGCCGGAGGCGTCGGTGGCCACGCCGTTGCCGACATCGACCCCGCCGCCGTCGTAGGTTCGGGTCCAGACGGTGTTGCCGTCCGGGTCGTACTTGCGCACGAACACGTCGCTGGTGGCGCCGCCCCACGCCTCGCCGCCGACCAGGACGTTGCCGTCGCCGTCGATGGCCACGCCGTGGCCGACGTCGTCGCCGCCGCCGTCGAACACGCGGGTCCACTGCTCGGTGCCGTCGGCGTCGTACAGACGCACCCACAGGTCCAGGTCACCGTTGTCGATCTGGCCGACCACGGCGATCTCGTCGTCCGGGCCGATGGCGACGTCGAACGCCATGTCGCGGGCGCCGACGTCGGCGCTGCGCGTCCACACGGTGTTGCCGTCGCGGTCGTACTTGCGCACGAAGATGTCGCTGCCGGTGGCCACGCTGGTGAAGCCGGCGACCACGACATGCTTGGTCGAGTCGCTGGCCACACCGTAGGCTGCGTCGTCACCGCCGCCGTCGTAGGTCTGGGTCCAGATGGTGTTGCCGTTCTTCTTCAGCTTGGTCACGTACAGGTCGTCGTCGCCGGCGCCCGCGGCGCGGCCGGTGACCAGGATGTCGTCGCAGGTGTCGACCGCCACCGACTCGGCGGTGTCGTCGCCGCCGTTGTCGATCGATGTGGTCCACAGCAGGTTGCCGTCCGGGTCGTACTTGCGCACGATGCCGTCGGTGGTGCCGGCGGCGGTGCCGCTGGTGCCGACGACCACGGCGTTGCGATTGGAGTCGGCGGCGACGTCGTTGCCGACGTCGTCGTAGCCGCTGTCGTAGGTGCGGGTCCAGACCTGCGGCGCCTGCGGGCGCCGGCAGACCTTCAGGTTGTCCATGGCGCCGCTCGACGACAGATAGACGGTCATCCGCGCCACGTTGCACTGCGACGTGGACGGCAGCGACACGTCGAGGCGCACGTTGTTGCCCATCGGCGCGACCTGGTGGGTCGCGATCAGGTTGTCGGCGCTGTCGTAGAACGCCAGCTTGGCCGGGTCCTCGCCGTAGTCGATGTCGAGCAGAACCAGGCTGCGGATGCACGCCGGATCGTCGAAGTGGATGTCGAAGAAGGCCCCCTTGGCCTCGTCGTCGGGCTCGGCGACGTTGCCGGCGGCGGCGTCGGCGGCGGTGAAATGCTCCTGGTTGATCAGGATGTGGCCGAGGCCGTTGAACTTCAGATCGTCGTCGCCTCCGGTCGGGTGGTTGCTGTCGAAGGCGACCCCGAGGCCGGGGATCGTCGCGGCCTCGTCCTGGAACACCTGGACATGGATCCCCTTGGCCGCGTAAGCCTCCTCGATCACCTCGCCGGTGACGATCGGATCGCCGTTGCCGTCGGTGTCGAAGTCGATGGTTTGACAGCTCTCGCCGGTCCAGTCGATCGCGGAGTTCGACTGCCCGTTCCCCGCGATGCAGCCCCCGGCGATGGCGGCCACGAAGAGAGAGCTCGTCCAATACTGCAGACGTCTCGTTTCAAACATGGGCCGGTCCTACAGCACCGCCCATGCCAGGAAACGAAGGTGCCGTAAGCACAGGTGCTCCGGGGTATGTGGGGACAGGTGTCTGTAGCCTATCCGGAGGGCGGCATCCGATTTTCGGAGGGTTTTCGTGGCGCGGCGCGGCAGCGTGGTCCAATCCGGCGCGATCCCTGCGATCCCACGGTGAACCAGAGTTGGTACGGGAGCTGCTGTGGAAGGGCGCCATGCACTCGACGCTGACTGCCTCCCCCAACCGGATCCGCGGCTCGCTCGCGGAGATGCCGCTGTCGCGCCTGCTGGCCCACTGCCAGCGAAGCGCGGTCACGGGCCGGATCGATCTGACCAGCGGCGCCAACCGGGGCCGCGTGGTGCTGCGCGCCGGCATGGTCGACAGCGCCGAGTTCGGCGGCACCAGCGGTGACGACGCGCTCGAGGAGATGCGCCAGCTGTCGGGCGGCAGCTACGAGATCTCGCAGCGGCTGCCGGATCTCGACGGCGTGCTCGGGCCGGCGGCGGCGTTCCGCGGCGAGCTCAGCGACGTGCCGCTGGTCAGGATCATGCGCCACTGCGAGGGCAATGCGCTGACCTGCACCGTGGTGGTGATTCGCGAGTTCGACCGCGGGGAGGTGGTCTACCGCGCCGGCGAGATCGCCGACGTTCGCCTCAACGGGCGCACCGACGAGGACGCGCTGGTGGAGATGGTGCGCTGGACCGACGCCCGCTTCCTGGTCAGCGCGCCGCCGCTGACCGTGACCGGGCGGCCGGTGCCGCGTCGTCACCCGACCGAGCCGTTCCGCCTGGAGCACCTGCGCCGGCTGGCGTTGGTGCCGCAGCCGGGCGAGCCACAGCCGGCCGAGCCGGAGCCGGAGGCCGAGCCGGCTCCGCTGGCCGAGCTGTTTCGCCGGCGCGTCGGCGAGGCGCTGCGCCGCCTGGCCGGCGAGCTGGGCCGTCTGGCCGAGCGGGTCGAGGGCGGCTCGTCCGCTGCGCGCTGACGCGCGGCCGTGGTAGCGTCCGCCCGTGGACGCGTACAAGCGGGAGTTCATCGACTTCATGGTCGAGGTCGGCGTGCTGACCTTCGGCGACTTCGTCACCA
>Ga0114931_10009839_pt1 | contig 11419 bp, 9 predicted proteins | sample 2SBtaG_FD_89579 | JGI IMG/M metagenome (GOLD analysis project Ga0114931, IMG submission 89579) | Deep subsurface microbial communities from Kolumbo volcano to uncover new lineages of life (NeLLi) - 2SBTROV14_V59a metaG | ecosystem: Environmental > Aquatic > Marine > Volcanic | place: Kolumbo...
GCTTCGCACGCGCGGCTGCGCCGCGCAACGCGGGACTAGCAGCGTTTGTTGGGGGCGCAGCAGCGCCCCCTCGGCTTCGCCGAGCCTCCCCCTCGACCGCTCCGCGGTCGTCTAGCCCCTCGACTCGAAAGAATCGGGGTACCAGGGGGCTCCCGCCGAGCGAAAGCGAGGCCGCGGCGAGCGGAGCGAATCGCGTCGGGGGCCGGGGGCCGGTGAGCCCCCGGCGGAGGACTACGGCGGGGATGGGCGGCTGGGATGTGACCAGTCAGCCACCGGCGACGGCGCCGACCACCATCTCGAGCGAAGCGCCGGGGAGGATGCCGAGCGCCAGCACCAGCACTGCCGCGATGATCAGCGCCGCCGTGACCATGCCGGAGCGCATCGGCGTGGCCTGGGGAGCGCCCGGCGCGGGCTCGCGGAAGTACATGTAGACCATCACGCGCAGGTAGTAGTAGGCGCCCACCACGCTGTTGAGCAGGCCGATGATCGCCAACACATACAGCTGCGAGTCGATCGCCGCGCGGATCACGTAGAGCTTGCCGAAGAAGCCGATCGTCGGCGGAATGCCGGCCAGGGACAAGAGGAACAGCGAGAAGGCGAGTGCGGCCGCCGGGTGGCGCTTGCCGAGACCCGCGAGATCGTCGTAGCTGACCGCTTCGGCGCCACGGCGACCACATAGGATCAGCGCGCCGAACGCACCCGCCGTAGAGACGGTGTACGCGAGCAGGTAGAAAAGCACGCTCTCCTGGCCTTCCGCGCCGCGCATCGCGGCCACGACGCCGATGAGGATGTAGCCGGCGTGCGCGATGGACGAGTAGGCCAGCATGCGTTTGACCGACTCCTGCCGACTCGCGATCACATTGGCTACCGTCATCGTCAGCACGGCCAGAAGCGCGATGACCGGCGGCCAGCCGCTGCCCCAGCTCATGAGCCGGGGATCGCCGAACGCGACCAGGAGCACCCGGAGCAGGATCGCGAACGCCGCCGCCTTGACCGCCACGGCCATGTACGTGGTCGTGGGCGTGGGTGCGCCCTCGTAGGCATCCGGCGTCCACATGTGGAACGGCACCGCGCTGACTTTGAACGCCAAGCCGGCGATCACCAAAACCACGGCGATGAGCACCGTCGGCGTGCTGACCACGCTGCCGGCCTGGCCGATGCTGCTGATGGCCTTGCCGATACCGACCAGATCGGTGTGACCGGTCGCGCCGTACAGGAGCGCCGCGCCGAACAGGGTCAAGGCCGCGGCGAAGCTGCCGAGCAAGAAGTACTTCACCGCCGCCTCGGCCGCGCGCTGGCTTCCGCGCCTTAGCCCGATCAGGCAGTAGACGCCGAGCGACATCGTCTCGAGCCCGATGAACAGGCTGAGCAGATCACCCGATGCGGCGAGCGCCATCGCGCCGAAGGTCGAGAGCAGGAGCAACGGGAAGTATTCGCTGCGGTCGATCCTGTGCTCGGGCAGGTAGCCGCCGGCGAGCAGCGCGGCCAGACCGCCGCCCAGACACAGGACGAAGGCGAAGAAGACGGAGAACCGATCGATGAGTAGGTACGGCGCGACCGCCTGGAGCCCCTCGAGGTGCTCCGGACCTATCATCCAGAGCGAGACGCTGAGCACCGCGCCGGCGAACAGGATCACCGCGCTGACAAGCGCCAGCTCGGGAGCGCGTCCGGAGCCGGCGTCGAGCACGACGCCCTCCGGCGTGACGCCCTCGGCATCCGGCGCGGGGCGCCCCAGCGCTTCGGCGATCATCAGCAGCAGCGCGCCAAAGCCGACCGCAAGGAACGGCGACAGGCCGAAGACGAGGTTCATCATTTCGCGCCCTCCGTCCCAGCGGCGGTTGTCGTATTGAGCGCCTGCGCGCTGCCTCCGGCCTGCTTCTCTTTCTCGAGCTCTTCAGGTGATTTCGGATACCCGCGTTCGAGCGGACCACCCCGGCGCGGCGCGAGCGACGCCTGGGTCGACCCGGGGGGCGTCGCGAGGTACGCGCGCCGCCCGTCCTGGTAGTGATCGAGCAGGGCGTCCACGCTGAGCGTCATGCGAGAGACGAAGATCGACGGGAAAAGACCGATCACGAAGATCAGCACGATGAGCGGAGCGAGGGCGATGGACTCGCGGACGTTCAGGTCCTTGAGCTTCTTGTTCTTCGGGTTCGTCAGCGGGCCGAAGAACATCTTCTGCACCACGGTCAGCATGTAGACGGCCGCCAGGATGACGCCCGCCGCGGCCATGACCGCCTGCAGCTCTCCGTTGTGACCCAGCGGCATCGACACGAAGGTGCCCATGATCACCATGAACTCACCGACGAAGCCGTTGGTGCCCGGCACGCCCACGCTGGCCATGGTGACGATCAAGAAGATGGCGGCGTAGACCGGCATCACCTTGGCGAGGCCGCCGAACTCGCGGACCTCGCGCGTGTGGCGGCGGTCGTAGATCACGCCGACGAGGAGGAACAGCGCGCCAGTGGAGATGCCGTGGTTCACCATCTGCAGGATCGAGCCCTCGACGCCGGCATGCGTCGCCGAGAACAGACCCAGCATGCAGAAGCCGAGGTGCGCCACCGACGAATAGGCCACCAGCCGCTTCACGTCGTTCTGCTTCCACGCGACCAGAGCGCCGTACAGGATGCCGCCTCCGACGGCGATCCCGGCCAGATTGGGGCCGGCGCTCCACGCGGGACCCGGGAACAGGCCCATGCAGAAGCGGATGTAGCCGTAGGTGCCAAGCTTCAGCAGCACGGCGGCCAGGATGATCGAACCGCCTGTCGGTGCCTGCGTGTGCGCGTCCGGCAGCCACGTGTGCAGCGGGAACATCGGCACCTTGATCACGAAGGCCAGCGCGAAGGCTCCGAAGCAGAGCCAGGCCACCGTGTGCGGCAGGATCAGCCGCTGCAGGGCCAGGTAGTCGAAGCTCCAGTAGCCGGCGAGCTGCTTGTGCTGCCACACCATGTACAGGATGGCCGCGAGCATCAGCATGCTGCCGGCCATCGTGTACAGGAAGAACTTGTACCCGGCCTTGATCTTCTCGATGCCGCCCCAGACACCGATGAGCAGCAGCATCGGCACCAGCATCAGCTCCCAGAACACGTAGAACAGGAACAGATCCAGCGACACGAAGGCACCCAGCATCGCGCCCTGCAAAAGCAGGAGGCTGAACGCGAGGTCCTTCGTCTTGTGCTTGAGCGAGCCGAACGACACGTACGCCGCGATAGGCGCCGTGAGCGTGGTGAGCAGCACGAGCCACACGCTGATCCCGTCGACCGCGACGTGATAGCGGATGCCGAAGCTGGGAATCCAGGGCCGGATGTACTGGAAGTGCCAGCCCATGCTCATGGGCACGCCGAGCAGCCAGAGCGAAACCACGAAGTCGAGCAGCAGCACGACCATCGTGAAGCGCCGGAGCAACTTCGGCGCCTGCCGCGGAATGAAGAGCACGGCGATGGAGCCGAGGATCGGCACGAAGACGATCACGTTGAGCAGCTGGTGCCACTCGTCGGCGCGGGTCGCCTCGGCCTGGGTTCCGGGCCATAGCCCGGTGATCAGCGTGACGCCGAGCATAGCCATGATACCGATCGTGATGCGCTCCAGCCAGCGCCGGCGGCGCGGAACAGCCATACCGACGATCAGGGCCGCGATGTACGGCCAGATCTCGAACAGGCCCTTGCCGAGCGGGCTCATCGCGCACCTCCCGGCTGGGGCGCCGGCGGGGGAGCGGCGGGCTGCGCGGGCTGTCCCGCCTGGCGCTGCTTGAGCAGACGCATGATACGGTTCATCGCGTTCCCGTTGTTCGGTGCCGCTCTGCCGGTCGGTGCGGGCTGCCCGTGCGGGACGCCGTACAGCTTGCCGTCAGCGCCGCGCTGCACGTCGATGGCCGTCGTGTCCATGACGCCGGACTTGTCCGTCTTTGGACGGTGGAACGTGAAGTCCCGCTCGCCTGTGCGGCCGAAGGCGTTCTTCACCTCCAGCTTCAGCGTACGCTTTTTGTCGATGTCGAGGGTGAACGCGACGCTCGACTGGCTACCGAACGTGTCGCTGTCCCACTTGCCGTCGCCGTCGGCGTCCCAGCGGTAGGTGTAGCCAAGCCCCGGCGCAGCCGCGACGCTGTACTTGCCGTCCGCGTTGTCGCGCGTGACCTTGGCGGTCGGGTGCGGCGCGACGAAGAACCAGCCGAGCCCACCGACACCCACGACCATGACCGCAGCGTAGGCCTGCACGCGGTCTGTCTGCACCAAGCGCAGTCCGGTGCCGGTCGCGGCGATGATGAAGCTGGTCAGCCGCGAGACGATGCCGTCGACGACCCACTTGTCGAACCACACGCTGAACTCCGCCAGCGAGTCGACCGCTCCGATGATCGTCTCCTCGTACAGCTCGTCGATACGCCACTTGTCGTAGACGAGCGAATACAGCCGCGGGAACTGCTCACGCAGCTTCCGGGTCGGCTCGCCCTTCTGCATCAGGTAGACCCAGTAGGCGATGCCGGCGCCGGCCAGGAAACACAGGACCGCAACGCCGAGGAGAGTCATTTCCCACGAGCCGGCGGAGCGCACGGCAGCCACGGCGCCGCCTTCCTTGGCGGGCGCGAACACCGGCTCGAGGAAGTGATCGAGCGGCGTGATGTGCAGCGGCCCGGCATTGAAGAAGCCGCCGACCAGCGACAGCACACCGAGGATCACGAGCGGCACGGTCATCTGCCACGGCGGTTCCTTCGGCGCGGGCCCTTCGAGCGGTTCGTCGTGCGCGTGGTGTTCGTGCCCGTGCTCGCCCTCGGGTGCCTTGAAGCCCTTGACGATGGTCCAGCCCTTGAAGTCGCCGTAGAAGATGCCGATCACGAGCCGCGTCATGTAGAAGGCCGTGAGCACGGCCGCCGCGGCGCCCACCACGTACAGGAAGGTCGGCCCCCAGCTCGGCCACTGGAAGATCTCCAGCGCATCCGGACCCGCGCCGATCACGCCGCCCGGAACCGGTGACTTGATGGCCGAGGTGAAGGACTTGAGCAGGATCTCGTCCTTGGAGAAGAAGCCCGCCGTCAGCGGGAAGCCGACGATCGCCGCCCAGGCCGCTCCGAAGGTCCAGAACGTGGTCGGCATGAAGCGGCGCAGGCCGCCCATGTTGCGCATGTCCTGGGACGCGTCGTGATCGTGCACGCGCGCGTGCATCGCGTAGATGACCGAGCCGGCGCCGAGGAAGAGCAGGGCCTTGAAGAAGGCGTGCGTGATGACGTGGAAGAAACCTGCGGTGAACGCACCGACGCCGACGCCCAGGAACATGTACCCGATCTGGCTCACCGTGGAGTAGGCGAGCACCTTCTTGATGTCGTGCTGCACGACGGCGATCGTCGCGGCGAAAAGCGCGGTACAGGCGCCGATGAACGCCACTGTGAACATCACCGCCGGGCTCAGGATGAACACGTCCGACATGCGGCACACGAGGTACACGCCAGCGGTGACCATGGTGGCCGCGTGGATGAGCGCGCTGACCGGCGTGGGGCCGGCCATGGCGTCGGGCAGCCAGATGTACAGGGGGATCTGCGCGCTCTTGCCGGTGCAGCCGAGGAACAGCGCCAGGCCGACGAGCGTGGCTGCGGTGACGTGCCGCGGCATGTTCAGCCAATGGGCGGCGCCCGCAGGCAGCGCTGCGGCCAGCGGTACGTGGTCGCCGATGGGCCAGACCTGCACGGGCGTCAGCAGGCTCTGGCGATGGGCCTCGATGCCGGCCCAGTCGAGCGCACCCGAGTAGTAGACGAGCAGCGCCATCGCGACGAGCAGGCCGAAGTCGCCGACGCGGTTGGCGATGAAGGCCTTCTTGCCTGCCGCCGCGTTCTTGTCGTCCTCGAACCAGAAGCCGATGAGCAGGTAGCTACAAAGGCCCACGCCTTCCCAACCCACGAACAACACCGGCAGGTTGTCGCCGAGGATCAGAACCAGCATCGAGAAGATGAACAGGTTCAGATACGCAAAATAGCGGTGGTAGCTCGGATCGTCCGCCATGTACTGCGTCGAGTACAGGTGGATGAGGAAGCCCACGCCGGTGACGATCAGCGCCATGGTGGCGCTCAGCGCGTCCATCGAGAACGCCACCTCGACGGGCACCTTGCCGAAGTCGTGCTGCGCGGAAACGCTCACCCAGTGCCAGCCCGACCACACGAACCGCGTGGCGTGCTCGCCCGTCTGGGCGTGCTGGAGCATGAAGAACGCGACCACGCTGGCGAGGAACGGGATGGCGACGGCGGCAAGCGCCATCAGCGTCACCGCCTCCTTGCCCGCGCGCTTTCCGAAGACGCCGTTGACGAGCGCGCCGATCAGCGGAAGGGCGATGATTGCGACCAGCAGGGAGAAGTTGTCCGCTGGGAAGATAGCCTGGAGCGTGTGCATGGGAGGTAGGTCAGTGCCGCAAGGTATCCGCTTCGTCGCTGTTCACGGTCGAGCGCAGGCGGTAGAGGGAAAGCAGGATAGCGAGCCCGACCGCCGCCTCGGCCGCGGCGATGGCGATGATGAAGAAGGCGAACATCTGGCCGTCCATGTTGTCGCCGTGAACGCGGTTGTAGGCGACGAGGGCCAGGTTCACCGCGTTGAGCATCAGCTCGATGCTCATCAGCTGCACCAGCGTGTTGCGGCGCACCAGAAAGCCGAGTGCGCCGATGCTGAAGATCAGCGAAGACAACAGCACGTAGTGCTCGAGCACATGGCCGAGGGCGTTCACTTCGCCGGCTCCTTCTCGATAGGATGACCCGCGTCACGGGGATGCAGCGGGCCGACGAACATGCGCCGCGTCTCGCCCTCGGGCTTTTCGACGCTCTTCTTCTTGTTCTGCGACCGCGCCACGGCGATCGCGCCGACCACCGCGACAATCAAGAGCGCGGTCGCCAGCTCGAATGGCACCAGCCCCTTGCCGAAGAGCATCCCGCCCACCGCTTCTACGGTACCGTGCTCCGGTCGCGCCGGCAGGAACACCGTCGCGCCGGTGGAGTGCGCCCCCACCAGATACAGGGCAGCGCCCGAGAGCAGCGCTGCCAGCCCGCCGCCGAACCAGCGCGACGCCCGCGCCTTGCCCGGGCCTGCGCTCCCCGCGTCCGGCCCGAGCAGCATGATCACGAACACGAACAGCACGATGACCGCGCCGGCGTAGACGATGAGCTGGATGGCTGCGAGGAACTGCGCGTGCAGCTCCATGAACAGCCCCGCGATGCCCAGGATGGTCGCGAGCAGGCCCATTGCACCGCGAATAGGGTTCTGCGCGAGCACGGTGAAGAGCGCGCCCACGAGGCACACCAGACCGCACACTGCGAAAAAGAGGGATCCCGCGCTCATATCACCAGTGTCCGCTGCTGCTTGCCGCCGTTAAGGATGTAGTCCTCGAAGTGCTTCCGGTACTTGCGGATGAAGGCGAGCGCCGGCTGTGCGGCGCCGTCGCCGAAGGCACAGATCGTGTTGCCGGTAATGTTGGAAGCGATCTCGCTGACGAGATCCAGCTCCTCGATGCTGGCGGTGCCCGCCACCACCTTGTCCAGGATGCGCTCGATCCAGCCGCACCCTTCGCGACACGGCGTGCACTGACCGCACGATTCGTGTCGGTAGAAGCGCATCACGTTGTGCAGCGCCAGCACCGGGTCGGCGGCGTCGCTCATCACGATGGCGCAGCACGTACCGAGCATGCTGCCGGCGCCGCGGAAGGTATCCACGCCAAGCGGCAGGTCGAGGATGCTCTTGCCGTTGTACGGCGCGAAACGCTCGTCGTGCTCGATGTTCACGACCTCGTCCGGCAGGTGAACCGGACAAGAGGAGCCGCCCGGGATCACCCCGAGGATCTCGCGGTCGCCCTGCACGCCGCCGCCCAGGTCGTAGATGAGCTCGCGCAGTGTGAGGCCCACCGCGCACTCGAAGATGCCCGGCTTGTTCACATGGCCGCTCACGCCGAATAGGCGCACGCCGCCGTCGTTGAAGTGGTGCAGATCGCTGAGGCGGCTGAAGGCGTCGCCGCCCAGCTCGAAAACCGTCGGCACGGACGCGATCGTCTCGACGTTGTTGACGGTGGACGGAAAGCCGAAAGCGCCGAACTGCGCCGGGAAGGGCGGCTTGAGCCGCGGCTCGCCGCGCTTGCCGCCAAGCGATTCCAGCAGGGCCGTTTCCTCCCCGCAGATGTAGGCGCCGGCGCCCGTGTGGACATAGATCTCGATCTCGTAGGGACGCCCGAAGGGCGTCTTGCCGAGATAGCCCTTCGCCTTGGCCTCGGCGATCGCCGCCCACAGCCTGTCCTTCGAGAGGTGTAGCTCGTCGCGCACGTAGATGTAGCAGGCGTGGGCCCCGATCCCGTAGCAGCCGATGATCGCACCCTCGATCAGAGCGTGCGGGTTCTGCTCCATGATCGTCCGGTCCTTGAAGGTCCCGGGCTCGCCTTCGTCGGCGTTGACGACCAGGTAGTGGGGCTTCTTCACCTCCTTGGGCATGAAGCTCCACTTCGTCCCGCAATCGAATCCGGCGCCGCCGCGGCCGCGGATATGCGCCTTCTTCACTTCCTCCACGACTGCTTCGCGGGGCATGCCGAGCGCCTTCTTGGCGCTCTTGTATCCGCCGCTTTGCTCGTAGGCGGCAAGCTTGAAGCCGTCGGGCTTGCCGTAGTTCTTCGTAAGATAGGTGGTCTGCTTGAGCATCGGGGAGGTGCGCGTCCTGGGTCAGCTCTCGTACAGCAGTCGATCGAGAATGCGATCGACCTCGTCGGCGGTGAGGTTCTCGTAGTAGGTGCGGTCGACCTGCATCATCGGTGCGGTCCCACACGAGGCCAGGCACTCGGCCGTACGCAGGGTCACGCGACCATCCTTGGTGGTCTCGTCCGCGTGGACGCCGAGCTTCTTCTCGCAATGCGAGAGGATGCTGTCGCTGCCCCTGAGCGCGCACGACAGCGTGCGACAGACCCACACCTGGTGCTTGCCGGGGCGCTCCTGGTTGAACAGCGTGTAGAAGGTGACGACGCCCTTGACGTGGGCCGTGCTCAGCTCGAGTCGCTCGGCCACGAAGGCGATGACGTCCTCGCTCACCCAGTTGTCGTTCGCCTCCTGACAGAGGTGGAGAACCGGGATGCACGCGGCCATCTTGTTCGGGTAGCGCGAGAGGATCTGCTTGAACTCTCTCTCCCGCTCCTCGCTGAGCGCGAATGCCATGGACTTTTCCGTCTTTCTGTTGGCGCTCGCCCGACCCCGGGAAATTCCGGGGTAGCGGCCGGACCGGGCGCGATCGGCCTCTGCCCGGCGCTCTGGGCGGCGGAACCGTAGTGAGGGCCAATCGCGCGTGTCAATAGCGCTCTCCGCGCCCCGGGAGCCAGCTCTGACGGTTGCGGCCGGCCGTGCAGAAAGCGCAGCCGAGAGGACACAAACCATCCCGATAGTCTTGAGAATCCGGTTCGAGCGCGTGTAGGCTGGCGGCCCTCGCCGCCGGGCCTTCTGGCGGGAACGGGAGGTGACGAGTGTTTTGCCCAAACTGTGGGACGCAAAATCCGGATACCGGGACGACTTGCACGAAGTGTGGCTTCAACCTCAAAGGCGCGGCGGCCCCGAAGTTCAAGGGCACGATGCTGATGATGAATGCGCCGCCGGCCATTCCCCGCCCGGGTGGCGGCGCTCCCGCGCCCGGCGCGCCGCCAGCGCCGCCAGCGCCCGGCGCACCGCCAGCGCCGGCTGCCGCACCGCCGGCTGCCGCACCGCCGGCTGCCAAGCCTGCCATGAAAGGGACGATGCTCGGCGTCGCCCCGCCCTCTCCGGGAGCTGTGGCACCGCCCGCACCGCCCCCACCGGGCGCAGCGCCGGGTGGCCCTCCGCCGGCTGGCCCTCCGCCGGGCGCTCCTGGTGGTCCTCCGCCGGGCGCAGCGCCGGGTGGTCCTCCGCCGGGTGGACCGGGTGAGGTGAATCCCCTCGGTGGCACCGTCGTGGCCGGGCCGAGTCCCCTGGCGGGCGGCGGATTTCCGCCGCCAGGGCCGCAAGGCGCTGCTCCGGGTGCTGGCGGTGTTGGCGCGGCGCCCCCAGGCGGTCCTCCGCCGGGTGCACCGGGAGGCCCGCCACCGGGTGGTCCCCCTCCCGGTGGCCCGCCCGGACAGTTCGGCCCTCCGCCCGGAGGCCCGCCTCCTGGGGCCCCCCCCGGACAGTTCGGCCCTCCGCCCGGAGGCCCGCCTCCTGGGGGTCCCCCTCCCGGTGGCCCGCCCGGACAGTTCGGCCCTCCGCCCGGAGGCCCTCCGCCCGGTGGTCCGCCTGGCCAGTACGGCCCGCCCCCCGGCGGCGCGCCCGGCGCTCCGCCCTACGCCATGCAACAGCCCGGTCAGGGCGCTGCGCCGATCGTTCCGGCTGGGCCGCACGGCCCGATCGGTAACGTACGCAACCCCATCGTCACGGCCCTGCTCAGCTACGTCTGCTTCATCTACGCAATCTTCGCATTGTGGTCGATGGTCAACGAGCTGAAGACGTTCCGGCAGAAGGACGACATCAACCCGATCATGATCTTCATCCCGATCATGAACCTCATCTTCATCTGGGGTCTGCCGGCGAAGGTGCTGGAAGCAAAGCAGATGGCCGGCGTGCCGAACGCTTCGGTGCCGCATCCGATCCTGTACCTGCTGCTCGGTCTGTACTTCCTGCCGGCTGATCTCAACGAGGTCTTCCAGGCAGCGGGCGGCGTGGCCCCCGGCGCCATGCCCCCCGGCGCCATGCCCCCCGGCGCCATGCCCCCCGGCGCCATGCAATAGGCATCCAGCCGTTCTGGGTCGAAAAGAGGCACCCCACGCGGGTGCCTCTTTCGTTCCATGGGCTATCATCGCGTGGTGCAGCACGTCGTCAGCGAGAGCAAGCCGTCCAACGACGAGCCGACCGTCGATCCGTACGGTGGGCGCGCCGGACAGCTCAAGCGCGCCGGCATCGTGGCGCTCTTCGGCCTGCCGATCCTGGGGCTGGTGCTTTCCAGCGTCCCGATCTGTCCCACCGCGGCAACATTTGGCGTCCCCTGCCCCGGCTGCGGTCTGACGCGCGCCACGCTGGACGTGCTCCACGGCCATCTGTCGGCCGCTCTGCACATGCACCCGCTCGTGCTGCTGGTCTCCCCGCTGTACATCGGCGGCGTTCTAGCGAGCCTCTTCGACTTCATCCGCGGCCCCATGCCCGGCAGATCACCCGGTCCCTTCCGGCGCTGGTTCAGCCGCGTCATCGGCCCCGTCGCCGGCGTCACCTTCGCGCTCCTGCTCATCGTGTGGATCGCGCGCTTCTACGGCTACTTCGGCGGCCCGGTGCCGGTCGAGACGCTGCGCCACTGGCTAGCGCACACGCGCTAGTCCCGCGTTTCCATCGAAGCGATGGCTGCTTCGCACGCGCGGCTGCGCCGCGCAACGCGGGACTAGCACCCTTTGTTTGGGGCGCAGCAGCGCCCCCTCGGCTTCGCCGAGCCTCCCC
>Ga0114931_10009840_pt1 | contig 11419 bp, 13 predicted proteins | sample 2SBtaG_FD_89579 | JGI IMG/M metagenome (GOLD analysis project Ga0114931, IMG submission 89579) | Deep subsurface microbial communities from Kolumbo volcano to uncover new lineages of life (NeLLi) - 2SBTROV14_V59a metaG | ecosystem: Environmental > Aquatic > Marine > Volcanic | place: Kolumbo...
GGTCTGTTTCTTGGCGCTGGCCATGTGGAGGACTCTTCAGCAGTGGATGAAGGCATCAGGGCTTGGCACTGCCCCAAGAAAATTCATTGAGGAGATGCGGGAACTGAAATCCCTTGACGTTTTGCTTCCTGCAAAAGACAAAACCATAAGGCTGAGAGTGGTCTCTACTATTTTCAATGGGTTACGCTTTTCTGATGGGGGAACTTCCGTTTAAAGGCAAGTCTCATTATGGGGTAATTTTCATTGAGATGAACAGGCTGGGTATCGGTGAATGTATAAAGAGATTGTCTCTCTATGCAGAAATCCTTTCTGCAGAAGACATGATCAATCAGATAGAATTTTTGTAATATTTAAAGATCAAATTAGAAAGGGTTCATGATTTCAGGGGATGATCTATTTCCTCTTCGGGCAGTTCTTAACAGGGCAGGCTTCGCAACCCTCACTTGTATCCACCTCAAAACCAAAGGGGATAAGCTCGCCACATCCACAGAACCATCCATTCGAGGTCTCTGTCAACAACTCTCTATCACAGAATGGACATTTAAGCATTGTTTAAACAGGTTGAAATTATCCTTAAACTCCCGGGCTGATAAGAAAGTATATCCCTTTTAATGAAGGAATAACAATGCCCTAAATTATATTGGATATACCCCCCCAATTATACGTTAGCCACAGATTCACCCCGGTTAAATACTTTCAAAGGAGTTTTTTCCCTCTGCGTCCTCTGCGGTTAATAGCTTCTTTTTTCCATCTGCGAAATCTGCGCTAATCTGCGGCTTAAATTAAGTTTTTAATTCCCTGTCTCCTGTCTCCTGTCTCCTGAATCCCGTGATTCCTGCTTCTTTACGCCATGCCCTCTGCCCTCTGCCCCATGCGCTATGCTCTCTCACCATATATCTTGCATCCCGTGTCCTGTTAAGAATATACTATCCATGTAATATTTAATGTAACTTCAATAGTTAAGTCAGGAGGTAAGAGATGGGTATAGGGGTCAAAGTAGAATTAAAAGTTGAAGATATTGCAAAAACCATTAAGAAATTAAAGAAAGAGGATAAAGAAATGTTACTGCTATTATTATCAGGAGAAAGTAAAGAAATAGCTAAACGGGCCAGGGAGATAAAATCCAAAAAAGTAAAAACACTGAAAAGAGAAGAGATCTTAAAAAATGTCTTATAGGGATGAATATCATCCTAAGGTTAAGTCTGATTTAAAAAAACTTGATAGGCACGTTATAACAGAAATCTTTAACACACATATAGAAAAAATTCTGCGAGAACCATACACTGGTGAGAAATTGCATGGAGATTTGGAAGGTGTTTTTAGCTACCATTTCAGAAAAGATAAAGTTGATTACAGAATAGCCTACCTTATCGAAGAAACCAAGGAAATCGTTTATATTCTAATGGTGAGAAAAAGAGAAAGTTTCAATGAAATCTTAAAAAGACGACTATCATAAAGGAAGATTAATCATATTGGGGTTGGTTGGTAAAGAAAGCTTGTAAGAAAGGGGATATCAATGCTTACAGGCATGAGCGGGACAGTCGCAAAGATGCCGTCCCTGTTGGTCTTGCATCTTATGATACATCAAAACCCAAACCCAAGAAGTATGAATACGACCCTCACTTTGATCCTCAGTTAGCCTGAAGAAAGGACTATCATGAAAAAGGCCGGTCGCTATGACGTATCTTACCTATTAGAAGCACAGTTTGAACCTGGCTCTCGTGGTCGCGTGCTCAAGAACAAGCTTGGTATAAAAAGGAAAAGAGATATAGAGGAGATAGAGTCAGAGGCATTACAAAAGACACTTGATAAACTTCTTGGAATTTATGACAAAGAGCACCGGTTTAAAGAGTCTGACATTAAACGAATGCACAAATTATGGCTCGGTGAAATTTACGAATGGGCTGGAAAGTACAGGAGAGTCAATGTTAGCAAGGGAGATTTCCCTTTTGCTGCTGCAAAACAGATACCCCTGTTGATGGCTGAATTTGAAAAAGGCCCTTTGCGCAAGCATACACCCTGTAACTTCAAGACTCAGAAGCGTATCATTCAGGCTCTATCAGAAGTTCATGTTGAATTTGTCCTTATTCATCCTTTCAGGGAGGGTAACGGCAGAGTAGCAAGAATACTCTCAACCCTTATGGCTGCCCAAGCAGGCCTGCCTGTTCTTGATTTTACTGATATTACGGGAAGAAAGAAAAAAGGATATTTTTCCGCAATTAATAGAGGATTGAGTAAGGATTATAACCCTATGGAGGAAATATTCAGCCGTATAATTGAAAGGACTTTAAATGCTAAGTCCGGCGGGAGGTCTTAGAGGTCTTTTTGAGGAGTTTTTTAGGGGTTATACGTATGCCTTCAACTGCGGAGGATGTTATTACATTTTTGATTAAGGCAGTTTTATATTTTTTGGGGTCTTTCAGGTAAGGATTTGTTTCTTTCAGTGACTTTTTGTGCATATATTATTATACCATATAAAACTACATCATAAATCCGACATGTTTTATCCCGTTAAGAATATAGCATTTAAGGGAAATGGGAGGGGTTGATTGGCGAGTCTCTGATGATATCGTGTTGGACATTTGTAAGGGAAACGGAATCGTTGAGATAGAGATCCTTGATGCTTCCACACACGTGAACCTAAAAAAGTTATTGCCGATACAATATGAAGGGATTAAATCTTCGGTGTAGTTTTTAAAACCCCTGTTATTATTTCCTTGAGGGCGATGTGGCAGTCACTCCGGATGGCGGAGAACTGGTTGAGATAGGCAAGGGTGACTTGGTCTTCTTTCCAAAGGGCATGTCCTGCACCTGGATGATCCGTAAGGATGCAAGAAAGTACTATAAGTTTGGGTGACTCCCCTCATCTTGTATTCATATCTTTAAGATTCCAGATATGCCTTTAAGCTGATTATTTTTACCCCTTGATGTTCTCCAAGATTCAGCATTTCTTTATCACCGGTTACGATAACATCAACTTTTCCGCCCAAGGCGCATTCAAGAATCCGGTTGTCCGGTTCATCTTTCAAAATCCTGATCCTTTTCGTTGGACTGACCACCTCTCCAAGGTCTGAAAGGTAAACAGCAACGTGACTGATGGCCTCTCTGTCACGGCTGAATTTGCTGGAAAGTAGCGATAGTACTTCGTCAATGATCGCCCTGGATATTATAAGGGTGTCCCCACCTTCGATTATCTTGGAGATTGCCTTCTCAGCCTGACTTCTGGATATAACAATGGCAGAGATAAAAATATTCGTATCGAATACCACCCTCACTTCTTTAGATATCTTTCGAGGTCTTTTTCAGTAAGGACCCCTTTTTCTTTTGCCTTACTGCTCCAGTAGCCCTGAAGCTGGTGGAATTCCTTCTTGAGCCTTTCCTTCCTGGCAACTCGCAGGGCTTCCTGGATAACAGCGCTCAGTGTCTTTCCTTCATCACGGGCTATCTCCTCGGCCTCTTTTGCGAGTTCGGGGGGAAGGGAGATAGTCTTTTTAACCGCTGTTGCCATTTCATCACCTCCTGTCACGGTATTAATAAATACTACCATATTTTACGGTAATAATAAAACCTTTAACCCTTTCATCTTACATCCTGCTTCCTGTCTCCTGTTTCTTTACGCCATGCTCTCTGCCTCATTGCTCTATTAAAATTATTACCCTTGACATTGTCATGCAAATGTCATACAATTGAAAGTATGATAGTTTTTGACTCATCCACTCTGATTCTCCTTGCAAGGATTGATATGCTTGAAATATTTATCTCAAACTATCAAGGAAAGGTCTTAATCCCTGAAAAAGTGAGGTCAGAGGTATGTTTGAAAGGCAGAGAAGAGACTCCAATAGTTGAAAAAATGATTAAGACCAAGAAAATTAAAAATTTAAAGGTAGAAAACAAAAGACAGATCAAGAAAATCATGGAAGACTTCAGCATTGACCCGGGAGAAGCAGAGGCAGTATTGCTTGCCCTTCAGGAAGGAGCCGATATGGTTGCAACTGATGACAGAAATGCTATAAGGGCATGTAAGGCATTAAATCTGGATTTTGTGACAGCCGTTGTATTTATTATAAGGTCATATGAAAAGGGTTTAATTGAAAGAGATGATGCCCTTTTAAAATTGCAAAAATTGTATTCTATCGGCAGGTATAGCAGGGCAATAATTGAGAATGCAGAAGAACAGATAAAAGGAGGTATATAAAATGGCCACTAAAACCCTAAGTATACGTGTAAATGAAGACGACTACAGATTTCTTTCCACACTTGCAAAAGAGGAAAGAGAGGATGTTTCAAAAACAGTTAGGGAACTGGTGGATCTCGGCAGGGTAATGCTTGCTATTGAGAAATATAAGAAATCAGAAGCGTCTATTGAAAAAGCAGCAAGGATAGCAGGTGTTTCTATCTCCAGGATGATGGATATATTCAAAGAACATGGTGTAGAGGCAAACATAGAATACGAGGATTACCTGAAAGGGCTGAAGCGTCTTAGAGAAGTCTGGTAGGAATACATTAAACAGTCTCCTGAAGGCAAAGATTTTGCTATCCTCCTGCCTTATGAATCATGCGTCTTAATACTGCTTCTTTTCGCCATGCCTTCTACTCTATGCGCCATGTGCTATGCCCTATGCGCTACACCATATATCCTGCCTCCTGCCTGACTGCTCTATTAAATTATTGCAGGAAACCAAGTAATATTAAGGGATTTTGGAGGGGGTCTGTCCAGTTGCACCTTTTTACAAAGCCCTGTACCCACTGAAGATTGACTAATAGAATACAATTGTAGTATATTGTAAACAAATGGAGATAATAGTCTTTGATTCCTCAACATTAATATTATTAGCCAAGGTTGATATTTTAAGGACCGTTACCGAAGAGTTTCAGGCAGTAATTCCGGAAAGGGTTAAAAGGGAATGTATCAGAAAAGACACCTTTGATACTCATTTAATCTCAGCCTTAATTGAGGGTGGTGGCATCAATGTTATCAAGGCAACCAGGAAAGAACTTATAGACAGGCTGTCCAAGGATTTTAAGATTCATCGTGGTGAAGCGGAGGCCCTTGCTCTTGCATTTGAAAAGAACTTCACACTTGCTGTCGATGATTTACTGACAATAAAGGCTTGTAAGATACTGAATCACCGCTTTACAACAGCAATTCACTTTTTAATAAATATCGCCGAGAATGGGAAGATTAAGAAACAAACCGCCCTTGTAAAACTTGATAAATTGTCTCTATATGGCCGTTATAACAGGAAAATAATAGATGATGCAATAAAGAGGCTAAAAGGAGGTGTCTAATGGCCGTTATCAGTCTTAGATTAAAAGACAGGGAGCTCAAAAGACTTAACGAACTCTCTAAGATGATGCACAAGGATAAATCTACGGTTGCCAGGGAACTCCTTGAGTATGGATGGGAGTTTCTGATGATAAAGCTTTACAGGGAAGGAAAGTTATCTCTAAGCACACTTGCCTCAAAGCTGGAAATGTCAGTTAGTGAGACGATAGACCTCCTGTCTGAATGCGGAGTCGAATCACCGATAGAGTATGATGATTATTTGAAGGGGTTTGAGGTGTTTGAGAAAAAAGGATAAAAATATTGGCTGATGTGAAACTATTGCAGGAAACCAAGTAATATTTAAGGGATATTGCACGGAGGGGTTGGTTGGTAAAGAAAGCTCGCAAGAAAAAAAGGAATATCAAAGCCTAACCTCAATCCTTGAATATCATTCTTTTTGTAAAGGAATAATCTGATGAACACCGACTTAACCTTCATAACTAACGAACCGGATAGACATCTCTTGGACAGATTCAAAGTGCTTATCAAGGATACTGAATTCTTTGATGTATTGGTCGGTTATTTCTTTACAAGTGGTTTTTATACCTTCTATAAGTCATTAGAAAAAACGAAAAAAATCAGGATACTCATAGGTATCGGCACTAATAGACAGACTTTCGGTTTTATTCAGCAGGCTAAGGCCCTACAGCAGCAGGGTTTACAATTCTCCCATGCTGAAGTAAAAGAGCAGTTTTCAGAGGGTGTAGCGAATGAAATGGGGAATTCTGAAGATAATAGGAACGTTGAAGTAGGGGTTCTTAAGTTTTTGGAATGGCTAAAGAATGGAAAACTGGAAATAAAAGCATATCCCACCGAAAATATCCACGCCAAACTGTATATCATGACTTTTGCCGAGGGAGACAGGGATGCAGGAAGGGTCATTACCGGATCAAGCAATTTTACTCAAGCCGGGTTGGTTGATAATCTTGAATTCAATGTAGAGCTTAAGAACAGGGCGGATTATGATTTTGCCCTGAATAAATTCAAAGCACTCTGGGAAAACGCCGTTGATGTAAAAGATAAATATATTGAGACGATCCAGACAAGAACGTGGTTGAACAATACCATAACACCCTACCAGTTATATCTGAAATTCCTGTATGAATATTTCAAGGACGAGATAAGTCAGGCCGATGAGGTCTTTTTTAAATATGTACCCGTGGATTTCAAAAAACTGGAATATCAGGAGCAGGCGGTCCTGAATGCAAAGAAGATTCTTGAGGAGTACGGAGGAGTTTTCATATCAGACGTGGTTGGCCTTGGGAAGACGTACATGTCGGCCATGCTTGCCAACCAGCTTGACGGCAGGACACTGGTAATTGCTCCGCCTGTGCTGCTGGAGAAAAGCAATCCCGGCTCCTGGCCGAATGTATTCTCTGATTTTCGTGTTCATGCAGACTTTGAATCATTGGGCAAACTTGATTATCTTATTAAGCATGGTACTGAAAAATATAAAAATATTTTCATTGATGAGGCACACCGGTTCAGGACTGAAACAAATATCACATATGAAAAACTTGCCCAGATATGCAGGGGAAAGCGTGTTGCCCTAGTTACGGCAACCCCTTTGAATAACACACCAAAAGATATCCTGAGTCAGATCAAACTCTTCCAGAAAAGCCGGAAAAGCACAATTCCCAATCTACCTGATCTGAAATCCTTCTTTTCAGGGCTTGAGAAGAAGATCAAGGACCTTGACAGGCAGAAAGACCGGGAGGAGTATATCAAGACCACTAAGGAAAACGCCCGGAAAATAAGAGAAAACGTTCTCAAATACCTGATGGTCAGAAGAACAAGGTCTGAAATTGAAAAGTATTACGGCGAAGACCTCAAAAAGCAGGGTCTTGAATTCCCTGAAGTGATAGACCCCGAAGCAGTACTCTATGAACTGAACGATGAAGAAGACAGTATATTCAACTCAACCATAGAGATGGCGGCCAGAAGATTCAAATATGTCCGCTATACCCCACTGCTTTATTATAAAGGAGAGAAGTTAGATCAGTTAGAGATTCAGGCACAGAAAAATATGGGTTCTTTTATGAAGATCCTTCTGGTAAAACGGCTGGAAAGCAGTTTTTATGCCTTCAGGAATACCCTTAACCGGTTTATTGCTTCATACGAGAGATTCCTTGGGGAGTTTGAAAAGGGGAAGGTCTATGTCAGTAAAAAACATACGAACAAGATATTTGAGCTTCTTGATAATGATGATGAAGAGGCCGTCCAGCGGCTCTTAGAAGAGGATAAGGCAAGAGAATACCCTGCAAAGGATTTCAGGAAGGAATTCAGAGAGGACCTGAAACATGATCTGGAGTTATTAAAACAGATTAAAAAGTTATGGGACGGTGTAAAGTGGGACCCGAAGCTCCTGAAATTCATCGATATTCTTTCCCGTTGCAGCATTCTGAAAAAGAGCAAATTAATAGTCTTTACTGAATCAAAAGAAACAGCCGACTATCTTACAAGGGCATTACAAGAAAAGTTTCCCGATAAAGTGCTCTCATTCAGCGGTAATTCAAGCGCCCTAGTCCGGGAGAGAGTTATAGAGAATTTTGATGCCAGGGCGCGCTTTCCCAAAGACGATTACCGGATACTCATTACCACAGAGGTATTATCAGAGGGCGTCAATCTTCACCGTTCAAACGTGGTGATTAATTACGATATACCATGGAATCCTACAAGGCTGATGCAGAGAGTCGGGCGCATAAACAGAGTCGATACGGATTTCGATAAAATATATACCTTCAACTTCTTCCCCACAAGGCAGTCAAATGACCAGATCAAATTAAAGGAGGCCGCTGAGGCAAAGATCCAGGCCTTCATCACAATGCTCGGAACGGATGCCCGTCTCCTTACCGAAGGGGAGCCGATTGAATCTTTTGAGCTGTTTAACCGTCTTGTTTCAAGAAAAACGATTACAGGAGAGGATGAACACGAAGAGAGCGAACTAAAATACCTTAAAATTATCAGGGACATCAGGGACAACGATCCCGACCTGTTTGCCGGTATTAAACATCTGCCCAAAAAAGCGAGAACGGCAAGAAGATTTCCGCCTTTATTAAAGCATAATCCCCCCTTACCCCCCTTTGATAAAGGGGGGATGGGGGGTTATTGTAAACTCCTGACATATTTCCGGAAGGGCAAACTCCAGAAGTTCTTTCTGGCCGGCAGGGGAGAACCGGAAGAACTCGATTTTATCTCTGCTGCAAAGATGCTGGAGTCGGATGCTGAAACCCGGCGCAAAACACCAGGCAAGGATTACTATGATCTACTGAAAAAAAACAAAAAGGCTTTTGAACTTGCAACTTCTGAGGGGCTTCCTGAACCTAAAACCAAAGGGAGCAGGGAGAGTTCGGTAAAGTTACTGAAAGTCTTGAAGGCTGTACAGGATTTCAGACAATTCACTGATGAGCAGGAACTCTATCTCAAGAAAGTGATGAAGCAACTGGAAGAAGGCGGCTTGCCGAAACAGACAACAAGGAAAGCGCTTCAGGAAGTAAGTAAACAGGGGGTAAATCCATTAAAGATACTCGGGATCTTGCAGAAGACCATCCCGGCAGTACTTCTTGAGAGCCATATCGCTGAAAGCGCAGCACAGACATTCGGGCCAAGAGAAGTGATACTCTCGGAATATCTGCTATGTTAAAATAATATACAGATTAAATTGAAGGGGGTGATTAGAATGACAAAGTTGACTGTAGAAACTGACAATAAGCTGAAAAGATTGCAGGAAAAACTGAAGTCTCTTGCGGAGATAACATTTGAATATAAAGGAGAATAAGATGGCAAAAACAGCAAGAGAAGACATAATAAAAGAAGTGGAGCAGCTTCCGGATGAAATGATTCCGGAGATTGCAAACCTCCTTCATCTCTTAAAGAAGAAACATAAAAAACATTTAAGGGACAAAAAGCCCGATATCAAAATACTGATAGCAGGGCATAGGAAGGCACAGGCGTTGTCTGTAACATCAAAGAGCTCCTGGTCAGAGAAAATCAGGGAAAATCGTGCTGACAGGATATGAAAACATATTACCTTGATACCTCAGCCCTTGTTAAGCTCTATCATCAGGAAAAAGGAACCGGCAAGGTCGAAAAAATTTTCTCCACAGAAAATGCCACCATAATCATTTCAGAGATTGCAGTTGTTGAACTTTATTCAGCCCTCTATAAACTGAATAGAATGAAAGAAATTTCAAAAGATGCTGTAGAAGCATCTATCAAGAGTTTTGAAGAAGATTGTAAATACAGGTTTTCCATAAATCCTGCAAGCGCTGGTGAAATTGACAGGGCAAAAGGGATCATTAAACGGTATGGAAAAGAGGAATCCATAAGAACACTGGATGCAATCCAGTTGGCTGTTGCTCTCGATAATGAAAATACCATAATCTTTGTGTCCGCTGATGTGGTATTGAATGGGATAGCAGAGAAAGAGGGTTTAGAGACGGTTATTTTATAATCGGTAATGAAATGGATAAACTTTCAGACGAAACTCTGGATGTACCCTCTACTCATGATTCCATAAATTAAAGCATGTAAAAGAGATTTTTTGTCAAACTGTAAATGGACGGAAACTCTGCAATAAAACTCATTCAGGACACCTTTCAGAATCACTTTGATAAGGAACAGTACGTCTATTTTGTAAAAAATCTTCTCAATCACATTGAGGAGACGCCTTCCACTATCTATCGCGGTAACCTTATCCCTGATGCCTATGAAAAGTATATCCATACACTTGACCGGATAGGCAGGTATCAGGATGCTGAAGGAAAGAAAATAGATGTCCTTGCAGTTCACCTCAAGAGGGAGACCTCCCTTGAACGTGCACGCACAATGCAGAGAAATTTCATTGCCTGGTACCTAAACGGCAGCCGTGGAGGCGTGCTCAAGGATGCGGCGCTTGTTGCCTTTGTCTCTCCTGATCAGGAAGACTGGCGCTTCTCACTTGTCAAGATGGAGTACCGCCTCGATACATCCGGAGAAAAAGTTAAAGCCAGACAAGAGCCGACTCCTGCCAGACGGTTTTCTTTTCTGGTCGGCAAAAATGAAAACAGCCATACCGCCCAGAGCCGGTTAGCACCTGTTCTAAGGGATGATGCCCATGATCCTGCACTCAGGGAACTGGAAGAGGCCTTCAGCGTCGAAAAAGTCACCAAAGAGTTCTTTGAGAAATACCATGACCTGTTCCTGAGAGTAAAAGAGGCCCTTGACGAAGTTGTCAAAGCAAACAAAAAGATCAGTAAAGACTTTACCCTAAAGAGCGTTAATACAGTAGATTTTGCCAAAAAGCTTCTGGGACAGATAGTATTTCTCTATTTTCTCCAGAAAAAAGGCTGGTTCGGTGTTGAGCGTGATGCAGCCTGGGGAACGGGGCCAAAAAACTTTCTGAGGCTGTTGTTTGAAAAGAAGATTGCAGATTATAAGAATTTCTTTAATGACATCCTGGAGCCTCTTTTCTATGAAGCCCTTGCCAATGAGAGGACGGATGATTTTTACAGCCGATTTAATTGCAAGATACCCTTCCTGAATGGTGGTCTCTTTGATCCAATCAATGACTATGACTGGGTACATGCAGATATCCTCCTGCCTGATGAGCTGTTTTCAAACAAGATCAAAACAAAGGAAGGTGATATCGGCACCGGTATTCTGGATGTGTTTGACCGCTATAACTTCACCGTCAAAGAAGATGAGCCATTAGAGAAAGAGGTAGCTGTTGATCCCGAGATGCTGGGAAAGGTATTTGAGAACCTTCTGGAAGTCAAAGACCGCAAATCGAAAGGCACTTATTACACTCCCCGGGAGATTGTCCATTACATGTGCCAGGAAAGTCTGATAAACTATCTGGATACCGCACTTAATATACAGGAAGAATCCCTCGTGAAGCAGAAGGCGGTCCAGAAGAAACTTATTGGAGATGACGAACCCGAACAGGCCGGCCTTACCGTACAGACATACAAACCAGTCATCCCCCGTGAGGATATTGAATCCTTTATCAGATACGGTGACCTGAGCATCGAGCACGACAGGAGAGTTGAAAATAAAGGGCGTGAAACGAGAGATTACCGGTATCGATTACCGGAATCTATCAGAAAAAATGCA
>Ga0114931_10009841_pt1 | contig 11418 bp, 4 predicted proteins | sample 2SBtaG_FD_89579 | JGI IMG/M metagenome (GOLD analysis project Ga0114931, IMG submission 89579) | Deep subsurface microbial communities from Kolumbo volcano to uncover new lineages of life (NeLLi) - 2SBTROV14_V59a metaG | ecosystem: Environmental > Aquatic > Marine > Volcanic | place: Kolumbo...
CGGCATGCCTGCAGGCCGGAGCCCTGGCAGCGGGAAAGCCGCTGGTGGCGTGATTCTGCCGCTGCCTGTTTCCGGCATCTTCAGCCGCAGTGCCGATGATCCGACCGCCGGCGGCGGGCCGCTAGCCTAGGCTCGGGCCATCAGATCACCGACCAGCCGGGAGAACCGGGAGGGGTCGTCGACTTTGCCGCCCTCGCCGATGACGGCCAGATCGAAGAGCAGGCGGATATAGTCGTCGAGTCGCGGATCGTCCTTGTCAGCCTCGAACAAGGTTTGGATTTTTTCCATCACCGGGTGATTGACGTTCAGTTCCAGCACACGCTTATTTTCCGGGACCTCCTGCCCGGCCGACTGCAGGATCTTTTGCATATAGGCGCTGATGTCCTGGCTGTCGCCGGAAAAACAGGCCACGGAGTCCACCAGCCGCCTGGAGGGGCGCACCTCTTTGACCGTATCCTCCAGGCGTGCGCGGATGTGCTTGAAAAGGGTTTCATAGATGCCCTTTTGTTCTTCATCGGGCTTTTCGATGTCCAGTTCGCCTTTTTCAGCACTTTTCAGCTTCTTGCCGTCGTATTCCGTAAGGGCCTGGACGACCCATTCATCGATGGGGTCGGTCATCAACAGGACCTCGTAATCCTTCGAGCGCAGTTGCTCGATGAGCGGGCTGTGCGCCAGGGCGCTGGGGTTTTCGCCGGTCAGGTAGTAGATTTCCTTCTGGTCCGGCTGCATGTCGGCCACGTATTGGGCGAGTGATTTCCAGGCGCCGTCGGATTTGGTGGTCTTGTAGCGCAGCAGGTCGGCGATTTTACCCCGGTTTTCGGAGTCCGTGTGCACACCGATTTTGAGCACGGCGCCGAACTGCTCCCAGAATTTCCCGTATTTCTCCGCGTCCATATTTTTGAGCAGCTCCAGGAGCTTTTTGACGAGGTTGCGGCGGATGTTGCGTACCAGGCGGTCCTGCTGCAGGATTTCACGGATGATGTTGAGATTGAGGTCCGGGGCATCCACGACGCCCTTGATGAAACGGAAGTATTCGGGCATCAGCTCGCGGCAGTCATCCATGATGAAAACGCGTTTGCAGTAGAGGTGCACGCCGTGCTTGAATTCCGGATTCAGCAGGTCCAAAGGTGCCTGGGACGGGATATACAGAAGTGCGGTGTACTCGGTGGTACCTTCCAGCTTCAGGTGCAGCTTTTCCAGCGGCGGGTTCCAGTCGTGGCTGATGTGGCGGTAGAATTCTTCGTATTCCTTGTCGCTGACATCTTTCTTGTTTTTGGACCAGATGGCCTGCATGGAATTGAGGGTCTCCTCGCGCACGACGGTGCGGGTGGTTTTGCCGATGGGCTTGCCATCCTTGTCCTTGAGCTGTTCAGCTTCGGGGATGGGCTCTTCCTTTTCCACATCCATGACAATGGGATAGGCCACGAAATCGGAGTGCTGTTTAATGATGTTGCGAATGGTCCATTCATCGGTAAAATCCGGCTCATCCTTTTCTCTTTTGCGCAACTCCAGCGTGACGATTGTCCCGCGGCCTTCTTTTTGGGCCTCGCTGATGGTAAACTCGCCGTCGCCGTGCGACTCCCATCGGACCGCGCGGTCCGATCCGGCCGCCTTGGTGAGCAGGGTCACCTTTTCGGCGACGATAAAGGCGCTGTAGAAGCCGACGCCGAACTGGCCGATGAGTTCGGGGGTGAGCGCGGTTTCCTGGTTGAACTGCTCCATGGCGTCGAGAAATGCCTGGGTGCCGCTCTTGGCGATGGTGCCGATGTTTTCCAGGACCTCGTCGTGGGTCATGCCGATGCCGTTGTCTTCGATGCTGAGTGTGTTCTTGATGCCGTCACGCGTGATCTTGATTTTAAATTCGGTGTCATCCCCCAGAATGCTCTCGTCGGTCTGGGCTTTGAAACGCAGTTTGTCGATGGCGTCCGAGGCATTGGAAATCAGTTCGCGCAGAAAAATTTCCTTGTTGGAATAAAGCGAGTTGATGATCAGGTTGAGCAGCTGTTTAACTTCGGTCTTAAATTGACGGGTTTCACTTTTGGCAGCCATTTGATGCATTCCTCCTCGTTCAAAATGCGAAGATCAGGTCCACTCAGAATCGAATTTTGCCATAAAATGCGTGCAAATCGGCAATTGTCAAGGCAGGGAACGGGTCCATTTTCGGGAATGAATCTAAAAGCTTTGCGTTGCCGAAAATGCCGGCGACAGATGCTGCACAGCGATCGTCCGGCGGCGGAAATAATGAAATGGGCCACGGCCGGCACGATCCCGGTGTCGCCGGCCTGTTAATCGATCGGCGGTAATAAGGGTAAAGTCCGTGCGCCTGGTTGGCCGGACCTCGTGCGAGGCCCAAAGTGTGTCACTTACGATGGCGTTGATCAAGGCCTTTGCCCGATACGTATCACAGGTGTTTAAATACCTTTTCGAGTTCACGTTCCATGCTGGATCGGACCCGGCCGATACGCAGTTCAGACCTTTTGGCCTTCATGGCCTCGGCAATCCTGCAGCCGGCGTCCACGGCGGCTTTCACGTAGACGATCGGAACCTCGATGGTGGTTTCCCGGGCCACTTGCGGCAGGCGGAGGTCCAAAAGCAAGTCGTTTCTGATCCTTTTGAGTGCAGCCACCGGCAGTTTTGAAACCAGAAGCCGGCTTCTTGTACGGATGAGATCGTCCAGGCGGTCATTTACAAACGACCAGAATGAGTCATCTTCATCGTAGTTGGCAAAAGCGGCGGTGTTCAGCAGGCTGCGCATGCACAGCAGGTCAAAGGCAAACTGGCAGCGGCCGGCGCGCCGGTTGTCCCGCTCCAGCCGGCGGACACTGCGCGTGGCATCAAACTCGACGCGCACCAGATCGTCGAGTTCGTTCCTGGCGGACTTCAGGTGCTCCTCCCGTAACTCGGCGCTCTCGTCCAGGCGGATATCCTGCACGTCACGCCATGAAGTGATCAGCTTTACCTTGGTGTCGCCCTCGTCGTTGACGCAGGCGGCGGCATATCCCACCACCTGGGCATGGGTGTTGGGCACCGTTGCGGTGATGCGCGCGACACAGGCCGGCAACTCGAACGTATCAAACGTCTCCAGCAGGGCATCGAAAGCCGGATCGCCATGGGAAGCGAAACGCACGGGCCTTCGCGGGTCGGGCAAGCCGGTCTCGTAAAGTTGCCGGTCGACCGTAAGCACGGTGTTGTCGGCGACGGTGTCTATGCCGCGCAGGGTCAATGTCTTTCCGGAATCTTCGGCTAAGGCCGTGCATCCCTTATCACGCAGGTATTGGGAACCCGCCAGCGCCTGCCAGATGGCGCCGAGTGTTACCGGGGCCCGGTCTTGGCCTGGGCTGTTTGCAAGGCGGCCATAGATCTCGTACAGGTCTTCGGCGGGGATCTCCATGGCGGTGGTTTGGCGGCGCTGGATTTCCACGCGCTCTTTGGCGGTGGCTTCAAGCTTTTGGGCGCTGAGTTTGCCGGCCGCCAGATCGGCGAATTCCTCGGTGCTGATGGGCAGAAGGGAGAACTGCTGCGTTCCCACCACGTAGCCCGCCTGTCGCAGCCGCTGCAGCAACCGGTCGTAAACGATCTGTTCGGCCGAGTCGACATAGCACAGGTTGAGGACCGACACCTTGTCGTGCTTTTGGCCGATGCGGTCGATACGCCCGATGCGCTGCTCGACCTTCATGGGGTTCCACGGCAGGTCATAGTTGATCAGGTAATCGGCGGTCTGCAGGTTCAGTCCCTCGGCGGCTGCGTCGGTGCAGACCAGCACATCGAGCTCCTGCCGCATGAAGCGGTGCTTGATCTCATCGCGCTCTACGCCCACCATCTTCTTGGTCTGCGGATCGACGTATTGGCCTCCCTTGCCGGAATACGTACCGATGAGCATGGCGGCGTCGATCCGCCGCAATCGCCGGACAATGTCTTTTAATGTATCGTAGAAACGTGTAAAGATCACCGTCTGCCGGATACGTCCACCGTGCGTGCGGCGGTCCTGCAGCACCTTTAACAGCTGCTGCATTTTCGAAGGCCTGCCGCCGAGGCCGTCCAGCGCCGTTGACAGCGCGGACAGCCGTTTCCGCTCCCATCGCAGATCTTCAGGCGTGCGGTTTTTCAGAAAAGCCAGCACGGCTTCTTCGTCCAGTTCGCCTTCTTCTCCCAGGGTGGCATCCAGAATATCGATCTCTTTGTCCGGAGCGCTCATATCACCCATTTGGGACAGGGCGGCGGTTACTTTCTGCCTGCGCCGGCGTATGGTTTCCCGGATGGCGTAGAGGCTGGAGGCAAACCGCAGCCGCAGGAAACTCAGGTAGAAACCGAGGCTGGTTTTCCAGCCGGGGTCCTGGGCGTAGGCCGCGATCTGGGCGGCCAGATCGCGGCAGTAGTCTTCCAGTTCGTCGTAAGCCCTTTTCTCCTCGGTGTTCATCACGATCCTGGGCACGGGCAGCACGACACGCTCGGGGAGATTGGCCTGCAGCATACCCTTTTCCCGATAAATCTCCAGCAGCCGCCGGGTGTGCCGCAGCATGACCCGCGAAAGCGGAGCAGCCGAGAAAATGAGCCGCTGGATGAGCCGTTTATCCCGGCCGACAGGCCGGTGCCCGCTGTCGAGCCACCGCTGTGCCGTTATGCGGATTCTGCCGTCGATGACGGCCTGCTCCAAAAATGCCCACAGGAAAGGATCGTGCCTTGGCAGGCTGTCGATGGACCGTCGCAAAAACTCCCAGTAGTGATCATCGATGTCCTTACCGTGCACCAGTTTCCCGAGGGACTCATAGTAGCACCATGTCAGGGACGGGTCGTGCTGGAAGGGCCCCACGCGGTCGGTGAGCCGGAGCAGGTCGAACACCTCGATCCAGTCCAGTTGCATGGGGGTGGCGGTGGCCAGCCACAGCGATGTGCTGCGCGGGCGCAAAACGTCATCGATGACCCGATACAGGCCGCCGAAGCGGGGGTGGCTGCGGGTGCCGTTTTTGGGGTTCTTGCGGCGGGCGTAGTGGGCTTCGTCCACAAGGGCGATGTCAAAAACCCCGGCGGACTGCAGTTCAACACGCCTTTCTTGGCGGCTCAAAAGGCCGGTGGACACGATGCTCAGGTCGGGGGCGTAAAGGTTGTTCCCCGAACGGGTTTCCTGGCGGGGGAAAATCACCTCATGGCGCACCTCCGTCCCCGTCAGGGCCCGTGCAAACGGCAGCAGGAACTTGGAAGCCATCTCGCGCTGCCACTGGCGCGTCAGGCTTGCCGGCGGGCTGATCAACACCCGCTTCACCAGTCCGCAAAGAACCAGTGACCGAATGGCCAGCCCCGCCTCGATGGTCTTGCCCAGCCCGACCTCGTCGCACAGCAGGTAGGTGTAAGGCCACGTTTCCACCAGCCGGCGGGCCACCACCTCCTGATGGGGCCATGGTTCCACAGGGGCGGTTTCCATGCCCACGTACCGGCCGTACGGCAACCTGGGGCCGTCCTTGATGACGGCAAAGCGCAGGCGCTCCAGTGCGGACGGCGGGGGCACTTCAGGGGGGACGGCGGTTGACCCGTCGATTTCGACAGGGGCGGTGACTGCCTCGCCGATCTTGATCAGCTTCTTTTTAACCGCCTCCGGCAGGGTCATGACCACGAGGTGGGGGATCTCGTTGTTCCAGACACGCGCAAAATGCGTATCGGCGTCATCCACCCGATCCCCGTCGGTGCCTCCCCACCAGTCGGCGTGCACATCGATGTTTTCGGCGTTCAACACCAGGGCGGTGCGCGATTCGTTCAACGACCCCGAGACGTAAAGCCGGTTTCCGTCGGCATCGGCAAAGACGGCCCACTTTTCGTGCACGTAGCCGTCACTGCAGTCGTCAAAGGAAACGGGCTTGCGGGTTTCGCCGTGGACGCGAAAGGCCACGCGGATCGCCAGATGCCCCTTGGCCACCATCCACGCCAGCAGCTGTACGCCGCGCTGGACCTCATCAGGCCAGTCTGCGGCGATCTCGATTTGCCGGCTGAGCAGGTCGGCAAGGCGCTCGCTGTCGCCGGCCAGAATGGCGGCCACGTCTTTCGGATCCAGATCGGCACCCACGACCATGCGCATTCTGCCGCCGGCGGTGGTGAAGGCGGAAAAGCCCTGCGAGGCGGCCGCCAGGGAGGTCGAACGGAAATAGCCGGCCACGCGATCGTAGCGCACGCTGTGACGCAGCGCGGGAACGTAGAAGTCGTGCAGGATGTCCACCGGCCCGCCGTCGGGACTGCTCTGCGACGTCTTGTAGGCGTAACGCCACTCGATGGCCGTGAGCCCTTTGGGGGGGATGTCTCGTTGCGCCACGGCTTTCTCCCCGTCTTGTCCTCCTGAGGAGGGTTACGTTATCTTCCAGATGGCACGGCTCGGTATGACATCCAGGTGCGTCCATTCGTAAGCCGGGTGTTCGGCCAAATGAAAGGTTGCCTTCATCGGCACGCATGTTGCCATCGTTTTGCGGCCCCGGCCGATGTTGTCCTTTTCGGCCCCCTTCCCGCTATTTCAGCCCGAAAAGCAGGGCCTGGGCCTCTTTGCGCAGGGTTTCGTCCGCTGCTTCCGCGGCCCAGACCTGCAGCAGGTCGCGGATGGTGCTAATATGATCGGCATGGCGGTCGAGATAACCGCGGGCCACGGGGATGTCGCCTTCCCGGCAGGCCATGATGACGCCGTGGAGCATGTCCCACTCGGTCTGGGGATTTTCCAGCCGGCGGGGGTCGCGCTCCTCGGGCCGGGCCAGCCGGAGTTTGGACCCCCTGCGGATCAAAGGGGCGTGAAAGCCGGTGTCTTCGGCACCGGCCAGCTTGGCGCGGCTGCCTGCTCGCGCCTGCGTGTTGATGCCGATGAATCGGCCCTCGGCGCTGTATCCGCGAACCTTGTTTTCCAGCCGGATGCTGAGTGACTTCGAAATGTTTAACGCATCGTCGTAAGGCAGTTCGGCCAGGCCGTAGATGCCGAACAGCGTCAGGGCCATGGCGGCTTCCGGCGACAGGTCGTCGACGCGCAGCCGGCCGCCCGTCAGCCGGCGGATCTGGTTTTCGGCCACCACGCGGCTGGCCTCGTTCATGGCCCGAATGGGGCCGACTTTCTTGTCACCGTCGAGAACCGGCCAGCGTTCGGACAGCACCCGCAGGGCACGGCCGTAACTTGCCACCATTTCGTCGACGGGGTTTAATTTGAGCTGCTCGAACTCCTTGAGTCCCTGTTTGACGGCCTCCTGGATGCGCTTCTGGATACCCGTGCCGCCGATGCCGGTCCAGGTGGCGGGATCGTCGGAGTCTGTGAGACGTTTGCGGCAGGAGAGGAAAACAGAACTTGCCGCCGCCGCCATATTTTTCTGATTCATTGAATCGGAAAATTCAGTATCAACAGGCGAGCTGGAGGTAATTTGCCATCCTGAAGCAATAAGAGAAATAGTCAGAGCCTCCCACGCATTTTGACTTTTGTGGGTAAACATTAACGTCATCAAACCAGTGTCTTTGATGACTCGATGACATTCGGTAAATATTTCCCCCATCATCCGTTCATACTCATGTTTCGCGTTTACGGTTCCTCCATCACGGTCAGGATTGGCAACAGCTTCGTCACGCTTATTGGTCAATCTTCGGGAAAAAAGGTCGGAGTACAGATCTTTCAACGTCCGTTTCTGCCAGACGTAGAAGTAGTCCGAAAGCTCTGCATATTGAACGTTGTTGTAATATGGTGGGTCTATACAAATTAAATCAACAGATTCGTCAAGAATGCCATTCATGTAGGCAGCAGTTCCATTTGTAATTATGGGGCACAAGTTTGGAGAGACAGTATCGATTAGTTTCGCAAGCCCTTTGTATGCTTTGATCGTCTGGTCTATACACCAATTAATCCCAGATTCTGGTCCCACAAAAATCATTTCACCAAAAGTCCATTTAATCGCGTAATCATGGCGACTAAAAGTATGTCCAATTACACCTCCCCGATTTGAAATCCAAATGGTAAATTGGCTATTATAGTCCACGCCTCTATCAATCGCGAACTGCAGGTACGTCACCACGGCCCGCCCCTTGTCTTTGCCCAGTTCGGCGATGATCTGCGGTTTCAGCCGGTTGAGTTCTTCCGCCAGCGTCAGGTGCCCCAACAATTGCCGCGGAGTGAACATGTCGCACCAGCGGGTCATGCCAACACGAAGCGGCTCTTTTGTCTTGTGGGCTTCCGGTATGCTTTCCGTCGGAATCAGCCCCTCCGCATCCCAGCGCTCCCAGTTTTCGGCAAGACGCTTTTCGGCCGCAACCAGCGCATCGAGGTCCCGCTGGTTGGGTGGCCTGAAAAACCGCACCTTTTGTGTCTTGATCTGACCCTTCTTCTCGCCGCTTTTGAACCGCAGCGGCTGACCGTGTTTGTCCAGCTTGGGCTGGAACCGCACCGCCACCACGCAGTACAGCCGGTCTTGCCATTTGCCGTGCCCGGATTCGCCGCGGGCCTGCTTCTTGATCTCATCGGCATCGATGGCCTGCCGGCAGTGGATGCACTGACCCACGCCGCGTTTGACCGTGGCGAAGTTGGGGTCTTCGCCTTTGGGACCTTTGCCTTTGGTGACGCGGTAGGTCTCAAAGCGGACGGAGCCGTTGTTAGTCTTTCCATCAGTGACGATCGCAACCCCCCATTGCCTGCCGGCTTCCTTGCTCAGCCAGCAGGTGTTGAGCAGCGGCGCCTGGCTGCCGCAGTGGGGGCAGGTGACTTGGCGACAGTAGAGGTACGAAGTCGTCTTTTCTGCGTTGTAATGCTCGGCAAGCTCCGGGCTCTTGCTTAGATGGGCAAGAAGAGTTTTGAGCTCAAAGTCGGGGAGTTTGTGTTCACGGGGAAAAAGCGGGTCGAGCTCACTGTCAAGCTTGGACAACAGCCGGTTTCCCCACAAGCTGATATCCGCCACGAGGGCCTTTCCAAAACGTGCCGGATACTCAAGCGTCGCATGCAGAATCACCGCAGCCACGGGGTTCAGTTCATTGGCGATCACTTTGTGCCCCAGCCGCAGGGCCTCAAAGGGAATTGAGCCTCCTCCTGCTGTAGGGTCAAGAACGGTGAACGGTTTGCGAACCTTTTCCGGCGCGTTCAAGTAAGCACGATTGTACCCATACAGATTTGGCACCCGCACGCCATGTGCACCGGCAATAGACATGAGATCCTTGAACCACGCCGGATCAGCCGCCACCCGTTTCACGGCTAGCGCATCCCCAAGGCGGGGCCACGGCTGGTCGATGGCCTGCGACTCCACCTCCCAGCGTTGTAACACCGGATCGTTGGCCAGTGACGTATCGCCATTTTTCAGCTGGGCAATGATTTCGCGGTTTTCAGCCCGCCGTCGGCTTTCCTTTTCCAGCAGGTCCAGCACGCGGGTGTCCACCGGCAGCACTTCGCTGCCGTCCGAGGCCGTTTCGACCTTGTCTAGGATCTTGCCCGTCAGGGTCCACTGCTGCCCGTTTATCGCCACGATGCGCTTTTCGATGCCCAGCTGCCGCAGAAACCAGTCCGGATCGGTGTCTGCCGGCAGCAGGGATGCCAGAATCGCCGCCCGCGAGGGCGTCAGCGGACGGCGTGCCCACCAGACGTGCAGCTTTGTTGTCGCCGGCTGTGAACTCGTAGCGCGTTCTCTTTCATTTTCGGCCCCCACCTGGTGGCAGGGGAAGCCGGCTTCGATCAGGCGCAGATCGCTTTGCTTTTCAGCGGTCATGCAGGCGTCTCCTTGGGTTGCTTGGATTCACTTAGGCACTCCTGAGGCTTTGCAGCATGGTTTCGATGTGCGGGTCCCTGGGCTGGCCGCCCAGCATGCGCTTCATGCCGGCCAGGGCCCAGCGGTTGGCCGCCTCTCCGAAAGTGGAGATGCGCGAGTGCCAGTAGCCCGCCTCTTCGCGGGAAAAGCGCGCGATGCGGCGGGCGATCAGCTCCACGCGGTCCAGCTCGTGGATGCGCTCCTGCAGCTTGAACAGCAGCGCCAGCTTGTAGCCGGCCTCGGCGTCCAGCGGCAGGTTGCCGCGGAAGGGGATGCGTTTCGTGCCGAGGAAGCGATGCAGTTCCAGCGGGATGCCGGCCTCGTCACAGACCTGCTCGACGATGCCGCGGATGACCGGCAGGCAGCGTCGCTGCGCATCGCCGTAGATCAGGCCGCGCTCTCTGAGCACCGAGCGCGGGGCCACCAGTTCCCTGGTGTCGGTGCGCTGGTCCGGATGGATGCGCTCTTTGATGACCAGCACGGGCACCGGTTTGTCCTTGTGCACGGTGACGCGCAGCACCCACGGCGCTTTGCGGACCTGTTTGGCGACCCGCGTGGCGTAATGCAGGGACAGATCCTGTTTGTTTTTTCCCCCGGCCATGGATTACTCGCCCTCCTTCATCTGTTTTTTGATCTCCTTGACCAGTGGACAGGCCTCGTCGGGATCATTGATGTCCAGATAGACGTCGGTCTGGTTCCCGACTTTTACGATACCGGCGGCCACCTCCAACAACTCTCCCAGTGCCTTGACGGACTCCGGCGGCACCTCCAGCAGGCTGATGCGCAGCGTACCCCCATGGGGCAGTTCGAGATCGACCAGATCCAGGGCATCGATAACGGTTTTGGCCCCCCGCTGGTACAAAGAACCCATGCGGCGCAACAGCGGCACCACAGCCTTCACCGCCGCTTTACCGCTCAGGCGCAGGCCGCTTTCTTTTGCAGATACCCATCCCCGTTCGGCGGCCACTTTGGGGGTGATGACAACATCCCCGCCCGCCGGTATATAAAACGCCGCCTTGTTGCCGGACAAAAGATCCGGCTTTTCGGACTGCTCCTTGGCGCCCTTGTAGGCCATGCAGCGCTTTTCCTGCACCAGCTTGCCGACGGCGTCCTGCAGGTCTTTTTCCGGCACTTCGCCGTGGTATTTGCTCACTTTTTCCGCAATTTCAAATACGGTGGCCCCGCGGTCCCGGGAGATGACTTCCCAGACCCAGTCCTTTACGCGGGCTACATCCGGCCCCTTGCCGGCAGCCCAGCCGCGCTTCCGGGCCCCTTCCGGTGTGATGAGGACGTAATCGCGGTTCAGATCGATATCAAAGGGTAGTTCGCCGGTGTCCTGACTGTAGAACTCCACCGGCGTGGTGCTGGTCTCGCCCTCGATACGGAACAGGCACCACACGCCGCGGTCGACACCACCACGGAGCAGTTGATCCAGCACCGCGGGCGCTTCCAGTATGGGCCAGATGCGCAGCCGACAGAAGTTTTCACGCAGCCGGCGCAAGGGCACCGTGTCGCCTTTTTTGAAAAACAGTTTGCGCAGATCCACCAGTGCGGACTGGGTGCCCTGCCGGGTGGTTATCAGTTCCCCGTCATCGATCAGGATCTGCCGGATCTGTTCGATGACGGAGGTGCCGCCTTCGCCGCCGGCGGTGCGAATTTCTTTTCGTACGATGTGCCCGCCGGCGGA
>Ga0114931_10009842_pt1 | contig 11418 bp, 9 predicted proteins | sample 2SBtaG_FD_89579 | JGI IMG/M metagenome (GOLD analysis project Ga0114931, IMG submission 89579) | Deep subsurface microbial communities from Kolumbo volcano to uncover new lineages of life (NeLLi) - 2SBTROV14_V59a metaG | ecosystem: Environmental > Aquatic > Marine > Volcanic | place: Kolumbo...
AGGCCCGCAGGCGGCCCATCAGCCCGGCCTGCGAGATCGCGGTTCCCGGCGGTGCCAGGGCCACGAGGTCGCCGAAGCGCGGGTTGCGACACTCGAGGCCGGGCGGACCGTGACCGCGGGCCCAGGCCTCGAGCCCGAGGCCACGGGCCGCCGCCAGGGCTACCTCGAGATCCGCGGCCGGGCGGTCGAGGGTGACCGTCGCGAAGCCGCCGCCCCCGTGGACTCGTGCCGCGACCCCGGCCTTGCGGAGGGCCGCCTGGAGGTCCACCGATCGATCGATGGCGTGCATGCCGTGGTCCGAGACCACGAGGACCGTCGTCTCGGACCAACGGTGCCGGGCGTCGAGCTCGGCGAACAGGCGCTCGAGCTCGCGGTCCTGCGCGCGCAGGGCCTTGCGCACGGCGTCGGAGCCGAGCCCGTGGTGGTGGGCGGCACCGTCCGCACCGTGGAGCCACACCGTCACGAGCCGCGGCCGTTTCGGCTCGGGGAGCGCGAGCCAGCGCAGGACCTGGTCGACCTTCTCGGCCGCGCGTGTGCGGCTCGAGAAGGGCTTCCAGTAGGTGGGGCCGCGCCCGTTGCGCCAGGGGCCCTCGGACCCGACCCAGTAGAAGGAGGCGCTCGGCAGGCCGTAGCCCGCGAGGATGGACCACAGGGGCTCGGCCTCGAGCCAGGTCGGGTCGGCTTCGTAGTGGTAACGGCCCCGCTCCGGGTCCACGAACACGTTGTTCACGATCCCGTGGCGTTCGGGCGAGACCCCGGTCACGAGGCTGACGTGGTTGGGAAACGTGTTGGCCGGAAAGACCGGACGCATGCGGTCGGCGTGCGCACCCTCCCGCCGCATGCGGGCGAGCGCGGTGAGCGCGGGCGACGCGGCGTCGGCCGGACGCGTTCCGTCCATGGAGATCAGGACCACCGTGGGATCGGCGGGCGCGGCTCCCGCGGAGGCCAGCCACAGGCAGGCGATGACCACGGCGCGACGCCCGGCTTGCCGGAAGGAAGCCCCCATGCCGGGCGATCTTACCTCGCCGGTCGGGTATCGTGACGCGCGGCGGGGTACGCTCGCGGCCATGCAGGTGGCCCTCTCGATTGCCGGCTCCGACCCCACGGGCGGGGCGGGGCTCCAGCTCGATCTCCAGGTATTCCGGGCTCTCGGCCTGCACGGCGCCGGGGTTCCGACGGCGCTCACCGTGCAGGACACACGTCGGGTGCATCGGGTCCTGCCCGCCTTCCCCTCGGTGGTCCTGGACCAGCTGCGCGTGCTGCTGGGGGATCTGTCTCCGGCAGCCGTGAAGATCGGGATGCTCGCCACGGACGACGTGGCGCGGAGCGTGGCCCTCGGCCTGGCCGGACTCGACGGGGGGGTCCCCTGGGTGATCGATCCGGTGCTGGCGGCGAGCGATGGCACTCCACTGCTCGAGCGGCGTGCCTGGCCGACGCTCGAGGCGCTGTTTCCACGGGCCGCCCTGGTGACGCCGAACCGGCCCGAGGCGGGCCTGCTCTCGGGGGAGGACGCGTCGAGCGACGCGGGCACCGAGAAGGCGGCCGGCGCCCTGCTCGCTCGAGGAGCGCGCGCCGTGCTCGTGAAGGGCGGCCATCGCGAGGGCACTCCGCGCGACCTGTTGGCCGTCGGCCGCGAAGGGCGCGACCGGCTCACCTGGCTCGAGAGCGAGCGGATCGAGGTCGATGGGGTCCACGGCACCGGCTGCGCCCTGGCCTCGGCCATCGCCGCCGGCCTCGCCCACGGCCGCCCCCTCGAAGCCGCTGTGCGCGAGGCCCGCGCCTTCCTCCACGAAGCCCTCACGCGAGCCGCCCAAGCCCGCACTCCCCTCCTCCACTTCTAGAAACGACCGGGGACGTTCGTTGAGTAGTTGAGTTGTGGTCGGCATCGAAGCTCTCTCGACTGGGCCGTTCGCCGACCACAACTCAACTACTCAACGAACGTCCCCGAGGCGGGCGAGGAGGCGGGGGCAGAGGTCGTCGAAGCTGCCGTTGCTCATGACGAGCAGGACGTCGCCGGGCCGACTGCCGGCGAGCAGGTTCTCGAGGATGGCGTCGGCGCCGGGCAGCGCCCGGGCATCGAGGCCGCGGGCGCGGAGTGCCTCGGCCAGCTCGGGCGAAGAGAAGCGCTCGGTGACCTCTCCGGTGGCCGAGTAGAGGGGCGCGTCGGGGACGATCGAGACGAGTACGCGATCGGCGGCGTCGAAGGCGCGCGCGTAGTCGTCCTGAAAGATGGCCCGACGGCTGGTGTTGGTGCGCGGCTCGAACACGGCCACCAGCCGCCGACCGGGGTACTGGGCCCGCACGGCGGCGAGGGTCTCGCGGACCGCGGTCGGGTGGTGGGCGAAGTCGTCGAGAACGGCGATGCCCCGTGGCTCGCCGCGCAGCTCCTGCCGGCGCTTCACGCCGCGCCAGGCAGCCAATGCCTCGGATGCCTCGGCCGGCGGCACGCCGAGGCTCGCGACGCACGCCACCGCCGCCGTGGCGTTGGCGACGTTGTGGCGCCCGGCAAAGCGAATCGACGCCGCAAACGCTTCGCCCCCGGGCGAGACGAGCCGCATCGTCTGGCCGTGCGGCTCGACCGCACCGGGCGTGGCCCGCCACGCGTTCGCGTGGTCGGCGAGTCCGTAGCCGACGAGCCGGCACGGCGCCTCTCGAACCACCTCGCGCACGTTCGGGTCATCGAGATTCGCGACCAGGGTCCCTTCCAGCGGCAGGCTCGCGACCAGCTCGCGGAAGGCGGACTTCACGTGCTCGAGATCCCGGTAGATGTCCGCGTGGTCGAACTCGATGGACGTGAGGAGGGCCGTCCTGGCCGCGTAGTGAAGGAACTTCGGGGTCTTGTCGAAGAAGGCCGTGTCGTACTCGTCGCCCTCGACGACGAAATGGGGCCCGGCACCATGACGAAAGCTGCCGTCGAGGTTCGCGGCGATTCCGCCGACCAGCACCGACGGATCGCGCCCGCACTCGAGCAGGAGCGCGGCGACGAGCGAGGTGGTCGTGGTCTTGCCGTGGGTGCCCGTCACGACCAGCGAGTGCCGGCCGTCGATGGCGTACTCTCGCAGTGCGTCCGGAAACGAGAGGTACGGGATGCCGCCATCGATGGCCGCCCGCGCCTCGGGATTGTCCGGCCGCACGACGTTGCCGATCACCACCCGATCCGGTCGCGGCTCGAGATGCGTCGCCGAGAATCCCTCGAAGACGGGAATGCCCCAGGCCCCGAGGGCCGTGCTCATGGGCGGGTAGACGCCCTCGTCGGAGCCGGTGACACGATGGCCCTGGGCTCGCAACAGCCCGGCGAGCGAGCCCATGCCCGTCCCGGCAATCGCGATGAAGTGGACGTGCTGGCCGCTCACCGGCGCCTCACTCGGCGGTGAAGGCTTCGACGATGAGGTCGTGGAGCTTCGGTCGCAGCTCGAAGCGCGCGCGCTTGACGATCGGGTGGATGCGGTTCGTGAGGATCACGACCACGAGCTCGCGCTCGAGATCCATCCAGATCGAGGTGCCCGTGAAGCCCAGGTGTCCCACGGACGCCTTGCCGAAGTGGCGGCCCGAGGAGGATTGTCCTTCGGTGGGCGTGTCCCAGCCGAGCGCCCAGTCCGAGCCCGGCGGCAGATCCTGACGGGTCAGGAAGCGCCGCACCCACTCGGCCGGCAACGGGCTCTCGCGGCCGTGCCAGGCGTCGAGCCAGGCACGACCCATTCCCAGCACGTCGTCGGCGCTGCCGAACAGCCCCGCGTGGCCCGCGACACCGCCCATCACCGATGCGTTGGGGTCGTGCACCTCGCCCCACAGGATCCGCTCGCGCCACTCGCACTGCTCGGTGGCCGCGGTACGCGCCCGGCGCGCCGGATCGGCTTCGAGCGGACCGCTCCGGCCCACGCGCACGAAGCCCAGGTCGGCGAGACCGAGGGGCTCGAACAGGCGCTTGCGACAGAACTCCTCGAGCGGCTCCCCGGCGACGGCCTCGACGAGCGCACCGAGCACGATGAAGTCGAGGTCGCCGTAGACGGCGGCCTCGCCGGGCCCGTGCACCGGTTTCGACCGGCAGATCCGCTCGATCACCCAGGGGCGCGCCGCCGGCTCCCCGATCCAACGTTCCCCCTTCTTGCGCTCTCGCTCGAGCATCTCCTCGTGGAAGAAACGCAGCGGCCGCAGGCCGGAGGAGTGCGTCAGGAGATGGCGGATCGTCACGCGCTCCTTGTCGCGCTCGGCAAAGGCCGGCAGGTGCGTGGCCACGGGCTCGTCGAGGCCGACGCGGCCCTCGCTCAGGAGGAGCAGCAGCGCCCCGGTGGTGGCGAGCGGCTTGGTCAGCGAAGCCAGGTCGAAGAGCGTGTCACGCCGCATGGCCACGCGCTCGGGGCGGATCACGGCATCCCCCACGACCGCTTCGTACGCCACGACCTCGCCTTCGCGCGGCATGCGCGCCAGCACCACGGCCCCGGGGATCTCGCCCTTCTCCACGGCCTTGCCGAGGGCCCGGTCGACGCGACCGAGCTTGCGCCGGATGACGCTCCGCCTCATCGGCCGACGCGGCTCCGCTTCCGGTCCGAAACGATGCCCGACTTCATGAGGCGACGGCCTCCGCGGGACTCCATTCGACGGTCCCTGCATCGCCGTCGATGCGGCCCGTCACGCAGAGGGGCCACGGGACGTTGCACGTGCCGTGACCGAAGGGAAGCCCGAGGGCCAAGGGGACGCCGAGGGGCCTCAGCGCCTCCTCGACCACCTCGGCCGCCGTGGGCTGCGGGTAGGCATCGTCGTGGCAGGCCTCGAAGGAGCCGACCCCCACGCCGGCAAGGCCGTCGAGCTTGCCCGCCGCCCGCAGCTGGGCCAGCGCCCGGTCGAGCCGATAGGGGCGCTCCCCGACGTCCTCGACCAGCAGGATCGCGCCCTCGGTTTCGATCTCCCACGGGCAGCCGAGGCTCGCCGCCAGCACCGTCAGGTTGCCGCCGACCAGCGGCCCCTCGTTGCGCCCGCCGCCGCCTGGCGTTCCGCACAGGGCCGAGCCGGCCCGCGGGTCGCCGAGCAGCTGCTGCACGAGCGCCTCGCGATCCGACTCGCGCGAGCAGGACTGGGCCGGCATGGGAGCGTGGATCCCGGTGAGGCCGGCGCAGCGGAGCTGCCAGAGCAGCAGGGTCGTCACGTCGCTGAAGCCCGCGAGCGGCTTGCGCGCCACCCGGAAGGCCTCGGCATCGAGCCGCGGGACGACCCGGTGGCAGCCGTAGCCACCGCGCGCGCACAGGATCGCATCCACACCGTCGTCCGCCACCAGCTCCATCAGCTCCTTGGCCCGCCGCTCGTCGTCGCCCGCCAGATAACCGCTCCGCGCCAGCAGATCCTCGCGCCGTACCACCCCGAAGCCGGCTCCCTCGAGCCAGGCGCAGCCCGCCGCGAGCCGGTCTGGATCCACGGGACCCGCGGGCGCCGCCAGCCCCACGGTCCCGCCCGGCCGGAGCGCGCGCGGCGAGACGATGCTGTCCGGGCGCGACGCGCTAGAGGAACGGATCCTCTTCCTCCTGATCGGCCGGGGGCCCCACGAAGCCGGTCGATCCGCCCGCCGGCTCCAGGGGCGGAAGATCGTCCCCGGCCTCCTGGCGCGTTCGGCTCTCGAAGCGGGCAAAACGTCCGTCGAAGTGGAGCTCCACCGTCCCGGTCGGCCCGTTGCGTTGCTTGGCAATGATCAGCTCCGCGCGGTTCGGATCCTCGGTGTCCTTGTTGTAGACGACGTCCCGGTAGATGAAACCGATCACGTCGGCGTCCTGCTCGATGGCGCCCGATTCGCGCAGGTCGCCCATGTTGGGCCGGCGCTTGTCGGGGTCGCGCTGCTCCGGCCCGCGGTTCAGCTGCGAGAGCGCCACCACCGGGATGTCGAGCTCCTTCGCCAGCGACTTCAGGCCCTGGCTGATCTGCGCGATCTCCAGATCCTTGCGCGGCGTGTTCCGGTCCCCGTGAGCGAGCTGCAGGTAGTCCACCACCAGCAGGTCGAGGCCTTGCTGGGCCGCCAGCCGCCGCGCCTTCGCCTTCATCTCGAGAATGCCCACCATGCCGCTGTCGTCGATCCAGATGTCCGCGTGGGAGAGACGCCCGGCCGCGGTGGTGAGCTTCTGGTAGTCGATCGGGGCCAGGAACCCCCGCCGCAGGGTCGACATGTCTATCCGGGCCTCGGACGCGAGCATCCGCAGCACCAGGGAGCGACGCGTCATCTCGAGCGAGAAGATCGCGGCCTTCTTGCCGTGATCGAGGGCCGCGCTCTGCATCATGTTCAAGGCCAGCGCCGTCTTTCCCATGGAAGGTCGCGCGGCAACGATCACCAGTTCGCCGGGCTGCAGGCCGCCGGTCATCTCATCGAGATCGTGATAGCCCGTGGGACAGCCGGTCAGCTGCCCGGCTCGGTGCATGATGTCATCGACGTAGTTGAAGGTGTCCGGCAGCTCGTCGTGCATGCTGCGAAAGCTCGTCGAGCCCTGCTGCTGCGAGAGCTCGAAGATCTGGCTCTCGGCCTGCTCGAGCAGCTCCTCGCCGCCACCGGTCCATTCGAAGCTCGTACGCACGATCTCCGTCGCAGTGATGATGAGCCGCCGTCGAAGCGATTTCGAGCGCACGATCCTCGCGTGGTGCTCGACGTTGGCGGCGGTGGCCTCGTACTCGGCGATCTCGGCGAGGAACACCGGGCCACCGACCGCATCGAGGATCTTCCGGCCGTTCAGGTAGTCCGCGAGGGTGTGCAGATCGATCGGCTCGCCCTCGTCTTGCAGGGCGATCATCGACCGGAAGAGCTGCTTGTGGGCCGGATGATAGAAGTCGTCCGGCTCGAGCTCGGGGTAGACCTCGTTCAGCACGAGGTTGTCGAGCAACACGCTGGAGAGCACGGCCTTCTCGGCCGCGAGATCCTGCGGCGGGACGCGCCCGGCAACGGACTCGCCCCCGCGCTCGGGCCGGCGCGCCACGGACTGCGTGGGAAAGGTCTCCGCCACGTCTCACCCCTCCGGGCCGGAGCCCGTTCGGGGATTCTATCCCAACGGCCCCGTACCCGGGCGGTCCCCGAGGGTAGAACGCGAGCCCGGCGGCAGGCTACTCGCCAGCCGCGACGACGGTGAGCTTGATCCGCGCCACCAGCTCGCCGCGCAGCTTCACGGGAACCGTGTGCTCCCCCACCTGCTTGATGGGCTCGGCCAGCGTGATCTTGCGGCGGTCGATCTCGAAGCCCTTGGCGGCCAGCAGCTCCGCGATGGCGGCATGGGTGACGGAGCCGAAGAGCTTGCCTTCGGCGCCCGCCTGCATCTGGACCTCGAGCTCCAGCTTCTCGAGCTCCTTGCGGGTGGCGTCGAGGTCCTTCATCTCACGGGCCACGCGCTCGGCGATCACCCGCTTGTGGTGCTCGACCTCGGCGACCTTCTCCCGGGTGGCGAGGATGGCTTTGCCCTGGGGGAGCAGGAAATTCCGCGCAAAACCGGGTTTCACCTTCACGATGTCGCCGGCGTCGCCGAGATTTGCGACGTCCTCGTTCAAGATGAGCTGGATCTGGGCCACCGCTCACCCCTCCTGGCTCGCGTCGGTCTCGGCACCGGCTTCGCTGGCCGGAGTCTCGGACGACGCGCCGTCGCCGGCTGGAGATTCCGACGGCCCCTCCTCGGCGGGGGCGGCCGCCTCGTCGGACTCGCCGGCGGCAGTGGCCTCGGCTGCGGCCGCCTCGGCTGCAGCGGCCGCCTCGGCCGCTGCTCGGGCCTCGCCCTCGCGCCGGGCGCGCTCTTCCTCCTCCCGGGCCACGCGCTCCGCCTCGAGGCGCTCGCGGAGCTTCGCCTCCTCCTCGGCGGCCGCCGTCTTGCGGGCCTCGATGTCGGCGACGTCCTCGGCCACGCGCACGGTCAGGTAGCGGAGGATCGACTCCTCGAGCTTCAGCAGCCGCTCGAGTTCCACCACCGAACCGCCCAGGTCCAGGTACTTGAGAGAGTAGTAGTGGCCCTTCTGGAAGTTCTGGATCTCGTAGGCGAGCTTGCGCTTGCCCCAGTCGTCGAGCATCAGGCGGGTCGCACCGCTGGCCTCGAGCTGGGCGTCCAGCTTGGCCAGAAAGGCGTCGCGCACGTCGTCGCTGATCTCGGGTTGGACGATGAAGGTGGTCTCGTACTCGCGCACGTGGGCTCCCCCGTGGACGGGCGGCCGCCGGGCCGGCGCGCTCGGGCTCCGCTCGCGGCGGCGCCTGGGTCAGGCGGGCCCCGATCGGCGGGCCCGCGAAGGGCGCTAGGGGTAGCACGGGCAGCGCCCGTGCGCCTCCTGGCGCGAATCGAGCGCCGGCGGGGCGGGCCCGCCCGGGCTCAGCCGGCGCTGCGGACCAGCAGCTCGTGGACCCGCGGATCGTCCGTCAGCTCGGGGTGGAAGGTCGCCGCCAGGACGTTCCCCTGCCGGACCAGGACGGGGTCTCCATCCACGCGGGCGAGGATCTCGATTCCCTCGCCGAGCGCCACGAGGCGAGGCGCGCGGATGAAGACGCAGAGCAGCCCCTCGAGGCCACGAGCCGCGCCTGGGTCGACCTCGGCGCCGAAGGAGTCCACCTGGGTTCCGTAGGCGTTGCGCACCGCCACGGCATCGATCGCGCCGAGGGTCTCGACGGGGTGGCTCTCGGCCTGGCGCGAGAGCAGGATCGCACCGGCGCAGGTCCCGAGGACGGGGAGGCCCGAGTGCACGAAGAAGCGCAGAGACTCCCACAGGCCGAGTCGATCGAGACCCTTGGCGATGGTCGTACTCTCGCCACCGGGCAGCACGAGCCCGTGCAGCCCATCCAGGTCCTTCTCCGCGACGACCCGTCTGGGAGTGGCGCCCACGCGCTCGAGTGCGCGCGCATGGGCGTCCACGTCGCCTTGGATGGCGAGAATTCCGACCCGCGTCACCGGGGCCTCCCGCTACCAGCCGCGGTTCGCGAGCCGCTGGCTCTCGCCGAGCGTCTCCATCTCGATCCCGGGCATGGCCTCGCCGAGACCGCGGCACGAGCCCAACAGCTGCTCGGGATCGTCCCAGTGGGTGCAGGCGCGAACCACCGCGCGCGCGCGCTTCTCGGGATCGCTGGCCTTGAAGATGCCCGAGCCCACGAACACCGCTTCGGCACCGAGCGCGCGGCACAAGGCGGCATCGGCCGGCGTGGCGATGCCACCCGCTGCGAAGTTCGGCACCGGCAGTTTGCCGTTCTCGGACACGTAGCGGACGAGCTCCACGGGCGCGCGCAGCTCCTTGGCCCGGGCCGGGATCTCTTCGGGAGCCAGGACCGTGAGCGCGCGAAGATCACCGATCACCTGGCGCAGGTGGCGCACGGCCTCGACGATGTTTCCGCTGCCGGCCTCCCCCTTGGTCCGGATCATCGCCGCCCCCTCGCCGATGCGCCGCAGCGCCTCGCCGAGATCGCGCGCACCGCACACGAAGGGCGAGCGGAAGCCGTGTTTGGCGACGTGGTGGGCCTCGTCGGCCGGCGTCAGCACCTCGCTCTCGTCGATGAAGTCGACGCCGAGCTGCTCCAGGATCTTCGCCTCCATGAAGTGGCCGATTCGCACCTTCGCCATCACCGGGATCGAGACCTGCTTCTGGATGCCCTCGATCACCTCGACCCGGCACATGCGGGCGACGCCGCCCTCCTTGCGAATGTCGGCGGGCACACGCTCGAGCGCCATCACCGCCGCGGCACCCGAATCCTCGGCGATCTTCGCCTGATCGGGCGTCGTGACGTCCATGATGACGCCGCCCTTCAGCATCTCGGCCAGGCCGACCTTGATCTCGAAGGAGCGTGCGTCGCTCCTGGGGGCGCTCGTGTCGCGGCGATCCGAACCGTTTCCGTCCTGAACGGACATGGCGTCCCTCCTCGAACCCCACACGGGGTCAGGCGTAGTGCCTTCCTCGGGGGTCAAACATAGGTGCCTTCCTCGCGGGGCGTCGGGGGTCAAACGTAGATGCCTTCCTCGCGGGGCGTCGGGGGTCAAACATAGGTGCCTTCCTCGCAGGGCGCGCGGGGGCCGGCCTCGAGCCGGGCACGGACGACCCCGGCCAGCGCACGAATGCCCCGGCGGATCTCCGCCACGTCGGCCAGCGCAAAGGTGAGTCGCATCGCCGACGACGGGCGCCCGTCGTGGTGGAACAACGAGCCGGGGGCGAACAGCACGCCGGCACGGCGCGCCTCCTCGAGCAGGTCGCCCGCGTCGAGGCCGCCGGGCAGCTCCAGCCAGACCTGGTAGCCGCCCTCGGGCTCGGTGAAGCACGTGCCCTCGGGCATCTCCTCGCGGAGCGTGGCCACGAGCGCGTCACGGCGGACGCGCAGCGTCTTGCGCAGCCGGGCCAGGTGCCGATCGTAGCCACCGGCGCGGACGAAGTCGGCGACCGCGGCTTGGAGGACGGGGACGCCCGAGAGATCGATGGTCCGCTTCAGCGCCTTCAAGCCGGCCAGCGCGCGGCCCCGAGCCAGGACCGACCCGACCCGAACGCCCGGGAAGAGCGACTTCGAGAAGGAGAAGAGGTGTACGACGAGGCCGTGCGCATCGAGGGCCGCGAGCGGTGGGACGCCGCGGCCCGCGAAGCGCAGGTCCATCTCGAAGGCGTCCTCGACCACGGGCGTGCCGCGCCGCGCCGCGATCTCGAGCAGGCGTCGGCGATGCGCCAGGCTCGTGGTGATGCCCATCGGGTTGTGAAAGCTCGGCATCGTGTAGAACGCCTTCACCTCGGGCCGGGCCAGCACCCGCGAGAGGACGTCGAGGTCCGGCCCGCCCGGCCGCATCGGCACGGGCGCCGGCCGAAGCCCCAGGCCCACCAGCACGGCCAGCAGATTGTGGTACGTCGGCTCCTCGACGGCGACCCAGTCTCCCGGTGCCGCGAACAGGCGAAGCGCCAGCGAGATCCCCTGGCTCGCGCCCTGGGCCAGCACGACGTTCTCCGCCGCGGCCTCGATGCCCTCCGCTGCGAGCCGCTCGGCGATCACCGCGCGCAGCTCGCCGTGGCCTTCGGGGCCGCCATAGACGAGCAGATCGGAGCCCCCCGCCGTCAGCGCCCGGTTCAGCGAGCGCCGGAATCCGTCGACCGGGTAGAGGGTCGGATCGGGGATCAGCGAGTGGAGCGGCACGGCGCCGTTGCGGGCGTCGTAGCTCGGCCGGCTGCGGCCGAACTCGAGCAGCCGATCGACCAGGGGCGAGAGCGGAGGCAGCGAAGCGAGGCCTTCCGCCTCGGGCTCCGCCGCCGTGAGCGCGGCGCTCACGAAGGTGCCGCGACCCACGGTGGACTCGACGACACCCTCCTGGGCCAGGGTCTCGTAGGCCAGGGACACGGTGTCGCGGTTCACGCCGAGCTGCGCGGCCAGGCCCCGGATGGTCGGGAGCCGGTCGCCGCGAACCAGCGCGCCGGCCACCACCGCGCGGCGGATCTGCTCGGCGATCTGCCGGTAGACCGGAA